>Ga0207996_1000124_pt1 | contig 67038 bp, 61 predicted proteins | sample AntAceMetag02UKG_FD_184773 | JGI IMG/M metagenome (GOLD analysis project Ga0207996, IMG submission 184773) | Saline lake microbial communities from Ace Lake, Antarctica - Antarctic Ace Lake Metagenome 02UKG (SPAdes) (version 2) | ecosystem: Environmental > Aquatic > Non-marine Saline and...
AAATTCAGCCGGTTACACATGCGCAACACGTTACTAACGTGGGTGTCTAATGTTGTAAAAGTTTACGAAACCAAAATTAGGAATTGCCGCTATTGGTGCAATTCAGGCTGGTTCGGGAACCGCTGCAATGAGTGTTTTCTTAAGCATAATAATTTCCTCAATTTTTATGACAAGCTTGTTTTACGTGGCTCATCTAACCATTAACTTTCATATTGATCTGTTCCTCATCAGGGTTTAAGCCAACGCTGACTAGCACCGGAGATGAACGATAAGCCGGCACTCAGTATAGTACCCCCTTGTGGGGTGCTTTGTATAGTGCCCGTATGGGTAAAAGTACCTTCACCAAATTCTTTTCAAAAAAAACACGAAAAGAATTTATAAGGTACTAATTATTTCACGCGTATTAGCGGTGGCTGCTTCCAGCTACCGTCCAGTGCCTCTGGCTTTGGCCAGTAAAGGCGCAATTTCATACTAAACGGTCCCTTGGGTGCGGGCAACCAGTTGGCCTCTTTGTCCTTACCCGGAGAGTCACGTTTCCAGCGTCCTAGTAAGTTTGCATGAATGCCAAGATTCCGTGATGCTTCTGTAATCTGGTAGCCTTGTTCAAGGACGAGTTTCACTGCTTCTTCCTTGAATTCCTTTGTGAATTTCCTTCTTTCCCTTTTCATTAAAACACCTCCTTAAAGATTATTATTCCAATCTTAAGAATGTGTCCACTTTTTCTATATCACGTCAAACAGGCCTATCAGGAAACAATGCACCTCAGAAGTCCACGGATTTTCTGGGAGCCGTTGATTAAAGCCTCCACCCTCGGAAATCTGGGCCGACTGGAAGAGGGGAAAAGTTGCATTGCGGACCTGCTCGCCCTCAAGCCGGATTTCCCAAGCCGTGGCCGCATCCTGATAGGGAAATTTATAAAATTTAAAAATATTGCTGAGCCGACTGTTACAGGGCTGAAAAAATGTGGCCTGGAACTTGTATGAAGAACAACTTTTGCATGATTTTTCCCCAATCTTAAAAATTGTCCATTCCCAGAGTCCACATATCTCCACTATTTGCGCCTCAAGTCTCTCTTTCTCTGCAAAGTGTGCCAAACTGGCAGTGTGACACGCAAAGCTGCAGTGAACATATTTTTTTCATCAACCCTGCTGGTAAAATCAGAGATTATTCCTGTACTTGCCAGTCGTCCAACCGCATTTCAGTACTGTTACCTTTCAACTGATTCAAGGTATCCATTTCTTTTTCTAATGTTGGATCGTCGAGCATGGCCATCTCTGCCGAAAAATGGCTTGAAAAAATAGTGAATAACTTCTTGTATCCTTCGGAAACTTCAAGCGGGCATGAGCGTCGTTCCCAGGTCTGTATCTCTGTTCGTTCCGGACGAAAAATCGGATTAACCAGTCCCATTCTGTAGTATGGAAAGCACGGCAGTGGCTGTACGATCTTGTCATTGCAGCCCTTCCTGCTGTCAAGCAACCAGTTTTTTAGCAGGGAAACATACTCGCTCAGTAAAACAGCTTTGTGGATACCTGTGTTATCCCAATGAACCCCATTTGATTCAAATTGAACAGTATCGCTACTGCTATAGGTTTTTCCACTACGGTCATCGTAGGAAACCGTTAACTGAATGGGCTTATTTGAGTCTCCTTTTTTTCGCAATTTAACCAGGACCACACCACCACGTACTTCTTCCTCTTCGGTGCTGCTGGGAAAAAGGGTATTGATTTTCAACATCTGCCCCGTACTGAGATCCGCCTCTGGAGAACCAAAGACCCCTACGATTTCATAATCATTGCTTGTAAGGTTCAGTTCCAGATTAAATACCAGTGGCGTGACCATAAAATCAAATTCATCATTTAGCCGTTTTTTGAAATCCTCATTGGAGTGCACCGCAAAGTAGTTGGCACCTCTTGTCCTGGTGATATGTTCAATAAGGTCAGGGTTGAAATCAACACCTATCCCGATAAAACTGGTGAATATGTTTTGATCCGCTGCATTTTGTACCATCTTGAAAAGTCCGCCCTTACTTCGCAGACCACGGTTTGGCATGGCATCGGTGAGAAAAATAATACGGTTTTCATAAATAGCCGGATCTTTCAGGCTGGCCTCAATCTGAGTGAGTTGTTCAATACCCTTTTGCATCCCGGCAGCCATATTGGTTCCACCGCGTGGCTGCAGGTCAAGGATATGGCGGGATATGGCTACCATATCTGTACTTCCAACTTTGCGAAGAGGTTTGGCTCTGTAGCCCTGGTCGTCAAAAAGCACCATTGCAAACCGGTCAGAAGGGCTCAAATGGTCAAGCATACTGACAATGGCCTGGTTGGCAATTTCCATTTTACTCTTGCTCTGTTCTTCTTTAGGCTGATTCTTCTTTCTGCTTGTATTGTAATAATAGGAGTTAAACGGAGAAGACATGGAGCCCGATATATCAAGGACCACCACAAGGTTCAGTTTTTTTCGTTGAAAACTCTCTTCAGTAAGCCCTGAGTTTAGCCCGAGGGAAAGGTAATAATCAGTTTCTCCTGAAAAAAGGTCGATGCTGACACCACGTGCGTATGAGGGACAGAATAGTCCTTCACACTGCTTTTCCTGCGCCGTATCAAAGGTATAGTCATAGAACAATCCTTCGTAGGTGAGTGACGAGTAGCGCGGCAGGTAGCCCTCTTTAAGATTTTGAAAAAAATTATCCGCATCCTTGGCACCACCGACTGAAAAGCCGAGGCTATCGGCTATTTGCCTGGGGAAAGCGCTGAGCATCATGGATTCCCCTATGCCCTGCATTCTGGGCGTGGCGATGGAGGCGGATTTTACAACTGATCCACGAGGAAAACCTGCCTCCCCCTTTTCAACTTCAACTGCATATTCCCAGTCATCGATTTTTTCTCTTTCCTCATCTTCGATCATCGATGTGGTATGGCTGAATCCGGTACCAAGGGAGAGAAGGGAGAGAGTGAGAAGTCCAATTGTTGTTTTTGTTGAGACCATGTGTTCCTCCATGAGAGTGTTGTGGTTTGGCTAATGCCAACGTCATGGAGTGTGACGGACGGTAGCTGTTTTTGTGTCGTTGTAGTCTCAAAAAATAAAAACGGTTTTAAATAGCGGGGAATAAAATTAGGTATATAGTAGCAATCAGATTGTTTCTTGTCGGTATCAATTGTTTACAGATAATCAACTATATAAGTCACTGGAACACAGTGGCTTGGATGAATGGAAGGAAGAATGTATAATAAGTTTTTGTTGCTTGTATTCGGAATTTTGATGTTTTCTACACCATTTTGCCAGGCTGAAGATAGTAAAGCTATTTCAGGTGAAATCATCACCGGTTACCGGGTACTTGCTGTTGACCCTGCTGCCAGGGATACTAGTCTCACCGTATATCGTGGAGATTATATCAAGTTCAGTTATCCCGAAAGATTTTCCTCCCTGGCTTTCGCCATGGGGGAATTGAAATATAAGGAGACTCTCTTACCAGAGGCGGAGAAATCCCCATTTTTTAAAATGAAGGCCGTTGGCACCTATGCCTTCACTCTTGGCGAGGGTGGTGGCAGTATCACCGTTGTTGATCTTGTCCGCCCTAATTACACCGAAGTTACGGCCGATAAGGCTGCGGAGCTTTTGAATAATCTGCAGCCTTTCATTCTGGATGTGCGTACTCCTGGAGAATACCAGCAGATTCATATTGAAGGAACGCACCTGATCCCTATTCAGCAATTGCAGGCGAGAATTGGAGAGTTGGAATCAAAGAAGCATGAAGATATTTTTATCTACTGTGCCACTGGAAACAGATCAACGGTTGCCTCAAGAATACTGGCAGACCTGGGTTTTAAACGGATCTATAATTTGCGTTACGGCGTATATGACTGGGCTCGCAGGGGACATCCTTATGTAACCGGGAAGTGACAGCTTCTGTTCAAATATACCCTGCTGTTGATATTTTTCGGATGATTGTGCTATTTTTATTCTTCCTCCATTCGCTCTTTGCAGGTGTTTGAACCAGCTTGTACTGTATTTCTTTTTCTGCTATTATAACAATACTTGTTGATACTAAGAATCAGTTGTGTCCGCTTCAAGTCCTGCAGATAATGCACTTTTGAACAGTTACAGCTCAGAAGTTAGGGTAATATCGTGTCCTGCTGAATAGTTACTAATTTTTTTCTACCGGATTGGTTATCTGCAATGAAAATAAATACAGAAGTTTTTGGAAAGATTTTTGTTGTTACCTGTGAGGGCTCGCGACTTGATGCCACTTTTGCACAGGAGTTCTTCAGCTCTATGCAAATGTTTATCGAGAAAGGGCATATGGATATTGTGCTTGATCTTTCCAGTGTTGAGTTTGTTGATTCCACTGGTCTTGGGGCCATCGTCCGTTGTCTAAAAGAGATAGACGGACGTGGACTGTTAGTACTTTGTGGCGTGAACGAGATGGTTCTCAGCTTACTGAAGATGACTCATCTCGATGATATTTTTATTCAGGCAGTGGATCGTGTTGAGGCCTTTGGGAGACTTGGAGCGGAAAAGGAAAAGAAAAGGGTGCCTCTGGAAGTCCCTCCTGCAGAACCTGTTGGAGCTGCTAAAGTAACAGGTTTTGATGAGGCCTTGCTTGCATCGTTGACAATGGAGGACAGTGAACCCATTGAGGAAATTAATGACGAAGAACGAAGGAAATATTTACGCATTATAAATAAGCAGATAATGAATGAAGATATTATTGTTCATTGTACCAACAGTGCAACGGAGAAATGTAGCACCGGAGTTGTTCTCGATATCTCTCCGGGTGGTCTTCTCCTTATTTCAACCTCTAAGCTCTCCGTAAGGGACGAGTTGATTTTGGAAGGGCGTATTGGAAGAAATTTTCGGTTCAGAGAACACGCTGTAATTCGTAACAGTCGAGATGGGAAATACGGCCTTGAATTTATTAAGCCGTCCCGGCAAACCACGTCATTCTTAACTCAACTCACCGGTTCTGTAATGTTGACCAGAAGCCGCGTAAATAATTAAAATTATATTAGTTAAAGTTATATATCCCAAAATGTTCTGATGCCATCAGTGACGAATGAAATTCCTTCGGGTTCCTCTATTGTTTTTCATGTTCCGGCACGTCTTGCAGATGTTCGTCTACTTGGTTGCTCTGTCCATGCTCTCTTTCTCAATCTTGGTTTTAACGATATCGAGACCTACCAGCTCGAGCTGGCGGTGACTGAATCGGCTAATAATATTGTCAAGCACGCTTATCAGTTTGCAGATGATATGTATTTAAATATGAAATTTTTCACCACGGCTAACAAGGTGATATGTACCTTTGTGGATAATGGAAAATTTGAGAACTTTCTTAAAAACAATGGTCTGGGTGAATTTGCCCTAAATACCAAAATACTCCCACCCAACAGCAGAGGGATCGCTATTATCTGTGAAGTGATGGATGAGGTGAGTTATCGCAGATCAGGCGATAAAAATATCCTGAGACTCGTCAAGTATCTTTCATGCTCCTGATGAATATTGAGCCCGAAGAAAAACGAAGGACTCTTCTTGTTGTTGATGACAGTGAGCCCATCCGGAAATTGATCAAGGCCTACCTTCGTGAAGGTGGATATTGGGTTATCGAGGCCGTTGATGGGCAGGAAGGACTCGAAATCTGCCAGCAATACGCCATAGATCTGATTTTGCTTGATATAACTATGCCCAGGATGGATGGTTTTTCATTGTGTGCCAGGCTGCAGAGTGATACACAGTTAAGGGCGGTTCCCATTATCATATTTTCCGCCAGCGAAGATGTCCAATCAAAAATGCGAGCTTTTGAGCTTGGAGCGGTTGATTACCTCATTAAGCCCGTCGGTAAGGATGAACTGCTGGCTCGTATTCATACCCATTTGTCTATTAGTCAGCTGACTATTTCTCTCCAGGATGCCAATAGGGAACTGCTTGTTCAGCAGCAGCAACTGCTGCAGGGGCTCCATGCAGCCGCTGAACTCCAAAAAACATCTTCTTCCCAAGCGTGTTCCAGACTGCAAGGAGTTGCGTTTTGCCTCCTACTTTCACCCCTGTCAGGAAGTGGGGGGAGACATTTATAATATCCAGCGATTAAATAGTGACTATCTCGCTATCTATATTCTTGACGTTTCCGGTCATGGTTTTCCTGCTGCAATGATGACGGCACTTGCCACTCAGGCACTGAGTGGTGCTACTGCGATCACAAAACAACAGGGTTCGGATGGTGTGGTTGAAAGAGTCACTTCACCGGGGCAGGTCATCTGGGAGCTGAATAAGGAGTTTCCAATTGCCCGCTTTAATCGCTATATGACCATCGTGTATCTCCTTTTTGATACACAAGATCATACATTCCGATACTGCTGTGCCGGACATCCACCAGTTATTCATATGACAGATGAAGGAAGAATTACCCCCCTCGATGCTGGTGGGCCTCCCGCCGGTATGGATGGTCACTGGAATGAAGGTGAGGGCCATTTAAATAGCGGTGACAGGCTTTTCTTTTATACGGATGGCCTGACTGAGTATAGTAATGAAAAGGGGGAATTATACGGCACAGAGCGTTTGTTCCGGTCGATGGTGAGTGGCTATGAGCTTCCGCTGAAAGACGCGGCACGAAACATTATAGGAGACTTGAAACAGTTTGGCGATCAGATCGATGCTGATGATGATATGACCTTGCTGGTTGTGGAGAAAAAATAGTACTATAATATGTTTTTTATGTGCTAAAACAAATGATTATATGGATAGATCCATGGACAGTTTGCTGCTAAGCAGGTTACTCTTCCGAAGAGTAGTCTTTCGGTTAAGGTTTTATATAGGAAAAGCCGTCATTTTGGAGATCAATTAAGGCGACAATACCTGCGGGAATAATATCACACTCTCCAATCACCTGCTCTTGGGTAATTTCAAAACGTTCCATTGCATTTTTGCATATCTGAAAACGGACCCCTTCTCTCTTGAGCTTCCTTATTCGCTCATGAAACACCTCAACAACACCCCGGGTAACGAGCCTGACTGCCGGCCCATTGTGCAGGAGCACCAGATCATGTTCTTCTTCAGGAATGGCTTTCAACAGGTTCATAACATTGTTTAAAGCCAGATTCATTACTGCTTCTTCGTTTTGGTCTATGTGAAAAACTGCTCTGTAAGCCATGGTTTATCCTTGTATTGAATAAATATTATTTATTGGACACCAAGCAGGGTATCACGGAGATCATCACCCACCGGTTCTTTTCCAAGCCAGATGGAAAGCAGAGCACGATTAAAATCAGCCCCTGTAACAGTTCCTCTGATCTTTCCAGCAATACTCACCACAGTTCCCTGATCCGGGGTGTAGTCGAGAATGATTTCCTCACCTCCGTGAACATTGATAAAAAAACCGTTGAATTCCTGAATTTTTGCTTCGAGGGCTTTAAGTTGCTCCGGGGCAAGATTACCAGCAAATCCTTCGTTCCAGCCATCAACCAGTTTTTCCCTGCTTACCTCATCGTACAGTATATGCATTGTCATTCGTTTTCGACCTTGGGTTTTAAGGATCTCATCGGCTCTGGTGGATGGATGTTCAAGGTAAAGTTCAGCAATATAGATTTTCATGAAAAACTTGGAGCGAATACCAGCCCCATTGAGTTTCAGGTCTGTATTGAGTGTTTCAGGGATAGTGACACCGGCAATCTCAAGTCCCATTGCCGGACCAGCGAAACAGAGAAGAAAAAGACAGATTAGGGATTTACGCATAATGAAAAGTCCTTGCTTTTGAATGAGAGTGTATTTTTTTTCAGCCTATACGGCTCTTGCCTGACATGTCTGACAAAGATTCTAAATTTTTCCTAACAAATCAACCCATGACCACAAGTCTGAAAGTTGTGTAATATGAGGCAATACCCTACCCGAATTTGACATATTCTTACAATTGGAAAATATTATTTCAAAATGATATGATTTTTTTCAGACGGTGCTCACTCTGTGAGCACCTGACCTTGTTACACTCTTTGAATAATACAAATCAAGGAGGATATATTGTGAAAGGTAAAAATTATATCAGTAGAAAACAGTATGGTCAGGGGAGTCTGCAATCCGCTATCAAGGTATCAAACAGGTTTAGAAAACAGAACATAATGAAGCGCTTACTTGGAAGATATCAAAAAGAAATTGATGTGACCTTGGCTACTGCATGTATCGGTGTAATGTTTTTGACCGGTATCTGGAGTTTTCTGGTCCAGCTGGCGGGCCTTTAACTCTTTTGAGGGTGATATGTGTGCGAGGGTGCCAATGGCAGGATGGCCCAAAAGGCTTGTATTATGTAGGGCTATAGATTATTATAGTTTACTGAAATAGGGGCTTTTTTAAGCAGGAATACGTCTTGTTTATCCATGAAGTCCTTGTTTTTGCTGAAAGGAACTACGACTCGCCAATACCTACGAAATGGTCTCTAACGTGACGCCTTGGTACGTCAGGCTTTTGTCGTTTAAGGCAGTTTGTATATAAAAAAATAGAAGGTTTATTCTTGCGGTTACTGAAAGAAAAAGTTTTGCTCATTTCTCCCCAACCATTTTTTCAATGGCGTGGCTCTCCAATACGAGTTGCATTTAATGCATTGGCATTGGCGGAGCTTGGCTATGATGTGGACTTGCTGACTTTGCCCATCGGTGAAAGAAAAGAGATAGAGGGAGTAAGGGTTATTCGGGTTGCGAATCCATTCCGTCTACGGAATATCCCCATAGGACCCTCTTTTGCTAAATTGTCTTTCGATGCACTCATTTTGCTGAAGGGCATTCAGCTTTGCCTAAAAAATAAATATAGTGTGATTCATGGTATTGAAGAGGCTGGATTTATAGGGGTGTTACTGGCTAAACTCATTCATGCTCAAGCGATTTTTGAAAAACATTCCGATCCTTTTTCCTATAAAAAAGGAAAACTAAAAAATTTAGTTCTTCATCTCTATGCTGCTATTGAAACTCTTACAATTAGAATGTCTGCAGCCGTAATTTGTACAGGGATTGGTCTGGTTCGACAGGTTGAAGCGAAAAAAACCAGTACGCGTGCTTTCCATATTTTCGATATTCCCTCTTCTCTTAATGAGTTTGAAGAGCAAAAGGTGGCTGCAGTCAAAAGAGAACTGCAAAAGTCAGAGGGGGATGTTTTCATTACCTTCGTTGGGTCGTTTGCTTTGTATCAGGGAGTGGAGTTAATGTTTGATGCTATTCCACTGGTGGCTGCGAATTGTTCCAGGGCACGGTTTATTATTATTGGTGGATCGGAAGTGGAAATTGAGGCACAGAGGGCGAAGTTTAAAGCGCTGGGCCTGGAGCAGCGAGTTAAATTTTTAGGAAAGATAGCACCGGAAGTCTTGCCGAATTATCTGCGAGCTTCGGATATCCTCCTCTCTCCTAGGGCTTCTGGAGTGAATAGTCCATTAAAAATTCTTGATTACATGAAGGCAGGCCGCGCAATTGTGGCAACGGATATTCCTTCAAATCGTCTGTTGCTCAGTGACGAAAATGCTATGCTGACGCAGCCTGATCCAGACGCATTTTCTCGTGGAATTTGTGCGTTGGTTAACGATGCACAAAAGCGGCAAGTAATGGGAACAGCAAATTATTCCTTATACACTGATAAATATAATTTTGAATCCTACCGTGAACTGATAGCCTCTTGTTATGCGTCAGTGCTGAAAAAAGAGTACCAGTTTAAAATCAGCAAAGAGGCAGGGTGTAGGAAACAGTTACTGTCTCGATTGAACAGAGTTATGAGAGCTGGGTCTGTACGTGTCCAGAGTGTGTTGATATTTATAGGTGGGGCTTCTGTTGATCCCTGCGCTGTTAGTATGACAGTCGGCTGTATTATGGTATGATTTCTTCGGTGTCATGGGCATTGAGAGGAGAATCGCCTTCATCCGTATTTGGCTATTTCCAACAGTGCAATCCCTAAAAAGCTGTATACTGAGAGCAGAAACATACTGCAGACAAGAGTCCTGAATAGCAGTTGGTTGTACACTTTCTCTGTTTTGGCCAGAACCATTCCGAGGATTGCAATAATGGCAAAGAGATACCGGCCCTGTGCCTGGAAATCCACAGTCCAGGCATGATAACATGCCACACCGATCAAAGCAGTACTACACAGAAGAGCCCCCCCCAACAAGAGATTTCCGGACCACCCACCACGAAGAACAATGGATATTCCCATAAACAGTAAAGCGCTGAGACCGACCATGCGCATTGCATTATAATAGTCCAGTGATCCTGCAATTGTCATATATCCATATGTTCCAACCCCACTTCTGAACGACTTTTCTCCCCATCGATGCTCTGTGAGAAAACTGCGCAGGCTTGTCCCTCTTTCACGCATTTGAAGATGAACATGTTTACTGTGTAGTTCAGTACTGGGTTTATAGGTTGGAGCTGCAGTGAGCTCCTGCATGGTGCGCATCTGTTCCTGCTTGTTTGTTCCGTTGACACTGATATCTGCCGCTATACGCAGAGTAACCAGGGAGCTGCCAATAGAGATAATAACAAGTAAACGTATTAGCATTCCCCTGAAATCCGTAAAGGGTTGAAATATGCAGCGCCAGGCAAAATAGAACAGGAAAAAGAGAATGAAAAAGTAGAACGGCTTTTTCGCAAGAAGAAGCAGGGCAAAAAGAATCCCGAGTCCAACAATTTTGATTATTGGTATTTTTTTTTGTTCAAGATAGCAATTCAGAGCGGATTCTCTGCTTGCCATTTGCCAGGCAGCAAGTACAGCTACAAAGAGAGCGAGTGCGTCGGAGTTGACATAGCTGAATATATACCAGATCTGAGGGCTGAGCAGTAGCGGGATAAAGAGCAGTCGGTATTGGATATTCTTTACAGCAAGGAAGGTTAGTATGGAGAATAGCAAGACGTTGAATAAGCGAAATACCAGTACCCTGTCCAGGTGGAATATTTCAAGCAGTGATGCAAATTTACCAGCTAAAATATAACTGGGCTCCAGAGTGTTTAACCTGGAAAAGCCATATATGCTATATGTGTCCCTGATGTCGGGACTTTCCACGGGTGGTGGAAGCCAGTGATCCTGGTAGTATTCAACTGCGGAAATGTGGACCATCTCATCGGGATGATGATTTTCTTTTGAAACTACGGCCATAGTCATGATCAGACTGAGAACAAAAAAACCGCAGTAAACCGTATAGGTATTGTCGGACCAAAGGGGCTGCAGTAATTGTATAAGCAATAAGGCTGGAAGCAGCAGCATTACAAATCGTCCTGCTTCAGAAATCCAGTTGATATTACGTTTTGCCATTGGAATATGGAATTGAAATCTTGGATTCCTACCGGTGGAGTTGACAAGCCAACCGTTCTTGGAAAACTCCGTGGATTTAACATCACCAAAAGGTCGTAGTTTTACAAAATCCTCAGCTTTTGAGAAATGTATAGTCGGTAAGCCGGGCTGGCTGATGGTAATTTCTTTGACAATCACTTGGCCGGTCATTCCTGCAGGGTCAATACGCAGCGTATCCGCATCGCGAAGGTCTGTCAGGAAAAAGCTGTATTCTTCAGTTTCGGGCTTTATCCGTATTCTGGCCATTTTGTCGTTTGAATAGGATTGCTCACCGTCGGATGCCCAGTACATTTTAAAATATGTCTGGCCAGGTGCCTGGATACGGATTTCTACATGAGCTCTGTTGAGGTAAAAATGACCATAGACGACGGCTGCACACAGGCTCAGGAGAAAAATGAAGCGGTATTTGAATAAATGCGTCACAGTACTGTCACCCTAGTTGATTGAGCTATGGAAAAAGAATGGTAGGTTGATTGTATCAGAAGAATATACCGTGAATTACTTGAAAAGGCTTAACTATTTGTACGTTAGGCGGATAAAGTGAATAGCAGGAGAGGAGGATACCTCCCGGTTCTCTTTCTGCTGTGCAGAGAATTCATTACTTTATGGAACCGATGAGTTATTATGATGATCGTATACAGTTACTGCAACGGCATACATATATAATGTGGTCAGCCCCACAATCATGTTTCGTGGAACTGGGGAGCAGCTAACAGCTTGTTCCATTAGCAGGAAAGGTGGCAGGCCATTGGTTTTTTAATTTTCTACGGTTAAGCCGGAGGGTGAATTCATCAAGATAATACTAAAGTTGTATAGGGAGAATCGCTCATTGGATGAATTCAATATACCATCGATCAAACAAGGATACTACAAGATGATGCCCTTGGCATAAGAGCAGGGGAGGGGCTTCATCCTCGGCAATATTGGTGATTATATACTCGAATCCTTTACCCTCAAAGCCAGTATAGCAATGCCATTTATCAATTTATTAAAGCGTGCCAGGGTAATCGATGCCGCAAACGGGATGCCTCCTGTTTTGCATACCCTGCAACATTATAACAAAAAAAAGTATCATATTCTGTTTAAAAAATAGCTTGAGGACAATATGGCAGACGACAGTTCCAACGTAACAAATCACACTTTTCATATACCAGTTATGGGGACAGGATTTACCATAGACACCCCTTTAAAAGTTGCAAGATATGGAATTTCTTCATCAATTTCTCTTGTGGATGACGTTTTGATTGAGCAGGTACGAAAGTTTTATTGTCAGCAGGAGAATGAACCCTATGAAGAAATTACAAATTCCAGTGAAGACTCACGTGCACGGCGTATAACGGCATATTTGAATCTCGTTAATCGTTTGGTGAAACGGCAGGTTGAGGCATTGCAGGGAGCATCTTTTGAGGATGGAAGTGAAATTAATAAATACTATGAAATGCTTCCAGACGATTCTCCTCTAAAAAAAGAATATGCTGAGATGCAGGCAGCATCTGACCCATCAAAAAAGAGTGAATTACAGGAGATGCTGCGTTCTAAGGCTATTCCAGGCAGTATCGATGTGAACATCATGACCAAACTTGATCGTGATCAGTTTGAAAAAGGTGAAAAATTGTCACCAATTTATGCCGATGCCATGAGCGCCCTACGCGGTTTTGCAGAAAGTACTCTTACTGCTTCAATGGTTTTTTCAGCAGGGATCAATAAACGATTGTATCGTTATATGACTGAATTTAAGGGTTTTTTTCCAGATGTAAATGGTGAAATGAAAAAGAAAATTATCCTCAAGGTCAGTGATCATCGCTCGTCTGAGATTCAAGGCCGTTTTCTTGCAAAATTAGGTTTGTGGGCCTCGGAATTTCGCATTGAATCGGGATTGAACTGTGGTGGGCATGCCTTTGCCTCAAAGGGATTTCTTCTGGGTGTGGTTCTGGAAGAGTTCAAAAGAAAAAAAGGTGAGTTACTTAAAAAACTTATTCCCATGTATGAAAAAGGGTTGTCAGAGAGAGGGGCGTCTGCCGGCAAGCTTCCCGATGATGTCCGGATAACGGTACAGGGGGGCGTGGGGACAGCTGCTGAACAGGAATTCCTGCTCAAGTATTATGGGGTCAACAGTGTTGGATGGGGAACTCCGTTTATGCTTGTACCGGAAGCGACCCATATGGATGACGTGAATATTAAACGTCTTATGGAGGCCTCAGGTGATGATGTTTTTCTCAGTGATGCTTCTCCATTGGGCGTTCCTTTCTGGAATTTACGAAACTCCACCAGTGAGGAAAAACGACGCAAAAGAATAGAAGAAGGGAAACCTGGTTCATCCTGTCCGAAGGGATTTGTTGGTGTTAATACAGAATTTACCAAGAAGCCTATTTGTGTGGCTTCTCGTGCGTATATAAATAAAAAACTTGAGTCTCTTGCAAAGGAGGATCTTTCTCCAAAGGCCCGTGATATCTTAGAAGAAAGGATACTTGCCAAAGCCTGTATCTGTCATGAGCTCAGCGGCAACGCGACGGTACCGCTTGGTATTGATCCAGATGCCGCTGCCACGGTTTGCTGTGGGCCGGGGATTGTCGATTTTTCGAAAATCGCAACGCTTCGGCAAATGGTTGACCACATTTATGGACGGTTATCGTTACTTACATCCAGTGATCGGCCGCATATGTTTGTTAAAGAACTTGGCTTGTATATCGATTATCTTCGTAAAGAAATAGACAATTTCCCCATGGGGCTTGCGGTGAATAGTGCTTCTTTCCTGGAAGGAATGAGAGAAAATTTGTTTAAAGGAATTGAATATTATAAGGAATTTTCCGGTGAGCTTGTTGGGGAGTCGCAGGAGAAGTTTTTGACGGGGTTGAAAAATATGGAGCAAGCATTAGAGCCACTCGTCCTGGAGAAAGCCGAGGCGTAACTGTTGATACAATCGTAAAAGCTAATTTTTAAACCTGGAGTGTAATGCCCTCTGTTGCAGGATATAAACACTCCAGGATTTCATTATTTCTTTCTTTTGAGCCACACCTTTTCCGTTCTGGAGATGGTTTCCTGCTGAACAGGCCTTTTCTTGTACAGAGAAAGGCCCTGAAGAAAATGGCGCAGGAACTGATCTCCACATTCCTTGTAATGTTTGTGATTTTTTCTTCTGAAAAAAGCTGATAATTCAGACTTGGAGATTTCCATTTCTGAAAGTCTGAACACTTCCAGCATATCCGTGTCCTGATACATAAGTGCAATCCTGATTTTTCGTAACACGTCGTTATTGCTGATTGCTATGGCGCTGGGTTGGACTGGTGTACTTTTTAAAGCCCCTCTGTAGAAAATGATCAGCCCGTCAAGAAATGTGGCAAGCAGGGCCTGCGAGCAGAGGGTAAATTCTTTATCGTCTTCTTTTTTGAGTAAATGATAGAGACGGATTTCAGGTATCTCCTGCCCGGGGCCATGAAATATCTGGATCATCTCTTTATCACTGAGATCAAGGCTGTAGCGTATTTTGCGGAGTATATCGTTGGCAATCACTGGATTTTATTGAAACCGTTGAAGTGTTTTTTATAGAAAAGGGTGGCAGTTATTATGACCAGGTATGTAGACTGAAGGAAGGCAGCATTACATACAACCTTCAGCCTAAAACCTGCCCCATCTTAAGATTCTTTGCTTTCTTTCCAGTCAGGGCGCAGGTACAGCTCGGTGAGCTGCTTTCTCGATACCCCTGATGGCGCCTCGGTGAGCGGACAAGTCGCACGCTGGGTTTTTGGAAAGGCAATGACATCACGGATGGAATCACTGCCGGTGATGATCATCAGGAGTCGATCCAGGCCAAAGGCGAGGCCGCCATGCGGGGGAGCACCCAGTTCAAGAGCGCGAAGAAGGAAACCAAACTTGTTGTTGGCCTCTTCCTCACTGATACCAAGAGCTTTTAACACCTTAGTCTGAATGTCACGCTGGTGGATACGGATGGAACCACCACCAATCTCAGTACCATTGAGGACCAGATCGTAGGCCTGAGAATAAACAGACCCGGGATCGCTTTCCAGTTTGTCCAGATCCTCGTCCTTAGGGGCCGTGAAAGGATGATGGAGCGCCTGAAAACGTTTTTTGTTGTTGTCGTATTCCATAAGGGGAAAATCAGTTACCCAGACGAAATTAAAGACTTTCTTGTCCAGCAATTCAAGGCGGCGGGCAATCTCAACCCGCAGCTCACCAAGTACCGGTAAGACCACGGATGTTTTATCGGCACCAAAGAAGAGCAGGTCGCCTTCTTCAGCGTCAAGAGCACTGGTCATTGCAGCACGTTCTTCATCGCTGAAAAATTTGGCAATGGGTGACTGCCATTCGCCATCAGCCTTCATTTTGACCCAGGCAAGGCCCTTTGCTCCAAATTGAGCCACATATTCCGTGAGGGTATCAAGTACTTTACGGGAAAAAGTGGCACATCCCTTGGCGTTTATGGCACGCACGGTTCCGTCACCATCTGCCATGGAACGAAAGACTTTAAAAGAGCAGGTTCTGGCGATCTCAGTAAGATCCACAAGTTCGAATCCAAAACGGGTGTCGGGCCGGTCGGTGCCAAAACGATCCATGGCATCATCGTAGCTGATTCGATTAAATGGTGGAGCAACATCAATGTCCAATGTGTCTTTGAAGAGCTTGGAAATCATCCCTTCAGTAATCTCGATGATCTGTTCCTCATCCATAAAGGAGAGTTCCATATCAATTTGAGTAAACTCGGGCTGCCGATCGGCACGCAGATCTTCATCACGAAAACATTTGACAATCTGATAGTAGCGATCCATTCCACCAATCATCAACAGCTGTTTAAAGAGCTGGGGAGACTGGGGCAGGGCGTAGAATTTTCCTGCATTTACCCTGCTTGGAACCAGATAATCCCTCGCTCCTTCGGGGGTTGATCGGGTAAGCATGGGAGTTTCCACTTCCAGAAAGTCATTGTCGTTCAGATAGGTGCGGAGTGACTGCACAGCCTTGTGGCGCTGATACAGTTTGGCTGCCATTTCGGGCCTTCTCATATCCATATAGCGATACTGAAGACGAATATTGTCGGAGATTTCACTTTCCTCATCGAGTGGGAAGGGTGGTGTTTCCGAGATGTTCAGGATACGAAGTTCGTCGATAAAAACCTCGATCTCGCCGGTATCAAGCTTTTTGTTAGCCATACCATCGAGTCTGGCTTCAACCTTGCCACGAATGGCAATAACCCATTCACTGCGAAGCTGGTGTGCCTTGTTGTGGACTTCGGGGTTAACCTCGGGGTTAAAGACAATCTGAGTAAGACCGCGCCGGTCACGGAGGTCGATAAAGATAACTCCCCCATGATCACGTCTGCGCAGTACCCAGCCCATAAGCGTAACTTCATCACCAATATTGGCACTAGTAAGATCGTTGCAAGAATGACTTCTTCGGAGACTTCCCATTGATTCCATAATTATATTTGTAACTCTGAATACGTTACATTCCGTGGTTATATATATTAAAGTTTATCTGTTTGATGGCAGTTAAGAGTAGCAACTGTACATCGTATTCATACACTGGTAGCGGTTCTGATGATTACTGCCAAATAATCCACAGCGTAGCGAGGACGTTTGGCAGTAATCATCAGAACCACGGATAGTCGGCTTGTTATGCTTTTTCCACTAAAGAATCCGCGAAGGTACCCAGTGGTTTGCATTCACAAGCAAGGAATTGTGAGAGTCCATCAATTCCAGTACTGATTGAAATTTCCTGCTGTTCTTGAGTTTCCATATTTCTCAGTACTGCCTGGCCCTGCTCAAGTTCATTCTCACCAACAATAAGAACATACCTGGCCTTAACTTTATTAGCCTGTTTCATCTGGCTTTTCAGGCTGCGTCCTTCATGGTCCATGGTGGATAGCAGGCCTTTCTGACGCAGGTTATGTACCAGGGGAAAGGAAAATTCAGATGCTTTCTCCCCTAATCCTGCAACAAAGATGTCTATTGGCCTATTTTCAGCTATTTCGTCTTTCTGCTGCAAAAGAAGAACCAGGCGCTCCATGCCAATCGCAAAACCAATACCTGGAACTTTTGGGCCGCCGAGTTTTTCCACCAGACCATCATAACGGCCCCCGGCACAGACTGCAGCCTGTGCACCCAGATCTTTAGTGGTAAATTCAAAAGTGGTACGGGTGTAGTAATCAAGCCCTCGGACCATAAATTTGTTCAGGTTGTATTCTATATTAAGCTGCTGCAGTGAATGTTGGACAGTCGTAAAATGTTCCGCACAGTCATCACAGAGATGCTCTTGAATAGATGGTGCCTCTTCAACCTGTTCTCTGCATTTGGGATTCTTACAGTCCAGCACACGCAGTGGATTGGTTTTACTGCGCCGTGTACAGTCTTCGCATAGCTTCTCTTTGCGGTCTTCAATAAAGGCAAGCAGGGTCTCGCGGAAACCGGGGCGGCAGACAGGACAGCCAAGAGAGTTTATCTCAAGACTTACAGTTATGCCAAGTTCTTCAAAAAGCATGGTTCCCATGGCCATAAGTTCGGCATCAACTCTTGGGTTGGGAGTTCCAACTACCTCAATGTCCATCTGATGGAACTGGCGTAAACGTCCTTTCTGGGGCCGTTCGTGGCGAAACATGGGACCAATGGTGAACAGGCGCTGGATCGGTTTCTGGACATGCAGGCCATGCTGGATATATGCCCGAAGCAGAGATGCTGTTGCTTCCGGGCGCATGGTTATCTGCTTGTCGATAAAGGTGTACATCTCCTTTTCAACAATGTCAGTGGCCTCACCAATGGAGCGGGCAAAAAGATCTGTTTTTTCCAGTATTGGCATCCGGATTTCGGAGAAGTTAAAACGTGAAAAAATACTACGGGCGCTGTTCTCTACTCTTCGCCACAACTGAATCTCGTCGGGCAGGATGTCTTTAAAGCCGTTGAGGGCTGCTATTTTCACTGCAATTCCTCCAGAAAGATTCTATATAAAAAAATATTAAAATAAAACGTAATTACAGGAAAATGTCAAGCATATGCAGGTGCTTCATGGAAATATCGCTATATCAGGCTCAATTTCCATAAATTTGGAAGAAAAATGCGATTATGCCATGTTCCTTGACAAATACTGGGAAGCAAGTCATTATCATGTCTAATCATTTAATGTATAAATAATTTAATGCGATTAATTTTCCCTGTTTATGACCTTTTCCAACGAACCAATAATAATTACCACAGATGATCATCCCATCCGTCATCACATGATAGACAGGGATGCCATGAAAGTGCTCCGAGTGTTACGTGACAATGGCTATGCCGGATATCTGGTGGGTGGCGGAGTTCGAGATCTCTATCTGGGAAAATCTCCAAAAGATTTTGATATTTCCACTGATGCCAGACCCGGGCAGATCCGAAAACTCTTTCGTAACAGTCGCACTATTGGTAGACGCTTCCGGCTGGTACAGGTGTTTTTTGGTGGCAAGGAAATTGAGGTCTCTACTCTTCGTTCACTCAGTGAGTTTGATATCGATGGTCCTGACGCCGTACTGCCTCCTAATAATACCTATGGCACTCTTGGGGAAGACGCACAGCGGCGTGATCTCACTGTAAATGGACTGTTTTATGAGATTGAGAATAATACGATTATTGATTATGTGGGCGGGATTGAAGATCTGGACAAATCCCTCATTCGGTTCGTTGGAGAACCTGAGCGGCGTATAACCAGAGATCCGGTGCGTATGCTGCGGGCAATCAGGCATGCAGGAAGACTTGGCTTTAGTATTGCTCCCGAGAGTTGGGAAGCAATCTGCACTCATCATGAAAAACTGCCTCTGTGTCCGCCATCGCGTATTCGAGACGAATTTATTAAAGATCTACACAGTGGTGCTTTGACAGAATGGCTGGAGCTGGCTTTGGAATCTGAGCTGTTTTTTGATATCTTTGCCTTGTATGAAAAAGCGCTTTCGAAAAAGGAAGATGCGAATGAAAGGCCCTATCGGGAGCAGTTAATTGCTCTTGCAAGGGTTATCGATCGAAGTTCGAAACTGGCAAAGGAATCGGGAAAACGGGGTTTGAATAATGAATTTCTGCTGGCCCTGATACTTGTTCCCTGGGCCAATTCGAAATTTGACCTGGTTCATCAGCAATTAAAAGGTGCCGCCGCGTTCAGGTTTTCAAAAATTCTGCGTGAGGCACTGGATAAAGAGTTGGGCGTGCAACTAAATTTACGTCGCTCTATTCGTCAGGAGATGGTGATATTGCTTTCAAATTTACCACAGTTTCTTCGCTACAGTGAAAACAATTCCTGGCCCAGATGGATAAAAAAGAAGAGCTATTATAATTCCTGCTCTCTGTTCTGTGAGCTATACTCTGAGTCTCTTACTGGAGTTCAGGCAGATCTTCCTCTTGTATCTTTGCAGCAGGAGCGTCATCGTTCTGACAAGCACAAACCTTCCCCTTCCAAAGGACGGGGAAAACGCAGAGAAGGATATAACCCAGCGTTTTCCTCAAAGAAGCAAGGTGTCTTTGGCTTTAAGAAATAGCTTCTGTTCCTTTATACTACCCCTTTGCTCTTTAGGAATGGAGCATATTTGGCATCGGTTTTCTTGATATGGTTGATCAGCCAGTCTTTAAGGAACTCCATCAATTCAAGTGAAATATCAGCTTTTCCTGTTTTAAAATCTTTTTGGAAGTCAAGGAGCTGGTCAACAAGGTTTTTATGGATTTCCTTATGCTTGGCTTCCTCCTCATACCCATGTTTAGCAAAGAGATCCTCTTCAAATTTAAAATGAGTTGCGGTGTAGTCGATTAATTTGCCAAGGACGTTACCGACAGCAGCCTGAGCGGCATCGCTATTCATTTTCTGGTGCAACTCATTAATAAGGTTAACGAGCACCTTGTGCTGGTCGTCAATACACTCAAGGTTAACGGAGAGTGAGGGACTCCATCGCAGCAGGGGACCTGATGTGGATGCAGCACGTCTTTTTGTCTTGCTCCCTTCCGTATCCCCAAGATCGAATTGGCCCGTTTCCTTTGCGATAGTATTGGCAATTTCTTTCAGGTATTCAGCACTTTCCTGCAACCGGAGGCTCCCTTCCTGTGCCTCTTTTGATACCTGGCTGACAGACACAATATCTCTTGCAATTTCACCGGAAACCATGGATGCCTGAGAGACATTTTCGTTTACTTCATTTATTCCATTTGCCGCATCGTTCACATTCCCGGATATATCAGAAGCAGTAACAGACTGTTCTTCCACGGCCGAGGCAATAGTTGAAACTATATCGTTAACGTTATCTATCACCTTGCTGATTTCGCCGATTTCGGTGACTGTTTCATCGGTGGACGATTGAATGGATTCAATCTTACTTTTGATTTCACCGGTTGCTTGCGCGGTCTGTTTTGCCAGCTCTTTAATTTCATTGGCGACAACAGCAAATCCCTTACCAGCTTCCCCGGCTCTGGCCGCCTCAATGGTGGCATTGAGGGCCAGGAGGTTAGTCTGCTCTGAAATCTCAGTGATGACTTCAGTCACTTTACTGATTTCTCTGGCTGCGGAGCCGAGTGTGTTAACTTTTTGGGAGGAGCTTTTGGCGTAGGTCACAGCCTCGCCTGTCATGGAGTTTGCGCGTTCTGTGTTTTCGGCGATTTCCTGGATGGCTGCAGACATTTCTTCCATGGCGTTTGCCATCACATTTACGTTTTGGGCGGCTTGTTCACTGGCCATGGTGACTGTTCCCATGTTAGCACTCATTTCCTCGGTGGCGGCTGCTACTGTGTCTGCTTTGGAGGCAGATTGCTCCGCTCCTCCTGCCATGTCTTCTGCTGCGAGTGCCAGTTCGGTGGAGGTAGCGGTGAGAGCACGACCTTCGGCTACGATATTGCCAATAAGATTGCTCAGATTTGTAGTCATATCCTGCAGCGCTGCCTGGAGGCTGCCTGGAACGGATTTTGTGGTTTCCTTGCTGCTTAAATCACCTCCTGCTATACGTCTTGCCAAGTGAACCATGGCTTCAGGCTCTCCACCTAGAAGCTTAAGAACAGAGCTGGCGTTGAGCAACAGGATTGTCATAAGCAGTATAAAGCCGATAATTGAGCCAATAGTAAAAAGAGTTCGTGTTCGGGCGCTCAAACTGTCGCTTGTTGTGGTGATATCGGCAACTGTTTTCCCAGAATTTTCAGTTATTTCCTTTTTCACCAGCGCAATGACCTGTAGCAGGTCATCACTGATAGCCTTAGATTCTCGGCCAAGAATGGAATCAATCTGCAGACTGTTTTGCGCAATTAGATCATCAAATTCCTCTTTTAGTTCCTCAGCGTCTTGTCGTGCCTGGGTCATATTAATGGCAAGAGTTACACTTCCGGCAAGATCACCATCGGATTTGATTTCCTGGGTGAGGGTAAGGACGTTTGGGTCGTCCTGTCCTGCCTGGATGATTTTGGCAATATCCGGTTTACCTTCAGGGAGTAGTGATTTGAGTTTTTCATTTTTTCTATTTAAATAGCGAGTGAGGGGTTTTTGGTCTTTGTCCCGGTAGAATATGAAAAGAACATCAGGATTGCGATGAGCACTGCGGACATAACTATTCAGTGTGGCAAAATCTTTGGCAATAACACTGTTTGTTCCCACAAGGGCCATAAGCTGCACCATGTCGTTGCCACTTTGTCTGCGTATGCTGCGAAGGCTTTGCTGCACTGTGGTTGCGGTTTCACCCAGTGCTTCGGTGGAAGAAGCTGCAAGTGCACTTGAGGTTTCTTCCTGCATGGATTTCAGTTCGCTGTCGAGTTGTGTGGAGAGTTTACCAAGATCATCTCCTATGGTGTTCTCTATGGTTTTAAAAGAATCGACAACCTTTTTATTGAGTTGCTTGTTGCTGCTGTTCTGGGTGACCACCGTAAAAACGATTGCACTTACTATCATGATGAGAAGGGCAATGGCGATTGGAGCAATCAGTTTAAAGCGAAAACTTTTTACCACGGAATTTTGCATGCTGTTTCTCCTGACTGGTTAGAAAAAAAATCTATCAGTAACAATGCTATCATGAACAGAAATAAGAATGAATTGTTTTTTAATGCAAAGAAAGAATTTGAAAGATTAAGAATTCAATGAAATTGTTACATAAATTATATTGATATTACCTCCTAGGGCTACTGGCTTTACTCGGTTCTTTTTTGTTGACATAAACAACGTGAAGCAGATATAATTTGTTAGATGGTCATGGGAGAGTGTTTGTTGGTTGAGTTGGAAAAGCCCCTTTTCAACTTGGACCGTGAAGATCGATTGTTATGAATCACGCATCGGGGTAACTGAAGGAGAAGATAATGGAAGATCAGGCAGGTAACATGGAGTTGAATTCCGGCCTCAGCAGGCGCGGCTTTCTGAAGGGTTGTACCTTAGCTGCTACTGCGCTCGGCCTCTCGGAGGCGATGATCCCAAAATTACTGGAGGCAGCGGAGTCGGCCCAACGACCGACGGTTATCTGGCTGCATTTTCAGGAGTGTACCGGATGCACCGAGAGCCTCCTCCGAGGTTCCCATCCAGACATTGGACGTTTGATTTTGGATGTTATTTCACTTGATTACCATGAGACTGTAATGGTTCCATCCGGACATCAGGCAGAAAAAAGCCTTCATGATTCAGTGGCAAAAAATACAGGTAAATTTATTCTGGTGGTGGAGGGAGCCATTCCAACTGCAGAGAATGGTATTTTCTGTAAGATTGCGGGGCGTACTGCCATGGATATTCTGGCAGAAATTGGTCCTCAGGCAGCAGCAGTTATTGCTCTTGGAACCTGCGCTTCTTTTGGTGGTATTCAGGCAGCAGATCCAAATCCAACGGGTGCCAAGGGTGTGCAGGATCTTCTTTCCGGAGTCCCCATTGTTAATATCCCGGGGTGTCCACCAAATCCGGTGACTTTTCTTGGCACGGTACTTCATTATTTAACCTTTAAACGTCTACCCAATTGTGACAATCTTGGACGGCCTCTCTTTGCTTATGGTCGCAGGATTCATGATCATTGTGAGCGGCGTGCCCATTTTGATGAGGGGCGTTTTGCAGAAGAGTTTGGTGATTATGGCCATAAAAATGGTTACTGCCTCTATAAAGTTGGTTGTAAGGGACCCGAAACGTTCTCAAATTGTCCGGCGGCCCGTTTTAATGATGTGGATGTCTGGCCTGTATCAGTTGGTCATGGTTGTATTGGATGTACAGAACCAAATTTCTGGGACTCAATGACTCCTTTCTATGAAAGATTACCGCAGGTTAAAATTCCAGGAACCGGGATTATAGCCGATGCTGACAGTGCCGGTAAAAAGATCCTAGGCGTGGCCGCCGCCGGTGCAGCCATTCATGCTGCGGTCGGAATCGGGAAAGCTAAGCTGAAAGGAAAGGATAAAGAGTAGAGATACTGATATTTAGGAATATACAGGCCGAGGAAAGAAGGAAAGAAAAGATCATGTACCCCCTCCTTCAGCCTTTAGCCTTCAGTCTTACAACCTAAGAATATACATCGAGAGGATACAATGGCTCAGCGAATCACCATCGACCCCATTACCAGAATTGAGGGTCATCTACGAATAGATGCAGAAGTGGACGGAGGTCAGGTAACGAAAGCCTGGTCGTCAGGTCAGATGTGGCGTGGTATAGAAACCATTCTTAAGGGCAGAGATCCACGTGATGCCTGGCTTTTTACCCAGCGTATTTGCGGGGTTTGTACCACAGTGCATGCACTCGCGTCCGTTCGAGCGGTAGAGAATGCTCTTAATTTAGAGATCCCGCTTAATGCCCAGTATATCCGTAATATTGTTATGTCCATCCACGCTCTGCAGGATCATATTGTCCATTTTTATGTGCTCTCGGCACTGGACTGGGTGGATGTGGTTTCAGCTCTTTCTGCTGACCCGAAAAAGACGGCAGCACTTGCTAATTCACTTTCTGACTGGCCCAATAACAGTGCTAAACGTTTTGCTGCTGTTCAGGCCAAGGTGAAAGCACTGGTTGATAGTGGACAACTTGGCCCTTTTGCCAATGGCTATTGGGGACACCCTGCCATGAAGCTGCCGCCTGAAGCCAATCTCATGGCGGTATCGCATTATCTTGAGTCACTTGATTATCAGAGAAAAGCCACCCAGGCACTAGGGATTATTTCTGGAAAAAATCCGCATATTCAGAATCTTTCCGTTGGTGGTGTAACCACTGCCCTGAACCCGGACAGTGATTCAGCTCTGAATATGGAACGTCTCTACTGGATTAAACAATTGATTCAGGAGGTTCGTGGGTTTATCCAGCAGGTGTATCTGCCGGATGTTGTTGCAGTTGGCGCTCTCTACAAGGATTGGCTCCCCTACGGCGCTGGAGTAACCAACTATCTGGCAGTACCAGATATGGTACTCAATGCCAAGGCCACTGAGTTTGATCTTCCCGGTGGAACCATTATGAATGGTGATTTAAGCACCGTGAAAGGAATAACCTCTTTTAACGATGATTATTTCCAGGATAACGTGGTCGAGAGTATTGCTCATGCCTGGTACAAGGGTGATTGGTCGAAACATCCCTATGACGAGGATGATGTACCGAATTATACCGATTTCCAGGATGATGGAAAGTATTCCTGGATCAAGGCACCACGTTTTCAGGGACAACCTATGCAGGTTGGGCCACTTGCTCAAATGCTGGTTGGTTACGCACAGGGTCATAAGCCCATCATTGAAAACGTTAATAATGCGTTATCACTGGTTTCAAGTGTGGCTGGTGTTACGGTTGGTCCTGAAGTCCTGCATTCAACGCTAGGTCGTCATGTGGCACGTGCGGTTCGTGCCTCCATGCTTGGTGACCTTGCCCTTAAGCATTGGGATCTGCTGGTTGATAATATTGGAAAAGGGGATCTGGAAATTTTTAACAAACCGGTCTTCCCGCAGGGTGAACAGCGGGGCTATGGTATCCATGAGGCACCACGAGGTATGCTGTCTCACTGGGTTGTTATTCAGGACGGTAAGATTAAAAATTACCAGTGTGTTGTGCCCTCTACCTGGAATGCAGGTCCGCGTGATGAAAAAGGTGTTCCCGGTCCCTACGAGGCATCTCTTGTCGGTAATCCTGTAGCTGATGCCGAAAAACCCCTTGAGCTTCTGCGTACCATCCACTCTTTTGATCCCTGTATAGCATGTGCAGTACATACGGTGGATGCAAATGGGGTGGAAGTTTCAAAGGTAAAAGCATTATAAGGAAGTGATTCCTTTTAATCTAAGGGGGTTGTTATGAACTATGAAGTTAAAAATGCCTGGAGTGTTTTACTCCGGCTGTATCATTGGGCTCTGGTCCTATCTATCGTCACCCTGGTTGTTACTGGTTTTTATATCAATAATCCATGGACAAATACGACCTTGGAAGGAAGTGTGTCATTTCCTATGGCCACCATGCGTTATATCCACTTTGTTGCTGGATATCTCTTTAGCGCAGCGATAATGGTGAGAATATATTTGTTTCTCTTTGGCAATAAACAGGAACGGATCATGGATATTCTGCCTGTTACCTCCAGAAACATTAAGAGCCTGGGTACAACACTCGGGTATTACAGTTATATCAGTGATAAACATGATGGACGTTTAGGCCATAATGTACTGGCGGGTATTGTTTATATTGTCACCATTATTGCCGCACTCTTCCAGCTGGGCAGTGGTTTTTATATGCTCTATCCTGAAGCTGGATTCTGGCAGGGGCTTGGGGGAACTGTTTTCGGTACACAGCAGGAAGGTCGTTTTCTGCACCATTTACTGATGTGGTATTTTATTATTTTTGCCTTTGCCCATGTATATCTGGTAGTTTGGAACGACTTGAAGTCTCCGGAAGGACTGGTCTCTTCAATATTTACAGGGAAGAAGTTTAAGCGTAAGAATGCCTGAATCTGTTTTACCAGGAGCGTGTCCGTGAATAGCAATTTTTTCTCAAATCGAGGCATTTGGAAAATTTTACCGCAGGCATATAGTTGATATTCTGAGGACGAAGTACCCAACTAACTAGAATATTTTTTATATGGGTGAAAAATTTTGCAAATAACGAAGAGTTGGGGAGAAAGTGCATTCTCGGGCAAGCTCCTAATGGAAATCATCGTCCTGGGCACCGTCCAGGGCGTTGGTTTTCGTCCCTTTGTGTATCGTTTAGCCAGTAAATTAAATCTTTTCGGTACTATCCTCAACACTGATCAGGGTGTTGTTATCGAGGTGGAAGGTGAAGAACCTTCCATCCACAGCTTTATCGATACCCTCCGTTCTTCCCCGCCTCCACTGGCACGAATCACATTTTTGCTGCAGCAACAACGCTCTTCATTAAAGGGTTTTCAAGAGTTTAGTATTCTGAAAAGTGTCTCATCGCAACACAGCCGGGCTCTTATTCCAGCCGATATTGCCCTTTGTCAGGACTGTCTGGAGGATATTCTTGATCCGTACAACAGACGATTTTCCTATCCCTTCACCAATTGTACGAACTGCGGACCGCGTTTCACCATTGTAGAAACAATTCCCTATGATCGACCGGGGACTTCCATGAAGCGTTTTCCACTTTGTTCAGAGTGCAGGGCGGAATATGAAGATCCTGGTAATCGACGTTTTCATGCGCAGCCAAATGCATGTGCAGAGTGTGGACCTGAGTTGTCGTATCATGATGCAGATGGTGTCCAGATCGAAACAGCTTCCCCTCTGGAAGAAGTTGCCAATTCATTGAAACAGGGGAGAATAGTTGCAATGAGAGGGCTGGGCGGGTTTCATCTGGTGGTGGATGCAAGTTCCAAGCAGGCTGTTACCAGGCTTCGCAGACGCAAGGGAAGAAAATCTAAACCTCTTGCCGTAATGGCAGCCAGCCTGGATGAAGTAAACACATTTTGCCTTCTGAACGGTGATGCAGCAAAGCTCTTACAGGGAGTGGAACATCCCATAGTTCTTTTACCCCGAAAACCATCCTCTCTTGCCGAACCACTCACCCCCGGAATTAATGAGGTCGGGGTGATGCTGCCTTACACTCCACTGCATCAGCTGCTGTTTCTGCAGCCGAATTGTCCTCGAATTCTGGTTATGACCAGCGGCAACAGAAGTGGCGCGCCAATCTTTACAGCCAATGAGGCTGCAGTGGATGGTCTTCAGGGGATTGCTGACTGTTTTCTCCTCCATAACAGAGAAATTGTGACTCGTGTTGATGATTCCGTGGCAAGAGTGGGCGGCCGTGGAGTGCAACTGTTACGGCGTGCCCGCGGCTATGTCCCTGCAGCAACGTCTCTTCAAGAAAAGCTGCCCTCCGTGCTTGCCTGTGGTGGAGGACTCAAATCCACCTTCTGTCTCACCAGGGGCAGAGAGGCATTCCTCAGCCAGCATATAGGGGATCTTTTTAATCTGGAATCATTGGATTTTTATAGAGAAAGCATATATCATTTTAAGAGACTCCTGCAGGTGGAACCGGAGGCTGTTGTTTGTGATTTGCATCCTGATTATCTGAGCAGTCACTACGCAAAAGAGTTGAATCTGCCATTGTATAAGGTGCAGCATCATCATGCTCATGCAGCGGCTGTTCTGGTTGAACATGGAATAGAAGGAAAAGTACTGGCTCTGGTTCTTGATGGAACGGGTCTGGGAGACGACAACAGCAGCTGGGGAGGAGAAGTACTCGTCGCTGATTGTCTCGACTATACACGAGTCGGATCTTTGGCATCCATGCTGCTTCCCGGAGGCGATGCTGCAGCCGAGGAGCCCTGGCGTATGGGACTGTCTCTGTTGTTTAATCTGGGGCAAGATGAGCCGGAATTACATTTGGCAGACGAACAAAAACAACGCGCCCTGTGGCAAATGATGGAGCAGGGATTTAACTGTCCAGCCACAACCAGTTGCGGTCGTTTTTTTGATGGTATTGCAGCGCTTCTTGGGGTGTGCTTAACCGCTGATTATGAGGGGCAGGCGGCCATGGAGCTTGAGTCTCTGGCACAACAGGCCATAGGAGAACGGGATTTAGCTGATCTTCTTGAAAACTGTTCTTGGGAGAGTACAACGGTTTTTTCTGAAAATCGTTTGATATGGCAACAGAATATTTTGGTTCAGGAAGTGCTGAACCAATTATCGAATGGCAGAGACCCAGCGGCCATTGCCCTTGATTTTCATCTCTGTCTTGTTCAAAGTTTGTTTCAGCTTTTGCGTAAACTTGCTGAAGAAACGGAAATTACACAGATCGTTCTTACAGGGGGTTGTATGCAGAACACACTTCTTCTTGAGGGACTTTTTATACTTTTGGAACAGAATGATTTCACTGTTTACACAGGAATGCAAATTCCTGTAAATGACGGTGGAATAGCTCTGGGACAGGTAATTATTGGAGGCTTACGTCATGTGTCTGGCAGTACCCATGAAAGTAATTAAAATTCAGGGAGATCCTGATGATTTTTTAAGCGGTCAGATTGCCGTGGTTGATGCCGATGGAATAAGTAAAGAAACCCGGCTTGATATTGTTGATCGCTGGCCGGAACTTGGTGATTATCTCATTATCCATGCGGGCTTTGCGATCCATACTCTTGACCCGCAGGAGGCGGAGACCAATATTCGTCTTATGCGCGAAATGGCTGAGAAGGTGGAAGCTGCCGATGCCATGGAAAAAAGAGCATGAAATATCTTGATGAATTTCGGGATCAGGCACTGGCGGAACCTCTTCTTAAGGAATTGCGCAGGAGTGTAATAAAACCTTTCCGGGTGATGGAGGTGTGCGGTACCCACACCATGTCTATTTTTCGCAGTGGTTTGCGAACCTTACTTCCAGAAGGGATTACGCTGATATCGGGTCCTGGTTGCCCGGTGTGCGTGACTTCTGCCGCTCACATTGATGCAATTTTGGCCATGGCTGCACTGCCCAATACACGAATTGCACTGTTCGGTGACCTATTTCGGGTTCCCGGTAGCAGCGGCTTGTCCCTCGCCAATGCATCGTCCCAGGGAGCAAAAGTAGATATTGTTTATTCGCCCATGGATAGTCTGGAGCTGGCTCGAAAATATCCCGATGATCTGATTGTTTTTCTGGGCGTGGGTTTTGAAACCACAACGCCTGGGATTGCAGCCACGATTATGGCTGCTAAAAACAATAGTATTGATAATTTTGTAGTTTTTTCAACCCATAAGACCATGCCGCCGCCGTTACTTGCTCTGCTTGACGATCCGGAATTGCAGATTGATGGACTTCTTTGTCCCGGACATGTGAGTACTATTATTGGAGCAGGGGCCTATCAGCCGCTGGCTGATAAATATAAACTTGCCTGTGTGGTTGGAGGTTTTGAGCCGGCAGACATCCTTCAGGCCTTGATTTTGATGGCCAGACAGATTGGGAAAGGTGAGGCTCGTGTGGAGAACGCCTATACTCGTGCGGTGCGCTGGGAAGGGAATAGCAGAGCACAGCAGATGGTTGATACCATTTTTAAACCCGCTGATATGGAATGGCGCGGACTTGGAGTGATCCCTGAAAGTGGCCTGGCTATTCGGGAAGAATATAGTCATTATGATGCTGAAAAACGCCTAAATATCAAGCTGACACCAGCTGAAGAGCCAAAAGGATGTCGTTGTGGGGAAATTCTGAAAGGTAAGGAAGTGCCTTCTCAGTGTCCCTTGTTTGGAAAACGTTGTACCCCTGGGAATCCTATTGGTCCCTGTATGGTGTCGAGTGAGGGAACGTGTGCCGCTTTTTATAAGTATATGTAATCATGGTAGATTGGTTCTTGTCGAATCAGAACCTTGACGTAAGGCTCATGCACCGTTCCTTCCCCACAAACGTCCTCGCTACGCTGCGGATTGTTTGTGGAGAAGGAACGGTACATGGCTGATGAATTTCGTGGTGTAATTGAAACTGTAACTATTCACCGAAGTTGAGTTTGAGTCGGAATTGCATAACGAATACGCTGGTAGGAAACTGGGGACATGACCCAATTCGTCTTTGTCTTTTGAATTGGGATCGTGTCCCCCAGTTTCCGGATAAATATTGTGCCGTTCAATAGCATGGTGAATAGTTACTTGAAACTTAAAAAAGCAACAAATAGGTGGAATTGTGAATCCAGGAAATACGATCCTTCTGGATCATGGCAGTGGAGGTATTGCCAGTCAGGAGTTGATTTCTCAGATATTTTTGAAACATCTGGATAATAGCATTCTGGCATCGCTGGAAGACAGTGCTGTCATGGATAATCAACCTGGAAAACTGGCGTTCAGTACAGACAGTTATGTGGTGGATCCGATTTTTTTTCCCGGCGGCAATATTGGTACTCTTGCTGTCCATGGCACCATCAATGACATTGCCATGCGTGGGGCGCGTCCTCTGTGTCTGAGTCTTGGTCTGATTCTGGAAGAAGGACTTGGCCTCGATGATCTGGAGCGTGTTATTGTCTCCATTGCAGAGTGTTCAAAGTCAGCTGATGTCCCTATTGTCACAGGGGATACCAAGGTCGTTCCCCGAGGGAAATGCGATAAGATTTTTATTAATACTTCAGGGATTGGTATTGTGGCTGAGGGAGTAAACGTTTCGTCCACAATGGCAAGGGAAGGGGATGTTATTCTTCTTTCTGGTTCCATGGGAGACCATGGCATAACAATTATGACCAGACGTGCAGGCATAAGCCTGGATGGAAATCTGGCCAGTGATTCTGCTGCACTGAACGAATTGGTAGCTCTGCTTCTTGAGAAACTTCCCTCGGGGAGTCTTCATACCCTGCGTGATCCAACTCGCGGTGGAGTGGCAACATCACTGAATGAAATTGCAGCTGCTGCCGGATTGGCTGTGGAAATTGATGATCGAGCTATACCTGTAAAACCTGAAGTCCGTGCAGCCTGTGAGATTATGGGACTTGATCCTCTCTATCTGGCCAATGAAGGTAAATGTCTTGCATTAGTTGCACCCGAACAGGCAGCGGAGGCTTTAGAGCTTATGCGGTCCACAACGGTTGGGCGTGATGCAGCGATTATCGGAAGTCTGAACGCTGGAAAACCTGGACAGGTGGTGTTGCGGACAGCCATAGGTGGGTCCAGAATCATTACTCCTCTTCATGGAGAACCTCTTCCAAGGATTTGTTAAGGAAATTATACAATGGAAAATACAACAAAAAATGCCGGGATATTAGGGATAGGTAACCTTTTGCTCTCCGACGAGAGTTTTGGGGTTCATGTGGTCGAATTTCTGGAAGAGCAATATGACTTCCCGGCATCGGTAACTGTCCTTGACGGTGGTACAGCTGGTATTTATATGGCCCCTTTTCTTGAGGAACATGACCCGATCTTTGTTGTCGATGTGGTGAATCTGAAGGATGCTGAGCCTGGTAGTCTCTGCACATTTACGGCGGAAGATGCTCGAAATGGTACCATGCAACCCAGAATGTCACCGCATCAGCTGGGCATTCTTGAAATTCTTGATATTTGCAAGTTGCGTGGCGTGGAACCTGAGTGCGTGGACTTTTATTGTGTGGTGCCGGAAAGTTTGGCAACCGGGCTTGATATGACCGAGGCCGTTGCTTCTCAAATAGAGAAAATTTCCGGGTTACTGGTGGAGCGACTCCAAAAGATGGGCCATGATATACGTTTAAAAGAGCAAGAACATGCATGAGATGTCCCTTGTTCAGGGTTTACTGACCCAGCTTAATGAACTTGCCCGGGAACATAATAAAGAAAAAGTTATCAGTGTGTGCATGGAGATTGGCCCCCTTTCCGGGGTGGTCATCGACTCATTTCAGTTTGGTTTTGATATCCTGGCTAAAGATGACGTCTTAACCAGGGATGCACAATTGATCATAGAAAGTCCGCCAGCCATATACCGATGTTTCGGGTGTGGAATGGAAGTAGAGGTGGTACAGAGGCCTGAGAGCTGTCCTGATTGCTCAGAAACGTTGTTTTCACCGCAGGGTGGAGATGACCTTATTCTCCGTCAGGTAGAGATGGAATAAAATCAAAAGGAATATTATGTGTGATGCATGCGGCTGTGACCTGAAACCTGAACATACCCATGACTCCAAGGTGATTGAAGTACATCAGAGTCTTCTTGCTGCCAATACAGCCATGGCAGTAAAAAACAGGGAACATATCGAAAAAATGGGTGCTGTTGCCATTAATATGATATCAAGCCCTGGTTCCGGGAAGACGACTCTCCTGGAAAAGACTATCGAAGCTCTTGGTGATACGATTCGGATTGGGGTGATTGAAGGGGATATTGAAACAGATAGAGATGCGCAGCGTATTCGGGCCAAGGGTGTGCCTGTTATTCAGCTCACCACGGGTGGTGCCTGCCACCTGGATGCTGCCCAGATCCACAAGGGACTGCATCTTCTGGAAAAAGAGGAAGGGGGAGCTGAACTTGATATCCTTTTTATTGAGAACGTTGGTAATCTGGTTTGTCCGGCTACCTTCGATCTTGGCGAACATCATCGTCTCGTTCTGGTATCTGTTCCGGAAGGGCCCGATAAACCGGCAAAATATCCTAAAGCATTTCACAGTTCCCAGGTTTTTATTATCACTAAAATAGACCTGCTTCCTTATTTTGATTTTCCCGTTGAGGAGGCAAAGGCTGAGGCACTGCAACTGAATCCAAATTTACTGGTCATGGATCTTTCCGCAACCAGTGGAGAGGGTTTTGATCAATGGCTGGACTATTTAAGGGACCTTTGTCGTAAACGCTCTTAAAAATGTTGTAAGCGTAAGAAAACTTCTCTTGTATTGCATTGAAGAAATTTGCTATCCTGTTGCTACGATGTAGCACTTTTATTAATGCTTAGCGGGAGGGAAAAATGCGTTATTCAACTGTTGTTGCACTATTCGTATTCTGTTCAATGGTTTATGTTGCCCAGTGTGCTGAGGCACGGCCGGGTAAGCGCTTTGATGAGGGTACTAAAATGTGCCGTATTCTGGATGATGGTGGTCAGCTTGACTGGGAAAGTGATCATTGGGGTATTGGTGCCGTGAAATTTAAGGAAGTGTGTAAAAGTTGTCATAGCCGCAATAATGACAAGGGGGCGCCATTTGTCTATATGGAGACATACGGTTCCCAGGGCTGGAACAATGTGTTTACCCAGCGTCGGACCAAATGTGCTCGTGATGGCTCGTGGGATCTCTTGAGTGCGGCTGAGCTGCAGTTAGTAAATGATTACCTGTATCGAAATGCCAATGATACCTATGACCCGAATGATGCAGATTCCTGCGGTTGATAACACTGAGATCTCCCGGTCGGGAGAAGAAGTTGCTTAAGAACGAATAATAAATAACTTGAACATTGTGTCAGGCAGCACCTGATTTACAACTCCCCCGGAAGTGGGGCTTTAGGCCCGCCCAAAAGCGTAATCGGCGGGACTGAAGTCCCACTTCCGGGAATTTACTTCGTTAAAGAGAGCTTTGGTCGGGGGATCACCCGATCAAAGCTGTTTGGGTTTTATCCTTGAGTCTTTTTGATATCAGCAAGAATTTCTTTGCCCCCATTTTCCAGAATATACTCCCCTAACCGCTCTCCAATAGCATCCGCCTGTTCTCTCGGTCCTTTTTCGGTCCTGGTAAGAACTGTTTTTCCATCAAGGCTGGCCAGTCCACCACGCAGGATGATGTCGTTCCCATCAAGTACTGCCAGACCAAAGGCCGGGATGGAACAGCCGCCCTCCATGGTCCGCAGATAGGCGCGTTCTGCAAGAAGACAGGATTCTGAGTCTGGGTTATTGAGACAAGCCCGTATTTTTTCGCGTTTTTCGGAACTGATGCTTGTCGCTGATTCGATGGCAATACAGCCCTGTCCAACCGGAGGTATAAACTCATCTTCTGAAAATATCTTCACTATCATATCTTCATATTCCATGCGTTTGACACCAGCATAGGCAAGCATCAGGGCGTCACAATCCCCTGCATCCATTTTTTTGATCCTGGTCTGCAGATTTCCACGCATTTCTACCGTTTTAATATGGGGATAATAATGTTTGAGCAGAGCAATTCGACGTACAGAAGAGGTTCCGATCCGGATAGTTGTGCCGGTATCATTCAAATCAATATCTTTATTACGGGAGACCAGCACATCGTTCGATTTTTCTCTGTCAGTAAAGGCGATCAGTTCAAAACCTGCAGGAAGGATGGATTGCATATCCTTGGCACTGTGGACTGCAATATCAGTGGTTCCATTACTCAACTGGACTTCAAGTTCCTCGGTAAACACCCCTTTGCTGCCAATTTTAGCAATGGATACATCGAGGATTTTATCGCCCTTGGTCTCCATGGAGCTGATACTTGTTTCCATACCGCTATTTTCAAGCATTCCGGCAACAGTATCCGTCTGCCACATTGCGAGTTTACTTTTTCGTGATCCTATTTGTATTGTGGTCATGGTATCAGTCCTGTTTGTATGTGGGTTGCGAGTCTGAAGTTAAATTGTGTTAGTTTAGTATGGTTGTTATCTTACCATATGGAATAAAGAGAAAAAAGGCATGATTGCAAACTGGTTTTAAAACCGCTATCATAATTCATGCGTTTCTTACTCTATAACATACGGTATGCAACAGGACATGGCCTTGGCTATCATCTGCCACTTCCATTTGCGGGATTTTTTAAAAATACCACTGCTACTCTTGGGGATATCGTCACCTTTATCCGTTCTGTTAATCCCGATGTTATAGCTCTTGTTGAAGTGGATTCCGGCTCTTACCGTTCTCACAAGTCCTGCCAGGCACGATCCATTGCCAGGGCACTTGGTCATTTTCATGTCGTGGAAACGAAATATGGAGGTGGATCTTTGGCTAACAGGGTGCCAGTCCTAAATAAACAGGGCAACGGTCTCCTTACAAACCGCAAGATTGTAAGGCACTACTTTCATTATTTCAAGGAAGGAGTGAAACGTCTGGTTATTGAAGTAGAGCTTGACGAGGTTAGTATTTTTACCGTTCACCTTTCCCTCAAATATAAACACAGACAGCAGCAGCTGGAACATCTTCACCGTATAATTGCCCAGAGTATAAAACCGGTTGTTGTGGCCGGTGATTTTAACACCTTTGGCGGTGATCGTGAGGTGCAGCTTTTTCTTGCAGCCACGGGACTTGTGAATGCAAATCGTGACGGCTTACCTTCACATCCCAGTCATGCTCCAAAACGCAATCTTGACTTTATTCTTCACAGCCCGGAAATAACTGCTTCAAATTTCACCATCCCGGATATTCGCCTCTCTGACCATGCACCATTAATTTGTGATTTGAGTTTCTCCAGTGTCAGCTGATGAGACCATTGGAAGTCGAACTTCAAAGCAGGAACCTTCCATGATTTTACTTGTAACTGTCACCTGTCCACCATGAGCTTCCACCACTGCTTTTACATAGTTCAATCCTAAGCCTAAACCCTGTTTGGTACGGCTGCGGTCCCCACGGTATAAGCGATCCCATATGCGCCTGGATTCATTGTCCGAGATTCCAATACCGTCATCACAAAAACGTACCACAACGTCTGCACCTCTTGTTTCTGCGCCAATTGTGACCTTTCCGGACTCGTGTCCATATTTGATTGCGTTATCAAGAAGATTGGCCCACACCTGGCTGATACGTGTCTTGTCGGCGAGAATGAAGATATTTTTGTTATCTGAGTTGTTGGAAACGGTGATCTGTTCCTCTTCAGCCACGTATTGATAGAGTCCAATAACATCATCCAGCATTTCCATAAGGTTGATTGTCTGGGGGTGAAGACGCATGGTGCCAGCCTCGGCTTCAGCCACACTCATCATTGTTTTTAGCATGGATAAGACCCTTTCAGATTCTTCAAGACAATCGGATAGTGCACTGCGGTAGAGATGTGGATCTTCTTTGTCAGACTGCAGGGCGTATTCAGCAACTGCTCGTAGTCTGGTCATAGGGGTTCTCAGGTCATGGGCAACATTGTCCAGCGAAGACTGCATTTCGAAAATGAGTTGCCGGTTCTGAGAAAAGGTTTGTTCAAGGAGTTGGTATGTTCCGCTGAGGTCGCAGGGCTGATGAATATCCCTGGAAAGAGTGCCATTATTTTGCTCTAGGGCATACTTGATGTCGGCGTTTAATCTCTTCAGAGGTCTTTTCATTATAACTCTAACAACAAGAGCCAGACAGAGAGATGGAAGCGCTGCAAGAAGAAAAATGAGAGAGGAGGTTGATACAGTTTGTTTGTAAATGGCAAGCCCTGAAGCATTGTCTTTTTTGCCTGCCTGAACCACATTTCCATCTGAAAGTGTTTTGGAAACAAGAATCCAGTCACCGCGTTTATGAGGATGGAAGATATCTATCCAAATGCCTTCGGTTGACGGATCAAGATCAACGAGACCTGTAAGTGCCATGGAGTTATCAGCGGTGATGATCAGCTGGTCTTTGCCACTGCTGATACGAATGAAATCGATGGTATCCGGAAGATTGCTCTGTGGGTTGAGAGGCCGATCGGGAGAAGAATTGTTTAAGGCAAGATAGTTGTTGAGTGCAGAATCAAGAGCAGTAATTTGCTGTTGTTTAATGTCTCCTTTGAGTATAAAAGTGTTGAAGGCAAGGCAGATGCCGGAAAACATCCAGAGAATGAGGAAAAATAAAAGGACTATCCGTCTTTTGGAATATAGGATTCCAAGACTACTCGTCACGAAGGACATAGCCCATGCCTCGTACTGTATGAATAAATTTATTCTTGTGGTTTTTATCTACGCTGTTGCGGAGACGGCAGACAAGAACATCGATAACATTGGTCTGGGGATCGAAACTGTAATCGTAGATATGTTCAAGGATGGAAGTTTTTGAAAGAACACGTCCGGGATTGCGCATCATCAGCTCAAGCAGAGCATACTCTTTAGCCGGGAGCTCTATTTTAGTGTTTTGGCGTTTCACTTCACGTTTAAGCGGATCGAGTTGCAGCTCTCCAACTACTATAACTCCAGACTCTGCTTTTTTTTGCCCCCTGCGTAACAGGGCCTGAATACGGGCAAGTAACTCGTTAAAGGAGAATGGTTTGATCATATAGTCGTCCCCCCCGCGTTGCAAGCCTTCGATGCGGTCATCCACCGATTGTCTGGCGCTGAGGATAAGTACCGGTGTTTCAATATCTTTGTTTCTGAGGCCTTCAATGAGGCTGAGTCCATCAAGGCCGGGCAGCATGATATCAATGACTGCCGCTGCGTAGGGTTCTGTCAGTCCAAGAGAGAGACCATCCATACCATTATGGCAGACATCCACACTAAATCCTGCCTCCTGAAGGCCTTTCTGGAGGAAGGAAGCGATTTTTTTGTCATCTTCAACGACAAGGAGACGCATGATAGAGATTACCGTGGTGTGTATTTTATTGAAGAACAATCATTGTGGCACAGCGGCCTGTTTGTCCATTGCCTTCGCGGAAGGCACGGCGATAGGAAAAATAATTTGGGGAACATACAGTGCACTGACCTGCAATCTCAATATTCTGTTCCTTGAGGCCGGCATTTATAAGCTGCATTTTAGAAATCTGCCAAAAATCAAAATAGTTCTTTTTTATCTGGAAGGCAAGGAAGGAAGATGGAAGTTCTGTTGTATGATTGATAAATTCAGCACAGCAGGGGCCCAGGGATGGGCTGATATATGCCTGGATATCGGCTGGGGATGTGTTGTAGTGCTCCTGCATTGCAAGGACAGTCTTGGAGACAATATCTAAGACACTGCCTTTCCAGCCATTATGGATGCCTGCTATTGCAGAGTGAGTCGGATCAAATAGTGTTATCGCCTGACAGTCAGCCTGCTGGATCATAAGGCCGATTCCTGGAATATTGGTCATTAGGGCATCGTAGCCATCGACTTCAAGGTCATCGCTTAAGGGAACAGTAGCAATAAAAATCCTCTCTCCATGAACTTGTCTGGCAGAAAGAATATGGGGAATTGAAAGTTCCGTTTTAAGGAGTTTACGGTTTTCTAAAACTGAGAGGGAATCGTCACCAACACCATAGCTGACGTTTAGGGAATGAAAGGGAGGGAGACTGACACCATTGTGTCGATCGGTACTGGCTATAATGACTCTGTCTTCGGCTATCCGGGGTTGCATAGAAAGTCACCATAAAACAAATAAAACAGGGGCAGATTCCCTATGGAATCCGCCCCTGGAATTACTACAGATAGTACGGGTAAAACGACCTAGAAGTATGCTTCAAAGGTCAGGTAAATCTGATCGGCTGAGTCGACGGGATCCATTCCCAGCATGCTCAGTGCCATAACATCGGCGGCATCATCGAGGTCATAAGGTTTCGTACTCCAATCCATGGAACCGGAATAGTCATACTCGTAACGCTGGTAACCAAAACGGATAAAGGTTTTGGCGTATTTGGAGATAGCTTCTCCTGTGGGAAGGTCATAGATACCATAGATCTCATAGACATTACCACGAGCAGCGAGTTTAGAATTGTACAGATCGTCATGACCAGGAGACATAGCAATCCAGTACTCAGAACCCCAGTTCCATTCAAGACCAAACTTCAGGCCAACTTCATCGATGTCATAACGAGCACCAACAAAGGTGGAGTATCCATTGTTAGTGTCGGTGTTAGTACCGGTTGTGCCCATCATCATACCAATGTGGTCATTAAACATTCCGCTATCATCAGGCATGGCTTGAGACCAACCAGCAGCAGCAAAAATATTTACAGGACCAAATTTGTCCTGATAGACCCCTGTGGAGTGAAGAATATTACCAACATTTTCCCGAGGACCAAAACCACCTTGATCCCGTGGTAAACCAGCCATCATGTCAATAGCTGCATCTGTGAACTGAGGATAGTTGAAGACGTTTACAGCAAGGAAAGACTGGAGGTTGATGAAACGATTTCCTTTTTTCATAACATCCCAGCTTAATCCGCCAAAGTCCATGTCATCCATAACATTTGCTGAATCTAACTCAAGTCCATCTTCAAAGCCACGTCCATAACAGAAACGGATACGACCTGTTCCCATGGCTTCAGAACCCCAGCGATAGGCATAGCCCATGGAGATTCCGTCAAATGGCCAATCCATATAGGCAATGGGGGTAGCCATACGTTCATCAGCACCCATGCGAATCTGTGAAGGAGGACCATCGGTGGTGGGACGACGACCAATGGAGAACCAGATGGGCACTCCGCCGATGTTATTCCAGTTTACGAAGGCACGATCAACACGTAAGGCATTGTCTGAAGGAGTACGAGTGGAGTTGCCATCCCAGTCAGGGTAAATATTCCCGAGACCGTCTGTTCCGGAGCCAGGAACATTACTTTGGCTACCCCAAGCTTTGTACATAGCAAGACGTGCTTTAAACTCTAGGTTTTCAGTAGCTTTAACACGCATGTTGAGACGGAAACGATTGGTAAATACGGTGTCGCTGCTAACATCCGCTCCAGAAGCTCTAGTGGCGCTGTAGTAATCCATACGAGCACGGTAATCGCCATAGAATTTAATGCGAGCAGCAAGGTCCCATGATTCGGAACGATCTTCAAGACCATCAACGGTATCAGACAGGTCATTAAAATCAGTCTGACTCACGCCACCACCAGTACCTTCTGCCATCTGAGCTTTCAGTTGGTCCAACTGCATGCTCAACTCTTCGATTTTTCGTTCCAGATCATTGGCGTTTGCTCCACCACTTGCAGCAGCTACTGCAGGCAGTGCGATAAGACCAGCAAGAGCCAACATGGAAAATTTTTTCACCATCTCGATTTCTCCTTCCTCTTTAAAGTTGTTACGACCCGGCCCTCCTGAAAAGCCGGACCCGATGTCTGATCTGTTCCTCTTTAACAAAAAGATTGAAACAATTCAGACGTTCAGTTTCACATCGTCCTACATATTTATGTTATGATAGTCTCAATGTGTACAAATTTTTTTACTTCAATTTATTGTACTATCGTATTTGGCCTTCGGTGTCAACTAAATATGCCTATTTTCTTGATAGTTCACCATATTTTTTGTTTTTGTGTGGTACTGTTATTCTTTTCGCCACAACATATGGTATGGGATATGATTGTTCGTGAAAGTCTTAGTATCAAAGCGTTTTAGCCAGTATTGTTTTTTTTACCCCCTGTCGGATGATGCTTCCGTGCACTGAAAAATGGAAACAGCGTTGATACCAGTCACTCATCTGGCGGGTGACAATCCAGATACCGGGGATCTTATTTTGCTGTGCCCAGTACTCCCACTGCTCAATAATTCTCGAGGCAACGCCTTGATGTCTGAACTCGGGAAGAACCATAAGCCCGGTTCCACAGGCATAATTTTTCAGGAGTTGAACCGTTGTTTTGCTTGAGTTTTCAGGGGCTGGAGAGTGGTTGATGATGGTGCCAAAAGCAATAAAAGCATTTTGATAACTGGCCAGAAAAAGAGCTCTGTCAGGCTTTGTGGCATAGCGTTGAATCTTATCGAGAAAGACATGAACAAAGTCGGGATTCATGTCTCTTTTCAGATCATGGTAGGCTCTGTCAACATCCTCTAAAGTTGCTAATATAATTTGGCAGGCAGGTTGGGACCCTGATGGCTCAAAGTTCATCGAGGATTGCTGTTTTTTTAAGAGTATACTCTTCTTCAGTAATAAGCTGCTGCTTGCGAAGGAGATCCAGAATTTGGAGTCGCTGTTCCAGGGATTGTGGCCTTGCCATGGGGAGAGAAGAAGAGGGGGCGGTCACTGCAGTTGCTGCCTTTGTGTCACGTACCGGAAGTGCTCTCAGGGATATGGAGATTACCTGTTCCATCCAGGAACATTTGCGCTCTTTAAAATTACAAAAAGCCCCTTTACTATCATCCGTCTCAGAGGCCCATACCAGATTACCGGAAAGAGTGATTATTTCCCCACCCTGTCCTATCCGAGACTGGATGAGAGCCTGGAGTTCTACTGTTTTAGGCATACGCCAGTCCTGAAAACCACCGCCACCATAGGCCTCACAATAATCCACCGCCTCCTGTCGGGTCAGATTTTCCCGATTATCAGTGGTTGCCCACATGAGATCCGTCGTTTTGTCGAGTGCCGTTTCATTGCTTATCGTAAACTGTTCCGTTTTGACAGCATCGGCACATCCTGAGAGTATGAAAAAGCAGAGGGAAAGTAGCCACATATGCATTGTATTTCTCCAGAGAGTTAAAGTGCCAATATCAGCTGCAATTGTAGTACAGAGATACTTGTAATGCTAATCAAAATTGCATCAACACCGAATAATCTCACATCATATTGCCTAGTTCACTATCTTTTTTTCGTATCCGCTTGAGTTGATCTTCAAGGTCTGCAATTTCGGTCTCCCAGTAATCTGATGATCCAAATTCTGGTAAAATTGGAGTTGTACCATCGGCAATATATTGATGGGTAAGCCAGGCGATATAGTGGAGAAAGCGCATGGCACGCAGGGGTTCAATCAAGCGCAGGGTACGTCGGTCAAAGTGATGAAAGGTTTCGTATCCTTCGAGGAAAAGGTCTATTTCGAGAAGTGATTCCCGTGGGGTTCCCGGCAGCAGCATCCAGAGATCCTGAATGGGGGGTCCCATAACCATATCATCAAAATCGATAAGAAAAAAAGATTCTCCCGGTCTGTAAATGATATTGGAAAAATGGCAATCACCATGGATTCTGCCAAGTTTTACACCATCAAACATCGGGTTTATTTCAGAAAGTAATTCCTTGCAGATCGACGAAAATCTGGATGCCGCGGGTTTCTGTGGAATGACACCACTTTTCAGGATAAAGGCAATCTGATCTTTGGTCGATCGGCCTGGCAGCATAGTTACTCGGTCACGGGAAGGATGAATAGCACCCACTGCATGGCTGCGTCCGAGCAGGCGTCCTATTTCCAGCCATTGATCTTCGTTGAATTCGTCATAGCTGCGTCCGCCGCAGCGTGGGAAAACACTGAAATAGAGCTCACCCTGGTGAACTCCAAGGGTTTCACCATTGCTGAGGCTAAGCGGAGGAATTACAGGAATTTCCTGTTTGTCGAGTTCAAGTAGAAAATCATGCTCATCCTGAAGGGCGGTTTTTGACCAGCGCCCTGGTCGATAAAATTTTACTACCAGTCCTTGACCGTCAACGGTTTCGAGTTCGAAAACACGGTTAATATAGCTGTTGAGTTGCCTGCACAGATTGGTGCAGGGGATATCCAGTACACTTTCGACAAGGTTGAGTACCGTATCCGGACCAAGTTCCGGAAATGTACCGGGATGGGGTGTGTTGTTATGGGTGGGCATAGTTTATTGTTTGTATTAACAAGGGTTTATATCCATTGAAAATATTTTGATAAGGTTCTTAGAACGGATCCATACTGGCTCATTCGCTGTTTGCTGGTGATATGTATGTATACAGGCGATTATCTGAAATTATAACAGATACCACAGATCGGTTCGCAGGTCTTGATTTCATTCTCCATGCCAGGCAAAATGACAAGTATAGATTATACTTACAGCTCTCAGGGGGGTCCTAAACAGAGTGACGGCTTACCGTTTATCACAGGTGTTCCTCTTTCTGCTTATCTGAGACAAAGGATGCAGGTGATGTGAATCGATGAAGAAATGGAGTTTTGCAATGAGCTGAATCCAGAAAAAGTTGTTCCCTGTCTGCCATTGAAGTAAGTATAGCAGAGTGGCTTGAGGTTTTCTGAATAATATTATGGTGAAAAACTATGAAGGATATTGAAATATTTGCCTGGAAGTCTGATCTGGCTCGTCTTGAAAGTGCACGGCAGGAATTGCGAGATGCTGATGCTCCCGTCCTTCCCAAAAGCGATGAACCACTCTCTATTAATTCCACATTGATACTTCTGGTGATGGATTGGAAGGGGCTTTGTGATGTCTTGCGTGATACGAACAGGATTCCGGAGAAGGGGCCGGAATATATTCTTCTCTTTAAGCGACCGAGGGATGGTGCCATACAGATGGCTCCTGCAACGGATAAGCAGCTCCTTGCCTTGAAACTTCTGGCTGAGAACCTTGATCGTCATGCCGTGGCTAAAGAGGCAGATGTGGATATCGGAAAGGTGGATGTAGCCATTGAAGAGGCCTGCGAACAGGGCATTCTGCTCTCTTCTCCGTCCAAACTTGTACGAACCGCTGTACATTATCCAGATGCAGGATCGAATGGCTGGCAGCGCCATCTCCAATCGGACTATTTCACCCTGCAATGGCATGTGACCCAGGCCTGTGATCTGCATTGCAAGCACTGCTATGATCGCTCCAGTATTTCCCCGTTGACGCTTGATCAGGGAATAACAATTCTGGATCAGTTTCGTGACTTTGTGCTTGAGCAGAAGGTCCATGGTCAGGTGACCTTCACCGGTGGTAATCCACTTTTATATGCTCATTTTGAAGAGCTGTACAAAGAGGCGGCAAAACGTAATTTTACCATAGCTATTCTCGGCAACCCAACGACCAGAGAAGTAGTTGAGTCTCTGCAGCGTATTCAGCCGCTCTCTTTTTATCAGGTGAGTCTTGAGGGCCTGCCTGAGCACAATGATTCCATCAGGGGGGCGGGCCATTTTGAACGCATTATGGAATTCCTGAAGATTCTCGATGATCTTTCCATCTATTCCATGGTGATGCTGACATTGACTCGTGAAAATATGGGGCAGGTACTGAAACTTGCTGAAATACTGAGGGGGAAGGTTGACCTTTTCACTTTTAACCGTCTCTCCCAGACCGGAGAAGGTGCGGCACTGGCTACAGCTGCAAAGGAAGAATATCGGGATTTTTTACAGGAGTACCTTGAAGCGGCAAAATCAAATTCCATAATGGCTCTTAAAGATAATCTAATTAATATTATCAAGTCCGAGCGCGGGGAAAAACCATTTGGCGGATGCACTGGTTTTGGTTGCGGTGCCGCCTTCAATTTCTGTTCTCTTTTACCAAATGGTGACATGCATGCCTGTCGCAAGTTTCAGTCACCAATCGGGAATGTATTGGAATCTTCATTGCTTGAGTTGTACCGATCAGAGAAGGCAGAGCAATATCGGACGGGGCCTTCGGAATGCAGGGGCTGTAAGATTCGGCCTGTTTGCGGTGGCTGTCAGGCCGTTATTCAGTCAAGTGGTCTGGATATACGGTTGGATAGAGACCCCTATTGCTTTATAGAGGATTGAGCGCGAACCTGTATTAATTCGGCAACAATTGAGACGGCAACTTCAGTTGCTGTTCTGGAAGAGATGGGGATACCGATGGGAGCGTGAATACGGTCTACGGCAGTTTGCCACAGCTCTTTTTTAGTAAGGATTTCTTTAAAAGAAGCGATCTTCTTTTTACTTCCCATTACTCCGATATAGCGAACCGAACACTGAACAGCCTGTTCAAGAACAGCAAGATCGGTTGCATGGTCCGGTCCTGCAATGATTATAAAGTCTTGGGGACAAAGGTTTTTTTCAGCTAGAAAAGTGCTGCCTTGCTGAATGAAAAGGTGGCACTTTTCAGGGAAGTGTTTCGCCTGCATTAATTCTTTGCGTGGATCAACAATGTATATCTGAAATCCATTCCGATCAGCCAGCCAGGCAACTTCTCTGGCCACATGGCCAGCTCCCATGAGAAACAGGTTGTCATCTCCGCCCTGTGCAAGTTTTTCTTTCCAGAAGGTAGCCTCCTCGGTTTTGCCGAAATCAATTTTCTCCAGTTGGATATGCAGTGTTCCTCCACATGACGGTAGCACTCCGGGAAGAAAAGAGCTGATCTCAATAACATCTTTATCCGTTGTGAGGGCAGCACAGGCGCTCAGAACCTGCAGTTCATTGCTGCCACCGCCAACAGTTCCGGCAATAAGCTGTCCGCTGGCCCAGAGGAGCCTGTCTCCAGGTCTTGCTGGACCACGGTCATCTGACGCAATAACAGTGGCTAATACGGCACAAGTGTTATGGTCGCAAAATGTATTGAAAAGATTGTCATCAATCATGTTGCTATTCACCGAAATCGAGTTTGAGTCGGAATTGCATAACGAATACGCTGGTAGGAAACTGGGGACATGACCCAATTCGTCTTTTTCTTTTGAATTGGGATCGTGTCCCCCGATTCCGGATAAATATTGTGCAGTTCAATAGCATGGTGAATAGTCATCAATCAAGATTATTTTCAATAAAGAGCTTCGTAAATATCAATGAGTTCTTGAATCAAAGGCAGGCGCGGGTTTGTGGCAGTAGAGTGGTCTTCAAAAGCGTGTTCTGCCATCTGTTCGCTTTTTGCCAGGTACTCTTTCTGGCTGATGCCACAATCGCGGATAGTATATGGCAAGTGAAGATCCTGTTGCATGCGACTGATTGCTTTCACCAGTGAATCCACGCCCTGTTCAGGGCTTTTACAGGCAAGGCCAAGGCTTTTGGCAATCTCCTGATAGCGTTCATGGGCAATGTATCTGCTACCGGGCATAAGCGGGTTAAAACGACTGGGGTCTTCCACTCCATTATAACGAACAATATGGGGAAGCAACAGGCTGTGTGCCTGGCTGTGGGATAGGCTGAATGCAGAACTGAGAGAGTGGGCCATGGCATGGGTGAGCCCGGGCTTTGCATTACCGGTGGTCATACCAGCCATGGTAGCTGCATTATAAAGTGTTTCTCTGCTGCTTATTGTATTGCGGTTAATTGCTGTTGGCAGGGAATCAAAGATCATCAGAATAGCTTTCATGGCCATGGAGTCGGAGTAGTCTGACGCCAGGGGTGAAACATAGGCTTCAAGGGTATGACTGAGGATGGTCATAGCGGTAATTGCCATGTCTTTTGCGTTTAGAGCTGTGGAGAACTCCGGGTCAATAAGCGTAATGTCAGGGAGAAGTTCACAGGAATGGAGATTGTGGCGTTTTTCCCTGCTATCATCAAAAATAGTCATCAAGGCATTGATTTTAAACCCGGCTCTTGGGGTCGTGGGCATGGCAATAAGAGAAACCTGACGTTGCGGAGGACTGGCAGGAGAGTCTGGGAAATCCGCACGGCTCAGATTGGGAGAGGAGTACGGCAGAGCATTTTCAGGCCGCTGGTAAAAGTAACGCATGGCCTTTGCTGTATCAATGGTCGCTCCACTTCCGATGGCCAGGATTGCTGTTGGCCGAAAACCGTTCATACACTGTATTCCTTCCTTTATGGAGGAAATAGTGGCCACTTGATTAGTTTTACAGAAAAATTCTGTCTTTATCGGATGGTGTTGATCGTTTAAATGGTGGAGCACGGCATCAATAAGATCACTCTCAAAAAGTTCTTTTTCAGTTACTATCAGTGTTCGTGCAGTTTCCGTGAGTGTTTGCAAATGTTTGCTGCAGCCCTGTGCAAACAGGACTTTTCCCGGAGTTTTCCATTCTCTGAGGCGAATATTTGGTTTTTGAATCAGTTTACGGCGGAGAAGCATGTCTATGGACAGTCCTGCTGTACAGAGATTACCAGCCTGTTTGTCACCGGCCGAGGTGATAGTGTTACCCGGTGACACCGTGAGTTTACACAGGTCGCCCCTGGTTGCAGGTTGGTTCAGGATAATGAGGCTTGCATTAATTTTTGCGGAGAATTCATTGCACAGGTCAGTATCTCTGGCGTGAAGAACTGCGGTATGAGACGTGGAACCAAATTCAAGCGCGGCTTCACAAAAACAGAGTCCTTCATACCAGCTTTCGGCGGCTATAATAGACAGTACTGGAACAGCGTTACTTCCTGAAAGAGGATGGGCGGGGCCAATGCCTCCTATCTCTGTGAGGATCAGCTTGGTGTGTGTGGGAACGGTAAACCCTGCCATTTCCGCTATTTGCACAGCATTTAATCCTGTGCAGTCAGGATTGGACAGGCCTGTTTTCTGGTCAAAAAGGAGCTGCTTCAGCTGCATTTTTTCCTGTTCTGAGGCCAGATGACAGGATTTTTGCATCAGCAGATCAAGAGTTTGAAAGTAAATTTCCCGGCTGATAATCACAGTCTGTTCTGAAGATGGGATAAGGCCGTTGTCAAAATGTCTGGATGCAATCACATCTGTTGTGGCCTGTTCGATATCTGCTGAACGGTCAATAAAACAGGGAGTATTGGTTTGTCCGCTGCCAAGGATGGGGATATCAGATGTTAATTGAGAAGAGGAGAGGGCAGGAATTTCATCCATGAGGATAAGGTTGATATCAGGGTGCCCGATTAGAGTGGTGATAGAGTTGTCAGATCCCGTCGACAGCCACTGAATGGCATATGGAGGTGCGCCTGCATTCTCTGCTGCCTGTTGCATAAGTTGTGCTGTAGCTTTTGAAGACGACTGCACCGATGGGTGGAAACAAAACACAATGGGGTTACGGGTTTTAACACTGATGATTGACTGGAGCAGTGTGGTTGCTGTGGGATGTTCCGGTGCAGGAAAAGCCGCCAGGATACCAACTGGTTCAGCAATAATCTGAGAGCCATTGATTTCATTATCTTCAACAACGCCAACGGATTGTATGTTTTGAAGCTTTTGCTCAAAGCCGCTGCAGGCAAAGATATTTGTAATGGATTTGTCCTCGACAATCCCTCTTCCCGTTTCCTGCACGGCCAGTTTTGCAAGAGCCAGATGCCGGGATTCACCAACCACTGCCATATTGCTGACAATTTTGTCAATGGCTCGCTGATCCAGCTGAGTGTATGCATCCTGAGCGGACATGGCCTGGAAAATTATTTCATAAACCTGCTCGGCATCTGTCAGGTTCGAACTGTCCGGTTGAAACATGAATATACCTTCGTGGAAAAAAAATATGATAAAAAATCAAAATGAAAATCGATTTGTTGTTTTCGATTATCGGGCTTTTTAAATGGAATTGTCAAGTTGGGTACGAGTGATTTTGGGGCAATTCCCAAATGAAAAGAGGAAACATTTTTTATTTGCTGAATAAAATAAGGAACAAAGAGATCTTAAAAAAAAAGAGAAATTATTTTATTTTTTTTCTAAAAAAGAAGTGGCGTATCAGATGTGAAAATGGTCGTTGTCAGTGACCATATAATGTATGTATCTGTATGGAATAATGACAGAAGGAAACAATATCAAAGGAGGGGCTGTACGAGGAATATGGGATAGTTTTTGTAACTGAAAATGATTCCATTGTCTTGTTAATATTATGGAAAACTATGTAAGAAAGCGGGTTGCGACCTATTTTCATATCAATGATTATAACTGTGTCAGAACTGACCTTCTCATTCTGGCAGAACATTTCAAGCTTACGCTCGGTAATCAATTACTAGATGCTTCGGTTGGAATGCATGGAGCTGGCGGCTATCGGGCTCAATGTGGTCTGGTTGAAGGAACCCTGATGTTTCTTGGAGTGGCTGGTGCTGAAAAAGGTACCACAGAAGAGGAGATTGTGTCCGCCTGCTATGATTTTGGAAAGGCCTATGAAAGGGGATTTTCTTCACTACAGTGTCGAACACTTCGGCCCGGTGGCTTTAACGAGGATGACCCCCCGCATCTCTGCGAGGATCTGGCCTGCAGGAGTACGGTCTTTTCCATCGGCTTTGTTGAAAAAAGGCTGCTGTTGTGGGATAAATCTTCCTGATCAGGACTTTTGTTGAAAGATGCGATGGACCTCTTTCAGTAAATTTGTTACTTCAAGAGCTGCATCCGAGCTTCTTGAAAGTTCAATTACCGATTTTCCATGCATAAGAGACTGGGCATAGGCAACCCGATTATGAAGTCGTGATTGAAGCAGGGGAACAGTATAGAGTTCGCGAATATAGGTGCCGATTTCTTTGCTTAGTTTGGTTCGTGGATTGACCCTGTTTAATAGAAAATAGCAGGGGATTGTACGGCCGACCTTTTTCTGCACCTTTTCGCAGGCATCAATGGTACGCTTTGCTGATCTAATATCGAGTGGAGATGCCTGAAGGGGAATAATAATAAAATCCGAGACGGCCATGGTCTGATACATGATATGGTGACTGTGCGGCGGGGTGTCAATGAAGATGAAATTGTATTTGTCCTTTATTTCTGCCACAAGATTTTCAATAGTATCTTTTGCCTCATATACAGTCAGATTGTTTTTGGGGTGACCTTCCAGAGTCTCAACACAACTTTTCTGTTCATCTGTATCAATAAGTGCAGTCTTGTAGTGTAATGCTGCTGTTCCAAGAGCCAGATTCATGGTTGCGGTGCTTTTTCCACATCCGCCCTTCTGATTTGTCAGTGTAATAATCATTGTTTTCCCCCGAGGCTTTAAGTCATCCTTTAGTGAATGTTATGTTGGACGCACTATATTGAAAAAACCGTATGTTTTCAATGAGAAAGCGAAATGTCAGCTCGTATTCTCATAAAGGACGGGAATTTTGGGGTACCAGATTTGTAAAATCCATAATACTTAAAAGTGATAATGGTGCCGATGGGAGGAGGATTGTTACGCTCAGTATCACTGAAGCCACTTCCTATTTTAAATCTGATTGTGTTGTATTCTTCGGGCAGCTCAACCAGCAGCGATCCGAGGCGTCCCTGGTGTTTGCCTTTTCCCGGGATATGAGCAACAACCACAGCTTCCATATCGAAGAAGTTTTTCACTTTCAAAATATCATTGCTTCGTCCTGTGCTATAGACAGCATCCGGGTTTCTGACAATGAGACCTTCACCGCCTAGGTTTTCAATTCGTTGAAGTTCCGTTTGTAAGTGACCTGGGGCCGTGATCTTTTGCTGGGGAATGACAAAGGCAAATTTTGAAGGATGGGTTGCAAACCACCTGGAAGCCCTTTGTTTTCGGCTGGAAAAGCTTCCCGGTTCCTGCGGTACATCGAAAATTGCAAATTGAATCTTCAACCATCCGTCATGGGGCTGCTGCTTTTTAACAATGGATACAGTCTGCTGGAATGTTTTTCGTCCACCCCAGAGCTCCCCTTCCAGCGGAAATGGTGGTAAGTCTTTTGTAAAGCTAGCTGGTGGATGAAAAACAAGGCCGTTTTTACTCAAGAGTTGTGTTCCATTCCAGTAGCCTCGAACTCCGTCCAATTTCTCACTCATCAGCCAGCCGACAACTTGAATATTGTCTTTGTAGACCTGGGGGAGCATGATATCTAGAGCGTGAGCGTCTATAGAAAATGCGTGTATAACCGTCAGACAGAGGAAAAGAATTTGTTTTATCATTACTGCTTGTCAGGCTAACACCTCCGCAAGAGGCGTAACATCCATATCAAATGCCTGGGCCACGGCTTCATAGGTGAGCTTGCCCTGGTAACAGTTAAGCCCTCTTGCGAGCACATGATCCCGGGAAAGTGCTGCAAAACCGTGTTCTGCGAGCTTTAATGCAAAGGGAACCGTTTGGTTCACAAGAGCGAAGGTGGAGGTGTGGGGGACGGCCCCCGGCATATTGGCAACGCCATAATGCACAACACCATCCACCACATACGTCGGATCGGCGTGGGTTGTCGCTTTAATGGTCTCCACGCAACCACCTTGATCCACAGCAACATCAACAATTACAGAACCGTTCTTCATAAAGGCGAGCATGTCACGGGTAACAAGGTTGGGTGCCTTCGCCCCGGGAATTAATACCGCCCCGATCAGGAGATCTGCTTCCTTGAGATAGGTGCGGATATTTGCCTCATTGGAACTCATCGTGGTCATCCTGCCCTGGAATACATCGTCCAGATACTGAAGCCGATTATGGCTGAGGTCCATAACAATGACTCGTGCCCCCATTCCCATGGCAATTTTGGCAGCATTGGTGCCCACCACGCCACCACCGAGCACTACAACCGTTGCCGGGGAAACACCGGGAACCCCACCGAGAAGCATACCGCGTCCCCCCTGGTGTTTTTCAAGATAGTGAGCACCGACCTGAGTCGCCATTCGGCCGGCTACCTCACTCATGGGCGTGAGCAGGGGGAGTTGACCGTTATCTGTCTGAACGGTTTCATAGGCTATGGCTGTGGTTCCTGCTGAGAGAAGCGCTTCGGTTAACTTGCGTTCTGCAGCAAGATGCAGGTAGGTAAAGAGAAGCAGGTCATCACGCAGATACTGGTATTCTGTTGGAATGGGCTCTTTGACCTTGATGACCATCTCGGCTCCCCAGGCCTTTGCTGTATCCACCATCTGAGCACCGGCATCGACGTAACGCTGGTTATCAAGACCCGATCCGACACCTGCGTGCTCTTCTACCAGCACGGTATGGCCTCTTCCTACCAGTGCTTCAACACCGGCTGGCGTCATGGCAACTCTATTCTCAAGAATTTTGATTTCTTTTGGGACGCCGATGATCATTTTGAGTACTCCTTTTATAGGGGATATATGTGTAACTATTCACCGAAATTGGATTTGAGTCGGAATTGCATCCCCCGATTCCAGATAAATATTGTGCCGTTCAATAGCATGGTGAATAGTTACATATCTGTTTTGCAATTAGAAACTAAAAATATTGTTAAATTGTCGTTCGTAGGACGTATAACCAAATTCAGCTTCCAATTTAACGATAATTCCGGGAATGAATTCACGGTCGTACTCCTTGGGAAAAGAAACCTGAGGAGCTACTTCAACTACAAGCCAGTCCCGATAAAAGCGCTGTCGGTAACGCAGGCTGAAAACAGTATCGGCCAGGTAATAGTTCGGGCTGGTCTGAAGGTAGTTACCGAAATCATAGAGGAGGACACGGTCTGAGTTGAGTACATGATAAAGAGAAAAAATGACAGCATGGGGGACTCCGTTATTTTTTTCTTCCCAGTTGGCTTCCAGAGTGGTTCTGAAAAGAAATCTATCAGAAATTTTTCGTTCTATATCATACTGATTTCTCGATTCAAAACCATCGTCTGTATAATACCGAAAGCGACTGGTAAATCTGCCCTGCCAGGAGTCATAATCATAGAGGCCGCGATAACGAAGCCCTGCGTAAAGATAGCTTGTAGAGATACCGGTTGAGGTGGAGATGTTCATTTTTTCCGTTTGTTTCAGAAAAAACTGGAGGGATCCTGTTATGTCACTGTCATTGTCGCGACTGTTCAGTGCATTTCCGTTACGATCCACATCAAAATCTTCATCGTCGTTCGCAGTGATGAGGAGGTTCAATCGACCTTCTGCACCTGGCATGTGCAATCTGATGCTCACTCTGGGTTTAAACTCTACGCTTTCATGTTTTTGAACACCTGCCATCAGCTTGAGGTTTGCCCTGGTTTTGTTTTCTTCTTGGACGTAGCGGCTGTCGTCAAAAAATGAATCAAGCCAGGTTGCCGCGCTGATCACAGTTTCTGAAAGTGCATCGTAACCTTTATCCATACCATCTTCGGTTGCCTGATTGATAAGGGGGATAGCGTGTTTTTCTCCCTTGATCACTTCGCCGACCTTGCTTTCATCAATAATAGTAAATCGATCTTCTTGTTGTGAAAAAGCCTGGGTACAGAGGAGCAGGGGGAGGCTAAGGGCCAGGTATGCTATTGAAAGAGAGCGTTTTGTAGTGAGAGCCATCATTGTCCGGGACCTCTTGTTTTTATTACTGTGATAATATTCCCGCAGTCGTGTTTGATTTGTTTGGAGCCTGATGGACCAATATACAGATTATCGATACAGGCGACAACCAGATATCCACTACTGTTCTTTGAAAGAGGGTATTCCATAAGGAGTTGTCATAGGCAAACAGGTTTTGAGGCTGAAGGTACAGAAAGGCTGAAGGTCGCGTATAATGCTGTATTTCCTTCAGCCCACAGACGTTGTGAGGAGGGACTGTTAAGAGTGTCCACTTATTAGCCGGACACTCTTTAGCAGGATATTTTTTGAGAGACTGTAACAGTTATCTGAGTTTATCTGGTTAAGGTTGCCAGTTGTGCCCTTTCACCCAATGCTTCTTCAATTCGCAATAACTGGTTATACTTGGCGACTCGATCGGAACGGGACATGGATCCGGTTTTGATTTGACCCACTGCTGTGGCCACGGCCAGATCAGCAATGGTACTGTCCTCTGTCTCTCCAGAACGATGGGACATCACTGCAGTATAGCCGGCTTCTTTGGCCATTTTGATCGCTGCCAAGGTCTCCGTGATGGTACCGATTTGATTGAGTTTGATCAGGATGGAGTTGGCAATCCCCCTGTCTATTCCCTGTTGTAAAATAGCAGTGTTGGTGACAAAGAGATCATCTCCCACCAGTTGAACCTTATTCTTCAGCCTTTCACTCATGATTTTCCAGCCGTCCCAGTCCTCTTCAGCACAGCCATCCTCTATGGAAATAATGGGATATTTCGCACACCATTCTTCAAATAAATCAACTATTTCAGTGGCTGAGAGTTTCCTGTTTTCCGAGGCCAGATTATAGAGTCCATCTTCGAAGAATTCTGAAGCTGCCACGTCCATGGCAATCATAATATCCTTTCCTGCGGTATAGCCTGCCCTGTCAATGGCCTCGAGGATAACCAGGATGGCATCTTCGTTAGAGGCAAGATCCGGTGCAAAGCCACCTTCATCACCAACAGCTGTGTTCAGGCCACGTCCCGCCAAAACCTTTTTTAGATGATGGAAGATTTCAGCTCCATATCGGATTGCTTCTGCAATATTGGGTGCTCCCATGGGCATGATCATAAATTCCTGAAAATCGACACTGTTGTCTGCATGGGCTCCGCCATTAATGATGTTCATCATGGGGATAGGCAGGAGCGGCGGAGCGGTGGCCAGGTACTCAAAAAGTGGCTGTTTACGGCTGGCAGCAACGGCATGGGCAGCGGCCATGGAGACACTGAGGATGGCATTGGCACCCAAACGACCCTTGTTTGGGGTGCCATCAAGATCGATCATCAACTTGTCGATGGCGGTCTGATCCGCTGCGTCCTTCCCAAGAAGTGCCTCCTTGATCTCTCCGTTGACATGGGCCACGGCCTGCAGGACGCCCTTGCCTAAAAAGCGAGTTGGGTCATTGTCACGGAGTTCAATGGCTTCACGAGATCCTGTTGAGGCACCGGAGGGTACGGCAGCACGCCCCATGGATCCGTCTGTCAGAAAACAGTCACACTCTACTGTTGGATTTCCACGAGAATCAATAATTTGTCTGGCTATAATATTTTTTATATTTGTCATGGTGAAGCCTCCCTGTATCTATAATGAAATGGATGTATTTTAGTATCCGGTCTGCGAACAACTACGATCCGTATTCTTGATACTATATTTCTTTTCTTTCTTCTGTCAAAACTCCGGTAGTATATGCTGCTCGCCAGAATGTATCGATATCGTCTCCTTGCACGCGATCAGGGGGTGATTATTGTAGTATGTAGAAGGGCATCACAAAAAAACTCTTTTATATGGAGGTGCATTATGACAACTGCAAATACATTTCTACAAGGACAAAAGGCTTTTTTAGGCGGCAATCTGGAAAAGAGTATAAAGGCTTTTTCCGACGCTCTGGAAGAGGGAACACATCCCTTTCATTCCCACCTCAACCGTGGCATTGCCTATTTTAAAATCGGGCAGTTTACTCATGCCATTGAAGACTTTGATGTGATTATTGATAAAGATGATATTCACCCACGGGCCCTTTTCTACAGGGGGCTTGCCAAACTGAATCTGGGGAAAAATGAAGAGGCAATCGATGACTTGGACAGATCAATTGCCTTTGACCCGGACAGAGGAGCTCCATATCTGGCTCGTGGACTTGCCCATCATGCCCTTGGACATAAAGACAAGGCAGAACAAGATATCCATGACGGCCATGTTCTCCAAAATGTTGAACTCGGCGAATTTATAGAGGAGAACATTCTTTCCGAATCCTTATACAATCGTACGCTCAAGTTCTTTGAAAAAGATGATGCCAGGTGGAACCTGTCGCTGACTGAAAATGAAGTCCAGCGTATGGACGACGTCCACTGATTCAAACAGCCGCCGGATTTTTCTCTCCGGCGGTTTCTCTTTTTTCTGTTGCATGTCTCTTGTAATAAAACGATACTATTATGTAACTATTCACCGAAACTGAGTTTGAGCCGGAATTGCATAACGAATAAGCTGGTAGGAATCGTGTCCCTAGATTCCGGGTAAACATTGCGCCGTTTCATAGCATGGTGAATAGCACTATTATTTTGTCTGACTATAATACCTATGAGGTTGAACAGAAGTCTTACGTTTTTTGCCAGGGAGCTCGAGGGCGTTGAATAGTGACAGCAGTAAAAAAATAATGGCCCCATCTTTTCTGGTTGAGGTGGAAAGTTACGCGAAGGGCTGTAAAAAGGTCATTCATTTCCTGGATCAAACTGCCCTCGTTAAGTACGACAGCATTGAGTTTAATCCTGATTTGTCCTGTTCTGCCGTGGATCAGAGGTTTTGGGTAATGGTGGACAGTGGTCTTGAAAAAAACAGAGAGAGTGTAATCAGCCTGATAGATGAACTGCAAACAAGTGGTTACAGCCAGCTTCTCGATCTTGCCGACATGAAGCAGGGATATGAGTCAAAAATTCTCCACATTCTTGTGCATTTTCTTGATGGTTTTATTGGGATTGATTCATCCTTTTATAATCTCATAGAAGACTCCCATCAAATCAGCGATTCTCTCCATCTGAGGATTAAACAAAACCCGCAAAATTACTGGTTGTTCCGGATTGACGCCAAAAATTCGTGGACTCTTCTTTAGGCGTTTTTACAAACTGAAAGTGTAACTTGTATGATGATTTATTGAGTTTGAGTCGGAATTGCATAACGAATACGCTGGTAGGAAACTGGGGACATGACCCAATTCGTCTTTGTCTTTTGAATTGGGATCGTGTCCCCCCGATTCCGGATAAATATTGTGCCGTTCAATAGCATGGTGAATAGTTACCTGAAAGTTTACCATTCCACGGGAGTGAAAAAGAAGATGAATCTGCCTTTTTCAATGTCTATCTTGAGAGTGGCTCCATGGCTGATGCCATATTCCACATAGCCTGGCACAGCACATTCTGCATCACTTTCGGTGGCATGCTGGGGAGACTCAAAATCACGATCCTGATCATACCATGACATCAGCATAAAATCTTCCAGGTGCCGGGCAGCCTCTTCCTTAGCAATCTCCATCGCTTCAAGGTAGTCTTTCAGTGGCGCTTCCGGGTTGAGTTCGACAAGTGTCACCCCGGATAAACCGGGATCTGGACGACTACACACCGGAGCGGACAGTGTTTGGGAGTCTTGAAGTCTCATTATGTACCTCATATTTGATTCTTTGTTTATTCTGCTATAATCAAAGGGGGATGGAATAAAACATAAGTACCACCTTGTAGTAAACGGGTATGGAGTGTAGCGATGAATGTCAAGACAGGTAGGATGATAATCTTGCCTGGACAATTTACGGAGAATATATGAACTACCGTATTGAAACAGATACCATGGGTGAGGTACAGGTTCCTGCCGATCAGCTATGGGGCGCACAGACTCAACGTAGTCTGCAGAATTTTCGAATCGGCATAGAAAAAATGCCGATTGCTCTCCTCTTTTCCTTTGCACAGTTAAAGAAGGCCTGTGCTTCTGTGAATCATGATCTTGGTACACTCGATGCGAATAAAAAGGAAAGTATTGTCAGCGCCTGTGACGAGATTCTTGCAGGAAAGCATAACGGTGAATTTCCTCTTTCTGTCTGGCAGACTGGTAGCGGTACCCAGACGAATATGAACTGCAATGAGGTGATCGCCAACCGTGCCTCCCAGCTTCTTGGTGGTGATCTTGGGGGCGAAAGGCTGATTCATCCCAACGATGATGTCAACATGTCGCAGAGTTCCAACGATACCTTTCCCACAGCCATGCATATCGCTGCGGTTATCGAAATGGAAAACGCACTCTTTCCTGCAATCTCCCTTTTACGGGATACACTGGCTGAGAAGGCGGAGCAGTATAAGGATATTATCAAAATCGGTCGCACTCACCTGATGGATGCAACTCCTCTCTCATTGGGGCAGGAGATCAGTGGCTGGGTGGCAATGCTTGAGAACAATCTCAGTCAGTTGCGGGATACGCTGGAATATTTACGGGCCCTGGCAATCGGTGGCACTGCTGTTGGAACCGGAATCAATGCCCATCCGGAGTTTGGTGATAGGGTAGCTGCAAAAATTATGGAATATTCAGGGAAATTATTTTTTTCTGCACCGAACAAGTTCCAGGCACTCACCTCCCATGACGCCCTTGTTTTGGCGAGTGGTGCTTTAAAGGCGCTTGCGGCAAACCTGATGAAAATTGCCAATGATATTCGCTGGCTTACCAGTGGTCCGCGCTGCGGGATTGGAGAACTGACAATTCCTGCAAATGAACCGGGAAGTTCAATCATGCCGGGGAAAGTGAACCCGACCCAGGCTGAAGCGATGACCATGGTGGCCTGCCAGGTATTTGGTAACGATAGCAGTATCGCTTTTGCAGCAAGCCAGGGAAACTTCGAACTGAATGTTTTTAAACCAGTGATTATCTATAATTTTCTGCAATCCACTGCTCTTCTCGCCGACGCTATGCGTTCCTTCAACGATAACTGTGCTGTAGGGATAGCACCGGAACCAGAGAAGATCAAAGATAACCTTATGAATTCACTAATGCTCGTCACAGCGTTGAGCCCGCATCTAGGCTATGAAAAGAGTGCCGAAATCGCAAAAACTGCTCACCGTGATAACTGTTCCTTAAAGGAAGCAGCCATGAAACTTGGTCTTGTAAGTGGTGAGCAGTTTGATCAACTCATCGTACCGGAGGAGATGATCTTTCCAGGAGAGAAATAATATTGTGCTGGGATAACTTGACGCGTGCCACAATGTGACATAGGTTGTGGTGGACATCCTTTAAAAGGAGAACACTTATGAAAACAGAAGAAGCAATTAGCAGCCGAAGATCCGTCAAACATTTCGACCCGACTCATCGGATGAGCGATGACGAAATATCAAAACTCCTTTCTCTAGCAGTACTTTCTCCCACTGCGTTCAATATTCAAAACTGGCGGTTTGTTATTGTTTCTGATCCGGAATTGAGAAAACAAATACGGGCAGTTTCCTGGGATCAGGCACAGGTAACAGACACATCGCTGTTCATAGTACTCTGTGCGAATCTGAAGGCATGGGAGAACCCTGGCCGCTATTGGGTGGATGCACCCGGAGGGGTTAAGGAGTTTATGATCCCGGCCATTGATGAGTATTACAGGGGAAAAGATCAGGTTCAAAGAGATGAGGCCATGAGATCCTGCGGTATTGCAGCACAAACCCTGATGTTGGCTGCCAAGTCAATGGGGTATGATTCCTGCCCGATGGACGGTTTTGATTTCGAAAAAGTGGCTGAATTGATCAAACTTCCCGGTGATCATGTGATCACCATGTTTGTGGCGATTGGCAAAAGAACTCAGGAGGCCTGGTCTCGGCCGGGACAGTTGCCTCAGGATGAAATTGTCATTGAGAATTCATTTACTTGAAAATCAGCAGGTTGGTTTTTGGCCTGCTTCCTTGCAAGGGCTTATAGTATGGAATATCTGAAGAATCGAGCCGGAGGGGTTTATGTAAATGCTTTACGAATAGCCCTTGTAGGGAGTTTTTTGTTGTTGGTCTCCTGTGGTCCTGCTCCTGAGGGAAACAGCTCGGATGGTAAGCGCTGGTTTGGTATGCAGCACTGTGATGGCTGTCATGGAGAAGGGGGACAGGGAGGGAAGGCTCCAAAAATTCAGCAACTGGGGTTGAGTTACCGTGAATTGTTAAACAAAGTAAGGAAACCAGAGTCGGCTATTATGCCCTCCTATCCAATGGAGCGCCTGTCGGATCAGGATGTAGCGGATATCTTTTCATATCTGCAGGAGGAAAAATGATGCCTGGGATGACGAGCAGCAGATCGCGTTTCGATCCATGATCCTACTCGGTGAATTATTTTTTATGGTTAATCTTGTCCCTTATCGTGTTGTTCTGCCTGTAGGGAGCGGTTCCCATTTTCCCTATTAGCATCCACCAGTTTTTTTGTAGTGCGAAACAAGTCCTCTTCCCGCTCTTCAATAAAGAGAACTTTTCTGGCTCCTTCAGCAAACGTATCGGGGAAAAAAAGCGCGAAAAAAATTCTTAGGAGAAATCCCAACAGGAACACAACACCAGCAATCGATAGAACTATTTTGTTCATATCGTGAAATTGGTAGAGGGTGGGAAAAAAGATAGGCTGATATCGGCATATTATAATAAATACTTTGAGGATTTGGTATGAAAAACAGTAAAATATTTGAACCACTCTCAATTGGTAAACTTAACATTAAAAATCGTATTGCTATGGCACCAATGACAAGAGGGCGTGCTGGAAAGGAGCGTGTTCCAAATGACCTTATGGCTGACTATTATTTCCAGAGAGCCGGTGCTGGCCTTTTGATAACAGAGGCCACAGTGATCTCAAAACAGGGTATTGGATGGATTGATTCTCCGGGAATTTATACTGATGCAATGGTCGAGGGCTGGCGAAAAGTCACTGAAAAAGTCAAACCAACAGGTACTCCTGTCTTCATGCAGCTTTGGCATTGCGGCAGGGCGTCACACAGTGATTTTCATGATGGTAAGCTTCCTGTTTCTGCATCCGCAGTGAAGTTAAACGGTGATCAAATTCACACACCTCTTGGCAGTAAATCCTATGAAACCCCGCACCCATTAACAGTTGATGAAATCAAGATAATAGTCAGTGATTATCGAAAGGCGGCAGAAAATGCTAAGGCCGCTGGTTTTGCTGGTGTAGAGGTGCACGGTGCTAACGGCTATTTGATTAATCAATTCCTTGATGCAACGACGAACCATCGTGAAGATCAGTACGGTGGCAGCTTCGAAAACAGATTCCGTTTGTTTAAAGAGGTGCTAGAAGCGGTCCTTGAGGTGTGGTCGCCAGAGCAAGTTGGAGCCCGTATTTCACCAAATGGGATTTTTAATGATATGGGCTGTGATGACTATCGGGAAATGTATCTTTATGTCGCCAAAGAAATAAACAAATTAAAGCTTGGCTATCTCCATATTATGGATGGCCTGGCCTTTGGCTTCCACCAAAAAGGTGAGCCGATGACCCTGGCAGAATTCCGACCACTTTTTCAAGGCGTTATTATTGGAAACTGTGGTTATAACAAAGAGACAGCTGAAGAGAGAATTTCAGAGGGCAATGCCGATATTGTAGCCATAGGCCGGCCTTTTATAACAAACCCTGACTTGCCGGAAAGGTATAGGAATGATTGGATTTTAAATCCTGCTGAGGATATGTCACTCTGGTATACAGCAGGCCCTAAGGGGTATACGGACTATGCGCCTTATAAACAATAACCTTCCGTAGCTTGAAAAGTAATGATGATTTTCTAGAAATAGAAAAGCCCATCTTTTACCTCTCTTTTGCTATCCTGTGGATAACAGAAGTGGATAAAGATGGGCCATCTGTGCTGGGAATAACAAAACTTCCATTGATATCAATAAAATGGTGGGGCGGCGGAAGTCGAATTGTGCGCAATGTGAAATTGCCTGTAATAACTACAATAAGTTGGCTGAGAAAAAAATTGAGTTACCTACTGTTTAATGACCATTTAACATTCCTGTTCACCTTGTCTGTAGCCTACAATATCTATTATCTCTTAAAATCTGGAATATAGGGAACCCACCTTAACAGCAGGCCTCTCAACCAATGACATGTTTTTATTATCCACGGTATACGTTCAATTTATCAAAAAACTATCCAGCAAAATATTCTAGACAACAAAAGAAAGAAGCAATCATGATAACATGTTCAAACTGTAAGACGGAGTATCCTGAATACATAGGAAGTTGTACTAAGTGTGGGACGGATCCCAAGCAAGAAAAGAGAGGATCGGACCCTAATGAGCAATGTCATAGGGTAAAACATAACAATTCAATAAATCCGTTTAATCTTTCATTTGATCCATTTATAACACCACAATTAATAAAATTGATATTCGGATTTGTGGTTGTTGTTGGTGCTGTTATTACTCTTTTTGGAATTGTAGCTATCCTGACTGTTTCCAATTTTAACACAAGCCTGAAGGTCATGTTTAGTTTTGGTTGTATTATTCTGTATGTGTTTGAAATTTGTTTGGTAAGAATGGGATGTGAATTGTCATTAGTTTTATTCAAGATAGAAAGAAATACAAGACATCAATGACACTCAAAAGTCATATCATCCTTGATGAGTGGATAGCGGGGGTGATTCTGGTTATTGTGCAAAACAGAATTGTGTCCCCCGATTTTCCCACAAGCAAAAATTGACACCTTTGTAGTTTTTGTCTTATTGAGTGGAACTGGGGAGGTTTAGACTGAACCTCCCCCTTGAAAAGGATGCTTTTGTCTCCGGTTGCTTTAGAGAAGCTGGTCTTTTTTCAAAAGTTCCAGAACTTTTTTGCTGACACTGTCGATCAGTTGAGCAACATAACTAGATTGGACGGTTTCGGAGGCCAAACTCCAGATCAGCTCCTGGTTTTTTACCAGGTACAGGTTAGTCTCTAATAAAACAGTGGTCTGGGTGTAGTCACTTATTGATCTCTTGCGAGCATGAGAGTAATAACCGCCGTAATGGCTATAATGTCCGTATGATCCAGTATAAGCACCGGAATGCGGATGGAAGACTGTCTCTTTTTTTGTGTCAACCAGACGTGTCATCAGCACCCCTTCAATATTGTTATTATTGACATAGTCGACAATTTCTTTGATATCTATTCCACTATCATTATAGTACGGGAAGGCGTTGAGGGTTGTTATAACCGTTTTGACGCCACCCTGCCGCAATATGGTCGCCATCGTATTTTCCCAAAGGAACTTGTTGCCGGAATCCCCAGTGAGCCCTACAACCAAAATTGATGTCATGGGCTGGGCACTATAATCACTCTTTTTCCAGATACCTGTAACGCTGGTCGTGCTACATCCCGCGAAAAAGAAAAACGACAGTAAAAAAGAAATAACAACAATACATTTGTGGGGACTATTCATAGTCAACCTCCTGATAATTTTCCCAGTTTGTGCAAGAGAGCGCTGGCATACTACCTGTCTTTCAGACAAAAAGAATTAATAATTAATTTTACTATGTAAAGTCAATCATCAAAGCGAGAATAAATCAAACGAAAAAGGAATTACACATTGGCAATGTCAACCAGTATCATTTATTTGGGCTGAAAATTTATCGTAAACATCAAAGAGAGATAGTTTGTCTTACTCAGCGGGACAGGAAGGAAGTTGGGAGATAGGATTGGCAGTGGTAAGGTCAACTACAAGCAGCCAAACCGCAAGTTAACCTTACTCCTGAATTTTCCGAAATTGTTCAGGGCGGATTCAGTTCCTGAATCTTTACATATCCACACCATAATCCGGGGACATAATGCCCTTTTAATTGGAAAATAAGAAAAAAACAGTAATATGTCCCCGGATTTTCAGAAATAGAAAAGCCCATCTTTTACCTCTCTTTTGCTATCCTGTGGATAACAGAAGTGGATAAAGATGGGCCATCTGTGCTGAAATCACGACCAGAGGGGGCTTGAAATCTAAGCTTACTGGCCTCAGGAAGCTAAAAAGCTGATTTTTCAAGACCTGATAATCATCTAAAAGGCACCTCGAGGTAGCTAGTTTCTGCTACCTGATGCTTTTGTGCTTTTGTGTACATGAGAGAAACCGGGGGGAAATCTTGGTGTCGTAAAATTTCCTGTAAAGAATGTTCAAGCAATTCTTCATAATCTGTATGACTGCCTAAATCCATGGTGACTGTTCCATTTGCTGATACTCCATAATTCGACTGAATATGTTCAATAATAAATCAAAGATTAAAGGAGTGACAAAAGTTACACCTGTCTCTTTCGATTATTGATATAGCTTTCAACCGCTTCCCTGCTGCTCAGCCACAATCTTCCATCTTTGTGTGCCGCCAGTTTTCCTTGTCTGATTAACAAATTCAGATATTTGGCAGAATATGGAGTGTGCTCTGCGAGTTTGGATAATGGAAGAAACTGTTCCCGTTTGCTGGTAACCGGAGTGAGGGTTTTCAGGTAGATATCAAGTGTCCGTTCCACGGCTTGAGCGATAAAGAGAGTCAGTGGCTTGAAATAATTTTTATCCGCTCGGGCCAGCACGCGATAATATTTTTTACGATCATTTTTTAGAATAATGGTTAATGGAAAACCATTTTGCATGAGAACCACGTTCATCAGCAATCTTGCGGTCCTCCCGTTTCCGTCAAAAAACGGGTGAACATGCACAAGTTGGTGATGGAGCAGTGTTGCGATCTCTATAGTATGGAAATATGTCTGGTTTACTTGAAGCCAATCAATAAGTTCCCGCATCCTGTGGGGTACCTCTAAAACATCAGGGGGTTGATGCTTTGTACCCGTAATAATAACATTGGCATTACGGTAAACGCCCGCCCATTCCTTGTCGGTTTCCAGGGTAATTAGTTGGTGCAGAGAACGGATTAGCTGTTCGGATATGGTGTTACGTTTGTCGAGTTCAACTAATTCGTACAGGTATTGCAGGGCAGCGTGGTGATCTTTTGCCTCAAGATGGTCTTTGAGGGGCTTCCCCTTAACAGTTATTCCCTCGTTGATTATCAGAAATGTTTCCCGCAGGGTTAAGCTGTTCCCCTCTATTGCGTTGGAGTTGTATGTCATCTCAAGCCGAAGATGATCACGCAACTTCTTCACGGCTGACTCGGGGAGAGGTCGCAGGCTGTTCAGCCTGGATAATTTTTCTTCAAGCCGGTTCGTTATGGCTGAATCCAGATAGTGAGCTTTCATATGCCTTAGTATGGTATGGGTTGAATTGCACTCTATACCATACTAAGGGGTCTGGCAATACAATCCTAAATCTACGGTTAAGCCGTGCTGCAGATGAATTTGGTACCTCAATTTTACCCTAAACAAAAAAACGGAAGAAAAACCATTCGGCTTATCTCCCGTTAACACGAATAAAATTCGCTTTTTTCAAGTGGTGGAGGCGGCGGGAGTTGATGCTGTACCACTAGCCTCATCATATGTCTTTGTTTCTGTGTGCTAATAAGGTTCGACAACTTAGTCGCATGTACTCATTTGTCGAAACCACATGTACCCTAATATACCAGTAAGGGTAAAAGATTTCAACAACCCATCCATGCTGGTTGTGGGAGGGTAACCTGCCCGTCGGCATCATCAACACATTGTTCTGCTCGGTTTAGCCAGCTTAATGCACGATGGACTCGAAGGCCGAGGTATTCACTGTACGATTCTCGTTCTTGACGTTGTCTGTTTTTTAATTCTGTGTATGTATTCATGACAGATATTCACGTATTATCAGTGACTAGCAGAGGGGTATCTGGCAAGTTACTTTTTAATCCCTCCAGATATCTCATATAGCTTAGTGCCTGCGGCACTATCAAGGTCTATATATACTGAAGTTTCAACCTTTCCCGAAGTCAATGGATCTTGTAAAATATGGAGTTCGTGCTCATTGTCTTCTGAAACAAACAAGCGATAGAGATAGTATCGATCACCATATGTCCTTGCAGCATCTTTTTCGTTGCCTCGTAATTCTATTTTTGTCCCCTGGTTTTTCCTACCTTTCACTTCTATAAAACGTTTCACATTATTTCTACTACGATTTATACCTGATTTGAATTCCTCCCGATCTTTTTCACTTTCAAAACTTAGAATATCACAACCTGGTGCTTCGGTTCCCGTTAGTTGACCCACTCGCAACGGATAGCGTGGAGGTCGAGAGAATCCTTCGAATTCCATGATTTTTCGTTCTGCAAAATCAGCATCTGTAACTCTATGGGCTGGTGTGTTCCCAGAATGTTGACGCGATGTCTTCTGAATGCGGATTTTTTGTTTACTTTGTGAAGGAGTCGGCACGTGGACGAATTCTTCAATAGCTAACGGCTCATTTTCTGTCGTGTTGTTTTTTAATTCTTCTTGTTCAGGTTGGGTTGTTTCGGTTTGCTCAGTGGCACTGTCACTTTCTCCTGCAGGTTCCGGTTCCTCTATGGAGCCAATGTCTGGCAACATTTCAATGGGTTCTTCAGTGATTGCCTGATCAGATTCTCTAATGATTGCGTCAATATCCACATTGGTGTCTTCTCCAAGCATGCGTTTAAGAAGGGTTTTTCTGTTTGCAGGCTGGCAACCGAATATACGTGCGAAATCCCCACCACTTCCAATCCCAAACACAAAAGCAATGGCTTCTCCAATAGTATCAGCAAGGAGGTCTGAGGAGGAACTAGTGTGTTCTGTTGGATCGGAACGAATATATAAAATATCCTTATCAATTAACGAACCCCAGATAGGCAGTTCGTACTCAAATTGTTTGCCTTTATAATCCATCTGTGCACAGAGCTTAGAACAGATTTTCAGGGTTAGCCGATCCAGAGATGCCAAATGTTTCCTTTGAGTGGACTGGGATACACGTAAGCGTAAGCCAATGAAATAAGGTTTTGCTTTTTGAAATTCAGCGTCAATATCTTCTACAAGGATGACTTGCTTGATTTCCTGTGTGAAATCTGCACGGTCAATGGATGCCACTCCAAATATGTTTTTTACTTTTTTTGATCCAACCCGGTATGGGAGAGCAACAATTTTCAATTGATCAAGTAGGGCATTGGGCAAAGTTTCACTATTTGCATGGTGCAGTTCAGTAACATGGAAATATTTTTTTTCTCCTTTATAACGCCCCCACATCTTACCATCTGCAAAGAATTGCTTTTTGACATTTTCTGTTTTTCCCTGCGAAATTTCTGAATTTAAGAACCATACATATAACTTTCGTGCGGATTCCCCCTTGGGTTGTCGTTCCGGTAGATCAAGTAATTTTAAATAAATATCATCCGATTCTAATTCTTCTGGACTAGTAAGCACACCGCTGCGACGCCAGCCATTCACAAGATCACGATATTCAATTCCATATAACTCCAGAATTGTTTTGTCGGGTCGTGCTGGTTTGGGAAATAATTTCTCTATTACACTTTGTCCGGTAACGCAGTCTTTGGGGCGCAATGAATCACGATTCTTGTCCAGCAACCACTCTGTGGTTTCGATTTTCCATTTTATATAACTTGGTAGTGGTTCCCCGTAGATCCTTGGGGTTAGGTCACGGCCTCTGCGAGCATTTAATTGTGCTGAATCTTGGGTTTTTCCTGTTAACATGGGTACATTATTGTCCAGTGCTAACCAGGCTGCGATTGCTACGGAATTTCCCTTTTCTAAAATTTTCTCCAACCCATCTATGTTTTGAATATTTGTCAAATAACATCCAGTTACATCTGTCCGAGATTGTAGCGTATAGACCCCACAGGATGCTTTAAGAGAGGCAGGGTAATGGATAGAATCCAAGGCATAGTTTCGATATTCTTTATCTTGTGGATATGAAGTAGTTTTTTGTGGTCGTGGCCATTGGGCAACCCCAACCCATTTAAAAAAAATTACTAACGATTCGTTTCCCGGTATGAGTAACTCCAGTGAACCTGGTTCAATAAGCAGTAGTTCAGGGGCCCAGCTTTGATATAAGTCTTGAGTAATATTTCCTTCTGTTCCGTACCCCCGACCCATATACAAGTCTTTCGCTGATGCAAAACCTCCTTCTTGGGTTGGCAGAAGAAGGCTTGTTTGGCTTGGGAACGTTGGAACTTTACCAGATTGGCCTTCTGCACAATAGAGCATGAAAATGGTCGACAGTAATTGCTGATTAATCTTTGATGTTTCATTCGGTCGCCGTTTTATTTCTTTATTTGCTGATGAAATAAGGCGGCTTATTAAAGTGGCTAGAGAATATTCAAGAAAACCAAAGGATGATATTTTTCCATAAAGGTCACGATTTTCTTTTATTTCCAAGCGTTCTAATAATGCTAGTACAATGTAAAACATAATACTTCGTATTTGTAACGTGACGTGTTATAATTGTTCCAAAACCATGGAGAACAATTATGGCACCGAGATACCGAGTCACACTTACTGAAGAAGAACGAAGAGATCTGGAGGCCATTTCGACAAAGGGGAGAAGAGCT
>Ga0207996_1000129_pt1 | contig 65945 bp, 64 predicted proteins | sample AntAceMetag02UKG_FD_184773 | JGI IMG/M metagenome (GOLD analysis project Ga0207996, IMG submission 184773) | Saline lake microbial communities from Ace Lake, Antarctica - Antarctic Ace Lake Metagenome 02UKG (SPAdes) (version 2) | ecosystem: Environmental > Aquatic > Non-marine Saline and...
CCCATATTCTGTTCCTAAATGAGAATGATAATCCGTTCCATAAAATAAAACCTCCTGACAATCCTTTTCTAAGGCAACTCCAAATATTCCGTCCATTTTCTATGCTCCTTATTATTTTCTAAAAAAACAATTTCTAATTATTTCTCCACTCATTCTTTTCCATGTTCTTCAGGCAAAGGCAAAGAATGAAGTTTCTGCTTCAGCAGTTTTCTATCAATGATTTTTGTTTTATAAGTTGACACTTTCATTGGAGAAAGGGATTTACTTATTGCTATGCGAACCGCTTCTTCATTTTTTGATTTACAAAGAATCAAGCCTATGGATGGATTTTCATCATTTACTTTTACTTTTTCATCAAGAGCAGATAAATAAAATTGCATTTTACCAATATATTCCGGTTTGAATTTGCCTATCTTTAATTCCACTGCTACAAGACATTTCAAGAGTCTGTGGTAAAATAATAAATCTACTCTATAATCTTCATTGCCAACAGTTACCTTATACTCGTCACCAACAAAAGTAAAATATTTGCCGAATTCAAGAAAGAATTGTTTTAAATTTTGAACAATCGCTTTTCTTAAGTCTTTTTCTAAAAATTTATCTTTCAATCCAAGAAAATCAAATATATATTCGTCTTTAAAATGGGCTAAAATATCTTTCTCTTTACTATGAGGCACTAATTTATTTGTCTTTTTTGATAACATAAAACGTTCGTATAAAGATGATTCCATTTGTCTTTCTAATTCTCTTCTACTCCACTGTTCACTTATGCAAGTTTTGAGATAGAATTCTTTCTCCTCAATAGATTCTGTTTGATGCAAAATAACTAAATTATGTGACCATGATAATTCTGTCACCAGCGGTGACAGTTTTTTGTTGTCTTTATATGTTTCGTATAACTTCTTCATTCGCCAAAGGTTCTCCATAGAAAACCCTCTCATATTAGGAAATTCTCTTTGCAAATCCTTAGCCAAGCTCTCTACAATACCCTCACCCCATTTAGAAACTTCTGTCTTCTCATAAATGCTTTTACCTATATTAAGATACAATTCAACCAACTGCTTATTAACTGTTTGATAGACTTTTTGGCGAGCAGTAATAATCTCTTGTTTTAGATTGCTAAGGAATCTTTTGTATTCATAATTTTTTATAATATCTTTTGTCATTAGCTAATCCTCTTGCTGTATTTTCCCCATTCTAAAAATGTCATTTCCGTCATTGCGAGCGAAGTGAAGCAATCTCGCTTTTTTGTTCGGAATTAATTTTAGCAATTATGTTTCTGTGTTGAATTACGACCTTGCCATACACTTGACCAAACAGTATCGCGAATGACTTCAGCAGGAACCCAGATTTCCCAACCATTGTCTTTTGATTCAGGAGAATGTATCCAGAAATACAATTCGTCACCGTCACGTAGACATTCCAACACACGAGGTTTGTTAGTTTTTGCTCTGCCATCAATTTTCACAGTAGTTTCCCTTTTTTTGTGTAATAAAGATAAATAAGAATGCCAGCAGCAGGCAAAACTAGCATAAAAAGTCCGAGTCGAAAGAAATACCAACTTGCCTTTTTCTCCTCTTCTACTGACACATGGCTAACACCATCGGCAAGTGCTTCTATATCGTAATCTGAAAGAGATTTGTCTTGTTGGATACGACTGTATGCCTCTGACCTTGTGCTTCGAACATGTCCGCTATGTGAAGTAAATGGCGAAATCATGCATGGACCTGCAAAGGCAAGTAACACGATTGCTAGAGCGACAAGACAGCCACGATTAGAGCGAACAGCCTTGTCCTTGAGATTTTGGCGGGTTGCCTTGTCAAGAACAAAGCCACATTTGGGACATGAATCAGCAGTTTCACTGAACTGCTTTTTGCATTCTGGACACATGATTAGCATTTATTTTTCTACCTCCCTAAATCAAATTTTTGCTTTAATACTACCATATCTCAAGTTGCTTAAAACCTCAATAAAAATAGACAAAAGGGCGAAGGCAAGCCCCCTCCCTACAATATGAGAATCGGGCAATGATAAATGAGATTGCCACGTCGTCCCGAACACTTTCAGGACTTCTCGCAATGACAGTACTTTGAAATTCCTATACATCAAGTTCCTTGAGATAATCTTGAAGGGGTTTTGGTGAACTTTTAGTTTTAGATACAGATTCAATTCCTTCAACACTGGCTTCCGCAGCTGTTAATGAAGTAATATATGGAATCCTGTGCTGTATTGCAGTTCTGCGAATGTAACTGTCATCATGTTTTCCGCTGCGTCCAACAGGTGTATTGATAATAAGATTGATCTCTTTGTTTTTGACTGCATCGGTTATGTTCGGTCTTCCTTCATGTAATTTTTTTATTTCTGTGTTCTCTATGCCATTCTCTTCTAAAAATCCAGCTGTGCCTTTTGTCGCATAAATACTAAAGCCGAGCTTCTTAATCCGTCGAGCAATGGAAATTAAAAAAGGTTTATCTTTATCAGCTATCGTTAAAAGAACATTACCGCTAAGAGGAAGCTTTGAACCAGCCGCTTCTTGGGCCCTATAAAAAGCGAGCCCGAATGTATCAGCAATACCCATAACCTCTCCTGTAGCTCTCATCTCCGGGCCCAGTAAAGGGTCTACTTCCGGAAACATATTAAACGGAAAAACCGCTTCTTTAACAGCTACATAAGGAAGTTTATGAGTTTTTAGCTCAGGGAAATCACTTATCTTCTTACCCAGCATTATTTGAGTTGCTACACGGGCTATTGGAATGCCTGTTACTTTAGAGACTACCGGAACTGTACGCGAAGCTCTTGGATTAGCCTCCAGTATATAAACCTTATTATCACATATTGCATATTGAATATTCATTAAACCTACGACATTTAATTCCTTTGCAATTGCCGATGTGTATTTTTCTATAGTATTTAAGTGCTCTTTTTTAATAGTTCTTGATGGGATAGCGCATGCAGAATCTCCAGAATGAACACCTGCTAATTCTATATGTTCCATAACAGACGCTACAAATGTATTTTCTCCATCGGAAATTGCATCAACTTCTGCCTCTACAGCCTGCTCAAGAAATCTATCAATAAGCATTGGATGCTTTGGATTAACCTGAATGGCTTCAATGGCGTAATCTCTCAGCATAGCTTCGTCATAAATAATTTGCATTCCACGTCCTCCCAACACATAAGACGGGCGCACCATGAGAGGATATCCTATCTTCTTGGCAGTTATAAGAGCTTCGTCTAATGAACGCGCTATGCCACTCTCCGGCTGTGGGATATTAAGAGCGATCATTTTTTCTCTAAAACGTTCTCTATCCTCTGCAAGATGTATGCTTTCGGGAGTTGTCCCAAGAATTTTTACACCATTATTTTTTAATTCCTGAGCAATATTCAGAGGGGTCTGTCCGCCAAACTGAACAATAACACCTTCTGGCTTCTCCTTTTCGTAAATTGTGAGCACATCTTCAACTGTTAAAGGTTCAAAATAGAGCTTGTTTGAAGTGTCATAATCAGTAGATACGGTTTCAGGATTGCAGTTAACCATAATTGACTCATATCCTTCATCCCGCAAAGCAAAAGCTGCGTGCACACAAGTATAATCAAACTCAATACCCTGTCCGATTCTATTAGGTCCGCCGCCTAAAATCATTATTTTCTTTTTTGATGATACAGGAACCGAATCTTTCCCGTTGTAAGTGGAATAATAGTAAGCGGCGTTCTTTACTCCGCTTACAGGCACAGCCTCAAAACATCCGCGTTTGCCTATAGCGATTCTCTTTTGTCTGACCTCTTTTTCTTTTACTTCAAAAAGTCCTGCCAGATATTTATCTGAAAAACCCCACTCTTTTGCTTTTGCCAATTTCTCTTCAGGAAGATTGGCCCATGTGTTTTTGATTAATTCTTCCTCAAGTTCTACAAGTTCTTTCATCTCTTTAATAAACCAGCGTCCGATGTAGGTCATCCGGTAAAGTTCTTCTACACTCATACCCTTGCGCAGCGCCTCATACATCAGAAAAATACGTTCGCTGGAGGGGTTTGCTAATTTCTCTTTTAATCTTTCAAGAGAAAGTGTTTTAAAGTTCTTAGCTCCGCCAAGACCGCATCTGTTTATCTCAAGAGAACGGATGGCTTTTTGAAAGGATTCTTTATATGTCTTTCCTATGCTCATTACTTCGCCTACAGCCTTCATCTGTGTTCCAAGTATATCCTTGGCTCCCGGAAACTTTTCAAAAGCCCAGCGCGCAAATTTAATTACTACATACTCTCCGCTTGGTTCATATTTCTCAAGAGTTCCTTTCTTCCAGTACGGAATCTCATCCAGTGTAATGCCAACAGCAAGCTTTGTGGAGATACGGGCTATTGGAAATCCAGTCGCTTTAGAGGCAAGAGCAGATGAGCGCGATGTTCTAGGATTGATCTCAATCACTACCAATCTGTCGTCCTTAAGATTATGCGCAAGCTGAACATTTGTGCCGCCTATAACACCAATAGCATCAACAATCTTATAAGAAATATCCTGCATACGTTTCTGCAGTGTTTTTGGAACTGTGAGCATAGGCGCGGAGCAGAAGCTGTCTCCTGTGTGTACGCCCATAGCATCAATATTTTCAATAAAACAAACTGTAATCTTCTGGTTTTTCTGATCCCTTACAACCTCAAGCTCTAATTCCTCCCATCCCAAAACAGATTCTTCAACCAGAACCTGATGTACAAGACTTGCTGCAAGACCTCTGACGACAATAGTTTTCAGCTCTTCTACATTATAGGCAATTCCCCCTCCTGTTCCGCCCAATGTATAAGCAGGCCGCAGTACAACAGGATATCCAAGTTTCTCTGCTATATTTTCTGCTTCATCCACAGAATAACATGGTTCAGATTTGGGAAGAGATATACCCAATTTATTCATTGTCTTTTTAAATGCAATTCTGTCTTCTCCACGCTCGATAGCATCTGCCTTAACACCAATAATCTCAACCCCATATTTTTTCAATACTCCTGCGCTGTAAAGACTGGATGCAAGATTAAGTCCTGTCTGCCCTCCAAGATTAGGAAGAAGCGCATCCGGCTTTTCCTTCTTGATAACTTTTTCAATGCTTTCTACAGTAAGCGGTTCTATGTATGTTTTATCAGCTGTGTCAGGGTCTGTCATGATAGTGGCAGGGTTAGAGTTTACAAGCACTACCTCATATCCTTCTTCCTTAAGCGCTCTACACGCCTGAGTGCCCGAATAGTCAAATTCACATGCCTGACCTATAATTATAGGACCTGAACCTATAATTAAAATCTTATGAATATCAGTCCTTTTTGGCATAAAACAACCTCCTTATTGTTTGTATATGTTAAGTGCCATAAACACAGTTCTGCTAGGAAATAGACACCGCTGGATAGACTTCACTGAAACGCCGATCAAAAAACCCATTGAGAATCTCATGGGATAGAATTGTAACATAGCATAGATATAGTTGACAATAGCTAAAAAGCACCAAATTGTCTTTTACGATATCCATCCTCTAAGTTTTACAGCCTCAGCAACGCGGGAAACTGCAATCATATATGCAGCTAATCGCATATGAACATTCTTTTCCTTATGCATTCTATATACTGAGTGATAAGCAGTGGTCATTTTGGCGTCCAGCTGTTTATGCACATCCTCCAGTGTCCAGTAATAATTATATGTATTTTGAACCTGTTCAAAATAGCTGACAGTTACCCCTCCGGCATTGGCAAGAAAGTCCGGTATAATGTGAACGCCTTTTGCATAAAGTATGGCATCTGCTTCAGGAGTTGTAGGCCCGTTTGCAAGCTCGCAGATTATTCTGGCTTTGATATTCTGCGCGTTTTTCTCAGTAATGACATTTTCCAGAGCAGCGGGATAAAAAACATCAACATCAAGCTCAATAATCTCTTTATTGCTGATAGGACTTGTTCCTGGAAAATCGGCTACACTGCCTGTTTTTAGTTTATGATTCACTATATCTCCGGGATCAATTCCTGATTCTTTATATACTCCGCCTTTTGAGTCAGATACGGCAACAAGTTTTCCTCCGCCAAGTATTTCCGGATGCAGCAGTGCTGCAAATTGTCCCGCATTTCCAAAACCCTGAATTGCAAAGGTGCCTTTAGAATTAATACCATGAGCTTTACACGCCTCTCTTACAGTAAAGACTCCTCCGCGAGCTGTTGCATCTCCACGTCCTTCACTGCCTCCCAACGACAACGGTTTGCCTGTGATCATACCCGGATGAGATTCGCCCACTATAGCCTCATACTCATCCATCATCCATGCCATAATCTGAGGCGTTGTGTAAACATCAGGAGCAGGCACATCCTTGTGAACACCAATGTGAGAGGCAATAGCTCTGATATAAGCCCTTGCAAGATATTCTTTTTCCCTTTCGGACATTGTCTTAGGATTGCAAATTATACCACCTTTCCCTCCTCCAAGAGGGATGTTTACAAGAGCGCATTTCCATGTCATCCATGCAGCTAGAGCGCGTACAGTATCTATAGTTTCTTCAGGATGCCAGCGCACTCCTCCCTTTGTCGGTCCAAGAGCCGAGTTATATTGAATCCTGAATCCATGAAACACCTTGGTGGTTCCATCATCCATCTTTACTGGAAGCGTGAACGTGAATTCCCGCTGAGGCCACCGAAGAAGCTCATGAGCAGCCTTATTGAGACCTAACTTCTCAACAGCTTCACCTAATTGGTTCTGTGTGATTTTAAACAGATTTGTTTCAATCATTCAAACACTCCTTTTGTTATTATTTAAGCTATAATACTAAATATTGCCGATATAATATCATACATGTTGGTAGAGTTTAATGTAGTATGTTTTGCCAGACAAATCAACTGCCTTTTTATTTACAATCTCGTTGTATTTTTCTGATAAATCAACTATAGTTATAGTTGTATGGAAGATAAAATAACAACTCCAAAACTGCGGGACGAAGATAGAGAGTTTGACGTTACTCTGCGGCCTGAAAGATTTGAGGATTTTGTTGGTCAAAATAAAATCAAGGAACATCTTCAAATTTGCATTCAAGCTGCAAAAAAGAGAAACGAGGCGCTTGACCACGTTCTTTTATATGGTCCGCCCGGACTAGGAAAAACAACACTTGCAAACATAATCGCAAAAACCATAGGCGTAAATATTAGAACCACTTCCGGACCTGTTATTGAAAGAGCCGGTGATCTGGCAGGCGTTCTTACAAACTTAGACGATGGAGATGTTATATTCATAGATGAGGTACATCGGCTAAGTCATGTTGTGGAAGAATATTTATATCCGGCTATGGAAAACTACAAAATAGACATTATGATTGATAAAGGACCGAGCGCAAGGTCGGTAAAGCTGGATCTTCCTTCTTTCACACTTATTGGAGCGACAACGCGCGCTGGACTTCTTACTTCCCCTCTAAGATCGAGATTTGGTATCGTGTCCAGATTGGAGTTTTATGAACAAGATGATTTATATGATATAATCATTCGTTCTGCAAAGATTCTTCGTGTTGAGATAACAACTGAGGGAGCTATGGAGATTGCAAAAAGATCACGCGGCACACCAAGAATAGGCAATAGACTCCTCAGGCGCGTAAGGGATTATGCAGAAGTGAAGGCAGATGGAAAGATTACTAACGAAGTTGCTGATAAGGCATTAGCGATGTTGGAGGTAGATAAATACGGCTTGGATGATATGGATAAAAAAATCCTTGAGACGATTATTCATAAATTTAATGGAGGTCCTGTAGGAGTAGGAACAATTGCTGTTGCCACAGGTGAAGAGCAGGATACAATAGAAGAGATATATGAACCATATCTCATACAACAGGGATTTATCAAACGTACACCAAGCGGTAGAAAAGCAACTAAGCTTGCGTATAAACATCTTGGTGTTATGCCAAATAAGGAAACTGACCAAAAAGAACTTTTTTAATTATGGGTAAAAAAACATTCTATTTTTTACTAATACTGATTTTATCTTGTGGCTGCAATCATATTGTAGGAAAGAAGTCTCTCAATTCATTCATACAGAATTATCAATCTTCTGAATACCAGCAGGCTGCAGTTGAGTTTTCATTCTTCATACAGAGTAATCCGAATAGTCCACAGAAGGAGAAAGCATATTTTTATCTAGGGAAATGCTACTATGGAATGAATAATTATTATATGGCAGGTAAGACTTTTCAAGAATATCTACAGATATGGCCGGATGGAGAATGGGCAGGTAAAGCTTATGAGTATCTAACGCTTATAAACAACAAATTTAATAAGACCTCATACGCCAAGGAGGACATAGAAAAAGAATATCAAAAATTAGCTTTGGCATACAGAGAGATTCTCGGAGAGAAAATTCCAAAGGATATGATATATCTGCAACTTGGCAATATATACTGGGAACATGGGGAAAATGAACAGGCTAAGAAGGGATATATAGAAGCAATTAAATTAAATCCATCTCTAAAAAGAAAAACATGGCTTATAAAGAGAATGCAAAAATTAAGACTACCGGAAGCAAATGCAAAGCCGGATTTAAGAATTCTTAATAAACACATTAGAGATTTAGAAAATCCGGTGCAAGGAATTATAACAGAGGACAATTCTTCCCAGTATACAGAAAAAAGGATAAAAATTTCGGTTGGTAAAGGAGTGGTTATTTCCGGAGAGGTAGAAAATAATGGAGAAGGAGCTATTTCTAATCTGAGGATACATATTATCTCGTATGACTTCTATAGAAGGGTTTTAGATGCGTCTTATGCTTATCTTGATAGATTAGAGCCGGGAGAAACTATGCCTTTCTCTATTACTGTGAAAGGCGTATCTCAAAAAGAAATCAGTAAAGTCGATTACAAATTCATTTATTGAAAAATGAATCAATATATGCTAAACTTAATAAGTTTTTAAATCCAAAAAAAGGGGGTAAAAAAAATGAGCGAAAAAGGAACTTTCTTGCTAGGGGTCTTGATAGTTGCGCTGATTGTGAGTTTATTTGTCTGTTCTCTATTTACACGCACAGTTAACGCCGATTCAAACACTTATCCTGGCGTTGCTCTTTCTGCGGGTAATGACGGAGTTGTATATTTTTATGATGGGGTTAATTTGTTTTTTTCAAGTAATTATGGAAAGGGATGGGAAAAGGTAAAATAAATGCATAAAAAATTTCTCTTGTTATGTTTTTCTTTGATACTCATTGTTGGCTTTGACAATAAAGTTTTTTCTGAATTGCCTGATCAGATTATGATAGAAGTTAAAATAGTGGAAATCCTAAATACTACAGGAATCGACTTTGGAGTAGAATTGAAATCAGAAGAATTTAGCAAGGGTACACGTGGAGGCATTAGACAATTACAGACAGCATTGGGTTTTTTAGATCCTTATTTTGAGAATGGCATGGATCTGCAATTTAATAGATGGAGATACGGTTCAACAGTTCTGAGTGCCCGCTTGCAGGTGCTTCTCTCTGAAGGCAAAGCGGAACTTTTAGCAAATCCCAGAATAGTTACAATTAATGGAAAGACTGCAAAATTCATTGCAGGCAATCAGATACCATACCAGACCACCAGGTTGGCCGGCACAAAAATAGTATATACAACAGAATTTAAAGATACAGGGGTGATTCTTATTGTAACCCCTACTATTCAGGAGAATGATTTCATTCTTTTGCAGGTAGAACCTGAAGTTACAGCCTTAGCGGGTCGTCAGGATGTGATTCTTGGCGGAGATGGCACACAAGCAATCTTTAAAGCTTCTTTGCCTATCTTTTCTACTCGGAAGATACAGACTAATCTATTGGTTAAAGATGGTGGAACTTTGGTAATGGGAGGACTTTATAGAACCGACATATCCAAGAAGATGGAAAAAATTCCATTTCTTGGCAGCATTCCTTTTCTAGGCATATTATTTCGCCATACAAATGAGAGCACTCGTAAATCGGAATTGGTTATTTTTATTACTCCTCATATAATGAAACCGGGCGAAGGTGAATCAGGTATAAAATCAGAATCTATAAAAAACGAGGTCCCGGAAAAATCTTCTTTAAAAGAAAAAATCAAGACCCCTCAAACAGAATTAAAACAGAAATAGTTATATGCATAGCAACAACACTGATTTGAAGGGTATAAGAGTTCGTTTCGCTCCGTCTCCAACTGGTTCTCTTCATCTTGGCAATGTAAGAACCGCTATATTCAACTGGCTTTTCGCAAGACATACCGGAGGGAAGTTTATACTTCGGATAGAGGATACAGACAGAGAGCGCTCAACTCCTGAATCAGTAAATCTAATACAAGAAAGCTTAAAATGGTTTGGGCTTGACTGGGATGAAGGACCGGACGTCGGGGGAAATTTTGGGCCTTATTATCAGATGCAAAGACTGGATAAATATAAAAAATATATAGATATTTTGATTAAGAAGAATATGGTTTATCCCTGCTTTTGCACTCCTGAAAGATTGACAGAGATGAGGAATCAGATGCAAAAGCAAAAATTACCGCCCAGATATGACGGTAAATGTAAAAATTTGAGCAAAGAGGAAATAAAACATCTAACCTCGCAAGGAATAAAACATGTTTTGCGCTTTAGAGTTCCCACTACCGGCACCACAGAATTTAAAGACCTCATTCACGGGAAAATATCTATTGAGAACTCAATTATGGATGATTTTGTTATTGTCAAATCCAATGCTGATCCGACGTATAATTTTGCGTGTGTAGTTGATGACATTGAAATGAAGATAACGCATGTTATCAGAGGAGACGACCATATCTCAAACACACCGAAACAGATTGCCGTATACAAAGCATTAGGAATTAGTTGTCCTGAATTTGCGCATATTCCTTTAATTCTCGGACCTGACAAGGCAAAATTGAGCAAACGTCACGGAGCAGCTTCTCCTCTTGAATATAGAGATATGGGCTATCTTCCTCATGCATTACTCAATTTTCTTACTCTACTTGGCTGGGCACCGGGAGATAACCGTGAAGTTATGAGTAAAGATGAAATTATAGAGAGTTTTTCAATAGATAAGATAAATGACAGAAATGCTGTTTTTGATAATCAGAAGCTTGATTGGATGAATGGGATGTATATAAGGAAAATGCCTCTGAAAAAACTTGTAGACATTGCTTTAGAGGAATTAAAAAAAGCAGAACTTATAAAAGATACCAAGAAAGTTGATATCAACAAAATTTCTAAAATAGTTGAATTAATTCAAGAAAGACTTAAAAAATTCTCCGAAATTCCCCAGCTTATAAATTACTTCTTTGATAAACCGATATATGAAGAAAAAGCAGTTCGTAAGTTTTTGAAAAAAGATGGTGTTTCACAAATGCTACAGGAACTGTGCAAAACAATAGAAGAAGTGGAGCCGTTTGACATAGAAATACTTGAGAGCGCAGTGAGAGAATTCATTGAACAAAAGGGACTAAAAGTCGGACAAGTCATTCATCCTGTAAGAGTCGCACTCACCGGACGCGCTGCAAGCCCACCGATATTTGACGTTATGCAAGTTCTGGGAAAACAGACATGCTTGAAAAGAATAGCTGGCGCACACGCTTGACCCTATCGCAATATTTATGCTAACATAACCCTCTTGTGTATCTTTCTTATACATAGTAGGAGATCGCCTTGATAGAAGAAGTAATAGAGCAAATAAAACAAGTTGAAAGAAAAGCATCGAAGCTCATAGAAAAAGAAAAGCAACAAACAGCTGCCAATCTAAAAAAAGCTCAAAAGAATGCATTAGTTTATGTTGAAAAGGCTGTTGCAAATGCAAGTCAGGAAGCAAAGAAAATACTGGCAAAAACTGATATGCAGGCTAAAAACCAAGTCGAAAAAATACGCAAAAATAATGAGGAACATCTCTCTAAGCTTGAGCAAAAAGCTCAACTCAAAGAAGAGAGCGCTATAAACACCATACTAGAGGAACTGAGGCATTAATGGCTATCTCTCAAATGCAAAAGGTCAATATAATCGGGGTTAAATCTCAATGCCAGGATGTTGTCTCTTTTTTAGAATCACTTAATATCATCCAGATTAATCATATTAAGCAAAAACACGCTGAGAAACACAAAGATTTTCTAAAACCGGTTCAGGCAAATTTTGACCAATCTAAAAAAGAACTTTCTGAACTTCAGTCCACGATAGACTTTTTGTCGCGATTTATGGGGGAAACAGGTTTTATTTCCAGTTTTACGGGTAGCAAGATCCTGCTGTCAGCTGATGAGTTTGAAAAAACAGCTTTGGAATTTGACTATAGAGAAATACACAAAACCTGTATGCTCATTCAGCAGGAATTGCACAAGACAGAAAGAGAAATTGGCGTGCTCCATGCTCAATATAATCAGCTTCTTCCATGGAAATTACTTAGCCTCTCTTTAGACACATTCAATATAACTAACACTATCAAGTATGCGCTTTTAACCGGAACTACCGGTAAATTTGCTCATTTAAAAACTAATATGAGCAAAAAATTTCCCCTTTTACACTGTGAAAAAGTCTCTGACTATCATGAGACAGAGAACATTGTAGCCGTATATTACAACGAACAGGAAAAAGAAGTATTTAGCGAATGTAAGAAACTCGGAGTTGAAAAAGTAGATTTGTTTAATCTTAAAGGAACAGTAAGTTCAAATCTTGAGAGAATATCCAGCGAGTTGGAAAGTCTTAAGTTAAAACATAAAACCCTTAGAGAAGACGTCTCTGAGCTTACGCCTCATTCAGGAAAACTAAAGGTTGCCTACGACTATTTTTTAAGCTTAAACGATAGAACGTCCCTGCAAAATAAATTTTTGGAATCAAATAAAACCTTCTTGATTGAAGGCTGGCTAAAAAAAGATGGCGTTGGAAAATTTAAAAAACAAATTTCAGAGAAATTTCCTGAATCCAGCGTAATCAGGGTAGATCCTGCGAAAGAAGAGAAAGCGCCTGTATACCTTGAAAACAAACCTATATTTAAGCCGTTTGAGACAGTAACTGATTTATATGGAACTCCGGCAAATACATCTGTTGACCCTACTCCCTTTATGGCTCCGTTCTTTTTCTTGTTTTTCGGATTATGCCTTACAGACGCTGGATATGGTCTTATCTTAAGCGCTATTGCTCTTTTAGGATTATCAACAATAGCTCATACGCCGGGTGTCAAAAAGTTTTTAAAACTTATGCTATATCTTGGAATATCTACGATTATTTGCGGCGTATTTACAGGCGGTTGGTTTGGCATAGAAGCAGAGAAGCTTCCGATATTTTTGCAAAAGGTTATTATATTTGATCCTTTAAAAGATTCTATGCAGTTTTTTATGATAGCCTTAGCTCTGGGATTTATTCAATTGTACTGGGGAATATTAATTAAAGCATACAATTGTATTAAAAGCAGAGATTTTGCCGGAGCAATATTCGACCAAATACCATGGCTTATTATTATGCCGTCGCTTCTATTGTTAATGTTGGGTAAAAACATGGGAGTTTCAAAGCAAATTATTACAACTTCCAAATGGACGGCTTTAGCAGGAGCCACAGTTATAATCCTCTTCTTTGGGAGAGATCAAAAAAATCCAATTGCAAGAATTCTTTACGGAGCAGTAATAGGCTGTCTGTGGCTGGGCAAAGATATTATTGGCAATATACTTTCGTATTCAAGACTGATGGCCCTGGGATTGTCTACTGCGGTTATTGCACTTGTTGCAAACAAGTTGGCAGGAATAGCTTTGGGCATTTCAGTTCCCGGACTGAATATACTTGTTGCGATTTTTATACTTTTCATGCTGCATTCACTGAATTTTTTGGTTAATTCACTTGGCGCATATGTTCACTCAAGCAGACTGCAGTATGTGGAATTCTTTCCGTATTTTTTTGCTTCGGGAGGTGAACAGTTTGAGCCTTTTGCAAAAAACGCAAAATATACAATAATTAAATAAACAAAAAAGGAGATTGAAGAATGGAAGCATACATAGGGTTGTATATAGCAATACTGGGAGCCGCCCTGGCTGTTGGCTTTGCCGGAGCAGGATCAAGTATCGGAATTGGCAATGTGGGCCAATCGGCAGCAGGAGTATTAAGTGAAGAACCTGAAAAATTTGGCAACCTGCTTATTCTGGTAGCCTTACCGGGAACGCAGGGAATATACGGATTTGTTATTGGGTTTTTGGTTATGCAAAAATTAGGATTAATGGCAGGAAATATTCCTGATATCTCTGTTTATCAAGGATTATCAATACTCGGCGCATGTATGCCAATGGCAATAACGGGTTATTTTTCAGGTATTCATCAGGGCAAGGTAGGGGCCGCAGGCTGTGGGGTTGTGGCAAAACAGCCAAAGGACTTTATGAAAGCGGTAATATTCTCCGCGCTGGTTGAGACATATGCTATATTCGGATTACTTGCATCTTTCTTGATTCTTAGAGGAATACAACTATAAATTAAATATTATGTCCATTGAAAATATTATAAAAAAAATAGAAACTGATGCTGAAGGAGAATGCAATGTCATTAGAGACAGAGCATCTCAGGAGATTGCAAAGATACAGGAGCAAGCAAAAAATCAGGCTGAAAAAGAAAGAGAAAGCGTTCTGAAACATGCAAACGAGCAAGCAGAAAAAAACACGAATAAGGCAATTGTTTCTGCGAATCTTGAATGCAGGATTAAGTCATTGAAAGTCAGACAGGACATAATTTCAGCATGTTTCGAAAAAACATATAACGAGACTCTTAAGTCGCCTCCATCGGATTATTTAGAACTAATGGAGAAAAAATTGCTGAAACTTGTAGAAATCGGCGATGAGAAGGTAATCTTTGGAGACTTGCACAAAGAAAAGTTCGATAGCGACTTTATGAATCAAATAAATAAGAAACTAATTTCAGAAGGTAAAAAGGGAAAACTTGAGATATTAAATACTTCAAGACCTCTAAAATCTGGTTTTATTTTAATAAAAGGGAAACAAGAACTCAACTCATCCTTGGAACAATTAATTAAGATGCTAAGGCATAAATTACTAATAAAAATAAACAATGTTCTCTTTGGACAAAAGGTATAATGTTTATTGATAAAGCCTCATATGCGGAATACAATCCCGAATATTTGTTTGCTGTAGGCAAGCTAAGGGTATATGAGAGAAAACTCATTAATAAGGCAACTCTTACCCAGCTTGTTGAGTGCAATGGTTTTCAGGAAATGGTTTCCATATTAAGCGAGAGAAATTATTCAGATAATATATCCTCTGTGGAAAAGCCCGAAGATTTGGAAAATCTAATATTTGACGAAATGTCAAACACTATAAGTGAGATAAAAAAACTGTCTCATGATGATGAAATAACTAATTTATACTTATTCAGGTATGATATGCAAAATCTAAAACTCCTGATAAAAGCTGAAAAAAACTCTGAAGATGTTAATCACGCTCTGCTCTATAGAAGCGTAATAGATACTGAGAATCTTGAAGATTCAATAAAAAAAGAAATTTTTTATGTATTCCCTGACTCTCTCAGGGACAAAATAAAGACAATATGGCTCGAGGAAGTGCAACAGGAAAATCTTCAGGAAGCAGAAATTCTTCTGGATAAATTATGGCTGGAAACAGGATATCGTTATATGAAAGAGAGAGAACAGATATTCCTGAGAGATTTGTTTTCTGTATTAATTGATCTATATAACCTCAAGGTAATACTTAGAACTAAGGTTATGAACTATGATCAGGAAAGAGTTTATCAATACATTGCAGAAGGAGGTTTTATTGACAAATCCGTCATATCAAACTCCTACAATATGGAATTAGAAGGAATGGTGAAATTTTTTCAGTCCTCGAATTATAATAAAATTATTAAATCGGGCGTCGAATATTTTGAAAAATATAATTCTTTTCGAAAATTTGAACAGTTATGCAGCGACTTTCTAATAGAATTCGTAGATAGTGTGAAATTTCTGGTTGCCAGCGCCTCAAACCTCATACGATATCTGGTAATTAAAGAAATTGAGCTTAAAAATCTGCGAGCTATTTTAATCGGAAAAAACAATGGGCTTTCAGTTGAACAGATCAGCCAAAATTTGGGGTGCGCATATGCCTAGCATTGCAGTAATCGGTAAATCAGATATAGTGTCCGTGTTCTCTGCGTTTGGAATAAGTGTTTATCCTGTAGATAATTCAGAAGACTCCGCTCTAAAACTTAATGAACTGGTTTCGCACAATACAGATGTTGTTTTCATTACAGAAGAGCTGGCAAGTCAAATTAAAGATATAATTTTTGACCTAAACTTAAAGACTCAAACCAGCATTACTATTATCCCCGACCATAAAGGTTCGAAGGGATTAGCAACATCAATAATTAAAGATACTGTGAAAGAAGCAGTAGGAATGGATATCATATGAACGGTAAAATAATAAAAGTTTCAGGACCTCTGGTATTAGCAGACTGTATGCATGATGCAAGAATGTTTGACCTTGTAAAAGTAGGGAATAAAAAACTCATTGGAGAGATAATAGAATTAAGAGGAGATGTAGCCTCTATTCAGGTATACGAAGAAACGGCAGGACTTGGACCGGATGAACCAGTTATATCAACAGGCAGACCTTTGAGCGTAGAACTTGGGCCGGGTTTGATAGAATCAATATATGACGGTATCCAACGTCCTCTGGATATACTAATGGAGAAAACGGGAGAGTACATTACCAGGGGAGTTTCCGCCCCAGGCATTGACCGCAGTAAAAAATGGCATTTTGTGCCATCTGTAAAAGCAGGAGACTCTGTAGGTTACGGAGATACAATCGGGACGGTTCAGGAAACAAATCCGGTTATTCATAAAATCATGGTCCCTTCAGGGATAAAAGGCAAAATAGAAAAAATCACAGAAGGAGAGTTCTGCGTTGAAGATACGGTTGCAGTGGTCCAAACCGACAAAGGATCTAAAAACATTACTATGCTCCAATACTGGCCTGTAAGAATTCCAAGACCATATCAGAAGAAGTTAGTGCCTGAGATTCCTCTTGTTACAGGTCAACGAGTGATTGACACATTTTTCCCAATTACAAAAGGAGGCACTGCCTGTATTCCGGGTCCTTTTGGCAGCGGAAAAACTGTTGTTCAACATCAACTTGCAAAATGGGCGAATGCGGAGATTATTGTCTACATAGGATGCGGAGAACGCGGAAATGAAATGACAGACGTATTAATGGAATTCCCGCAGCTTAAGGACCCAAAGACAGGTGATGCATTAATGAAAAGAACAGTACTTGTAGCCAATACGTCTAATATGCCTGTCGCTGCAAGAGAAGCTTCCATATACACAGGAATAACAATCGCTGAATATTTTCGCGATATGGGATACAACGTTGCGGTAATGGCTGATTCTACATCCAGATGGGCAGAGGCGTTAAGAGAAATGTCAGGCAGACTTGAAGAAATGCCCGGGGAAGAGGGATATCCGGCGTATCTTCCTGCAAAACTTGCCGAATTCTATGAACGGTCAGGCAGAGTGATCTGCAAAGGAGCAGATTCCCGGGAAGGAACTGTAAGTATAATAGGCGCCGTTTCTCCTCCGGGAGGAGACCTTTCCGACCCGGTTGTTCAAGGAACCTTGAAGGTTGTTAAGGTTTTTTGGGCGCTGGAAGACAAACTGGCATACAGACGTCATTTCCCTGCAATAAGCTGGATTACCAGTTATTCTTTGTATATTGATAATACCAAGGCTTTCATGAAAGAGAATCTAGGTGAAAACTGGGCAGGAATGCGACAGGAGAGCATGAAACTGCTCCAGCAGGAAACCGACCTTCAGGAAATTGTACGGCTTGTCGGGCTGGATACTCTTTCTGTTTCCGACCGTCTTATTCTTGAGACTGCAAAGTCTATAAGAGAGGATTTCCTGCATCAAAACGCATTTCACGAGATAGATACTTACACATCTCTTAAGAAGCAATATCATATGCTGAAATTAATTATGCTGTTTCATGAAAAGTGTACTCAGGCAGTAAGCGAAAACGTACCCGTAGAATCACTTATCAATCTAAAGATCAGAGAAGACATATCACGAATGCGATTTATTAAGGAGAAAGAGCTGAATAAGTTTGCTGAACTGGAGAAAAGGGTAGAAAAAGAGATAAATAAGCTTACGGTTGAGAGTAAGGAGTAAAGAGGACAAAGTTCAATGATTATTGAAAGACAAGATTTTTTATTCAATTGGTATAAAAAAATGCCAAATTGGTTGAAATGGATTACTTTTATCCCATTAAGTGGCTTAATTTCGGCTGTATTATTAATTCCATATAGATTAGCAGTTGCTCTTTTTCTGCAAGGTATACCATCTTATGTGGTTCAGTCGATTTATTCTCCAATTATTGCAGTTTACTATTTGTTGGCAATATATTTTCTTTCTCCAAAAGCAAATAAAAAAATTTACATAATTTTAGTTGCATTAAGAGCCCTTTTTCTTTTATCTTTTATTGGCGCTCCTATTTTATCATATTTTGGGACAGAGATGGTATATGATAAAACTTTTTTTTCGGAATTTTTCGGTGAGATTTTAACGTTATTAGCGTCGATAATACTTTATAAAAAATTAGATAACATTGACTATTTAGGCGTCAAAGCATTTTTTAAGAATACATTTTATGGTGCTATTTTTGTAATAGTTGCTATGTTAATTGACATTGGGTTGGAATTCTTATCTCAAATTCCAATCATAGGTAAATTTTTTCAATTTATAAGATTTTGGCGGCATAATGCAATGTAAAAGAATAAGGATAAGGTATAAGTATAAAGGATTCAAACCCCTTAAACATCTGGATTCCCCGATTAAATCGGAGAATGACAAACGAGATTGCTTCGCTAACGTTCGCAATGACGGGATTGAGTAAATATTTACATAATAGGAATAGAAAATGCAAAAAGAATATTTGACTGTTAGAGAGATAGTTGGACCGCTTATTCTTGTAGAGGGTATTAGCGGGGTGAAATATGATGAGTTGATAGAAATTACATTACCTAGTGGGGAAGTAAGACAAGGAAAGGTTTTGGAAATTTCCACTGATAAAGCTCTTATACAGGTTTTTGAGGGCACGAGTGGGATAGATATAGCTAAAACTCGAGTGAAATTTTTGGGTAAAGGAATAGAGCTTCCTGTTTCAGAGGATTTGATGGGCAGAGTCTTTGACGGGCTGGGTAAACCAATGGATGACGGACCTGAAATAATTCCTGAAAAGTATCTGGATATAAACGGCAATCCTATTAATCCGTATGCGCGTGATTATCCATCTGAGTTTATTCAAACCGGAATATCCGCAATAGACGGGCTGAACACCCTGGTAAGAGGACAGAAATTGCCTATTTTTTCCGCTTCCGGACTTCCTCATTCCCAAGTTGCTGCTCAGATTGCAAGACAGGCAAAGGTTATCGGTAAAGAGGAAAAATTCGCTGTTGTGTTTGCTGCTATTGGCATAACCTTTGAAGAAGCGGATTACTTTATTTCGGATTTTAAAAGAACAGGAGCTATAGAGCGAACAGTCCTGTTCATAAATCTTGCTGATGACCCTGCTATTGAGAGAATTGCTACTCCGCGTGTTGCGCTTACAGCGGCAGAATATCTTGCATTTGAGAAAGGCATGCATGTACTGGTCATATTAACGGATATGACTAATTATTGCGAAGCATTACGTTCCGTATCCGCAGCCAGAAAAGAAGTTCCCAGCAGAAGAGGATATCCTGGTTATATGTATACCGATCTTGCTTCACTCTATGAAAGAGCAGGTAGAATTAAAGATAAAAAAGGTTCCATTACTCAGATTCCTATTCTGACAATGCCTGATGACGACAAAACACATCCAATACCGGATTTAACAGGTTATATTACAGAGGGGCAAATTATACTGAGTAGAAATCTTCACAAAAAAGGAACCTCCCCTCCAATTGACGTTCTTCCATCACTTTCAAGGTTGAAGGACAAGGGGATTGGCAAGGGAAAAACACGAGAAGACCATGCTGATGTTTTTAACCAGCTTTTTGCTGCTTATGCAAGCGGCAAAGAAGCGCAGGAACTTGCAATCATTCTTGGAGAGGCTGCTTTGAGCGACATAGATAAAATATACTTCAAGTTTTCAGATGAGTTTGAGAAACGCTATGTTGGTCAGGGATACGATGAGAATAGAACTATTGAGCAAACTCTGGATTTAGGATGGAAACTCCTCTCAATGTTGCCAAAATCAGAATTGAAGAGAATAAGACCTGAATACATAGAGAAATATCTCAAAAGCGAATAATCACATTTGAAAATTTACACTTTTTTGCGTTTTGCCAACAACCTATTCACGGCATTGACATAAGCTTTAACGCTTGCTTCAATAATATCCGTGCTGGCTCCCATTCCCATTACTGTTTTATTACCAACCGCAATCTTTACATGGACTTCACCCAATGCATCCTTCCCTCCTGTGACAGCCTGAAGAGAATAGTCAACTAGTTTTGCTTTGAGCTTTGTAATCTTATCAATAGCTTTATACGCCGCATCTACAGGCCCGTCTCCGCAAGCCGCCTCCTGAAAAACTTGTTTCCCCTTTTTCAAGCTCACAGTAGCAGTCGGTATAGTTTTGTTTCCGCTTACAGTATTAAAGTATTCAAGAATGTAGGTTTCTGAAGTTACAGTTATTTCATCCTCAACTATCACCTCAAGATCTTCATCAAAAATTTCTTTCTTTTTATCTGCAAGTTCTACGAATTTCTCATAAGCTTTATCAAATTGGCTGTCCTTTAGTTCAATACCAAGCGCCTTAATCCGCGCTTTAAAACCGTGCCTTCCTGAATGTCTTCCCAGCACGATTCTTGACTTTTCAAAGCCAACGGACTCAGGTGTAATAATCTCATATGTGGTTCTCTCCTTTAATACACCATCCTGATGAATGCCGGACTCATGAGCAAATGCATTACTTCCTACTATTGCCTTATTTGGCTGTACTGAAATCCCGCTTACGATGCTTATAAGTTTACTTGTTTTATAAATTTCCTTAGTATTAATTCCTGTAGAAAAAGGGTAAAGATCCTGTCTTGTCTTTAGTATCATAACGACCTCTTCAAGAGAGGTATTTCCTGCTCTTTCTCCAATGCCGTTAACAGTACATTCCACCTGACGAGCACCGTTTACTATAGCGGCTAAAGAATTCGCAGACCCTAAACCAAGATCATTATGACAATGTACGCTTATTGTGGTTTTATTAATATTTCTTACCTTGCACATAATATCTTTTATCAACCCGCCATACTCATCAGGAGCCGTATATCCAACGGTATCCGGAATATTTACAACATTTGCTCCTGCATCCACAACAGCCTCAATAATTTCAAAGAGAAAATCTCTATTAGTTCTGGAAGCGTCCTCTGCTGAAAATTCCACGTCTTCAACGAATTCCTTTGCATACTTAACTGCATTCACAGCCATCTTCAGAGCCTGGCTTTTGGTTTTCTCAAGTTTTTTCTCAAGATGAATATCAGATGTTGCCAGAAAAGTATGCACTCTGGATTTTTTTGCTTTTTTTAACGATTGGATACAAGCATCTATATCTTTTTTAACAGCCCTTGCAAGCCCTGCAATAATCGGACCTTCGGTCTGTTCTGCAATTAAAGATACTGCATCAAATTGTGTTGGAGATGATACGGGAAAACCGGCTTCAATAACATCCACACCAAGCCTTGCAAGCTGATTTGCTACCTTTACTTTTCCGTCAAGACTCATGCTGGCGCCCGGAGACTGCTCTCCATCGCGCAAAGTAGTATCAAATATTATAACCCTATCTTTCATATCATCTCTCTACGAGAGTAGCTATTCCCTGACCACCACCAATACATAAAGTAGCTAGTCCACGTCTATATTTTTGTCTTTTCATTTCATAGAGAAGTGTAACAAGTATTTTTGCTCCACTTGCTCCAATTGGATGCCCAAGAGCAATGGCCCCTCCATTGACATTAACTTTACTTTTATCCCATTTTAATTCTTTACCAACTGCAATAGATTGAGCAGCAAATGCTTCGTTAGCTTCAAATAAGTCTATGTCTTCCAGACTGATTTTCGCTTTTTTTAATACTTTTCTGGTGGCATATACAGGCCCAAGCCCCATGAATTTTGGGTCTAGTCCTACGGAAGCATAAGCTTCAACTCTAGCTAATGGTTGATTAATATTTAATTCCTCAGCTTTCTTCTTTGAAACAACTACAACTGCTGCCGCTCCATCATTTATTCCCGAAGCATTACCTGCCGTAACAGTACCATCTTTTTTAAATGTCGGCTTCAGTTTAGATAACTTGTCTAAGGTAGTATCCAGTTTGGGAAACTCATCAGTATCAAAAATGAGCGCCTTCCCTTTTCTCTGAGGAATCTCTATCGGTATAATCTCTTCCCTAAATTTTCCCTCTTTTTGTGCTTGCCCTGTTTTTGTCTGGCTTTGCAGGCTAAATTCATCCTGTTCTTTGCGGGAAATATTATATTTCTCAGCCAAATTTTCTGCTGTGATAGCCATATGGTAATTGTTGAATATGTCCCATAATCCGTCCTGAATTATACTATCTACTAATTTGTTATTTCCTAATCTATACCCCCATCGAGCATTTTTCAAGAGATACGGGGCCTGGCTCATATTTTCCATACCACCAGCTACTACTACATCTGTTTCTCCTGATTGCACAGACTGAACAGCTAAATTCACAGCCTTCAATCCAGAGCCGCAAAGCTTATTTATAGTCATAGACGGCACTTCTTGAGGTATCCCCGCCCTAATCGCTGACTGACGTGCAGGATTTTGCCCTAATCCAGCCTGCAGGACATTTCCCATAATCACTTCGTCCACATCTTCAGCTCTAATCCCAGCTCTTTTTACAGACTCGGCAATTACTATAGAACCTAGTTCCACTGCGCTTATATCTTTAAGACTCCCTCCAAACTTTCCGACAGGGGTTCTTACTGCGCCTATAATTACCGCTTCTCTCATAATGCTCAGTTTCCCATTGTTTTTTTAAGATTCATAACTAGCTTGAGAAATATGCTTCTATCCATTGTTTTCAAGTCAGGACTAATTACAGGCTCAAAATCCATAAGAGAGATAACGTTTTTTTGGAGATCAATCCCTGGAGCTATCTCTGTCAAGATAAGCTTTCCCTTATCCAATCTAAATACAGCGCGCTCTGTTATATATAACACCGATTGAGCTTTCTCCATAGCGTATTCACCGCTAAAAGTTATTTGCTCTACATGTTTGATAAACTTTCTGTGTTCCCCTTCTTTATTTATAAGTAATGTTCCATCTTTTATGGAAATATCTAAACCTCCAGCGGTAAAAGTCCCGCAAAAAACAACTTCTTTAGCATTCTGAGTAATATTAATAAATCCGCCACAACCTGCAACTCTAGACCCGAATTTACTTACATTGACATTGCCCTTTTCATCTACTTGAGCGAGTCCCAAAAAGGCAATATCCAATCCTCCACCGTCGTAGAAATCAAACTGATATGGTTGATCAATGATTGCTTCAGGATTGACACTGGCTCCAAAGCTTAATCCACCTGCAGGAATTCCGCCAATAGGACCTGCCTCGACGGTTTGAATCATATATTCGTTCATACCCTCCTCATTTACTACCGACGATATGCATTCAGGCATACCTATTCCTAGATTAACAATCGCTTCAGGAGTTAGCTCCATAGCAGCTCTACGCGCAACTATTTTTCGCTCGTTTAAAGGAAGAGACTCTATCTGAGTAATTGGTGTTTTTATCTCTCCGCTATAGGCAGGATTATAATCCTCAACAAATGTCTGCTGATGGTTTTCTTTCTTTGCCAGCACAATAGCATCAACAAGTAAGCCTGGAATAACTACAGACCTCGCATTTAGAGTTCCTTTCCTGACGATTCTTTCGACCTGAGCGATAACTATTCCACCTGAATTTTTTGTTGCCTGCGCCATGGACAACATCTCAAAATTTCCTGCTTCTCTCTCCATGCTTATATTGCCTGACTCGTCTGCTGTTGTTCCACGAACAAAAGATACATTTATAGGAAACGACTTATAGAAAAGCCAATCTTTTCCTTTTATAGAAATAAGTTCAACCAGTTCTTCTTTAGTAACTTTATTTATTTTCCCGCCATCTATTCTGGGATCAACAAATGTTTTCAACCCCACATGAGTAATTGTTCCCGGCTTACCAGCAGCAATATCCCGATACAGATGTGAAATTACTCCCTGTGGAAAATTATAAGCTTCTATTTTATTCTCTACTGCCAATTTCCCTAATCTGGGAGCTAAATTCCAGTGCCCGCCAATAACTCTTTTTATTAATTTTTCATGTCCAAGATGGTTTAATCCCCTATTTTTGCCATCTCCCTGACCTGCGGCATAAATTAAAGTCAAATCTTGTGGTTTACCAGTCCTCAAGAATCTTTTCTCTAATGCAGAAGTTAATTCCTCAGAATGACCATTACCAACAAAACCACCAGTAGCAACTGTATCACCATCTTTTATCAGTTTTATCGCTTCATTTACATCGACTATTTTTGACTTCATTACATATACCAGCCACCATTAATATGAATTACCTGTCCGGTAATATAACAGGATTTATCCGATACTAAGAAAGCAACTAGTTCGGCAATCTCCTCAGGTTCTGCAAACCTCCCTATAGCGATTTGCTTTAAGAATTCCTGACGTACGTTTTCAGGTATTTGCTTTGCCATCTCTGTTTCTACTATTCCCGGTGCGATTGCGTTTACCGTTATATTCTTCCTTGCAACTTCTCGAGCAAGCGATTTGGTAAATCCCATGATCCCTGCCTTAGCTGCAGCGTAATTAGTTTGCCCAAAAAAGCCTGTCTGTCCACTTATGGAAGACGTATTCACTATTCTGCCCCATTGATTTTCTATCATCTGTTCTATAACTGCCCGACTGCAATTGAATACACCTGTAAGATTTACTCCTATAACTGAACTCCATTCCTCTTTTGACATCTTCTTTAATGTCTTATCTCTAAGAATAGCAGCATTATTTACTAAAATATCAATTTTACCGAACTCTTTTCTGATTTTTTTGACCATCCTTAAGACACTTTCAAAATCGCTTACATCAGATTCAAATACAGCCGTTTTACTACCAATGCTAGCTATCTGACCTGCAACGTCTTTTGCGTCATTAAAATTTTTCTTTTTCTTATCTTCTACATAGTTTACAGCAACATTCGCACCATACTTAGCTAAGGTCAATGCGATTGCTTTACCTATTCCCCGAGAGCTTCCAGTAACTAATGCACATTTGCCTTTTAACTCCATTTTTTCTCCTTCTGAATCTTTACTTTTTTTTAGCAAGCCAAGGCATCATACTTCGCAGTTTTTTGCCTACTATTTCAATCAGATGTTTCTCGTCTTTTTTAGCCAATGCATTAAACACAGGTCTGTTTGCCTGATTCTCCAGAATCCACTCTTTTGCAAATTCTCCTGACTGAATCTCAGTTAATATCTTCTTCATTTCAATTTTTGTGTCTTTAGTTACTATTCTAGGACCTCTTGAAAGATCTCCATATTCAGCTGTATTGCTAATTGAATTTCTCATCCACCCAATACCGCCTTCATGCAGCAGATCCGTTATTAGTTTTACTTCATGCATACATTCAAAGTAGGCCATTTCCGGCTGATATCCTGCTTCAACAAGCACTTCGAAACCTGTCTTTATTAAAGCAGTTAATCCGCCACACAGAACTACCTGCTCACCAAAAAGATCAGTTTCTGTTTCTTCTGCAAAAGTCGTCTCTATTACACCTGCTCTTGTGCCGCCAATTCCCTTAGCATATGCAAGTCCAATATCCTTAGCCTTGCCTGTGTATTCCTGAAAAATCGCTAACAAGCATGGCACTCCTCCGCCGTCTTCATACATTCTTCTAACCAAATGTCCCGGTCCCTTCGGAGCTACCATAAAAACATCTATGTTGCCTGGAGGAATTATTTGCCCAAAATGAATATTAAATCCATGTGAAAAAACAAGCGCTTTGCCCTCTTTCAAATTTGGAGCTATCTCGTTTTTATATATCCCCGCCTGCGCTTCATCCGGGGTTAAAATCTGAATGATATCCGCTTTCTTAGACGCTTCATCGGCACTCACAGGTTCAAATCCCGCCTTAACAGCCATTTTCCAGTTTGGACTGCCTTTAAGATCGCTGACAACAACCTTTATTCCGCTATCTCTGAGATTTTGCGCCTGAGCATGTCCCTGACTGCCATAACCAATAATGGCTACAGTTTTTCCTTTTAATATCCCTAAGTCCGCATCCTGATCATAATACATCTTTACCATTTTCCAACCTCCTATTTTTTATTTCCTCAAGTGACTTTATTTTTTTATCCTGTTTGGACGATTATTATGCACTTTTGTAATTTTTTTTGCAAAATTTATTTTTCGTAAAGACACCTCTTGCTTATTTTTATTGAGGTTTTAAGCAATTTGAGCTATGGTAACATTAGAGTAAAAATGACTGTTCAATAATTAATGTTGGTCAAAAAGGAGTTAAAAATGGAAGTTCTCAATGACATTCCGTTTGAACTAAACCTTGATGCTCTACTTAGGGAAAATCATATTGAAGAAGGTACTGATGATGCAATAGAATTTCAAAACCTTGTCGATACGGTTGGCAAAATTGGAAAACCTAAGGTTCTTTACAAGGAATGCTTTATCGACAAAAAAGGAACAGACACTATTTCAATAGGTGATACTACATTCAGAAGTCATGTATTAAGAAAAAAATTAGACACAGTTGAACGTGTTTTTGCATATGTTGCTACCTGTGGCAGAGAAGTTGATGGTATTGAGATCCCTAAAGAGGATTTTCTAAAGCAGTACTGGCTGGATATAATCAAACAAACTCTACTCGGTTCCAGCAGAGGATATCTTAACGAGCACCTCTCTCAAAAATACAGGATCGGTAAAACAGCATCTATGCAACCAGGTTCTAGTGATACAACTGTCTGGCCTATTGAACAACAGAAAGAACTTTTTTCGATTTTTGGAGATGTTGAAGGTCTTATTGGAGTAAAATTAACAGATTCATTTCTGATGTTACCAAATAAATCCGTATCAGGCATAATCTTTCAAACAGAGATTGATTTTAAGAGTTGCCAACTATGTCATCGTGAAAACTGCAAGGGAAGAAGTGCTTCTTTTGATAAGGATTTGTGGGAATCAATGCAGCATGATCAAGCATAACTAAGTTCTATCTGGCGCTGAGTTGTTTCTTATCCACTCTTGTCATTGCTATTTTGCCGGTTCTGGCGATTTCTGCTATTCCAAACGGTCTTACTAAATCCAAAAACGTGTCTAGCTTTTTCTCGTCTCCATCTATTTCCACTATCAGATGTTTTGGACTCATGCTTACAATTTTACACTGAAAAGTCTCAACGATCTGGGTCAATTTTGTATATTTTTTTGCATCATAAGCAAGCTTTATTAGCATGAACTCGCGATCTATTATATCTTCGCCGGTTAAATCCTGAACCTTTATTACATCTATGAGCTTGTTAAGCTGTTTTGTGATCTGTTCAAGAACCTTTTCATCTCCTTCGGTAACAAGAACCATTCTGGAGACTTTCGGATCTTCAGCGGTTGCGCCTACAGATAAGCTTATTATATTAAACCCTCTTCCACTGAAGAGGCCGCTTATTCTGCTAAGAACACCAAACTTGTTTTCAACCTGACAGGATATTATATGTTTCATTTTATTATTTTATCCTTTCTATGCTAATCCGGAGAGCATTTCTGTTAAACTCGCCCCTGCAGGCACCATAGGGAATACATTCTCTTCAGGTGCTACCCTAAAGTCCAGAACAAAAGGCGCATCAGTTTTTATAGCCTCCTTAAGCGCTCCTTCAACATCCTTCCTGTGTGTAATTCTCAGCCCTTTTGCTCCGTAAGCTTCAGCTATTTTTACAAAATCAGGGTTATTATCAAGAATCGTATGTGAATACTTCTTATCATAAAATAACTCCTGCCACTGTCTTACCATCCCAAGACAGCTGTTATTTAAAATTGCTACTTTAACGTTTATATTATTTTTAACAGCTGTACCAAGCTCCTGAATATTCATCTGAAAACTTCCGTCTCCGGCTATATCAAAAACAATCTTGTCCGGACACCCCATTTTTGCTCCAATAGCCGCAGGAAAACCGAAACCCATTGTGCCAAGACCGCCGGAAGAAATAAATGTTCTCGGTTTTGTATATTTGAAAAATTGAGCCGCCCACATCTGGTTCTGCCCAACTTCTGTTGTTATAATGGCATCTCCGTTTGTAACTTCCTCTATCTTTTCCACAACATACTGAGGTTTGATAGAATCGCCTTTGTCTTCATATGCCAGAGGACTTTTCTTTTTCCATGCTTCTATCTTGCCATTCCATTGTTCCCTTGTTCTTGCTTTTATGTATTTGTAAAGTTCTTCAAGAACTTTTTTAACATCTCCAACTATGGGAATCTCTGTTTTAATGTTTTTCCCTATAGCAGTCGGGTCAATATCTATATGAATTACAGAAGCATGCGGAGCAAATTTACTGACCTTTCCGGTTATCCTATCGTCAAATCTTGCTCCAACTGCAATAATAAGGTCCGATTCCATAATAGCACGATTTGCATATTGGGTTCCATGCATACCAAGCATATTTAGAGATAATCTGTGATCGTCAGGGAAACCTCCTTTACCCATAAGAGTAATAGTAACAGGAATATCACTCTTTTCAGCAAGTTCCTTTACAAGAATATTTGAACCATGAGAAGCAATAACTCCGCCGCCAATATACAAAACAGGTTTCTCGGATCTATTAATAGCTTCCGCAGCTTTCTTAATCTGCTTAATATTCCCGACATATGTAGGTTTATAACTTTTAATATCCGCTTTCTCCGGATATGAGAAATCAGTCTTATTCACCATCACATCCTTTGGTAAATCTATAAGAACCGGACCCGGTTTACCAGTGGAAGCAATATAAAAAGCTTCTTTAATTGTTTGAGCTAGATCAGCTACGTTTCTAACCAGATAATTGTATTTTGTTATAGGTCTTGTTATTCCAACGATATCCGCTTCCTGAAATGCGTCATTGCCTATCATTGATGTCAGCACCTGTCCTGTTAATGCAACCATAGGGATAGAATCCATGTATGCAGTAGCTATTCCAGTTACCAGATTGGTCGCTCCGGGACCTGATGTAGCAAGACAGACCCCAACCTTCCCCGTAGCTCTTGCATACCCATCAGCAGCATGAGCCGCTCCCTGTTCGTGCCTGACCAGAATATGTCTGATTTCTTTTGTTGTGTATAGCTCATCATATACATCCAGCAAAACACCGCCAGGAAAGCCAAATATGACCTCTACCTTCTCTCTCTTTAAGCTTTCTATAAGTATTTTAGCTCCACTTAATTTCAAAATATCACCCCTTTTTAAACACTGCTCCGGAACTTGCCGAAGATACCATCTGTGAATATCTGTACATATACCCGGATTTTATCTTTGGTTCCGGTTTCTTCCATTTACTCAATCTGTTTTTAATCTCTTCATCGGTTAACTTAACATTTAATTCTCTAGCAGGTATATCTATTTCAATAATATCTCCGTCTTTTACTATAGCAAGTGGCCCGCCTTCAGCTGCTTCCGGAGATATATGCCCGATAGCTGCGCCACGTGTGCCTCCTGAAAATCTGCCGTCGGTTAAAAGAGCTACACTATCTATAAGTCCGATGCCTGCAAGCGCTGCAGTAGGAGAGAGCCCTTCTCTCATTCCGGGACCGCCCTTTGGACCTTCATAACGGAGAGCAATAACATCTCCCTTTTTTATTTTTTTATTCATTATAGCTTCCATAGCTTCTTCTTCGGAGTCAAAAATCCTTGCAGGACCTGAATGTTTCATCATATTAGGACTAACAGCAGACTGCTTAATAACAGCTCCGTCAGGCGCTAAATTCCCTCTCATTATTGCAATCCCGCCCTCCTTGGAATAAGAATTGCTTATCGGCCGGATAACCTCTTTATCAAGAATTTCGCATCCTGCAATATCGTCAGCGACTTTCTTAGTTGTTACTGTTAAACATTTTTTATTTATTACTCCCAGCTTGCTGATCTCCGCCATTACCGCATGCACTCCTCCAGCTTCATCAAGATCCTCAAGATGATAGTTGCCTGCAGGTGACAGTCTGCACAAATTCGGCACCTTTCTGCTTATTTCATCAAAAAGGCTAAGATCAAATTCTATTCCGGCTTCATTTGCAATTGCAGGCAGATGAAGAACAGTATTAGTTGAACTGCCAAGCGCCATCTCTACAGCTATCGCATTCTTAAAAGCGTCAAGCGTTGCAATGTCTCTCGGCTTTATATCCTTTTTTATGAGATCCATTATTTTAAATCCCGCTTCTTTTGCAAGTCTTATCCTTCTGGCATCAACAGCAGGTATTGTGCCGTTTCCTGGCAATCCCAACCCTAACGCTTCGCTAAGACAGTTCATTGAGTTGGCAGTAAACATACCTGAACATGAGCCGCATCCAGGGCATGCTCTTTCTTCTATTTCAAGAAGCTCTTTTTCACTCATCTTACCGCCTGCCACAGATCCAACCGCTTCAAAAACACTTATCAGATCTATAGCTTTTTTCCCAATTCTACCTGCCATCATAGGACCGCCGCTTATTATAATTGCGGGAATATTTACTCTAAGAGCCGCCATAAGCATACCGGGAACGATCTTGTCGCAATTAGTAACAAGTACAAGACCGTCAAAGGGATGCGCTTTTGCCATAATTTCAATAGAGTCTGCAATTAGTTCTCTGGAGCCGAGAGAATATTTCATACCTTCATGATTCATTGCAATACCGTCACATACACCAATCACGCCAAACTCCATAGGTGTTCCGCCAGCCATATAAATCCCAGCCTTAACAGATTTAACTATCTGGTCAAGGTGGATATGCCCGGGAATGATCTCATTAAAGGAATTTGCTATTCCTATAATGGGTCTTGAAAGTTCCCTATCGCTATAGCCGCTGGCTTTCAAAAGAGAGCGGTGAGGCGCTCTGGAGATTCCTTTTTTCATCAAATCACTACGCATTCCTATCCCTCCGTAATTAAAAATTAATCTATCCGGCGGGAGCGACGGGACTCGAACCCGCAACACCCAGATCGACAATCTGGTACTCTAACCAGTTGAGCTACGCCCCCTTAAAAAAAACTATAGTTATTCCCGGTGGGCGATACTGGGTTTGAACCAGTGACATCCTGCTTGTAAGGCAGGCGCTCTCCCAGACTGAGCTAATCGCCCGAAAAAGCCAGTATATAAAAAGCGGATATGCTTGGCAAGTAAAAAAACTGAGTAGTTGATAGCTAAAGAATTAAGAATTTGATTGAAAATTAGGTGGTTTTAAAAACAAAGCCACAATCCCTCCACCGCACAAAGCTAATATTCCAGCAGCAATAAAGGCAACCGAATAACTTCCTGTTACGTCATAAACTATTCCTCCAATCAATGGTCCGACAAAACACCCAACTCCATAACCTAAAAATACTAACCCGTAGTTGGTTCCAAAATCTTTTGTTCCAAAAAAGTCTCCTGTAGCTGCCGGATACACTGCCAAAAAACCTCCAAAACATAACCCGATAACTCCTGCCGCCACATAAAGAGCAAAAAGTATCGTCATATATGGCAGTAGAATCATCCCAATCGCCATCACAAGAAAAAGAACAACTATGACACTCTTTCTTCCGATTTTATCAGAAAGAGCACCAAAAATTATTCTACCCAGACCGTTGGTGATAGCCAGTACGGTTATAGTAAAAGCCGCCTGTATTGATGTGTAACCGGCATCATTGGCAAATGCACTTATATGTCCAATCGCCATCATACCTGCCACCATTGCTGTAAAGTACGAAATAAAGATCAACTTAAATGTTGTTGTCTTTAACATTTGACATGGAGAAAAATCATTGGAGACAACTTTAAGCCCATCTCTCTTTTGTGCTGCCAATCCCGGCGGCTGCCAATCCCGAGGCGGCGTTTTTAAAAGCTGTGCCGCACCCACAATAATCGCTCCGAACCCGACTCCATAAATGAGCATAGTTATTCTCCAGTCGTATAACTCAATGAATCGCGCTGCCAAAGGAGCGAGAAAAGCCGCCCCAAAGCCAAATCCAAAAATAACGATACCTGTTATCAAACCTCTTTTATCTGGGAACCATTTTACTCCTGTAGATATTGCAGGCAAATAGCTCAGCCCTGTGCCAATACCTGCCAACAGACCGTAGCTGATATATAACCACCAGAGAGATTGTGTGAAATATGCCAGAACCCAGCCCAAACTTACAAAGATCCCGCCTAAAGTAGCAGTAACTCTCGGTCCATATCTTTTCTCGCACATACCGCCAATCACCATAAATACAGAAAAGACAAGAAGCAATATTGATACAGCCAGAGAAGTTTCTCCTCTGCCCCAGCCAAATTCTTTGGCGATAGGCATAAGAAATACTCCCCAGGCATAGGCTACGCCAAGACACATAATAATCAAAACCCCGCCTATTACTACAAGCCACCGATGTGTATTTACTTTTTCTTCAACCATTTTCATCTTCCGGGAATTTTATCAATAAACATTTGCTGCCACAACTCCAAATTAAGAAGAGCCCAGAGCCTGTATCCATGATCATAGTGTCCGCTAATGTGTTCATCAACAATTAACTTCAAATATTTTGTCTGAAAATATCCTCTTTCCAGACAGCGTCTTGAAAGAAGCGTATCACGGAGATAATCCTTAAGCTCATTTTTAAACCAATGACTAATAGGCACTCCGAATCCCATTTTCTTGCGTTTGAGTATAGATTCGGGAACAAGTTTCGAAAATGCTTTTTTCAGAATATACTTGTCGCTAAGTCCTTTTAATTTAAGATTGGACGGAACGGAAGCAGCAAACTCCATAAATTTGTGATCAAGAAAAGGAGAACGCGCCTCTAGGGAGTTTGCCATTGAAGCTATATCCACCTTTGCAAGCAAGTCCCCGGGAAGATATGTCATAATATCAACAAAAAGCGTTTTGTCCAGAAAATCGCCGTAAGCGTTATTATTATAATAATCTTCCGCATAACCAAATGAATCAATACCTTTTACTGCTTCTCTGAAGAACGGAGTATAAAGCTCCTTTTTCCTTTCATTATCAAAGATAGATATCCAGCGAATATATCGTCTTTCAGGGGAATAATTCATGGATTCAGAAAATCTTCTAAAACGACGAAGTATTGTTTTCTGTTCCGTAGAATAGGGGATTTTTTTTACAATACCATTAATCATATTACGTACACACTGAGGAGCTTTCTCATAATACTTAGCCAACTTTACGGCTTTATAGCGCGGATATCCTGCAAAGTTTTCATCCCCTCCATCTCCATTCAAAGCAACCGTTACCTTCTGGCTGGTCATTTTCGAAACATAGTAAGTGGGCAATGCGGACGAATCTGCAAAGGGCTCATTATAATGCCATATTAGTTTTGGCAGAATATCAAGAGCGTCGGGCTTTACAATATATTCATGATGATCAGTTTTAAAATGATCCGCAGCAATCCGCGCATAATTAAGTTCGTTGTATTTCTCTTCCTGAAATCCTATGGAAAAAGTCTTAACAGGTTCACTCATCAACTTACTCATAACGCCGACTACAATGCTTGAATCAAGTCCGCCACTCAAAAAAGCGCCCAAGGGCACATCGCTAACAAGTCTAAGCTTTACAGATTCTTCAAACAAGTCTCTAAGATGTGAGCAATATTCATCCTCTGACATTTTAACCTTATTTACTGCATTCAAATTCCAGTATTGCTCAATTGAAACTTTCCCGTTTTCCCACAATAAGTAATGAGCCGGAGGCAATTTGAAGATGTTTTTAAAAGCGGTTAGGGGAGAGGGGACGTATTGATAAGTAAGATAATCGTGAATGGCTTTTAAGTCTACCTGTCTTGGAACTTGTTTTACCTGTAAGATTGATTTTATCTCAGAAGCAAAAACCAGTTCATTGCCAATCTCCGCATAACACAAAGGCTTCTGACCTATTCTATCTCTTGCTAAAAGAAGACGCTTCTTTCCCTCATCCCATATAGCAAGAGCAAACATGCCGCGCAGAAACTGTAAACACTCAACACCATATTCCTCATAGAGGTGAACAATGACCTCAGCATCGCTGTTTGTATGAAAACAATGTCCTTTAGCCTCTAAATCTTTTTTTAGTTCACGGAAATTATAGATCTCTCCATTACACACAATCCATATTGTTCTATCTTCATTATGAATTGGCTGATGCCCTGTATCCAGATCAATAATAGCAAGCCGCCTTATACCAAGCCCTATATTCTTTTTGCCGTCTTTTCCCCAGCCAAGATATATTCCTTCATCATCAGGTCCGCGATGCTTCAGCACAGAGCACATGTTCCGTACTATTTCTTCTTTGATGTTGCCGTCAGTCTTTGTATTTAAAATCCCGCAGATTCCGCACATAATTTATATCTTCTTATATTTTTTTAAACACGAATTGATTACATCCTATTGACTTTGTTCTAATTTCATGAATAAGAATAAAATCTCTCTTTTCCAAAAAAGAAACAATCTCATCAAAGTTTGCATATTCGTAAGGAAATCCACCAGCCCAATCAACTGCGTCATAATAAATTGACATACCACGCTTTTCACTAAAAGGATGTTTTAACTTTATTAGTCTCGCTAAAACTCGCGGAAGAAAAACAGAGAGCACCATTATTTTTTGGATAATCTTTCCTCTTCTATTGTAAAATCGCTTAAATCCAAGCCATAATCCAGATGTCCAATGACGGTTATAAATTGCTAATGCAAATAATCCTTCTTTCCTCACCAACTTAGCGCTATTGTCTATGGCTTTCCACATAGCGCCCGTATGATGAAGCACTCCCCATGCATAAATAATATCTACTCTTCCAAGATTATTAATAAAGTCTTTATCTAATATTGACCCTTGCAATATGGACCAGTGTTTTACATCATTTCTACGTTTAATTATATTGCAGGCTTCCACACTTTTGGGATCTTTATCTAAACTTATTACTTCTTGTGCATTCATATCTATAGCAGCCAAAGAAAAAATCCCGCTTCCACACCCAATATCTATGAAGGATTTCCCTTTTAAACTTTTTACTCCCAACAACTCCTGCAAAGAAAGCCGGACCTCTCTTAGGTTTTCTTTATTAAAAGTCTCAATGTATCTCAACCAGTTCTCTCCAAAAGAAAAAGATGCGGATTTTTTCTGAAGAAGATGCTCGTATAACTGTTCAGTTTTTTCTACTGCGAAATTAATATCAAAGTATTTCTCCACACGTTTTCTTCCTGCAAGCCCCATTTTTCTTGCTTCTTCCTTGTTTTTCAATAATCTAATAATGCCCTCTGCTAAAGCTTTTGGATTTTTAGGAGGAACAAGTATGCCTGTTTCTCCATTAACAACCACATGAACGTTGCTTTCTATATTCGTAGCTACTACAGGTTTGGCCATTGCCATCCCTTCTAAAAGAACACCGGATAGTCCTTCGGATAATGAGGGAAGTACGAGAATATCTATAAGAGAGAAAAACTCTATTACCTCTTTATAATAGCCCATAAATAATACCTCATTAGAAATACCCAATTTATCAGTCATTTTCTCCAATTTGTCTCGTAACGGTCCTTTCCCTACTATGACAAATTTTACGGTTGCGAATCGTAGTACTTGTGCTGCCGCTTCCAGAAAATATTCATAACCTTTCCCCTCCACTAACCGTCCTATTATTCCAACTACTGGAACGGGGTTTTTAAGGATAAACAATTTTTTTTGTCTTTCAATATCAATAGTCCGAGGCTTAAATTCTTGTGTATCTATGCCGGTAGGAATAACAATAATTTTATTCAGAGGAATTTTTTCTTTTTTTTTATGAGATTTTTTTACCGCTTCGCTGTTAGCAATAATAATATCGTTACACTCGACCAACATTTTATCCACCGCCTTTTGTATGCATCCCTTAAAAGGATCTACCATAGAAAGCTCTGCAGATATAATAACCGGCACACTGGCAAGCTTTGCTGCTATTCTACCCCATGCATTGGAAGTAAACATCCATGTATGGACCAAATCTATTTTCTTTTGTCTGATTAAACGGATCAATTTAAAAATAACAGTAAAATCAAATTTAGATTTCTTATAAAGAATATAATACTCAATGCCAAGCTTCTTTAAATCCTCTTCAAGAGGTCCCCCGCGTGTTATACAACAGACAGTAATATTATATTTATTCTTATCCAGCCTCTTCACTAATTCTACAAGCTGTCTCTCCGCTCCGCCAATGTCAAGAGTGGCTATGATTTGGAGAATGTTAATCTTTCTCATAACAAAATTTCAATCCTTCTTCCAACTTGACCTTTGGTACCCAATGTAATTTTTGCTTAGCCTTTGTAATATCTGCAATCACATTCATGATTTCTCCCCTTCTCTTCTCGCCTGTATACTGTACCTTCACCTTCTTTCCGGATATACCGACAGCTTTTTTTACTATTTCGTCAACACTGTAACTTTCTCCCATACCGATATTAAAAATTTCAAAACCAGATCCATTGTAAAAACCACTTTTTACACATGCTTCTATCATATCACTTATATAAAGATAATCCCTTCTCGGATAGGGGGTCTTGAGTACGATAACGCCTTTTTTAACAATCTGTTTGCATATTGACGGAATTAAGAATCTTTCATTTTGCCCTTCGCCATAAATATTAAATGGACGAAGAATAATGCAATTTAAATCGTAATCTTCGTGATACGTTCTGCATAATTCTTCCGCAATTAATTTGCTTCGCATATATGGATTTAAAGGATTCATAGGATGACTTTCGTCAATCGGCAAGTATTTAGGAGAGCCATAAACATATGAACTGACGAAAACTAATTTATTCACCTTATATAAGCGGCATAATTCCAGAACATTTAAAGTGCCCAGTATATTTACTTCGTATGTTTTTCTCGGATTCTCCCAAGAGTATGGAACATATGTTACTGCTGCAAGATGATATACGACATCTATGCCTTCCAGTTTCTCGATAGACCCAATTTTCTTCCATTGTCTTATATCTATCTTTTTCCCTTTTGAATCTGTAAGCGTTATTACCTCGCCGCCTTCTTTCTTCAGTTTATTTAGAAGATGCCTTCCGGCAAATCCTCTTTCGCCGGTAATCAAAAACTTCTTGTTACTAATTGCGCTCATAGTAAAAATCCATTCTTCGCTTTTTTTAAATTTTTTATATCTTCACAAGCTTTTACATAGTCTTCGGGCCTGCCAATATCCAGCCAATACCCATCGTGAATATAGCCCTTCACCTTTTTCCCCATTTTCATTAACTTCTTTATTAGATCAGGTAAATCTAATTTCTTATTGGGTTTTATATAGTTTAATACCTCTGGTTCAAAGACATATATTCCCATGCTAACGAGGTAGTTAATCTTTGGTTTTTCCTGCCAACCAGAGATAAAACCTTCTTTATCCAATTCCACTACGCCCAGATTAACATCCACTACTTTCCGAGTTAAAGCGATGGTGGCAACACTTTTATTCTCTTTGTGAAATTCAACCAGTTTCTTATGGTTAATGTCTGTAAGGTCGTCACAGTTCATCAGGATAAAAGTATCCTTTAATTCATTCCTGATCAGATACAGTGGACCAACTGTCCCAAGAGGTTTTTTTTCATAGGAAAATTTAATTTTCGCTCCAAACTTATTTTTTTTATTAAAGTAGGCCCGCATCAACTCAGAAAGATGACCTACAGCCAGAATAATTTCTTTGAATCCATGGGAGACAAGTTGACGAATTACAATTTCTAATATCGGCTTATCTCCAACAGGAACCAGTGACTTTGGGAAGGAAGTCGTGTAAGGCGCTAATCTCGCTCCCTTGCCTCCACTCAATATTACTACTTTCATTTTTTATCCTTATACATTGTAGATTTTTGTTTTATATCGCTCTTTTTCTTTTTTGATTTGTTCAATCGTTCTTTGCAAGCCCTCTTCTAATGAAATAGCAGGTTCCCATTTGAGAAGTTTTCTCGCCTTAGATACGTCAGCTAATAGCCTCCCAACTTCACTCTGAATGGGTCTGATTCGCTCAGAATCGGAAACGATTTTTATCTTTTTTCCCATAATCTTAATGATTTTTTTTGCTAATTCCCCGATAGAAATTTCAAAACCAGAACCTATATTTATAACTTCACCGACTGCTTCTTTACATTCTGCTATTTTGATAAATCCGTTTACCATATCATCTACATATGTGAAATCCCGCGACGGAGAAAGAGAGCCGAGAAAGATTTTGTCTTCTTTTAATACTTGACTAATAATTGCGGGAATAATTGCTCTGGCAGATTGTCTCGGACCGTAAGTATTAAACGGTCTTATTGTAGCAACTGGTAAATTATATGACCTGTAAAAACTTTCTACAATTTTATCCGCACCTATTTTGCTTGCCGAATAAGGAGATTGTCCTTGAAGAGGATGCTTTTCATCTATGGGAACATATTGAGCAGTTCCGTAGACTTCACTGGTAGAAGTATGAATAATCTTTTCAACACAAAATTCTTGAGAAGACTCTAGTATATTAAGAGTGCCTAGAATATTAGTTTCTATCACATCCCTCGGATGCACATAAGAATAAGGAATACCAATTAGAGCGCCAAGATGGAATACCATATCCATGCCTTTTACTGCCTTACGCACAGCATCTGAATCTTTCAGATCGCCAGCCACTACTTCTATTTCCCTTTTTATTTCAGTAGAGAGAACATCAATCATGCCCCAATCATTACGAGAATTATATCGGATAAAAACTTTAACCTTTGCCCCCAAATCAACAATTTTCCCCGTAAGATGACTGCCAATAAAACCTCCTGCACCTGTAATCAATACTCTCTTGCCTTTCCAATTCATAAACTTTTTCTCCTTTAATGGTCTGTTAAATCCTCCTCAAGAGGTCCCTACGTGTTATACAGCAGACTGTAACATTATTCTTATCCAGTCTTTTTACCAGCTCTACAAGCTGCCTTTCCGCTCCGCCAATATCAAGAGTAGCGATGATTTGGAGGATATTCATTTTATTCATGCTTCCGTTTCTCATTTATCTGCTCTTTTGAATGCCAAGTATAACTTTATAAAGATTGATAGTCTGATGATGTACTTGGAAATAAGCGTTAAATCTCGCAGAATTAAAACCCATATACCCCTAATGCTCCAGGACCAAGAGATCTGACTATGATAATGGAAAGGGTAAAACTCGCACCAGCAAGGATAATTTCTTTAGAAAACAAACTTACATATGAACTAATAAATCCCTGCTTTTTCATGTAAATCTTATCCTTCAATTCTACTTATTTAATCCCCTTCCAAGCAACAAAAGGACTAATGCCTGGAAATAATCTAAATATTTTTACCTCTTTGCAAATATCATCTAAATATTCATATTCTGCAATTTTAAAATATCCTTTCATCATTCTGTTAATTTTTCGAGGCACAAACCACTTTTCTCTAAATGGAAACTCTTTGGGATACATCCAGTTCCCTCTTAATTCGTGATATTTTTTCAACAACATAACTGGAATTAACCGCTGAGTATCCAGAGCTAAGATATTTCTATCAATAATAATGATATATCCATCCTTTTTAACAACTCTTGCCATCTCAGCTATCGCCTCTTTAGTATCAGGGATATGCTGGAGCACTTCAATACACAAAAGGTAATCGAAAGTTTCGTCGTTAAAAGGTAAATTTGTTGCGCTTGCCACAGAAAGCTTTGCTCCAGATATCTTCTTGGCAATTTCTAATAATTTTCTGGAAGTATCGATTCCCCAAACTATTGCTCCCTGTTCTTTTAAAATTTTAAGAAATCTTCCCTTACCACAACCTATATCCAACACTTTCTTTCCCTGAATATCTCCGAAAAATTCAAGAATAGTTTTCACTCGAACATCACGAGATAAAATATTCTCTGGAAATTCGTCTGCCAGATGGTTAAATTGCTCACTTATTAAAGACTCCAATTCGGAGATTTTATTCTTGCCCACTAATAAAATCCTCATAAGTTTTTATCTCAATTGCATCACGTTTTTTATCCAATAATTCTAAAATGTTGTCGAAATCTTCATTATCAGCCATGTCTTGTGGATCAAAGTAAATGTTCATATACGTCTTACTTTTTATGCCTGTCTCAATTAAAACTTGAAAAAGCTTAAAAAATGCTCCTCTCTTAGCATGAAAACCTCCACCCCGCAGAAAACTATGATAGGTCTCAAAAGTTGTAAATGGATGCTTGGGACATACGCTAAGAGGGAATTCCAATATATTTTCAATCATAAATGGCTCTGCATGACCTCCCGCCTTTGTTATTTCTATAGAGGATGAATATTTATAACCAAGTTTTCTCAGAATGGAATAGATTGTTTTTGTATATAAGGCAGCAAAATGTGGAATTCTGAATCCTGTCGGCTCATATTCAAGAATTTTCTGACAAATACGATGGCATTTGGTTATTTCTTCTTTCTGCTCGGCAGCTGATAACTCATTAAATCTTTTCTTTGGATTCAAAATTTCATGTGAGGGATGGCTATAAGTATGATTGATAATCTCGTGTCCCTGTTGAAGTATAGCTTTATGTTCTTTAGGAAACTTTTTTATCAAGGAACCTATACAGGCAAAATCGGCTCTAATAGAATATTGTTTCAACTTTTCTAATATCTTTGGTATGACTTTAACATCTTCAATAAAATCACAATCAAATGATAGACTAAAAACAGGTTTTTTAAACTTTCCCCTTTGTGTCGAATAAATTAATTTGAAAAAAGCTTCCGGACATATACGAGTTATTGCCGAAACTATCAATCTTGAAGGATGATTTAACACCAAGTTCAAAAAACTTCTACATAAAGACATAATATCAACTACCTTTTTTATCAAGAGCTAACCATACTGTCTTCGAAATCGATTCAACCCTACTATCCCATGAGTTTTCAAGAGCTATTTTCACTCTTTTTTTTATCTCATTATCAGTCCTGCTACCTTGTTCTATAATATGGGTGAGACAGGACAAAAAATCTTCTTTATTTTTAGCAATATCTATAACATCCCTGAATTTTTCTACCTCAGGCAGAGCAGTGGATACCACAGGCTTACCAGCAGCTAAATATTCATATAATTTTACGGGATTCACACTCGCTGTCAGCTTGTTTATCTTGAATGGTATAATACATACATCGTAGATTTTTACATAGTCTGGCAGCTGTTCATAGGATTTCAATCCAACAAAACGAACATTGGATAATCTCTGTAATTGGGAAATATTTGTCATAATAGGACCTATCATGAAGAACGACCACTGAGGTCTTATGCGAGCTATATATTCCAAAAGGTCTAAATCAATCCAGTCGGATATTCCACCAAAAAATCCAATTATAGGATGTTTTATATCTGCAATATCGTTTGGAATCTTGCATTTTCCTGATAAAACCCGACTATAATGTTCTGCCTCACCAGCATTAGTCACCAGATAGGTATTTGGATTTATCTTCTTTTTATTTTCATATAATCTTGTGGCTGAGGTAAACACTATATTGACTTTTTGCAATAAGTCTCTTTCAAGTTCTCCCACCAACTCCGTTGCCCCAGCAAAGGCCGTTATCTCATCAGCGCAATCATAACATGCCAACTTCTCATTGAACTTACCAATGTATGAACTCCCAAAAGGAGTGTATAACCAGAGTATTGGATTGTTAAGTCTTGCTCTTCGGACTATTTTGAGCAAACTCTTTAATAATATTTTCTGATTAAATCTATTAATCCACAGAGATTTATGACTAAAAGGCAAAACTATTGGTGGAGAATATACATAAAGGTTCTCTCCAACTTTCCGAATACCTTTTGCCCACTTTATCCATTTTCTCCAGCGGACAGGATATTTAAACGGCGAAAGTATGGAAATAGACGACTCGACATATAGAACTTGATTATATTTAGCCAATCGCGACATTATTTGGTGATGCCTCATCCAGTTTTCATAATCCCAGTCCACAGAAGAAATACAAATTATCTGTTCGCCTCTAAGCATTATTAGTCCCCACCTTAAAGTTAACTGGTCTCTCGCGAGTGATTTTAAACCAATACAATAGTGCCTCACAAATCCTTTTACTTGCCTGTCCATCTCCATAGAAGTTAGTAGATTTTGCCATTTTACTATATTCATCTTTATCGGTTAGTAATTTAGAAGCTTCGTGGACAATCCTATCTTTTTCTGTGCCTAGGAGTTTTGCCGTTCCGACCTTTATAATCTCAGTTCTTTCGGTAACCTTCCGCAGAATAAGTACGGGCTTCCCTAAGAAAGAAGCCTCTTCCTGAATTCCCCCGGAATCGGTCAAAATTAAATAAGATCTATTCATTAAGTTACTAAACAATTCGTAATTCAAAGGGGGCAACAGATGTATTTGAGGGTTTCCTTTCAAGACCGTCTTAACAACCTCTCTTATTTTAAGATTTGGGTGTACGGGATAAATTATTTCTATATTAGAGTATTTTTCTGCCAATTTTTTCAAGGCCAAACAGATGGTTTTCAAGGGTATACCCCAATTCTCGCGACGATGAATAGTGACCAGAATTATCTTCTTCTTGCCAAAATCAATTTTATTTAATGCCGAGTGATTGAACTCATAATCGGTCTTCACTATTCCCAAAAGAGAATCTATTACCGTATTCCCTGTTATGTATATCTTTTTATCTTCTATGCCTTCTCTAGCAAGAGATTCATATGCCATTTTTGTAGGAGCAAAATGTAGATCAGACAGTACGCTGATCAAACGTCTATTTATCTCTTCAGGAAAAGGATTATACTTATCATGTGTTCTTAAGCCAGCTTCTATATGTCCTACAGGAATTTTATTATAGAATGCCATTAAAGCACCTATAAATGCAGTAGTAGTGTCTCCTTGAATTAAAACCATCTCAGGCCTTTCTTTCTGGATTACCTTTTCCAATGCCGAAATAGAACGTGTGCTTATCTCCGATAGTTTTTGATTAGGACGCATAATGTTCAAATCATAATCAGGTCGTATACTAAAGACATCTAAAACCTGATCCAGCATTTCCCGATGTTGTGCAGTTACTGTGACTATCGGTTTTAAGCTGCCTGTTTTTGCTAATTCTGAAATAACAGGAGCTATCTTTATAGCTTCCGGACGCGTACCAAAAACAATCATTATCTTGATCATAGATTTACTATTTCATTTATGCTTCTATCAATTTGTGACGACTTTTCTAAAATTTTCGTTAAACATTTTCTGTCTATTCTTTTAGGTACATCATTAATCTTATTGTATTTCATAACTTTGTCGATAATTAAATCAGCATTGAAATTCTTTATTTTTGGTGGGACAAATGATTGCTTTAACAGTGTAACCACTTCTTTAGTTGAACAAAGATTAAATAATTTAGGCAGATCCTTAAAATCAATATAGTCAACAAAATAGGGAAGCAATATTCCACAAGCAGTTCCATGATCAAATCCATTTACTATCGCTATCTTTCTTGCCTCATCTTTGTCGCACAGGTTACAGTAAACTCTTTTCTTCATCATAATGTCCTCATGCCTTATTATGTAGGAGCTTTCTGAAAAGCTCTCTATCCTCATGGGAAACCATGAAATATAACATCCCCCCATACACTGCTATTCCCAGAAAAATTAATATAAATAGATTTAAATTTCTTAAGCAAAATATTGCACATCCCATTACCAAACTAGCGATTAGTGGTCTTATTATAAGTTTATGTAAAGAAAGGGAAGATAGATATTTTGATATAAAACAAAACGAGATGATAAAAAGGCTTGCCTCTGTAATTACAGTAGAGATACTAGCTCCCACATAACTCAGTCTAGGTATTAAAAGGAAGTTCAGCCCAATATTCAATAAGACAGCAACTCCACCATTTAGAAGACCCAACTTCTCCCTGTTGATTGAGATCAGTACAGTTCCAAGCGTATAGTTCAAAAAGATAAAGAATACTGCCCAGATGAGTATCTTGAGCGCAATTATTGAGTTGGCATACTCTATCCCGTAGAGAAATAAGATGATCTTATCTGCTAAGATTGTTGTTCCGATTGCCAAGGGAATTGCCAAGAACAATAGATATTCCACTGATTTATTATAGTAGTGTTTCAAAGAATCTGGTGAAGAGACAAAAAATTTAGACAGTACAGGAAAAAGGGATACGGCAAAAAGGGCGGGGATAAATTCTACCCCTTCCAACAACCTATAGGCAGCGTTATACCAGCCAACAACAGCATCTCCTTTCATCGCAGAAAGCATTACTATATCGATCCGAAAATATATCACACCAAATATCCCTGCTAATCCAAATGGGAGAGCTTTTTTCATAAGATGTCTCCAGAACTTTAGATCCCACTGCAGTCTAAATTTTACAAAATGGCTGGTAAGAAGGAACAATGTGAAGACGACCTCAAAGATGGCTCCTATAAAGAATACAAGAATGATAGCAATTAAGCCGCCGCCTAAAAATAGAACAATCAGGCCCAAACTTACAAGCACAACTCTACCAAGAACAGTTGTGAGTGCCTCATATTCCATCTGTTCAAAGGCGCGAAATATCGAGATATGAAACTGGATAAATGAGGTCATGATTATATATAGACTCATTATGTAAACCGCTAACTTAGTATCTGAGGGGTAGTTTAAAAGGTTGATAGTAACAACAATCAATACAAAGACAACGATAGATAGAATAATCTTAATAGAGAAAATGTTGCCTAAGTATTTAGTGGCTAATTTCTTATCCCTAGCGATTTCCCTTAGGGTTAATGTATGCAGTCCAAAGTTTGACAATATTACAAATAGTGATGTAAAGGCAAAGGCAAAAGAATACTTACCAAAATTTATATCACCTAAATGACGCGCAATAAGTGCGGTTAATACTAAGGAGAAAATCATGCTGATGATGCGAGCAGTTGTTAAAACAGCTGTGTTTTTGGCAATTCTTTTGACTGTATTCACGGCAAAATCCTCAACAATCCTTCCACTTTCGCAGATAATTTTCTGATATCTGTGATTTTTTGCTTGTATATAACTGTGGCTTTTTTATCCTCTCCGCTGAGCTGCTTCCCTGCGCTTTTAAGCATTTCCTCTGCCCTGGATAATCCATTATCTATCTCTTTCGCCCTCTTCGCCAATCCTTCTTTAATACAACTTGTAACTATTCCAAGAATATCTTCGTTCGCTGTATAAAAATTACGCCTACTTCCTTTTACCCATACCTTTTTTACTGCCCCCCATCTCTCAAGCACGCGAATATTTACGCTTACATTTCCCTTGCTTACTTTCAGAATATCAGTTATTTCATCAAGTGAGACTGGTTCATTGGAGATATAGAGCAGTGCATACATCTGTCCCGCAATTGCATTTAACCCGAGATTTCCTGCCATGTCTCCGGCAATTTCAATAAAACAGTCGCGCGCTTTTTCTATCTCTGAATTCATAACAAAATATCCTTATGTATTCTACGTTTAGAACATTCTAAACGTAGAATACGGCAAGAAGTTCCGGATGTCAAGAAGTTTTTCTTTTTTCTTTTTTAATTTGTTTCCGTTATGCCGCTGATATATAATGAGCAAGAGATGAATATCACGAGGAGAAGTCATATGAAAATATTAAATACCTTAGTTCTGCTTATACTGATCTTATTTGCAGCACATCCTGCTTTTTGCAAAGAAAAAGAACAGGTATCTGTTGGCTTACATGAACAAACAGGAAGTGATGCAAGTATAGTCACTTCACGCATGCCAAGATGGCATGGAATTACACAGAATGATAAAAAAACTGCGCGCGCATTATACGATAGCAGTGAATATATCTTAGAAATACACGTTGATAAGAAGATTGGTTTTATAGAAATTTTTGTTGATTCAAAATTTAGAGATCTGGTTAAAAACCATTCTCCAAAAGCTATTGCAGAAATGGAGAAGTGGTGGAGACTGGCTTCTAAAAATATGCAGACTGATTCATTCTTTATAAGGATAAGGTGGATAGGATATAAGAAATCCAAGGCATTAGTAGCAGACGTGTTTTATATCGAAGATACCAATAAAATAAAAATTAGAACATACCTCAATTAAAAATGGACATCAAGACATATGCAAACGAATTTTTTACATACCTTGAAATTGAGCGCAATGTGTCAGAATACACTATTAAAGCTTACTCATCTGATATTAAGCAATTCTCAGAATTCTTAAAATTAAATAAAGAAGAATTGGAAAATATCACACACAGAACTATAAGAAAATTTCTGGCGCATTTACAAAACAAAGCTTACTCAAACAAATCCACAGGAAGAAAGCTTGCTACAATTCGGTCTTTTTTTAAGTTCCTTGTAAGAGAAGGATATCAAAAGACAAATCCAACACTAGTCGTCTCTACCCCCAAAACCTCGAAAAAATTGCCGGAATTTCTTACTGTGAAGAATATGATAAAATTAATAGAAAAACCTGATGAAAACGATGCGTTAGGAATAAGAGACAGAGCTATATTCGAAACGCTCTATTCAACAGGCATAAGAGTCGGAGAACTTATACATCTCAATATCCGTGACATAGATTTTGGCGGCGGGACCATAAAGGTTAAGGGAAAAGGAAACAAGCAACGCATTGTTCCTATTGGAGACACAGCTCTGGACGTAATAAACAGATATTCAGGGATTAGAGATACATTGTTTAATAATAAAAAGCCTGACATAACTGAGGACAGACAAGCATTGTTTCTTGATAAATGGGGAGGCAGACTTACATCAAGAAGCGTTGAGAGAATTGTGTGCAAACATATTGTTGGAATTCCGAAAACATTAGGAATCACTCCGCATACTTTCAGGCATAGTTTCGCAACACACCTTTTGGATGCCGGCGCTGATCTCAGATCTGTGCAGGAACTGCTTGGACATGTAAGTTTATCAACAACACAAATATACACTCATCTTACACCTGAAAAACTAAAAAGAACGTATAAAAAAGCTCACCCAAGAGCATGAACCGCGTTTTTTCCTGCAATCCATCCTGTTGAAAAAGCGGCTTGCAGATTAAATCCCCCTGTATCAGCATCAACGTCAATGATCTCACCTGCAAAATATAGCCCTTTAACAAGTCTTGATTCCATTGTTTGGGGATTGATCTCTTTTATGCAGATTCCACCCGCTGTTACAATGGCATGATTAAATGACCTGTAACCTGTTACTTCAAATTGAAACGCTTTCAGTAGCATCCTGAGTTTTTTACGTTCTTCAGAATTAATCTGGCTCAGCTGCTTTTCTTCTGAAATTTTTAATTTCTCAACAAATACAGGAACCAGTTTTCCCGGCAGCAGTTTTTTTAACAAATTCTTAAAACCTTGTTTACTGTGCTCATTTATTTCTCTTATTATTCTTCGCTCAATCATTTTGTGATCAAGAGCAGGTTTTAAATCTATGGAAATAAACACCTTTTTTTTATCATCAACAAGCTTTACAACAGCCTTGCTCAGAGAAAGGATTATCGGGCCGGAGAGCCCAAAATCAGTAAACACCATTTCACCAAACCGTTCATCAAGCTTTTTGTTTCCGCACCACACCTGCGCTTTTACATTTTTCAGGCTTAATCCCTGAAGCTTTTTTGCAGTATTACCTTTAGTTTCAATAGGCACAAGAGATGGGGAAACAGGCGTAATTGTATGTCCGAGTTGGGAGGCCAGTTTAAATCCCGCTCCGTTTGAACCGGTTTTGGGATACGATTTCCCTCCGGTTGCAAGTATAACTTTATCTGCTTTTATTTGAATGCGTTGAGCGTTTTTATTAACTGTAATAGCAAATTTTTTATCAGGTAATTTTGCTATGTTGATTACTGCTGAATTAGTGAAAATGGGAATATTCAGCGATTTTATTTTGTTAAGCAAAGCATTTGCAATTTCCCCTGCATCATCATTTTCAGGAAAGTAACGTCCTCCTCGTTCAAGCTTAAACTGAACACCCAGCTCTTCAAAGTATTTAATTAGATCTGTATTAAAAAACTTTGCGAAAGCAAACTTAAGGAATCTTCCGTTCTTACCAAAATGCGAAATAAAATCCTCTAATTCAGCATCGTTGGTAATATTGCATCGTCCCTTTCCTGAAATTTTTAGTTTCAGCGCAGGTGTATACATTTTTTCAAGAATTAATATCTTTGCGGAGGAGTTATTGCTTTCAATAGCCGCAATCAAGCCTGCCGGCCCTGCACCGATAATGATAATGTCATATTGGTTTTGTAACATTATTTAAATAATATCGTCAAAAAAGCTTTTAAGCTTATTATTTTCATCTTTAAAATTATCCATAAAGTCTTTTACTTTATCCTCTGTAGTTGATCCAGCAGAAGAAAGATTTGAAATTACAATTGCTTTATACAGAACTTTTAATTGTTTTTTAAATTTTTCATCTCGTTCATTATTCTTTTTGTTGAGATTTTTTATTTCTTTTGATAAATAATGTGCCTTTACGGCGTATACTGCGATAACAACAGTAGCAATGCCCGAAATAGTCATAAAAAAAATATTGATCATTTATTGCTCCTTTATCTACTTACAACATTAATCATTGAACACTTGATATTATCTCAACCCAGCATCCCACTATTTAGTCAAGATATCAAGAAAAATGCGCAAAATGAGTTAATGGTGTGGATCAGGCGAGGTGTGTTAGAGTCCTCTGGATTATCTGGAAAACCTTGATGAGTTTGTTCTATTTTGTTTTTTATTCTTCGCAGTAAAATATTCTTGTCTTCTTTGTTGTTTCTCTTTGTCCCATTCCTTCTTTTCGTTTTTTGTCATTGGCTTTTCTGTTTGAGGATAAGGGTTTTCTTTGACAAGTTCTATTTTCTGATTTATTAATTTTTCAATATCTTTTATATAAGCATTTTCTTCAGGTTCGCAAAGGGATATAGCATTACCTTCTTCCCCCGCTCTACCGGATCTGCCTATCCTGTGGACGTATGTTTCGGCTATATTTGGTATATCATAATTGATGACATATTTTAGTTTGTCAATGTCAATACCTCTTGCAGCAATATCCGTTGCCACCAACACCCTAACTTCTCCGGTTTTAAATTGCGCAAGGACTTTTTGTCTTTGATTTTGGGCTTTGTCGCCATGTATAGCTGCCGAATTGATCTTTTGTTTTTTTAGGTTACGATCTATTTTGTCAGCACCATGTTTTGTTCTGGAAAATAACAATGCCTGATCAATCTTTTGATCCTGAAGTATATGGCACAACAAAGCTTTTTTACTTGATTTATTGGTATAATACAGATATTGCTTTATCGTTTCAGCGGTAGAGGAAATGGGACTCACATCAACTTTTATAGGATTTCTCAAAATTCTCCTCGAAAGTTCTACAATATTATTCGGCATTGTCGCTGAAAAAAACAAAGACTGCCGTTTCGTTGGTAATTTGGCGATAATCTTCCGAATGTCATTGATAAAACCCATGTCGAGCATCCTGTCAGCTTCGTCCAGTACGAAGTATTCGACGTCATTTAATCTGATGAAGCCCTGATTTATTAAGTCCAGAAGCCTTCCAGGCGTTGCAACGAGAACATCGACACCTTTGCGAAGAGCATTCGTTTGTGCACCTTGCTTTACCCCACCGAAAACGACAGTATTTTTGATCCCTGTAAATTTTCCATATGTCTTAAAACTCTCTGCGATCTGAATTGCCAATTCGCGTGTAGGAGTTACGATAAGTGACTTAATTTTGCGCGAACTGTTGTTCTGCTGACAGGCAAGAAAGAGGTGCTGCAGGATGGGAACAGCAAAGGCCGCAGTTTTGCCTGTCCCTGTTTGAGCACTACCTAATATATCATTTCTTTTTAGAATGAGTGGAATAGTCTTAACTTGTATTGATGTAGGCTCAGAATACTTTTCTTCTTTGAGAGCTCTTAAGATAGGCTCAATAATTCCCAGTTCTCTAAATAGCATCATTACCTAATTTTCATCCCTAAATTGGAGCAGTATAACACAATTATTTGCGTTTTTCTTTTAACTAAAACAGTATAACGCTGTTTTTTACTTAAACGTATAACATAGAAATCAGCGTTTTACATCCGCTGGACTGATTTGCTAGGAGTTTCTTCTCCAAAAGTCAAACATGTTTTCTTGGTAATGCTTAATAAAAGATTTGTGAATATAAAAAGCATCTAAATCAGGGATTTCTTTTATTATTATATAACCATTTTTTTAAGAACGCTGATTAGCTCTGGCTTGGGTCTTTCAACTGTAATGCAGTTAAAAATATATTGTTCGAACGGGAATCCGCACAGGACACGATCCTCCGCACCTTCTACATCTAGTGATAAATAATCAATTACATTAGGCGCTTTTCCCTCTTTGAGAATCGAAATCAATGTGCTAGTTTTAAGTTTTATTATATTTGCTTGCTTTATATCAATATTTTTTCTAGTGTTATCTAAATTGCTGTCTACAATTCCGCTCAATTCACCCCTTAGGACAAAGTCAACCAAGCCTTCTTTAGCATCTGAACATATATTCAAACAAGTAACATTTCTAAAACGTTTCAAGATTCGAAACAATAAAGGATTTGCCTCAATACAAACTCCATGCCAATGGAATCTTTTTTTCCAACAGGAATGTATTGTTTCTATTAATGCCATTGGCAGCACCAATATCAACGAAATATCCGTTTTTCTTTCCATTGAATTTCTCCAAATACCCAGAAATCCTGTCCGGACTGAGACACAGTTTTTCTTCTTAGACTGTAAAAGTACTGTATAGGAAGGCGTAAATACTTGGGTATATATCGCTTTATTGTTTTTTTATATTCAACTTAAATCTCCTCAACGTTTGAGCTCAGCACTTGGTTCAATTGAACACTTGGTATTTTTTCAACACAGCATCCTACTATTTAACCGAGATGTCAAGAAAATGGAAATTTTTTGATTTTAAATTTAGGTGGAGGCTGAGAAACATAGGTAACACTCGTGGTATGATAGAAGACATCCAAACATTGCGAGCTAGCGAGCAATGTTTGGAGCAAGAATCTACCATATCGGAGGAGTTACCAAATGAGAAAGACAGCTAGTTTTTACTTCTTTAAAAGAAAGCCTCTACCTAAAATAAATAGATATAAACATTGGCGGGGTACAGCAGAGATTGCGGGGCTTTCTTCAAAAGCGAGACTAAGACTGGAATGGATAAGAGTCACAGCTCCAAAGCAGCGGCGGATTTTCTGTGCAGGCTTCAGTATCTTATCAATCAGCAGATTATTAATCTTCAGACAGATAATGGTTCGGAATTCGCTAAGTACTTTGAGTTGGCTTCTATAATGCTTGGAATTTAAAGATATTTCTCAAGAGTAAGAACTCCAAAGGACAATCCAGAAGCGGAGAGATTTAATCAAACATTAGAATATGAATGGCTGTATGATGGCAATCTAACCACTAATTGTGATAAGTTTAATCCAGCTGTAACAGACTGGTTGATTGAGTACAATTTTAATCGCCCTCATCAGGCGCTTAATTATTTAACACCTATGAAATATATTGAGAATCACAATGAGAATCTTAAACGAAAAGTGTTACCTATGTGCCCAACCAGCACAAAGACTTGACAGATAAAAATACATGTGCTACGGTCGTGAAAAAATTTCGGAGAAAGACAGATGATTACGGATAGAAGAAAAGATCAGAGATTTAATGTAAATATTCCCATTTTATATAAGAAAAAAGGGTACTTCATAGTGGATAAAAACGAAAAAGGCATGGCTAAAGATATCAGCAGTAGTGGAGCGCTTGTGTTTACAAGGAAAGATATTCCTCTTCTAACATCCCTTAAATTAGTAATACATCTTATGAATTTTGAAAGGAAGATTAAAACCGTTGCAGAGGTAGTAAAATCAGAGCCGTCATGGTCTGGATATAAGCTGAGTTTAAAATTTACTAAGATCAGTAAAGAAGACAAAAAAGTACTTAGCAAGGATTATCTTGTGAAACATCCTTCAAAGATTTTTGATAACGTTAAATAATTATTGGATAACGTCAAACTTCTTACCTGCTTTTTTAATTATTTCTATTGTGTAGCTGAGTTCCTCTTTACTATGAGCCGATGTAATCGAAAATCTTATTCTTGCAGTGTTTGAAGGAACGGTTGGAGGCCTGATAGGCACGGCAAAAATTCCATTCTGCATTAAAAATTTGCTAAACTGTAGAGCCTTTTCGTTTTCACCTACCATCAATGGGATTATCTGTGTTACTGTGTTTAAAATATTAAATTCTTCTTTTCGCAGATGGTTCCTGAAATAATCAGCGTTTTTATTCAATGTTTTTATTCGCGTATTATCAGTTTCAAGAATTGATATAGCTGCAATAATGGAACCTATAACGGATGGAGGAAGAGCTGTTGTAAAAATGAAGCTTCGCGCTTTGTTAATCAAGAAATCTATAAGCTTTTTGGATCCTGCTACATATGCTCCAAAACTTCCCAGAGCTTTTCCAAATGTACCCATATGGATATCTATAGCCTCTTCCGGAAGCGAGAAATATTCCGCACTTCCACGACCTGTTTTTCCCAATACACCTGTCGCATGCGCATCATCAATCATTATCATGCAGTCATACTGCTTTGCCAATTCTACAATATCCGGCAGAGGCGCTATATCTCCATCCATACTAAAGAGAGAGTCAGTAACAATCAAGCGCCTACCGTATTTACCTGTGTTTTTGAGAATTCGTTCCAGATCTTTTATATCTCTGTGAGAATATCGAATAAGTCTTGCTCTGCTTAATATACAGCCATCTACAAGACTTGCGTGATTATACTTATCTGCAAATATAACATCCTGCCTCCCCATTAAAGCAGAGATCACGCCTATATTAGCCATATATCCTGAACTAAATGTAAGAGCTGCTTCTGTTCTCTTGAATCCTGCTATTCTCTTTTCCAATTCCTCATTGAGAGCTAAATTCCCACACATAAGACGTGACGCTGTACCACCGCAACCATGCTTTTTAACAGCCTCGCAAGCCGCCTTCTTTAAAGCAAGATCGTCCGCTAAGCCCAAATAATTATTGGATGAGAAATTAATCAGTTCTTTTCCATCAAGAACCAGTTTCGAAGATTTAAAATTGGAACAGGTTTTTAACGTACGATACAACCCACGTTTTTTTAAACCATCAAGAGTTTCATCAAGAAAATCCAATTTATTCATTATCTTTTATCATATCCAAATCATCCTGAATGCTTCTTCCTTTTGTCGTCAGATAATTTCCCAGAATCATACCATTTGCTCCTGCAAGAAACATCATTGGCTGAAGACTCCGCAATACAACTTCCCTTCCACCACATATAATAATATCCTTTGTCGGAAAAATAATGCGAAATATAGCTATTATTTTCAGCGCCTCAAAAGGCTTCAATAGAGACATGTTCTCCAGTTTAGTATTCTTAACAGGATTTAGAAAATTTATCGAGATAGAGTCAGGATCCAATTCTCTCAAGGTCAGAGCTAATTCTATTCTCTGCTCAGGAGACTCCCCCATTCCAAATATGCCTCCGCAGCATGTAATTAACCCCGCTTCTTTGGCCGCTCTGATTGTATCTGTGTTTTCACGATAAAGACGAGTTGTGCAAATCCGTGAGAAAAAGCTTGGACATGCTTCAAGATTATGATGATATCTATCCAGACCGGCGTCTTTTAATTCTCTTAAAAAATCTTTGTTCAAAACCCCAAGAGACGCACAGCACTCCAGAGATGTTTCGCTTTTAATTCTCTTTATTGCATTTTTTATTTTTCTAATCTCTTCTCTTGATTTTATGCCTTTACCGCTGGTCACTATAGAGAATTCCGTTGCCCCGTTATGAGCAGCATCCATCGCAGACTTAACTATTGTTTCTGTATCCAACAAGGGATATTTAGAAATTTTTGTTTTGTGATAGGATGACTGCCCACAGAAAGCGCAGTCCTGATCACACATGCCTGACTTCGCATTTATGATAGAACAGGTCTTTATTTTCCTCCCTTTAAATTTCCTGCGTATTTTATCTACTATAGATATGAGAGCTATTAGATTATCTTCTATCTTAGCTAGGCTATAAATTTCATCATTAGAAAGCTGTATACCGTTTAGAACTTTTTCTTCTATTGTTCTACACATTCACATACGACCTTTGTCGTTTACTAAACCTGACTATTTTCTTATATCCTGCTTTTTTTATTAATGAAATTGCCTTATCAAAATCTCTTCCGACATGCTCTGGCTTATGCGAATCAGAACCTAATGTAACAGGCACATTATGCTCATAACAAATATTGAGAAATTTTTCTTCCGGATATATTTCCCCTACAGGTTTATACAGCCCGGAAGTATTAACCTCAATACATACATCTGCGTATTTCAATGCTTCTGCTGTCTCTTCATAAATACTGCTTAAATCCTTGTCAGGCTTATATCCAAACTTTTTTATAACATCTATATGAGACATACAGTCAAATAGTCCTGATTCCGCAGCTTTTCTAATTAAGCTAAAATAGTCTTTGTACACTTTATACAAATCCTGATTTTCAAACCTTGATTTATGATCGGGATGATCAATCATCCAATCACCCAAAAAATGCACAGATCCATATAGATAGTCAAAATTATATTTATTGATAGTATTCATTATCCTTTCCATTTTTCCGGGCAAATAATCAATCTCACACCCAAGTTTTATTACAATATGTTTTTCAAACTCTTTCTGCAATTTTTTAACCTGTCGCACATATATTGGAAATTCGTCAATGGACATAGCAAGTCTTCGTGCAAGTTCTTTATCCTCAATGTGCAGAATCGGAAAATGCTCATTAAACCCTATCTCTCCCAGACCTTTTCTAACAGCTTCTCTGACATATTCTTCCATTTCGCCTTCCGCGTGACCGCACATTTTTGTGTGTATATGATAATCAGGGTAGGGGCGGGGCTTGCCCCCGCCCGTTCTCATATTAAATTTTTGGATTTTGGGTTTCATTACTTTAATTTTAACATACTGCTAACATGCGAGCAAATCAAATCCTTTTAACTTTAAATTAGATTTGATATAGTTGAAACATGTTAGATAAACAAACTGGTTTGGAGATTGGAAATCCGGAGGCATTGCCTTTCTCTAATTTGAATAAAATAGATATTGGACAGCTTATATCTAATATAAGAAAACGTAAAAAATTCGGGATTGCTTCAATATCCGGCATACGTCAGGTGTTTGATACAACAAACGAAGATGACAAACCTAATTTCTTTGATGGTACATCCACCGATATAACAGAGGCCGCTAAAGTATATATTGCGATCATAGCTAAAAATTTTGCTGATCTTGTCAAAAGCAAATCATCTAAGAAAAAACCTGTTATAGTTGTTGGCATAGATACGCGCCACACCGGTCCTGCTATTGCGGATATTGCAGTAAGGACGCTCATATGTGGTAACGTAGATGTGAAATATATCTTTGTCTCATCCATTACAAGAATTGCTGCCTATTCCAGAGAAACTGCCGACGGATTTCTATACGTAAGCGCAAGTCATAATCCTCGTGGATATAATGGCTTAAAACTAGGACTCTCTGACGGCAGGGTATTGTCCAGCAGACTTGCGCAATCATTCATTAAAAAATATGAATCTGAGTTAACTAACCCCATACTAATAAAAGAGATTATAACTGAAGTCAATAGTGTTCCCTCTCATAAAATTGAAAAGACATTTAGAGACGTACCTGTTTTTGGAGAAGAATCCGAGAAAATTTACTCTGAACTTTGCGACTCTATTATAACCGGATCTAAAGATACTCAAGAAGTAAAGCATATAAAAGATAATATCAAATCAAAAATATCTTCTATGAAGCTGTGGATTGGGCTTGATCCAAATGGCGGCGCAAGAAGAGACAAGGAATATCTGGAGTCGTGGGGATTTAATGTCTTTCAGATAAATTCAGAATATCGCAAAGATATGAATCATCAGCTTGCTCCAACATCTGAGGCTACAAAACAAGCTCAAGAGGCACTCAGCAAAATGATAACATCTGGGAAAAAGATTATTGCATTCTTTGTCTTTGATACTGACGGAGACAGGAAAAACGTAGTTCTAATAGATAAAAATGGCTCTCCTTTTGTTCCTGGTGTCCAAAAGATATTCGCATTGGACGTAGTGGCTTCTGTCCTTGACATTGCAGATAAGGGTAAACTTGTTGAGAAAAAATTTGGCATTGTAGTTAATGACGCTTCTTCTTCTCTTATGGAACAGATATGCAGCATTTTTAATATTGCATTGAAGAGAACAGATACAGGAGAAGCTGCTGTTGCCGGAGGAGGAGAGATGCTTTCCAAAGAAGGGATAGAAGTCCTTCTAATGGGAGAAGCAAGTAATGGAGGAACTTTTACGCTTGATTTTATGATAAGAGAACCTATTTATACAATTAGAACTATTATAAATCTTATAACACGACCAAATCTTGTAAAAATACTAATGGAAAAAATTAATATATCAGATAATTGTGATAACTGGTACTCTCCTCAAAACATACAAAGCATTTTCTATAATATACTAAATACCTTACCTATCTCTATTGATACAGACTTTTTTACCAAAGAAGGTGAATACAGAGCAAGACCAATAGATCAGCAAAAATTTAAGGAAAGTTTTGACGATTATTTCTCTACCAACTTATGGCCAAAAATTAAAAACGAGCTATCCGACATATATGGAGGAGAAGGCTTATCCTATGAATTTATAAATTATGAAGGAACAGAAGAACTGAGAGGAAAAGGAAATAGAAAAACACAGATTGGAGGTTATAAGATTGAATTCTTTTTTGCGAAACATCTCATTGGATGGATCTGGTTTAGATTATCACTTACTGAAAAAGGCTTGATGCGAAGAGGTGTAAGCCTATCTCATTTGAAGTCTGATTCCCAAACAAAGCAACTGCTAAAGAAGAAATACAAGGCAATTTATAACTTGTTTACTAATGCAATTAAAGAAATTGAGGATATGGAAACGTTATTATGAAGGGAGTGAAAAAATGGCAGTAAATGAAAATACAACATTGTCTGATATACTAAAGATTGAAGGTGCTGAAAAAATGCTTTCCAAATATCAATTGCCGTGTCTACATTGCCCTATGGCAAAAGCAGAGATGGATGATTTAAAAATAGGTGAAGTTTGCAAAATGTATGGCATAGATGGTAAAAGTCTGTTGGAGGATATAAATAGAATTGTTTGAACTTTAAATTGATCTAAATTAAAGATTAATTATCGGAGGATAAGTAGTCGTGTTAAGAATAGCAGATGAGATAACAAAGCTAATAGGGAATACACCCTTGGTAAAATTAAATAAGATTACACAAGGCGCATATGCCACTATTGTCGCAAAGCTTGAATCCTTTAATCCGTTATCCAGCATAAAAGACAGAATCGGTATCGCCATGATTGAAGATGGAGAGAACAAGGGGTTTATTAAAAAAGATACCACAATTGTTGAACCAACAAGCGGTAATACGGGAGTTGCCCTTGCTTTTGTATGCGCTGCAAAAGGTTATCGTTTGATTTTAACTATGCCTGATACGATGTCTGTTGAACGCAAGCAGTTACTATCCTTGCTTGGAGCAGAGATTATCTTGACACCGGGGCAAAAAGGAATGATCGGAGCAGTGAAAAAGGCAGAAGAAATTTTGAAGAACACTCCTAACTCATTTATGCCGCAGCAATTCAAAAACCCGGCTAATCCTAAGACTCATAGAGAGACTACAGCCGAGGAAATATGGCGTGATACAGACGGTAAAATAGATATATTGGTCAGTGGCGTTGGTACAGGTGGAACCATTACCGGAATAGCCGAGGTAATTAAAAAAAGAAAACCGGAATTTAAAGCGATTGCTGTCGAGCCTAAAGATTCGCCAAATAAAATTCAGGGCATTGGCGCAGGGTTTGTACCTGATGTTTTAAGAATGGATTTGGTGGATGAAGTAATTCAGGTAAGTAATGAAGATGCTGCCAATACCGCAAGAAGATTAGCTAAAGAAGAGGGCATATTTGCTGGTATCTCATCCGGGGCTGCAACCTGGGCGGCAATAGAGATAGGCAAAAGAAAAGAGAACAAAGACAAACTTATTGTTGTAATCTTCCCTGATACAGGTGAACGATATTTAAGTACCGGTTTATTCCAAGAACAGTAAAACTTGTGCTACTGGAAATTTTCAAAACGGCTGGTCTTTTTCAAAATCCGGCAGGAACAGATCTGAGCTATCCATTTCTTGAATCAGGCAGTTCTTAAATCCCAGCTCTTCTGCCCAACTAATGACTTTCTTATATTCTTTGCCTGTAATTTTTCGATTTAGTCTTTTGTCTTTATTTGCCATGTGCGAGGGATGATATTGACTCATCAGTCCAATCAACACATCCGTGGAAATTTCATTTGCTAAAAAAGACAGCGTATTGTAACTACCAGCAAGATCATCCGGCAGAATAAGATGTCTTATTAAAAGACCGCTTACTGCTACTTTACTTTTATCAACTTTAAGGTTTCCAACCTGGCGAAACATTTCCACAATAGCAGCTCGGTTGCGCTTTGGGTAATCAGGTGCTGAAGAAAGTTTCTCTGCTGTTAGATTATCCGAATACTTCATATCAGATAAGTATATATCAACAATACCGTCAAGGAGTTTTATGATTTCCAGAGAGTCATAACCTCCCGTATTATAAACAATAGGGATTTTCAATCCCTTCCCTATCGCTATATATAATCCCTCAAGTATTTGCGGCAGGAAGTGAGTGGGAGAAACCAAGTTTATGTTATGAGAACCGCTTTTTTGAAGAGAGAGCATCATGTCTGCAAGTTCCTCTGTTGTTACTTTATTCCCCATACCCAGCTGACTAATTTGATAATTCTGACAGAATAGACATTTAAGATTACAATTCGAAAAGAATATTGTTCCAGAACCTCTTGTTCCTGATATTGGCGGCTCTTCCCCAAAATGCGTCACGGCTCTTGAGACAATCAAATCTTTACCGGACCTACAAAATCCTTTCTCATCCTTTAGCCTGTTGACCCTACAATTACGAGGACAGAGAGTACATGAGGAAAGAATTTCATGCGCTATTTTAACTTTTTCTTCCAGAAGACCGGATTTATAGGTTTTTAGGTATTTAGGAAACATGAAGATATATAAATTATTATTCCAGTAAGTCTGTTAAATTTTAAATAAGAATTGTCCCATGCATGCCCAATCAGAAGTAATATATTTCGTTTGATAATTTAATAAAGCTGGAAACAATCTTTGATTTATGCTTTTCAACCAATAGTATGCATAAAAAGCATCGTTGCTAGTATGCGAACCTGGTTGCTTTCCTTCCCAACGTGCCTCATGAAATAGGCCGTTGCGTAAATCTACGATCTTTTTAATTTTATCGCAATGTACTACCATTCTAAAATCGGTTAGTATCTTCTTAAGTCTATCCCCATGACTAATTCTAAAATTCATACCATCTGCATAGAACTTCCAACAGCCATCAAAAACAATATATTCCATCATAAATCGTTCCCAGTCCCATTCATAGCCAGATACTCTAGTATGCATAAATAATAGATCTGTAAATAAAAACTGTTTATTAGGTGACCATGTTTCCCATTCTTTAAATGAATGTCGAAGAAAATCATTTGCCTCTTTCTCAGGGATAAAAACTCCGTGTTGACTTTTCATAGAAATTCTATTATCAACCCACCAATTACTAAACTGAACCCGGCATCCAAATAAATATCCTAATAAATGGATTAGAAAACCTGTTGCTCCATTTCTTAATTTTTCTATCTTTTGCTCTGCATTTTTTACTATGATAATGTGTGATGGGGGTAGCTTGTATAAATGAGCGGGGCGTTTTGTCCTAGGAATTTCCTCTAATGGTTTACAAGTTTTTGGATCTATTTTAGCTTTATACATCAAAGGTGGATAATAATAGGAATCAGTATTTGTGTGTTCATCAACATAGTTTTTTAGTTCATCATAATTGGATAGAGGAGTGATCTCAATCTCATCCAAAGAGAAAGAGTATTTTTCCAATAAAAACCCGAATTCATCCTTGATTGCGGCTGTTTTTAGCATATTTATTTTCCCTTTTCCTTTCTAGCTAATTTTATTGGTTCTATATCCTCAATTTTTTTATATGCATCTTCCACTTTATCATTAATATCCTTGCGATAGTATACCGTAATAGTGTATTTATATTTCTTATTAATGATTTTCTCTGCTCTATTCAATATCTCTCGTTTCTCAAAAAATGGAGGAACAATGATATCAATCGAAACTTTCTTTATCAAATAATCAAATTTATTTTCCTGTACGTTTTTCGGTATGTTTGAAATTAAACTCTCATAGCTAGAAACTAAATTATCAATAAGTAGTTTTGTATGCAATATTACCTTTTTAGGGTCTTCGTAATCAAAGGAGCCGATAAACTTGTAATTGCCTTTACCATCAAATAGATTAAAGCCAAGATGTACACCGTAGTTATAAAGCAATTCATAAAACTCTATTTTAGTATTCGACATTTTATATCCAAGCAAATTATAAAATGTAAAGATTTCAGGTCCTTGTGGTATTTGTCCAGATATCTCACGCTCCGAAAATCTTTTAATAGCATTATCTACCGCTTCTGTTACTTTAATATGAAAATTTTCTTCATTATATTTTATTGTATCTAAAGGAGCTATATTAAACGGAAGCTTATACTTCTTATCTTGCAATGGAATTATGTGCTTATTCTGGCTTAACATCATACCATATTCTAAATTAACATTTGGATTGGGATATTCTAATCCATCTTCATCTATTGAAGGATCAAGCAATACAATACAAAATTGAGATTGGATCATTTTAGAACATATTTTTGTACAAAAAGCTAAATTCCCAGGATCTATTTTTTTTAATGCAATGTGACATTCATATTGTCTACCCTCAACTATACTTTTAATTAAGTCTAACTTAATAGTATATTTACTGTCAGAAGAACATGCAACAAAACATAATTTTGCTGATTCATACCCATATCCACAAGCAGGCATTCCAATAAAACATTTCTCATTCTTTCTTATGATCTCAGCCATGCAATCCTCCTTATTGTAATAACTATCTTGGTTTTCATCGCCTAAACTTTAAATACAACAACTTATCCCTATATCTAGGGATAAATTTAAAAAAAATTCTCCTGCATAATCTATATGCCTTTGTTTCTATAGCCTTTATTTCTCATCCCTTGATTAACTGACTTTCCTGCAAGTTTTACATTAGCAACATTTCTTCCATAAGATTTGGCTACTGTATCGTAACTAATCGTCTTATCCCCTATCATGTTCTCCAAATCATTTCTTGCCTTAGCACCTCCCTTAGTCCCAATCTCTGGTGCTCTCACATTTGCAAGACGAATAGTTTCTCCACCTACTACCTTAAAAGTATCTCCATCAACAATTTTTGTTACTCTTCCTTTTGACATATTCTACCTCCATTTTTTTATTGACTCTTTTAACAATACGTTGTATTATAATCGAAAATAAATCGAAAGTCAAGAATCCTTTCTGTGGAGGTGGAAATGCTCACAAAACGGCAAAAGCAAGTATTGGATTACATTGGAAAATATATCACTAAGCACGACTATGCTCCCTCTCTTGAGGAAATCAAAAAACACATGGGGCTTTCTTCTGTTTCAACTGCTCACTATCACGTCCAAGCTCTTCAGAATATGGGTTACTTACACAAAGAAGATAACCAACCTAGAGCATTGATTCCTAAAAAGAATGCCCAATCTATCGAAATACCCATAGTCGGCACTATTGCTGCCGGTCAGCCAATTGAAGCAATTGAACTACACGATGAAACAATTACTCTTCCCCGAAATGAAATTAACAGGACAGGTAAATATTATGCTTTACGCGTTACCGGTAATAGTATGATTGAAGAGGGTATTTTTGATGGCGATATAGTTGTTATTAAAAAACAAGAAACTGCTGACAATGGCCAAACCGTTGTAGCGATAATCGATGAAAATGAAGCTACATTAAAAAAACTTTACCGAGAAAATAATCAATTCAGATTACAACCTGCAAATCTTGCGCTATTCCCAATTTATCGGCAAGAAGTCGAAATTAGAGGTATTGTTGTAAAGATAATTAGAAATTTTGAACCTCTTTTAGAAAAAGATAAATATAAGGATGTAAAGCTAAAAAGACGCATTGACTATTCATGGGATTATAGAGGCGAAAAAACAAAATCTTATACTCATGGTTTGCACGGTTATCCAGCGATGTTCATCCCTCAAGTCGCAAGACGCCTAATAGAGACATATAGCAGGAAAGGCGATACTATCTGCGATATCTTTTGCGGCTCTGGAACCGCTTTAGTTGAGAGCAGGCTACTAGGTAGAAATGCTTACGGAATTGATCTAAATCCATTTGCTGTCTTTTTAGCAAAAGTAAAAACAACTGAAATAAATCCATCTGTTCTTACAAAAGAATATTTTAACTTACTTAATAGGTTTGACCATATAAAAAACGACAAAATCGCAATGCCAAATTTTATGAATATAGATTTTTGGTTTAAAGAAAACGTTGTTTTAGAATTGGCAAAATTAAAAAAGGCTATTAATGATACAAAAAATAAAGAAATGAAAAACTTTTTCTTAACTTCCTTTAGCGAAACAGTTAGGCTTTCTTCAAATACAAAGAACGGGGAGTTTAAACTCGTGCGGATGAAAGCTGATAAATTGGAAAATCACAGTCCTAATGTGCTTGACATCTTTAAGAAAAAAACCGGATTAAATATTGAAGGAATGAGAAAGTTCTATCAAAAAGTTGACAAAGATACATGGACTAAACCTATCTATGATGATACTTCTCTAATCAGCACAATAAAAAACGATTCCATAGATTGTATTATAACATCTCCTCCCTATGGCGACAGCAGAACAACTGTGGCGTATGGACAGTTCTCAAGATTATCTGCTCAGTGGATTGACATCTTTGAAGATCCCAACACTGCATCGGGCGTTGATAATAAATTATTGGGTGGTAAACCAACTGGCAATCTGCTTCATTCTCTTGAATCTTCTCACTTAAGGGAATCGTTAGAAAGAATTCAAGAAATGGATAAAAAGAGAGCAAGGGATGTATTAAGCTTTTACATAGGTTTAAATGAATGCCTGAAAAAATCCTATGAGATATTGAAAAGAAAAAAATATTTTTGCCTAGTTATCGGCAATCGGTTAGTAAAGCAGGTACGCATACCGACTGACTTCATCATCGCAGAATTATGCGAAAAAATTGGTTTTACCTGTGAAGATATCTTTGTTAGAAATATACCCGGCAAAAGAATGCCTGCGAAAAATTCTCCAACAAATATTGCAGGGGCATTGGAAGAAACAATGACAAAGGAAAGTATCGTTGTTTTGAGAAAGAACTAAACCAATCTAATCTTGGTTTTGAAGCAGTCATACAGGCTATTGATCTTAACCCTAAAACCTGTTCCGTGATTTCTTACCGTACCATTAGGTCTATAATACATTCTAAAATCAACTACTATCTGATCTTTTTTGACCATCTTCTTAAATAATTCAAAACTAAAACCTTTCAATAAATAAGCCTCATTAAAATGAAAATATTCGGATGAATTGATGAATTTTCTATCGGCCAAAACATAAACAAGAGCCGGTAATTTAGCTTCAAATTTCTTTTTTACTGATTCAGTGTCCCAGTAGATATTTAATCGTTTTCCTTCCCCTTTAACTTTGAGCTTATCTTTGCTAACGGATAATCTTAATTTTTGGGCATTGTATCTTTTGCATGAAAGCGTGCTGTGTAACTCTTTTGAACGTTTATTATCTCTGTGGGAGTAACCAAAATTATCTAGCAGCAATCTATCTCTATCTCCGCCTTTTGGTAATGGTTCTAGCGTAAAAAGTGTCAACATGGATTTTGCTTCTTTGCGGTACGCTTTTAGTTCAGCAACACCTGCAATATCATGGAGAGGAATATTGTTCTCTGGTATATCGAGTAAATCTTCTAAGGTTTTACCAATTCCCGTGTCACTAATGCGGTGGGTTTTAATGAATCCTTCTTTTTTTATTTGTTGAAGTTTTTGTTTTAGCTCTTTTAAATCCATATTACTTTATAAAAAAGTTCAGTGTTTTTTTATAGATCTTTGCAAATTCCTTTAATTGAATTACATCAATGCGGCGTTGTCCTGCTTCTACCTTAGAAACATAAGATTGAGAAACATCTAACAAATTAGCAACCTGCATTTGATCAATCCCAGCATCTTTCCGAGCCTGCTTTAACCGCTCAATCAAATATTTATGTTCTTTTGAATATAAAGTTTTCTTCATAATGATTCTCTTTATGTTATATTCCGTTTTGTAATATGCCAAATTGGAATATTAGCATAGAACAATAATGCAAAAAATATCGACACAAGATATAATCTTTGATATATTTTCTATGATGAATAAAAAATTGCAGCATCTAAAGAAGCTCCTGAATGAAATGGGAAGTGTTTTAATAGCCTATTCAGGCGGAGTGGATAGTACTTTTCTGCTTAAAGTAGCAAGAGATGTATTAGATGATGATAAAGTAGTGGCTGTCACTGCAACTTCCTTAATTTACCCTGTCTGCGAAATAAAAGAGGCTAAAACCATAGCAAAGAGATTAATGGTAAGACATTTGGTTATTAAAACCGATGTGCTTTCTAATCAAAAATTTGTAGAGAATTCTGCCAACAGATGCTACTGGTGTAAGAGAGAATTGTTTTCCAAATTAATTGAATTAGCTAAGAAGTATAAATTAAACTATGTTTTGGATGGTTCAAATTATGATGATATAAAAGACTTCAGACCCGGAATGAAAGCAGCTAAAGAACTGGGGATAAGAAGTCCGCTTGAAGAAGTGTGTCTAAGTAAACATGAAATTCGTAGCTTATCGGAAAGACTTGAATTGCCTACATTTAACAAACCATCTCTTGCCTGTCTTGCCAGTCGTTTTCCTTATGGAATGAAGATAACCAAAGAAAGCCTTGCTAAAGTTGATAAAGCAGAGACATTCTTAAGAAAATTTGGCGTAACTCAGGTAAGAGTAAGACACTATGACCAGATTGCGCGAATAGAAGTTTATAAAAATGAAATATTCAGATTATTAAAAGAAGATGTTATGCATAAAATTATAACTAAATTCAAGAAATTAGGTTATAATCATGTAACCGTTGATTTAGAAGGATATAGAACAGGTAGTATGAATGAAACTCTGAAAGGGAAAATGAAAGGGAAGAAAAGGGAACAGTGATATTTTTTATTGTATGGTCTTCAAAATGTGGTATCCTAAACGATAGAAGAATTTATGAAATATCAAATTGAATTTAAGCCTAGAGCGTTAAAGGATTGTAAGAATATTGAGAAGAAAATATTAAATACTGTTTTTTCGAAAATTGAGATACTATCTGATGATTTGCAAGGAAATGTTAAAAAACTAACTAATTTTACACCTGAATACCGATTAAGAATCGGGGATTATAGGGTGCTTTTTGAGACCGAAAGAGACAAAATTATTATTTATAGAATACGCCATAGAAAAGAAGTTTATAAATAGGAGGTTCACATGATTACGCTTCACCAGAAAATACTGAAAAAAGACGGCAGAAAGGAATTTGCAGTTATCCCTTATGATGAATTTCTAAAGGTTCGGGAAGAACTTGAGAATTATGAGTCTCTAAGAGCATTAAGGGGAGCCAAAGCAAAAGAAGGCGATGCAAAAACTGTATCTTTTGAGAATGCCAAAAAGATTTTGGATATAAAAAT
>Ga0207996_1000131_pt1 | contig 65780 bp, 56 predicted proteins | sample AntAceMetag02UKG_FD_184773 | JGI IMG/M metagenome (GOLD analysis project Ga0207996, IMG submission 184773) | Saline lake microbial communities from Ace Lake, Antarctica - Antarctic Ace Lake Metagenome 02UKG (SPAdes) (version 2) | ecosystem: Environmental > Aquatic > Non-marine Saline and...
AAACTGATTATGAATTTAGAATATTTACTAATTACCCACTGTTTATCAAAAAATGGCGGGTAGAGATTTTAGACAAAGATACTAAAGAAATAGTGAAGATATTCAGGGGAGACGCTTCTAATATAAATAAACCCGTTTATTGGACACAGCCGGAATTGAGCCCGGATAAAAATTACATTTATATACTCAAGGTGTCCGGTAAGGGAAATAAAGAAGACACCACTTTAGAGAAAGGTTTAAATATTGTTTTGGCGGATAAAGGCAGCTTTATTAAAGAAAATGTCGAGGATAAAACAGCTTGGCTGAAAAAAGAAGCATCTCGAAATTCACTCAAAAAACAAACCATTAAAATCGAAGGCGACACTCTTTTAATTAAAAATACAGATATTTTTGAAAAAGACCTGGTTAATTATTCGGACAAGAAGAACCCTATAGATATTATCTATGTGGATGGAGAAAAAATTGAGGCCACTTCTGTGGCTCAAAACCAAAACAGCGAATATGAATTAATAATTCCAAAAGGTAAGCACAAAGTTTCAGCTACGGCAACTAATGCAGCTGGCGAAGAGATAACTTCTACTAAGAACCTCTCGGTCAACGACAACTACCTTTTCTTTATCGCTATGGGCGATGCTAAGGCGGGCTATACCTTCCAGTCCGGCAGTATCGAACCTATCAAGCATGATGATAAATACCAGGAGGGCTTCTGGAGCGAAGGAAAACTAGCCTACTACTTAAAAGGTAAGGTTCTAGGTAAGTTCTTAATTACTTCAAGCCTGGACACCGACCGCAAACAAAAAGAACTCTTCCGTAATCTCGATCCGGATAAATATTATCCTATCTATGGCGATACTTCTGAAATAGACTACCAGGCTACTGAAACCCAGGGAGCTTTATACTTGTTAGTCGAATGGGATAAATCATCATTTACCTGGGGCAATTATGTAGTGGACTTTACGGATACTGATTTAGCAGGCTTTAAGCGGACTCTTTACGGGGCCAAATTAGATTATGAGACAGTCTCTAAAACTAAATTCGGACAGCCCCTGACCCATTTAATCGCCTTTAAGGCCAGGGCTCAGCAGCAGGCCGCCCACGTGGAGTTCTTAGGCACCGGCGGCTCTTTATTCTACCTTAAACACAAGAACGTCATCGAGGGTTCTGAAAAAATAGCTATTGAAGTCAGGGATAAAATAAGCGGCTTAGTCTTAGCTGCTATGGAGCAGGAAGAGGGCTTCGATTATGAAATCGATTATGACCACGGCCGGATTATCTTCTGGCAGCCTGTCTCGCATATCACTGAGTCCGACACTATTATCTCCAGTTACTTACTTAACGGAAATCCAGTTTATATAACCGCTGATTATGAATATGAAGTAGAAGATAAATATGACAGGGGTATCTATGGTGGCCGTATCGAACAGGCCTTAGGCGATTACTTCTCAGTTGGCTCTACCTATATTAAGGAAGAACAAGTAGATAATAATTATCAGTTAAGCGGCGCTGATGCTTCTTTGAGGTTGGGAGATAAAACAACAGTGATGGCTGAATATGCCGAAAGTCATTCAGAAGAACTCTCTAGTTATATTTCTACTGACGGCGGCCTTTCATTTACAGAACTTTTGAGTGCTGAAGATGCCCGGGGAAGCGCCTATGGCCTCAGCCTGAGTTCCTATATAATTAAAGACCTGGGAGTGGAGGCTTATTATAAAAAAATAGAAGAGAACTTCTCTTCTACAAGCACCTCACAGGAACAGGGCAAAGAACTTACCGGCGGGAAACTGACTTATGATCTGGGCGATAAGACTCGGATTACCGTGCGCCATGATACCCAAGAACTTATCGACGGTGGCAACGCTCAAAGTTCCCTGCAGGTCGGCGCCAATAAAACCCAGACTACATCAGCTCAGATTACACACAAGCTGGAAAAATTAAAATTAACCGGTGAATACCGCCATCAGGAAGCCGAAGGTATTATTACCGACTATGAGTCAGAGGCCAATGCAGATAAAGACCTTTTGGCTTTAAAAGCGGATTATAAATTAACCGATGATATCATTCTCTCTCTTGAACAACAGTCTGCTATAAGAGGAGAGACTAATAATCAAACCGCAGCTGGCATCCAGACCAGGATAAATGAAAAACTTACCCTCAGGGCTAAACAAGCCCTCGGGACTAAAGGTGCTGCTACCAGCCTGGGAGCCAGTTATAACGTAACCGATAAATTAGAAATTTTAAGTGATTATGCTTTAGGTGGTTTTAATGGTTCCTCAACCGACAACAGTTTCTCTCTAACCACAAAGGCCAAGGGCGATGAAGGCGATGAAATTTATCATACCTATACCGTCTCTCATGATGATATAGAAGGTAAAAAATATTCTCAAGTAACCGGAACAAAAAGAACCTTTGAAAACGGCCTGGAATTTAAATTGGAAGAAAGCAAATCTTTATTAGAGGATGAAAAAACCAACACCAACATCTTCGGTCTCTCAGGTGATATTAATGATAAGGCCGCCGGTTTTGTTCAGTTCGAACGCGGCGAAGTACAAAACTTAGACGGCACTCAAACCCAAAGAAACGCCCTGAGCCTAGGCGGCAGTTATGTCGATAACGACTGGCTTAAAGCTTCAAGTAAATTAGAATTAAGAATAGATAAATCTCAGGAAGATGCCAGGCAGTATCTCTCTTATAATGCCCTAGAGCTAAAACCCAATGAAGCCACCACTCTTTTCGCTAAGGCTAATCTTTCACAGTCTGAGGAGACGACTAATAATTTAAGGCAAGGCATGTACAGAGAGTTTTCTCTGGCCGCCGCCTACAGGCCTGTTATCAACGATAAACTTAACCTCTTCAGTAAATATACTTACTTAAGAGATGATTCGCCCTCAAGCCAGGACGACTATACGGATATAGAAGAAGAAAAAGCGCATGTCATCGCTCTTGAAGGAGCATATGATCTATCTCCTAAATGGCAGCTGGTTGAAAAAATAGCTCTGAAGATGTCCGAAGAAAGAGTCACCGGCTTCGATTTCACTGACAGCCAGACCTTCTTAAGCGTTAACCGATTAAACTACTACATAGATAATAACTGGAAAATAGGTGCTGAATACCGCTTCTTAAACCAACAACAAGCCAAAGACTCAAAACACGGCGCCCTTTTAGAGATCAGTCGAGAAATCGGCCCTTATGCCGAATTAGGTTTGGGCTATAACTTCACTGATTTTAATGATGATTTAACCCACCTGGACTATACTTCTCAGGGGCCTTTTATCAGGGTGACCGGTAAGTTCTACGACAGGTCTGATGAAGAGAAAGAAAGAGATAGGGAAAAAAGACTTCAAAAAGACATAGAGAAGTGGACGTATGAGCGTGTTGATGAAAACAACATTCAAATCATAGAACTTAATCTTCAATTTGCGAAAGCTCAAAGATTAGAAAAAGAAGGCCACTTAAATGAAGCCAGAGTACTGTATGCCCAGGTTTATAATCAGGCTAGAGCTTTATATATTCAGGAGAAAGATTATATCAAAGAGCAAATTCGCTTTGAAAATGAATTAAAAGAGCAAAACGAATTAGCTAATAGATGTTACAAAGAAGGAAAACCGCAAGAAGCTCGCCGGCTCTGGCAGGATATTATAGATAAAACACAAAGGAGTGAAGGGAAATGAAAAAAATATTAGTAATCATTTTAATAAGTATATTTACCGCGTCTATGGTAAGCATAGCTTTTGCGGGTGATGGTGGAGATGATGGATATACCTTAAGCTTAAAAGGGCTTGTCAAACAATCCCAAGAGAACATTAAGAAAGTTGACATTGAAATAGAAAATCAGAAGATAGCAAGAAAGAACGAAGAAAGAGAAGCTTTAGCAAGGGCATATTTTGAAAAAGGTAACACATTATACAAGCAGGGAAAACTTAAAGAAGCCAGAGGACAATGGCAAAAAGCACTTGATCTTACTAGTCACCCCGAGATGAAAGATTATATCCGTCAAAGCGACCGCAAAGCCAAACAACAAATGAAAAGCCAGAAAGTAAAAACCAGTAAACCCACTGCCGAAGTTATAAAAGGATATGATTTAACTCCAGGTGGCCAAAATTCAAAAGATATAAAAGAGGCAAAACCAAATACAGAAAAATCATCAACCCAAAAGAAAACAGATATTAATAAAAAGCCAGTTGTTAAAAAGGAAAAAAGCACCAAAAAACCAAAAGTAGCTGCTAAGCCTAAAACAGATATTCCTAAAATTGAGCGTGGCTGTGTTTTTCAGGGCTCATCATTAGTTGTCAACGATGTTAAAGAAACACAAGATAAACCAAAGTCCTTGCCTAAGAAAAAAGTAACGAAACCCAAAAAGAGTAAAACTATTAATAAAAAGGCAACACCTGTTGTCAAAAAAAGAGAACCGGTTACAGAAAAAAAAGAAGGCTACATTTTTCAAGGCTCGTCTTTAATTGTTAATGACGTTAAAGAGACTCAAAATAAACCTAAAGATGCCTCTAAGCCAAAAAAGACAGAAACGAAATCAAATGATGGAGTAGCAAAAAAAAGATGGTGGCACTGTGAAAAGAAGGATAAACCTGAAAAACAAAAGACAGAAGACAAAACAGTAAAACAGGGCTATACATTTGAAGGGTCATCATTGGTTGTCAATGAAGTAAAAGAAGATAAAAAAGTAAAATCTAAAGATATAAAGACAAAAAAAGTTTATCCGAAAGTAAAAACAAATCCACCTGCGCAGAAAATATCTAAACCAGTGCTTCAAAAAGAAGAAAAAAAAGCTCCGGAAAAAGGATATGACATCTTTGTGAAGTAAAAATTTGTGCTAATGTAGTAATTTTATAAATTATTTTAGAAAAACTGTTCTTTCCCCTTGAAATCATTTTTTTATGTGGTATAATTCGAGAACTTGTACAATAAAGATGTTTAATTTTCGTAAAGAGGGGGAGGACATAATGTTTACTGGTCAATTAGTTAAGATCAGACTGAAGAGAAGCAGAAATGATCAAAAGGTAAGAGTGTTAGTCGGTCGCGCTCTTGACATGGATTATGGTTGGATTAAAGTAGAGGGTAAGTTCTTTACTTTAGCTAAGGGCGAAACGATTCCTAGGGTAGATAAAAAATCAAGAGTTTTATGTATTCCCCGCGAAAATGTAAGTATAGCTCGAATTTTGCCAGAGCATTTAAATATCGACAACTTTAAATATAACATTAAAGACAATCGTCTTATAATAGAAATAGACGATCACCAACCTGTAAGTATTAGTGAGTAATCATATTTTTTCTTGAAGGTTAATCTCAATCGTGCTATTATAATTAAAGCTTTATGTACATTTTTTAAGGAGATAGCGCGATGAGACATACCTTACTTTCGGGCAACTCTTTTATTTTAAAAGTTGCCTTTTGTGTTCTTTTTTTAGTAATGGTGGCTGTTATTTTATCTGGTTGTGCGACTACAGGCTCAGGCTTAATGCGCAAGGCCAGACCCGTCATCACTTGGGATGAAGAAAACATTTATGTTGATGGCCAGCCTTATTTTATTCGTGGTATAAATTATTGTGGTTTAGATAATGATTTAAGAAACACTCCTCTTAAACAAGTCGAAAAAGATATTCAGCTACTTAAAGACCTAAACGTAAATACTATCAGGGTATTTGCGGACATTCCTCATGAAACTCTTGATTTATTATATAAAAATAATATTTTAGTTATTATGGAAATTCATAATGACGGTGCTTATGCCGGGCCTTGGACAGATTTTAGCTCCCAGGATGAACTAAAGAAATATATAGCTGCAGCTGTTAGTCAGGTTGAGCGCGATAAAGACCACCCTGCTATTCTAATGTGGTGTTTGTGGAATGATGGTCCCTTTGGTCCCGAGACTGTAAATAAGTATCCAAGAGAAACATTAGAAAAATGGCTGGGAGCTTTAGTGGCAGCTGTGAAAAAAGCTGACCCTTCACGACCCATGACCTCGGCTAATATGCCAGGATGCTATTATAATGATTTAGGGGCTTCATTTTTGGATGTTTTAGGGTTCAATAATTATGCTGGGCTCCATGGAGCCAGCGAATATACTCATTCGGTTACCGAAAGAGCTTTTGATGATTTAGAGAGCTATGGAAAAAAATACAAAAAACCAATTATCATTACTGAATCCGGTTATTCGACCATAATGGGAGAAAAAATTCAAGGTAAAGTTATAAAAAGCTTAGTTGATGCAGCTCGCAGTAGAACTAGTGGTATTTGTATATTCCAATTCGCAGATCAATGGGCTAAGGGTGGTGAGCCCGAAGTGCAGAATGATCACATAGAGGAATTTTGGGGCATAGTAAAAGCAGATAGGTCTTCTAAAAGCGGATATTATGGTATGCAAGAAGCTTATAGGCAGATTAAGCTTAGCGGGCCAGATAAGGCCGTAATAGAGCCTTACATTGCTGCGAGTCTACCTATTCCTTCAAACATTAAAGGGCATGTATTAATTGAAGATTTTGAAATTGACCGCTTAGCAATGAGGAAAAAAATCCAGGGTGTTTATACAGGGGAAGCTACGATTAAAGCTTTTGCCACTGATAAGGCAGCCTGGAGCGGGGATAAATCCTTGGGGCTCCAGTATAAAGCTAAATCTTTACTTTCTTGGGGGTGTGCAGTTATAAAATTAGATAAGCCCATACCAGAAGAAGCTAAGGGGATAGCGATGTGGGTTTATAGGGATGGCTCTTTAAATGGTTTTCAGGTTCAACTAGAAGATAAAGATAAAGACGTTTGGCAGGGCTATTCAATCCAATTAGGTGAACCAGGCTGGGTTTATTATGTTCTTGATTTTAATGAGTTAAAAAGAAGCTTTTATGGCAGCAGCGAAACTTCTAACAGAGAACTTGATAAAGGAACAATAGAAAATCTTATATTTCTTTTTAGTACAGTTGCCAGTCCTAAGGCATCAGAAGTATATGTTGATTCTATAGAGTACTTATTTTAAGGAAATAGTATTTATATATAAACATACAAAAGGAGAACAACATGGCTGATAAAAAGATTTATTTAAGACAACAAGATATTCCAAGAAAATGGTATAATCTGGCAGCTGATTTACCGCAACTTCCGCCCCCCTTGGGTCCGGATGGTAAGCCAGTGTCACCTGACATGCTTAGGCCTATTTTTCCAGATAATCTTATTGAGCAGGAAGTCAGCAGGGAGCGCTGGATAGATATACCCGAAGAGATCCTAGATATATTGTATCGTTGGAGACCAGCTCCTTTAAGAAGAGCAGAATATTTAGAAAAATTTTTAGATACGCCGGCACGTATTTACTATAAAGATGAAAGCACTAGCCCTCCGGGAAGTCATAAACCTAATACGGCCGTACCGCAGGCTTGGTATAATAAACAATTTGGAACAAAAAAATTAACAACTGAAACTGGAGCTGGGCAATGGGGTAGCGCGTTGGCTTTTGCTTCAAAGATCATGGGTCTTGAGTGTAAGGTCTACATGGTTCGGATTAGTTTTGATCAAAAGCCTTTTAGAAAAATGATGATGCGTGTTTGGGGCGCAGAATGTTTAGCAAGCCCCAGTGACAAAACAGAATCAGGTAAAAAATTCTTAGAGCAATATCCAGACACACCGGGTAGTCTTGGTATGGCCATAAGTGAAGCCGTTGAGGAAGCCGTTAAAGATTCTTCTGGAAAAACTAAATATTCTTTAGGGAGTGTTTTAAATCATGTTATGCTGCATCAAACCATTATCGGTTTGGAAGCAAAAAAACAACTTGAGATAGCTGGTGAGAAAAAACCGGATATAGTTATTGCTTGTGCCGGTGGAGGCAGTAATTTTGCAGGGCTATCCTTTCCTTTTATTTATGATAAAATTAACGGTGAAGATATAGATGTTATTGCTGTTGAACCTAAAGCGTGTCCGACACTGACAAAAGGTCCTTTTGCCTACGACTTTGGTGATGTATCCTGCCTGACGCCATTGCTGGCTATGTATACCTTAGGACATGCCTTTGTTCCCCCACCTATACATGCAGGTGGCCTGCGTTATCATGGCATGGCACCATTAGTCAGCAAAGCTGTTGCCGATGGCTTAGTAAGAGCTAAATCATATCATCAGCTTAAATGTTATGAAGCAGCGCTTACCTGGGCTCAAACCGAAGGTTTCATATGTGCCCCAGAAACAAGTCATGCTATTGCTTGTACTATTGATGAAGCCCTAAAAGCTAAAAAAGAGGGTAAGGAAAAAGTTATTATTTTCAATTATAGTGGACACGGGCTTATGGATTTAACTGGTTATGAAAAGTATCTCGATGGGCAACTTCATGATTATGAATTACCGGATGCAGAACTTCAAAAATCCATAGATCAAATAAAAGAATATCCACAAATAAATAAATAAGAGGATGGTTATGAAATTAATTAAGAGGCTAGTATTGCCGATTATTTGCGCAGTCGTTTGCTTTAATGCAGTTCAAGCAACAGCTTGGCAGATAAGTGCTTCTTCTAGTGAAGAAAAATTTGGCCCAGAGATGGCTATTGATAAAAATTTTGAAACTCGTTGGGCAAGTGAGTTTTCGGATCCTCAATGGCTCTTAATTGATCTTGGTCAAAAAGAAGAAATAAAAAATATTTTGTTAAATTGGGAGGCAGCATATGCTAAGGACTATAATGTAATGCTCTCAAATGATGGTCAAAGCTGGAGAGATGTTTATCATCAAGCGAATAGTTCTGGAGGGTCTGAAAATATTACTCTTGATACTCATCAGGCAGCCAGATATGTGAAAATTATTTTTAATAAAAGAGCAACTGAATGGGGCAACTCTCTTTGGGAAGTTGTCATAAACAAAGAGCCGCCAGCAAAAGCAGCCGTGAGAGCTTCCAGCGGGAAAGGTGATATGGGCCCAGCTAAAGCGATTGATGGCAATTATAATACTCGCTGGAGCAGTTCTTTTGATGATAATCAGTATTGGCAGATAGATTTTCCTGAAGCCAAGGAGCTTTGTGGTCTTACTTTGCACTGGGAGACAGCTTATGGTGAAATTTATCAAATAGATGTTTCAGAAAATGGACAAGATTTTAAACCAGTTTATAGTACTGCAGATGGTGATGGCAATACAGATATTATTTATTTTACACCCCAATTAGTAAAAAGCCTGCGTTTTAATGGTATTCAGAGAGGAACAGGTTGGGGATATTCATTTTGGGAGATTGAGTTTCGCGAAGGCTCTAATATGCCTCAGGTTGAAGCCAACAATACAATAGAAGCCAGTTCTGCTGAGCTTGCCATAGATGGCAATAGAAGTAGTTATTGGCAGAGCCAAGAAGATAATGCTGTCATAACTTTTGAGCTTCCACAAGAAATGACTCTTGGTGGTCTGGAGCTTACCTGGTTAGAGAATTATGCCAAAGGCTATACGATTGATACTTCAAAAAATGGTAAGGATTGGACAGAAGTATTTAAAACAAAAAAGGCAAACGGTGGTAAGGATTGGGTGTATTTTTCAGCCAAACCAATAAAGTATATACGTATTAACTGTTTAGCTCCTGCAAATAAAGCAGGTGGATTTCAATTAGCCGAAGTTGAACTAAAAAGCAAAGAAGAACAAGCCACACCTCTAAAAGAATATCAGGCGTCTGCTAAAGATGCCAAGCCTGGTTATTATCCTATGTGGTTGCGGCGCATTCAGGAATTTTGGACTATCTGTGGCGTTGTTGGTGACGATGAAGAAAGTTTAATTACAGAAACAGGAACCATTGAACCTTATAAATCAGGCTTTAGCATTATGCCTTTCGTGTATGCTAATAATGAATTATATACAGCTGAGGACATCAAATGTACGCAAGGTTTAATTGATAAAATTCTACCTTTACCATGGGTCAATTGGGAGCACGATGATTGGAAGTTGGATATTCAGCTTGTATCTTTTGGGGATCCTGGTAAAGCTCATTCTGCGGTGCGCTATCGCCTAACTAATACAACCAAAGAAAAACTCCAGATGAAATTTGCTTTAGCTGCCAGGCCTATTCAGGTGAATCCTATTTGGCAAAGAGGAGGCTTCAGTCCTATAAGAGAAGCGCTATGCCTCAAAGGCAAAGAAACCTCTATGGTTAAAGTAAATGGAGAGGCTAAATGTTTTTTGATGAGTCAGCCGGAAGCCATGGGAGCTGTAAATTTTGATGATGGAGATATAGTGACTTATCTTGAGGAAGGTAGAGTTCCAGCTTCGCTAAAAGCAACTGATGGACAAGGTAGAGTATCTTTTGGTTTATTATATGACGTCAATTTAAAACCAGGTAAATCACAGGATATTATTGTGATGTTTCCTCTTAATTCAAAGAGCGTCCTACCCAAAAAAGCAGAAAAAAATCCTGACAAATTTTTTGCTAAAGAATTAGAAAAAGAAACCAACTATTGGAAAAACTCTTTAAGTAAATTCACTATAGACATACCCGAAGAACGTCTTATTAATGTTATGAAAACGAATATTGCTTATATACTTTTAAATAAAGATGGTCCTTGGATTAAGCCGGGAGCCAGAAACTATAATCATTCTTGGACGAGAGATGGGGCAATGACTAGTGTAGCCTTGTTGCGTATGGCTTATATAGATGAAGTAAAAAGTTGGCTTGATGCTGTTACTTGCAATGTGACTGATAGTGGATACGTGCCGTATATATTTTTTGAGGGAGGGAATCCTGTAGGGTTTAATCCTGATAAAACGGGTGAAGGTCAAGAATATGATGCACAAGGAGAATTCGTTTTTGCCGTAAGGCAATATGTAGATTTTTCAGGTGATTATGATTACTTAAAACAAGCTTATCCAAAAGTAATAAAAGCGCTTGTGTTTTCAAAAAATTTGAGAAGAGAACGAATGACAGAAGAATATAAAAATGATCCTGCAAAAAAAGCTTACTACGGCATTATTCCACAATCTAACAGTCACGAAGGATATTTTCCAGCTAAACATAGTTATTGGGATGATTTTTGGATATTGAGAGGATTAAAAGATGGGCTATATTTAGCCCAACTAATGAATGATGAAAAGAATGCCAAATGGATTCAGTTTGAAATAGAAGACTTTAGAAAAGATATTTACGCTTCTATTGATGCGGTTATCAAGGAAAATAATATAAAATATATACCAGGATGTGTAGAGTTTGGTGATTTTGATGCTACCTCAACTGCTATAGCTGTTATGGCTTGTGGAGAAGAAAATTATCTTCCTCAACCTTATTTAGACTATACGTTTAATCAATACTTTAGGGATTTTAGCCGACGCCTAAAGCCGGGAGGAGAAACCACATTTACTCCGTATGAAGTTCGATCAGCAGATGCTTTTATCCGAATGGGAGATAGGCAAAAAGCACTCATAATGCTTAGATATTTTACTGAAGATTCTGTTCGTCCCTATGCTTGGAATCATATGGCAGAAGTTGTTCATGGCAAAGGCAGAGCTCCTTCATACATAGGAGATATGCCTCATACATGGGTTGGGTCTGGCTATATAAGTGCAGTGCGCACTATATTTGCCTATGAGCTTGAAGAAAAGCTTATTTTAGCTGCAGGCGTTGATCCTACTTGGTTTGAGCAAGGCATTACAGTTAAAAATTTACCCACTCTCTATGGTAACATTTCTTATACAATAAAGAGCGATGGAAAAGTTATAAATATTGAATTAAAAGGAGCTGCCAAGCCACCAAAAGGATTTGTAATTCCCGTGCCTGATGAAATTAAAGATAGAATAATAACACTCAATGGAAAGCCAGTTGCGATCATTAATGGCAATTTGATATTTGATAAACTACCAGCTAAAATTGCAATAGAAGAAAAATAAACAGCAAAAATGCAGAGTAATAAAATATAAATATTTAGCAAATTTTTATATTTGACAAGCAGGTTAAAATCTGTTATTCCTAGTTAAACTGTAAGAGGAGGCTCCGTGAGGATCTTACAAAAAGGAGCAAAATGCGTCAAAAGCAATTTACAGTTTTAGTTATTTTTTTCTTGGTGTCTCTGTTTATAGCTACAGCAGAAGCAGCTAATCTCTTTTTTAACCCCTTAGGCCCGGAAGCTGAGAATTCAGCTTCGGGCTTTGCTTTATCCTTTGGTCCCACAGATTATAGTGCTACTTTTGAAGGAGAGATAGATAATTTTCCTGTCGGCGAAAAAGGGATTGTAGGTGCATTTATTTTCACGGGAGGAAAAGAAATCTGCATTGGCTTAGCTACTGTAGGTGCCTCTAAAAAATATAAAATGCAGATATTTGGGGACAACCCTGCTACTCAAGAGACTGAGGGGGCAAAAGATGGAAATGTTGTAACCTTTAAAGCAATTATAAGTGGAGAGCTTACCCCCCTAGTTCCAATTAGCGGCACTACCTCTCCTGTCTGGAAAGAAAATCAATTAGTGTCAAACGTTAATTTAAACATAGAGAAAGCCGGTATAAAAAGCGCCTTAAATGATATACGAGGAGGCGGATTAGGAGCTCTAGGTGGAGGAGGCTTGCCAACTGAATTAACTACGTTTACTGAGAATGATTCAAGTGGAGGCTTTGGCGTGCCCATAGAAGAAATTCCAGATATACCTCAAGAAGATAATATTCCGCCGGTCGTGCCAGAACCCGCCAGTTGGCTGTTGTTAATTACAGGCTTTTTTGGTTTATTCTCATATAGAAATAGATAAAACTGAATTTTGATAGGGCCTGCAATTTCCTCATTTACACCTCTAAATACAGGAAATCCTCAAACTATCGCAAGTTCTATCAATTTAATTTCAGGAATTAAATGAGTACAACGAACAACTAGAACAACAACATTACATATTATGTATGCACATAGAGAAAATAAATAGTATAATATAAACAAAAAGGAGTTTGGCAAATGAGTTGTGTAAAAAGAGTTATAGTACTAATATTATTTAGTTACTTCTTTATGCCACTATGTGCATTTTCTCAAATTACAGCTACCTCTTCTTCGGTTCAGGAAGATTTTAAACCTCAAAATGCAATTGATGGCAATATGTCTACGCGCTGGAGCAGTGCACCTATGGATCCTCAGTGGCTTTTATTAGAATTAGAGCAAGCGAAAATTATATCGGGTATGACTATATATTGGGAAACTGCCTTTGGCGAAGATTATTCAGTGCTTCTTTCTTTAGATGGCAAGGAATGGAAGACAGTTTTTAAAATTAAGGGAGCTGACGGTAAAACAGATGACATTTATTTTAAACCTCAGGAAGCTCGCTATGTAAAAATCATGTGTCAAAAGAGAGCAACTTCATGGGGAGCTTCTATATTTGAAGTAAAATTAAAAGGCCTTGAAGAAGTTCCTTTAATAGCTGTTTCATCTGGAGGCAATACTCAGGTATCAAATATTATGGATGGAAATAAAATGACATCTTGGACAACTACTGAAGATGGGCACCAGTGGGTAGCTATCGACCTTAAAAAAGTAAAACCTATTGGCGGCTTCGAGCTAAATTGGGGAGAAAACTATGCCAAAGACTATCAAATATCAGTTTCCAGTAATAGTATTGAGTGGAGGCAGGTTTTTAAAAGTAAAAAAACTAATGGCGGTAAAGACTTAATTTATATCGATCCGATTGCCGTTAGATTTATCAAGATTGAATGTAATGAGCCAAGCACAAAGGGTTATTCTTTGGGTGAGGTTTTTATAAAAGGTAAAGATGAACACGCTAGTCCGCAAAAATACTACGAGGTGCTAGCTGAAGAATCTCCTCGGGGTTATTTTCCTAAGTGGTTATATAAAGAACAAGAATATTGGACAGTTGTTGGGGTAGATGCTGATATAAACGAATCTCTAATTTCAGAGACTGGAACCATTGAACCATACAAAAATGGGTTTAGCATTATGCCGTTTATCTATACTGATAATAAATTAGTAACAGCCTATGATTGTAAGATTGAGCAAAAACTGGAAAAAAACTATCTTCCAATTGCTTCTGTGTCTTGGGATTATAGCGGTTTAATATTTGAACAGACTATTTTTGCTCATGGTAAAAAAGGAGCCCCTGTTACTTATGCGTGGTATAAATTAAAAAACAATACCACATCAACAAAAAAAGGAAAAGTGTATTTAGCTATCAGGCCTTTACAATTAAATCCTCCCTGGCAGTATGGTGGCATGAGTGAGATATCAAATATAGAATGTAAAACTGATGATGATCCGGCAATAATAAAAATTGACAATAGAGATGCTTTGATTATTTTAACAAAACCCGATAATGTCGGTGCTATTAAGAGTGAAACTGGAGAAATTATTGATTTTATTTCTGAGGGTAAGCTTCCTTTGGAAAAACAAGTATTTGATGTCAGTAAATTAGCTACTGTCGGAGTATCTTTTGAATATGATTTAGCAATTGGTCAAGAACAAGATATATTTTTCTATATGCCCCACAGGCTTACTCCAGAGTTGAAGAAAATAAAAATAGCGGATGCTTCTACTTATTATAATAAAATCCTTAAATCTACAATAGATTATTGGGATAAAAAATTAGGCAAATTAACCATCGATATTTCGCAACAAGAAGTTGTAGATGTTTTTAAATCCAATATAATTTATCTCTTAATTAACAGAGACGAGTCTTTGCTGCAGCCTGGAGCGAGAAATTATGAGCGTTCCTGGATAAGAGATGGCTCAGTTATGGCCGCAGCTTTGTTAAGAGCTGGATATTTTGATGAAGTCAGACAATATCTTGATTGGGTTACGACGTGTCAAAGGCCCAGCGGAGAACTCCCATGTATTTTAGAAAGAAATGGACAAATGCCGGGATGGGCTAGCACTTGGACAGAGTGGGATGGTCAGGGAGCCTATGTCTTTGCTATATCAGATTATTACCGGTTTACAAAAGATAAAAAGTTTTTGGAAGATAAGTTTGATAATGTTCTTTTAGCACTTAGATTTATTGAAACTTTAAGAAAGCAAAGATTGACGGCTCAATATGAAGGCACATATTTTTATGGTATCTTGCCGGAATCTAACAGTCATGAAGGATATTTTCCGGCTCAGCACAGTCTTTGGGATGACTTCTGGGCTTTAAAAGGACTTAAAGAAGGTCAATATCTTGCCCGGGAATTAGGCCGGGAAAGTGAGATTCCTTGGATGCAAAAAGAAGAACAAGATTTAAGAAAAAACCTCATAAATAATATTAAGCTTATTCAAGAAAAAAGAGAGATAAAGAATATTCCCGGATGTTTTGAAAAAGCAGACTTTGATGCGACTTCAACTGCTATTTCAGTCTGGCCTACAGAAGAAAACGAATATTTTATGGATGTAGGACTTATGTATACGCTTGATAAATATTATGAAAACACACTTCTACCTCGTTTGCCCCAAGGAGCCAAAAGCGCTTATACTCCTTATGAGATAAGAACAGCTACTGCTTATTTAATGTTGGGTGAAAAGGAAAAAGCTCTAACCATGATGAATTATTTTCTAAGAGATAGAAGGCCGCTTAAATGGAATCATTGGGGAGAAGTTGTTCATGATATAGCTGAAAGACCGCAATATATAGGAGACATGCCTCACGCTTGGATTGGAGCTATATGTGCTAATTTCATAAGAAGTCTTTTTGTTTATGAAAGAGATGATACTTTATATTTAGCGGCTGGTATTGATGATAAGTGGCTTGAGAATGATTCTGTAACAGTGAAAAATATTCCAACACACTATGGTGATATTAATTATTCAATAAGTAAATCTCTTAATAAATTTCTAACTTTTGTTTTTAAAAAAAATCGCTATACAATTACTTGTATTATTACAGGTGATATTAATTGTCCAAATGACTTAGTTTTTATTGCCCCTTGCAAAGGTCTGGTTTTATCGGTCAAAGTAAATGGCAAAGGAGTCAAAGTCAAAGAAGATAAAAAAATACAAGTCGATAGATTGCCGGCAAAAATAGTAATATCATGTCAAGAATGATAAAGGGAGATTTTTTTAAAAAATAATGGACTTGTCTATTAATAAAGGGCATAATAATAACAGGAGGTTATGCCTTTTATGAATATTTTGATAACAGGAGTTACTGGTTTTATTGGTGGGCACTTAGTAGAAGCGCTAGCTAAAAAACATGATTACAAAATATTCTGTCTTGTTAGAAATGATAAGAAAGCAAGAAAACTTGAACACCTAGGTGTAAAGTTTATATATGCTGATATTACTCAAAAGCATACCCTTACAAAAATTCTTCGCCACAATATTGATATAATTATCCATTGTGCTGCATATGTAGGTGACAACAAAGACTTACTTTACAAAACCAACGTCCTTGGAACTCAAAACATATGTGAATTAGCGCAAAATTTAAATGTTGATCGCTTTATTTATCTGAGTTCTGTATCGGTTATTAGCGGTAATCCTGATATTCCTTTAATAGAAGACCTGCCCTACAAAGCTACAAGTCCTTATGGAGAATCAAAAATAGAAGCCGAAAAGATTATCTTAGCTTTTAGGCAAAGGGGCCTCAAGATAGTTATTTTAAGACCATGCATGGTTTATGGTCCTGATGAGCCACACCTTCTAAAGATTTTGCTCCCGCTTCTTAAATTAAGACTGTTGTTTACGTTGGATGAAGGAAGAAAAAAATTACACCTAGTTTATGTAGAAAATGTTGTAGCGGTTATTATGAAAAGCATCAATAGTGATAACTTTCTAGAAGGAAGTTTTTTTGTGGCTGATGAGGATGTGCTAACGGTTAAAGAAATACTTGATATTATAAGCAAGCAAATTAAAGCCCCTTGTACTTGGAATATGCCCAGTGTTTTTAAGCCTATTTTATTTAGAATACCTGGCCTAGGAGGCAAAATTAGGTTTTTTTTAAAAGACAGACTTTATTCCAATGAGCGCCTAAAAGAAACAGGTTTTGTATGGCCGCATAAAATAAGAGAAGTATTTCCTGAAAGCATTAAGACCTTTATGGCTAAAGGAAAGATTAAATAGCGAAGTCTTTTATTCTTTTTACAACTTCTTTTGTAGTTTTATCAGGAGTTGAGGCTCCTGCTGTTATTCCTACCGATTTAACATTCAAAAACCAAATTTTTCTCAGGTCTTTCTGGGATTGAATCCAATGAGTCTTTTTGTTAAGGGATTTTGAAATTTCATAAAGACGTTTAGTGTTTGCGCTGGTTTTAGATCCAATCACAATCATAACCTCATTTTTTAAAGGTAGGCTTCTGGCCTCTTGTTGCTTGCTAGTTGTGGGTTGACAAATCGTGTTATAGAATTCAAGATGAGGGATGTGTTTTTCAAGTTTCTTAATAACTTTTTCTACTTTTTCTATATTTTGAGTAGATTGAACAACAACAACCGCTTTTTTATATTTTTTTAAAGAAGCTATGCAAGGAATGCTTTTTAATGAGTCAATCACCAAGGCTTGTTTTTTTAGTTGACCGGTTATACCTTTTACTTCGTCATGTTTTTTGTCTCCAATAACAATAATTTTACATCCTTGCTGTTCTTTTTTAATAGCTATCTTGTGAATTTCTTTCACCATTAAACAAGTAGCATCAACTAGTGTATATCCCGCTTTTTTTGCTTTTATAAAAGTTTCTTTTGAGGCTCCGTGAGCGCGAATAAGTAAAGTTTTTCCTTCACCGGAAGAAAGCCTTCCTATTTTCTTTATGCCAGCTTCAGAAATAGTTCTTACGACATCTTCATTGTGGACTATGTCTCCCAGCATACAGACATTTTTTTTATGCTCAACCGTATGAAGAGCAATGTTAAGGGCTCTTTTAACCCCAAAACAAAAACCGGCAGATTTAGCTACATTAATTTTCATTTTTAATACCCAAAATGTTTTTTGTGATAATGCATAGCTCCTGCTTCTGAGCATTTTTCATTTTTAAAGCTGAAAGTAATTTTTGCGATTTTATATAATAACGATTTATTTCTTTTTTGGCATATGTTAGTGAGCCTGTTTTTTCTACAATAGAGCGCATTTTATCGAGATCTTGTTTGCTAATTTTTGTTTTGCCTAGCAAAGCCTGGATTATTTTTTTATCTTTCAGGCTCGCTGTTTGAAAAGCTTTCCAGATTAATAGTGTTTTTTTGGCTTCATTTAAATCGCTCAGAGAAGACTTGCCGCTTTTTTCTTCGTGAGCAAAAAGACCGAGAATATCATCCTTAATTTGAAAGGCAATTCCTATCGCAATGCCATAGTTAAAAAGGCCCTTTATTGTTTCCGCTGGGGCGCAAGCTAATTCTGCCCCTATTGATAAGGGATAGGAAAATGTATACATAGCTGTTTTTAACTTATAAATTTTATAAATATCTTCTTTTTTAACTTGAGTAATATTTTTTATAGATTCGAGCATTTCAATGTATTCGCCTATTTCAGTATAAAAAGAGCAATTTATGAATTTATTGAGAGCTTTATGGCTATTTTTTGAATATGTCTCTGATGATAAAAAAGCCTTTAAGGCTAAAGAAAATAAAATATCTCCAGAAATAATAGCTAGATCGGTTCCGCTTAATTCTGTGTTTCTAGAGCCCTTAAGATGTTCAGATAATCTCTTATGGATGCTGGGAACCCCTCTTCTTAAATCTGAGCGGTCAATAATATCATCGTGAACAAGAAAAAAGTCATGCAAAAGCTCAAAAGATACAGCAGTTTTATATATACTTTTTGATTTTTTTGTTACTAGCCCCTCATAGGCTAATACAAATAACGCCGGTCTTATACGCTTACCATTACTTAAGACAAATTTACTTAATTCTTTGTATAGCGGAAGGTTTGACTTAGCCAAGCTAAGGGCTAATTCGTCATTATGCAGGAACATTTTAAGTTGCTCATCGATTTTTTTTCTTATTTGCTTTAACATGAATTTATAGTATCATATACTATATGTCAAAACAAGATGCATTTTTGGAATGCATAAATTTAAAAAGGATAAATTATGAGCGTTTTAACACTCAAAAATATAAGTCTTACCCTAAGCGATAAAAAAATTCTCCATAATGTCAATTTGGAATTTTTACCAGGTAAAATTCATGCTCTGGTAGGGCCTAATGGGGCCGGCAAATCATCGCTGGCTTTTACTATTATGGGACTTGAAGGATATCGCAAGTTTGAAGGGGATATTATTTTTAAAGGAGAATCTCTTAAAGATAAAAGCATAGATCAAAGAGCCAAGCTGGGTATTACTCTTGCCTGGCAGGAGCCAGCCCGCTACGAAGGTTTGGCTATAAGTAGTTTTCTTGAAGCTGCTTACTCTCCAGAAAAAGGATTTAAGCCTGAAGAAGCCCTTCTTAAGTCCGGCTTAGCACCGGACCTCTACCTAAAAAGGGCAGTAGATAAAACATTAAGCGGTGGCGAGAGAAAAAAAGTTGAATTAGCTTCAATATTGGCTATGATGCCTCAAGTAGTACTCTTGGATGAGCCTGATTCAGGCATTGATATTGAATCCTTAGAGAGGATATTTGATGCCATAAAGATTCTTAAAAAAAGAGGCTCGACGGTTATTTTAATTACTCATAGCTTAAAAGTTTTAGAACACGCTGAAGATGCTTTTTTATTATGCTGTGGGCATTTAATGGAAAAAGGCAGTGGTCACAGTATGTGTCGATATTTTAAAGGAAAATGCATGCCTTGCGACCATCAAAATATGCCGGAGGCCGATGATGCCAAATAATGACGCATTAAGATTATATAAAACAGCTCACATAGATAAAGCTTTAGATGATCCTAATGTAGCCCATCTAACAATTAGTCATGATAAGGTGATTAGCTCCCAAAGTTTACCCGGATTAAATGTTATTCCTAAAGAAATTAAAGATGGTGTAGATATAAAAATTGTTCTTGAAGAGGGAGTGGTTATTAAGAATCCGGTTCACATGTGCTTTGGAATGCTTAAACAAGAAGGTGTTCAAAGAATTATTCTTGATATCGATATTAAGCCCAAGGCCTCTATTTTTGTGATTGCCCACTGCATTTTCCCAGATGCGGTGAAGGTGCAACATTTAATGAACGGTAAGATAAAGGTGGGTGAACATGCCAGCTACACTTATTTAGAAAAACATATCCATGCTGATTCCGGGGGAGTGGAAGTTGTTCCCAAAGCAAGAGTTATGCTTTCTGATTATGCCCGCTTTAAAACAGATTTTGAACTTTTGCAGGGCCGGGTAGGCAAAATAGAGATTGATTATGAGACAATTTGCCTGGCTCATAGCGTGATGGAAATGACCGCCAAAATAAATGGCAGTGGAGACGATGTTATAAAAATAAATGAGTCTGCCTTGCTTGAAGGCGAAGGGGCAAGAGGAGTTTTGACTTCAAGGGTTGCCCTAAGGCAGAATGCTCGAGCTGAGGTATTTAATAAAATCATAGCTACGGCACCATTTACTAGGGGTCACGTTGATTGTAAAGAAATAGTACAAGATAAAGCTATTGCCAGTGCTACTCCGATTGTAGAAGTAAGAGATCCCAAGGCTCACGTAACCCATGAAGCGGCTATTGGCAGCGTTGATTCTAAGCAGCTTCAGACTTTAATGTCTAGGGGTCTTTCTGAAGAGGAAGCTGTAGCATTAATTATCCAGGGATTATTAAGCTAAGGGGTTATATGAAAATTTTAAGATATACCCACGGGTACAGGCAAGAAACAAGATGCAATAACCAAATAATAACCAATGACCAAATTCAAATAACCAAAACAGAAACAACTGTTTGATTATTGATGATTGTTTATATTTTGTATCTTGTGGCTTGATTATTGGAAATTGTTTGTATCTTGTAACTTGTATCTTGGTTATTGGTTATTTAATATGTCTAATAGGCATATTAAATAAGGAGGTAAAACTATGAAACTTATTATTCAAATTCCATGTTTAAATGAAGCAAAAACCCTTCCTGTGACGCTAAAGGATATTCCCAAGCAGATTGAAGGCGTTGATGAGGTTGAGGTGTTGGTTATTGATGACGGGAGCACTGACAATACCTCTGATATTGCCAGAGAAAACGGCGTTCAGCACATACTTCGCCTCAATAGAAATACCGGCCTTGCTTATGCCTTTAAGTTGGGGATTGAAGAGTCTCTCAGGCTGGGAGCTGATATTATTATTAATACAGATGCTGATAATCAATATGACGGCAGTTCTATTCCCGATTTGATTAAGCCGATTATAAATAAAGAAGCTGATATTATTATCGGCAATAGAGAGATTTTAAAGGCCGGCCGGCAGGGTTTTATTAAGGGTGTTTTACAATTTATAGGCAGTTGGGTGGTCTCACGGCTTTCGGGGCTTAAAATTAAGGATGTAACCAGCGGCTTCAGGGCCTTTTCGAGAGAGGCGGCGATGAAATTAAATATAGTGAGTGATTTTTCTTATACCCTTGAGACTATTATCCAGGCGGGAGAAAAGGGGTTGGTGGTGAAAGACGTTCCCGTAAAAACGAACGGCCCTTTAAGAAAGTCCCGGCTCTTTACGAGTATCTTTCATTATGTGCAAAGATCAACGGCAACAATTATTAAAGTTTATGTTGCTTATGAAGGTTTCAGAGTTTTTGTAACTACCGGCGCGATACTTGTTTCACTGGGTGTACTTTTTGTGTTAAGATTTCTATATTTCTATGTTATAGGTTTAAATCCTTCCGGTCATATCCAGTCATTAATTATTGCTTCCATCCTCATTACAGTCGGTTTTTTGGTTACTATGCTGGGGCTGTTAACAGACCTTGTTTGCAGTACCAGAAGAATCGCGGAGGATATTTTGACAAAGGTTAGGGAATTGGAAGTTGACAAAAAAACAGGTAATCCAAAACCACCCGTTGTTATTGATATAAAACAGGAAGAATAAATTAAAGTAGAGTAAAATATGATTTTGTTTATCACAAGAAAATATCCTCCCTCAATAGGGGGGATGCAAAAGTTTAGCTATGAATTGACCACTGCTGTAAGTAATTTTACCGTGATTTCTGTTATTGCGTGGAAAAGATCGCAGATTTTTTTACCTTTTTTTCTTTTGTATGCGTTATTAAAAGCTATCTACATAATTAGTTTGAGACAAGTTGAAATTATTCACTTGGGTGATTCTGTATTGTCTCCACTTGGTATTATATTGAAAAAGTTATTTCACATACCTATCCTTGTGACAGTATATGGATTAGATATTACGTATCCAGCGAAAATATATCAATATTTTATTCCCAAGTTAGTAAATAAATGCGATAAGGTAGTGTGTATTAGCAAGCAAACTCAGAATGAGTGTTTAAAGAGAAATATTTCGAAAGAAAAAACCGTTGTTATCCCCATTGGCATTAATGCAATGGTCAAAACAGTTGTAAATTTAACAGATGTCCGAGAAATTGAAGAACGCATTTGTTGTGCTATAGAAAGCAAAATAATTTTATTAACTGTTGGAAGATTAGTAAAACGTAAAGGAGTAAGATATTTTCTTTCTGAAGTGTTCCCAAAAATTGTTGCTAAGGATAAAAATGTAATTTACTTCATTGTCGGCAATGGAGAAGAATATCCCAGAATAAAAAAGGCAATTAAGGAACTTAATTTTCAGAAAAATGTTTTTTTATTTAGACAGGTAAAAAAAGAATTATTAGATACTATTTACAAAATTTCAGATATTTTCGTTATGCCTAATATTCCTGTCAGAGGAGATATGGAAGGATTTGGAATTGTGGCTTTAGAAGCATCTGTCGCTGGCTTGCCGGTGGTTGCTTCTAAGCTGGAAGGAATACAAGATGCTATTTCAGAGGGTGAGAATGGTTTTTTAGTTAATTACGATGATAAGCAGTCTTTTGTTGATATTATTTTGAGGTTAGCAAATAACTCTAAATATAGAAAAGAAATTGGAGAAAAAGCAAGCTCATATACATTGAACAGGTTCAATTGGCAGAGTGTTGCAAATAGGTATATTGATGTTTTCAATAGCTTAAAAAAACCTAAATAATGAAACATTTTTGAGGACTTAGGAAAACGGGTAAAAGAAATTATGACCGAACAAATGAATGAACCAACTGTTAGCGTTATTATGCCAACCTATAACAGAGCGCGTTTAATTAGTCGTGCTATTAAGAGTGTCTTGAATCAAACCTACCAGGATTTTGAGATAATCGTTGTTGACGATGGCTCAAAAGATAATACAGCGGATATGGTAAAAAGTTTTGATAATAAAAAAATCAGATATATTAAACTTGGGAAAAATAAAGGCGCTGCCGCTGCCAGAAATATAGGGATAAATGCTGCAAAGGGGGGATTTATTGCCTTCCAGGATAGTGACGATGAGTGGCATCACGAAAAACTAAAAATGCAGATGAACGAATTTGAAACTACATCGTCAAAAATCGGCGTTATTTATACGGGAATATGGAGAATAAAAAGTGATAAAAAAAATTATGTACCGTCCAACCAAAGTCTTAAGAAAGAGGGGAATATACACGAAACGATTCTAAGGGGAAATTTTGTTGCTCTTTCAGCTGCTATAGTAAAAAGGAAGTGTTTTTCAGAAGTTGGGTTATTTGATGAGATGCTTCCCTGTCTACAGGATTGGGAGTTGTGGATTAGAATTTCAAATCGTTATGATTTCAAATATTTGAAGGAGCCTTTAGTGAATGCTTATTATGTAAGCGATAGCATAAGTATAGATTATGCAAAGTTAATAGTAGCTGCGGAATATATTTTAAATAAGCACTTTGATGAGTTCAAAAAAAATAAAAAAGCCTTGGCTAGACGATGCATACATTTAGCTTATTATTTATGTTTATGTAAAGAGATAAAAAAGGGAAGAAAGTATTTAATGAAAGCTCTAAAGGAGTATCCTTTTTATGTTATAAGCTTAGTATTATTTATCGTTTCTTTTTTAGGGCAGAAAACACGGAAGAATCTGTTTATGAGGTTATTAGATAAATAACTATGAAAACATATCCCAAAGTTGCAATAATAATTCTTAACTGGAATGGATTTAGTGATACCGTTGAATGCCTGAATTCTTTAAAAAAGTTGGAGTATGGGAATTATAAGGTTGTCTTGGTAGATAATGGTTCAGCCAACAATGAAGGAATCAGGTTAAAAGAAATGTTTTCGGCTGTTCATTTAATCCAAAATGAAACAAACAGGGGTTTTGCCGCCGGAAACAACGATGGTATAAATTGGGCACTGGAGAATGAGTTTGAATATATTGTAAATCTGAATAATGATTGTATTGCTGAGAAAAAGTGGCTTACTAATCTTATTGAGGGGTTAAAAAGTTCTAACGCGGATTTTGGCTCCTCAAGAATAATGTTTTATCCAAAAACTCACCTTATATGTTCTGATGGAGATATAATCTTCCCTGATGGGTCGGCTATCCCGGAAAATAGAAACAAGACATATACTGAAACAGTTAAAACAAGAATAATTTTTAGCGCCTGTGGAGCGGGTTCTATCTATTCAAGCGAATGTCTTAAAAAAGTGAGAATCAAAAATAATCAATTTTTTGATGAGCTGCATTTCGTTTATTATGAAGATGTAGATTTGGGAATCAGATTAAATATAAAATCTTACAAAGGTGTGCTCGTTTCTGATGCTGTGGTTTATCATAAGCATTCAGCGACAACCGGTAAATATTCCAGTTTAAAAATATTTCATTCTGAGAAAAATAGGATGTTAAATGAAATTTTGAATTATCCAATATATCTAATTCCTTTTGGGGAAATTTTTTCCGCTCTAAAGATATTTTTACTTTTAGTTTACCCTATTTTTAACAAAAAGAGCAAGGGGCACAGATATCTAAAGAATTTAGGTGTTCTTGAGATGTTATACTTATTTATAAAAGCAAGGTTTTGGATAATTTTTAATTTTTCTTTAATTTTACAAGATAGACATGAAAGGAAAAGCAGAGGGTTTATTAATAAAAAGATTTACAAATTTTTTTGCTGGAACTTCTCAAAAATGGTATCATGAAAAAAAGAGATGTATTAACAAATTGATAAGTTTAACTTAATACAAAAACAGGAGAAAGAAAAATGATTATACTTATGGTAATTATTGCGGTGGGCGTACTTTTCTTTGTGGGGTTGTATAACACTATGATTGGCAAGAAGAATAATGTTAATAATACCTTTGCCTCAATTGATACACTTTTAAAGAAGCGTTATGACCTGATTCCTAACCTAGTATCAACTGTTCAGCAGTATATGGAACACGAAAGAGGTACTTTAACTGAAATTACAGAATTAAGAGCCAAGGCTATCTCTGGTAATGTTAATGAAAATCAGAGAGTAGGCCTGGAAAATAAAATGAATAAACTTTTGGGCAACATTATGGTTGCGGTTGAGAATTACCCACAACTTAAAGCCAATGAAAACTTTATGCAGCTACAGAGGTCCATGAATGAAATTGAGGAACAGATTTCAGCAGCTAGACGTGCCTATAATGCTACTGTAACCGATTATAACAATGCTGTTGAAATGTTTCCCACAAATACTATGGCTTCAGTGATGAAATTAGCTACCAGAAATCTTTTTGAAATTCCAGAAGCTCAAAGGGAAAATGTAGATGTCAAAAAACTTTTTAATCAAAAGTAATTAGATGAAGACATTAGAAGAGTTAGGCAATTATTATAATACAGCATTAATGCCTGAACTTATTAAACTCGAAGAGCAACGCAAGCAGGTGTTGAAGAAGGTATGTTTAGTTGATGGGATTGCGATTGCTTTATCTATAGCTATATTAAGTTTGTTCTTTGATATGGAAGTCCCGACACATGTTATATTTTTTGGAGGATTTATTGCCGCCGCAGTTATTGTCGGCATATATAAATGGCTGACAAGTGCTTATGTAAAGAATTTTAAAAGTGGAGTAATTGAGAATATTATTCACTTCATTGACAGTCACTTAGAATATAAAGGAGATGCTTGCATTTCAAGCAGTGATTTCATAAAAAGTAAAATTTTCAACAGGCAACCTGATAGGCATCGAGGTGATGATTATGTTGCGGGCTTAGTAGGTAAGACCAGAATTGAATTTTCAGAAATTCATTCTGAATATGAAACCAGAGATTCAAAGGGAAGAAGCACCTATCAACCGATTTTTAAAGGGTTGTTTTTTATTGGAGACTTTAATAAGCATTTTAAGGGGGTCACGGTAGTTTTACCGGATGCTGTTGAGCGTTTATTTGGCGGGTTTGGAAATTTTCTGCAGAAAATGAACGCTTCTAGAGGGCAATTAATTAGATTAGAAGATCCTGTTTTTGAAAAGGAATTTGTTGTTTACGGAGATGATCAGGTAGAAGCTCGCTATATTTTATCTACCAGTCTGATGAAGCGTATTGTGGATTTTAAAAAGAAAACCGGCAAAAAAGTTTTTTTATCCTTTGTGGGTTCAAAAATATATGTGGCTATAGCGTTTGCTAAGAACTTATTTGAACCCAGAGTTTTTAAAACGCTTGTTGATTTTTCACAAGTTGTCGAATATTATCAGGATCTAGAGCTCGTTATTGGGCTAGTGGAAGACTTAAATTTAAATCTAAGAATTTGGACAAAAGAATAAAGTGCTTTATTTATTATTATTTGTAGTTATAATTTTTTTAGGGCTATTCTTGTACACAAAATTCTTAGAAAAAAAGACAGTTTTCTTTCCTGAAAAAGAAATTTTGCTTTATCCCGAAGATGTAGGTTTATTATACAAAAATGTTTTTATTAAGACCGCTGATGGAGCAAAGCTTAATGGTTGGTATATACCTTATGAAAAAGCTACGTATACAGTTCTGTTTTTTCACGGGAATGCAGGCAACATAAGTTATCGGCTTGATAAGATGATGGTTCTCAGGTCTCTTGGCTTTAACATTTTCATGATTGATTACAGGGGATTTGGTTTAAGTCAGGGGAAGCTGACTGAAAAAGGTTTGTATCTTGATGCTGAAGCTGCCTATTCTTATTTAAGACAGGTGCGTGGCCTGAAGTCAGAGAATATAATTATTTATGGCTCCTCATTGGGCAGTGCGGTGGCGGTTGATTTGGCTACAAAAGAAAATGTTAGAGCTCTTATTTTAGAAGGAGTTCTGTCTAGTGCTAAAGATGTGGCTGTCAGGCGTTATCCTTATTTGCCAGCCTTTGCTTTTTCGTATAAGCTTGATTCTTTAAAAAAAATAAAACAAGTAAATGTTCCCAAGCTTTTTTTACATTCTGTTAATGACGAAGTCCTTGACATAGAAATGGCAATTAAACTTTTTAAAACAGCCTCCGAGCCGAAGAAATTTATAAAGCTGAAGGGCGAACACGCAACCTGCTATAATGAATCAAAGGTTGAATTCCTTAAAGCAATCGAGAGTTTTGTAAATGAACTAAAGAAGAGATGATAATTTGAATACATATCCCCTCTACATTCTTTGGAAATCAAAGAATGGGGGATTAATTTGGGCTTATCGGTTATGTTCATTATATTCCATAACAGATGCCCTCATTAAGGAGAAAAAAAGTGAAGTCATTTACTGAGTATCTGTGGTTTCATGTAAAAACAAAAAAAGCATTTATCAATATTACCCCGCAGATTGAAGAGCTAGTAGAAAAAAGCGGAGTTTCGCAAGGCCTATGTTTGGTAAATGCCATGCACATCACTGCCAGTGTTTTTATTAACGATGATGAATCGGGGCTGCATAAGGATATGGATAAATGGCTTGAGGGTTTAGCTCCTCATGAACCGGTCTCAAGTTATAAACATAATGTTGGCGAAGATAATGCTGATGCTCACCTGAAGCGTTCGGTGATGGGACGCGATGTAGTAGTAGCTATTACTGAAGGTAAGCTTGATTTTGGTCCATGGGAACAGATTTTTTACGGGGAATTCGACGGGCAAAGAAAAAAAAGAGTTTTAGTAAAAATTATCGGAGAATAATGAACTTCATCGGAGAAAAATTAAATGAAAGTATTTGCATCATCTATTGAAAAAAACAATTCTGAGTTTAGAGCAGAAAATGTTTTAAATGACGACCCGTTTTTACGATGGTCTTCTGTGCCATATCAGGATCCACAGTGGATATATATTGATGCTGAGGATGTTGTTGAGTTTAATGTAGTAACGATAGCATGGGAAACTGCCTTTGGCGAAAAATATGAAATTCAAATCTCAGATGATGCCAAAGAATGGAAGACTATTTTTAAAGAGGATAAAGGCTCTGGCGGCACAGATGTAATTTATGTTGGCAAACAAAAAGCCCGTTATGTGAGAATGTATGGTATTAAGCATGGAGCTTCTTGGGGTTTTTCTATTATTAGATTTAAATTCAAACTTTTAGATGATGAAGTGGCTCCGGCGGTCCCAGAGGAACCATGCGCTGTTTCGGGGGATAAGGTAATTTTTCTAGATTGGGAAAGGACTAATACGGAAATTGACTTTCATGGATATAATGTTTATAAAGCCGAGAATGAAAAAGGCCCATTTGAGAAGATCAATCATGTTGTTTTAACTAGAACTCAATTTAAAGATGCTGAGGTTGAAAATAATAAAAACTACTATTATCAGATAAAAGCTGTTGACTATCCGCAGAACGAAAGTAAACCCTCAGCAGCAATAGAGGTTACTCCAAAGTCAGATAGTTTAATTTCACAGAAAAAAAAGCAACTTTTTAACATACCTGATTGTGCCTGGCAAAGGTATCTAGGAGATGTTCCTTATGATTGCTATTCTTCCAGCGCTGATAGAGGTATTGCTTTGGGTGGTTTTGGAGCAGGATCATTTATGTATTCGCTAAGTGGTTCTTTTGGCCCGTGGGCTTTAAAGATAGCCGGATATTTTGAAGAATGGTTAGAGGGAGGAGCTTTTCACCTTTATGAGAAATCAAGTAAAGGAGAAAAAGTAAAATGTCTTTCTACTAATAAAGGGCTTAAGAAGGCGTGGGATAAATTAAAACCTGGTGAAGGTAAATATTTTGCCCTGCAGCCTGTTGGCTGGACAGCTTACAACGGCTTTGAGTCTAATGTTGAAAGTGAATTTTTCTCACCTATTATTGCTAATAACTATAAAGAAACCTCTTATCCTGTGGCTCTTTGGCAGTGGAAATTCTTTAATCCTACTAATGAGGAGATAGAGCTGTCGCTAATGTTTAGTTGGTCACAGCCGCCCTTTGAATATCAAACAAGAACAGGTTATAAGAATGAATATAAAGAAAATGGAAAAATAAAAGGAGTTGTTTTGAAGGCTAACAGTCCTCAGAACACACCCGAGACAGAAAATACAGAGTGGTGTTTAGCAGCTGATTGTCAGGAAGGTATTAACCTCACCTATGTTCAGAGTTGGGATAATAATTCTGATGGTCAAGATCTCTGGGATGATTTTAAAAATGACGGGCAGCTTTCTAATAAAAAACTCGATAATTCTTACTCAGGTGCCGCTATATGTTTGAATGTAAAGCTAAAACCCAATGAAGAAAAGTCTGTTCCTTTAGCTTTGAGTTGGGATTACCCTGTCTGTGAGTTTTCAGCTCACCCGGGAGAGGGAACTAAGTGGTATAAGAAATATACAGAATTCTTTTCTAAAGATGGCAATAAAAGTTTTGAAATTGCTCAAGAGTCCCTTTTGGGTAGGGAAAGTTTCAGGAATCAGGTAAATGATTGGATGAGTCCTGTAGTAAATGATGAAAATTATCCTCTTTGGCTTAAAACAGCAGCCTTTAATGAGTTGTATTATTCTCAGTTTGGTGGTTGCTTTTATGAGGCGGATATAAAAGAAGGTCATGAAGGTAAATATTTAAATAAGCGGCCTGCTTCAAGTAGGTATTTTATTTTAGAATGCATGATGTATAGATATTGTAATACCTTTGATGTCAGGCATTATTCTTCAATAATTTATGCCAAGCTTTGGCCGGAAATTGAAAAGGAAATCTTGCTTTCTTGGTCGGACGCTGTTTTAAATGATGATGCAGAACATCAAGTACCTCATGATTGTGGTGGCCCTTGGGGAGATCCGTATTTTGTTTGGGATGATTATGGCACAAATCAGAAACATTGGAAAGATTTACACTCCAAATTTATTCAACAAATATGGAGATACTACTATCTCTATAAAGATAAAGAATTTCTTAAATATGCCTGGGATGCCTGTAAAGCTACTTATGGCTATATGAAGAAAACAGATACTGATGGAGACGGTCTGCCTAATAACTCGGGCTCTGATAATACCTATGATGCCTGGGGATTATGGGGCACTTCATTGTTGTGTGGTGGTTTATGGGTAGGTGCCCTAGAGGCTATGGAGCAAATGGCAACCATATTAAATGATTCACTTTTAGATGAAGTAAAAGAATTACTTAAAAAAGCTAGAAAAAGTCTCGATGAAAAACTTTGGCATGAAAAAGGTGGATATTACAAAATAGACACCGATTCCAAATTTCCAACAGCTATTATGGCTGATGGGTTAAATGGACAGCGTTACTGCGAGTGCTACGGCCTTGAGGATATTCTTCCTAAAGAAAAGCTTGTTTCTCACTTAAAGCAGGTTTTTGAAAGGAACGTTGTACCTTTAAAAGATTTCAATGGAGATGGTATAGGTGACTGTGGGGCAATAAATGGTATCAGGGAAGATGGAGGCTATATTGGCTCTCAAGAACAAGCTGAAGAAATATGGACTGGCTCCAGCTATTATCTATCAGCCTCTATGTATCATGCTGGCTTAAAAGAAGAAGCCCTAAAAACAGCCTACGGCGTTTACTATATAACCTATGAAGAAGAAACGACGGCTTATTGGTTTAATACTCCTGAAGCTTGGCGAGATGGCGGTATTCATCCCAGGCCGACACATCCGGAACAGTACCAGAGGCCGCGAGCAGTATGGGAGTTAGTATTTGAAATAAATGATCCTTATAAGAAATAGAATAATTATTGTTGTAGTCTTTATCGCTTTAGGAATGATATGTTTTTCAAATCTAGAAGCGGTGGTTACTTCATCTAGTAACGAAGATGGATTTTCTGCCGAAGCTGCCTTTGATAGAAACAAAGAGACTCGCTGGGCAAGTGAGTTTTCGGATTCCCAGTGGCTTCAAATAGATCTTGCAGTTGAACAGGAAATAGTTGGCCTGATGCTTTATTGGGAAGCAGCTTATGCCAGAAGCTATGAGGTGTTTTTGTCAATTGACGGTGAAGATTGGCAAAGTGTTTATAAGCAAGAAAACTCAGATGGTGGCATTGATGATATTTACTTCGGAAAAAGAAAAACACGTTATATAAAAATTCAGGGATTAAAACGGGCAACAGCTTGGGGATATTCGCTCTGGGAAGTTGAAATTTTAGGTCTAGATAAAGAGATAAAGATAGAAAGCACTTCTCGGTTGGCTAACTATAAAGCTGAAAAAGCATTCGACGCTGATTATAAAACTAAATGGTACACCAAAAGTAAAGAAGCAAGTCTTAAGATAGAATTTTTGAAACCGGTTAATTTAGGTGGAGTTGAAATCTCTTGGGACAGTAATTTTCCGGCAAGTTATTTGATAGAAATTTCAGAGGATGGAGAAAATTGGCAACAAGTTGCTCAAAATGATTATTGCCGCGGAGGAAAAGAGCCCATGAGTTTTAATATGATAAATAAGCGCTTTATTAATATTAGTTGTAAAAAAGATGAAGCTAAAGACGGATTTGGCGTAATTGAACTTAAACCTAAAAAGTGGCAAGAGCTAGCTGAGTCAAGCAAACTTAACATGATAAGAGGATTATCGGGTGATGTAGGTGTGCCCTATAAGGTGTATGCAGGTAGAGATGGTTCTTTTCAGGCGCTGCCACATAATTTTAAAGTGCGGTATTTTATTTATGATCATGACACTGCTGTTTTCAGCACTCCCCAAACCCTGCCTGTTTCCTGGAAGCTATTAGAAGGGGGGTATCCTGTTAATATTATTAATTGGCAGGCTGATGAATTATCTGTCGAATCTACATTGTTCTCTAAATGGTTTGAGGATGTAGGGGGGCTTTTAAGTTTTTATCAAATTGTAATTAAAAATGATTCTGCAAAGAAAAGAAATCTTTCCTTGTTTTTGATTATTCAGAAAAGCGAATTAGCCAAAGAAGCTCTCAAAGAAGTTAGGCTTAATGATAAAAATTTTATCATGGTTGATGGGAAGGCTGGAGTCTATTTAAAAGAAAAATTTAAGGCTGTTAATGATGGCGAAACAGCTGATTTGTTAAAAGGTTTTTTCCAAGAAGATACAAATATTTTTAAATGTTGCTTTGATTTAAATGCAGATGATAAAAAACAGTTTAACTTTATTACCCCATCTGTTAGAAAAGATAAAAATATTTCATTGGATCAAATTAAGTCTATCGATTTTAATGAAGAACTAAAAGATTTAGTTGCATATTGGGACAACATGATTCCCATGAAACTTTCTTTACCTGATAAGAGATTTCGGGATTGTTTTTACTCATCAATATATTATATTTTACTTTGTATGGACGGCTACGATCTACATCCGGGCCCATATCACTATCGTGATTTTACTTTACATGATTCAGTTGGATTAGCGGCTGCTTTAGAAAGAGTTGGTCTTACGGAGACTGTTTCTAAGACTTTGCCTTATTTTAAATTTAACAAAGGTAAAGACGAAGGGTATCTCGATGGATTAGGAGGCAATATTTATACCCTTTACGAACATTATCTTTTTACGCGTGATAAAGAATATTTAAAAGAGGTTTATCCTCAAATAAAAGAATTAGCTTACTATATCCATGAGATAAGAGAGCCTCAATTAATAGAGGCACTAAAGAATACAGCTCTTTATGGACTTCTTCCAGCTGCTTGTAGTCAGGATAACTTCAAATTTCCCTCTCATCTTTACGTTGATAACTGGTGGTCTTTGATTGGGCTCAAGTGTGCCTATGAAGCTGCTGTAGTATTAGGTGATAAAGAAGATGCAGAATTTTATAGCAAGGAATATGAAGATTTCAGGAGTTGTATTTTAAAAAGCATTGATAAAGCCATGAGTCAAAATAACTTTGATTATATGCCTGGCTTTGCTGATCCTTGGCCTAAGGAAATGAAAATAGTAGATTTAGACCACAGAATACTGGGTGAGACGCAAATGGCCTGGGCTCACAGGCCGGCTATGTTTCCTGGAGATGCATTGGGTCTTGAAATACCAAAGGAACAATTCAAACGCTCCTATAAGCATTACTGGAAAAAAACAGGAGCATTCTCTGATTATGATGGAGGTTGGTTTGTGGAGTATGAAAAGGTTTTCTGGGGGTACAATGCCAAGATATCACACCCTTGTATTTACCTAAACATGGAAGATGCTTCCTATAAAAGTTTGCTTTGGATGGTTGAGCATCAATCATGCCCCGGCGGATGGATGGAAGCTATGCCTTCAAGAAAAAATGAAAAAGGTTTTTATGAAATTGCAGAAGGTATAATTGGAGATGTTCCACATACTTGGAGTGCAGCTCATTACATTTTACATTTACGAGATATTATCCTAAGAGAAAAAGATAATAAACTAATTTTATTCTCAGCTATACCTAAAGAATGGCTGGATGATGGTGAAATAATTGAATTAAAAAATGCCTCTACTTATTTTGGCTCAATAGACATTAAATTAGAAAGTCATGTCCAAAATAAATATCTTGAATTGTCTATTAATACCAAAACGCCCCCTGCTGGAGGATATGAGATTAATCTCCCTATAGATAATATTGAAAAAGTTGATGCTAATGCCCAAGTCAAAATAACTAATAGCAGCCTTACTTTATCCAAAGAAGCTACAGAGGTAAAAATATATCTTAAATGAAACTATTTGATACGCACGCACATCTAAATCAAATTGATGATATTGATGGTGTTCTCAGGCGAGCCAGAGAAGCAGAGGTTGATAAAATTTTAATTGCTGGTTTAGATTTAGATTCTAATAGGGAAGTTATAAAAATATATAATAGCATTAAAAATTTCAATTTGTATTTAGCCTTGGGAATTCATCCTTATAGACCCCAAAAAGATACTTTTAAAGAGGTTTATGCTTTAATTGAAGAACATAAAGATACTATTGTGGCTATTGGTGAAACAGGTTTAGACTACACATACAAAGAAGCTAGAGAAGAAGGCCCGGGAAGAGACCTTCAGAAAGAAGCCTTTAAAAGTCAGCTTGCTTTAGCTCAGAAATTTGATAAACCGGTAATAGTCCATTCTAGGGAGGCCTGGAATGATTGCTTTGAGATGGTAAAGGAATCTCACTTGAGCAAAGTTTTGTTCCACTGGTATACAGGGCCTCTAGATATTTTAGAAAGTATTTTAAGTAAAGGCTACTACATCTCAGTTTCGCCAGCTATTGAATATTCTAAACAAGCCCAGGAAGCAGCCTTAAGGGCTCCTAATGACAGAATATTGCTTGAGACTGATTCTCCTGTAAGATATCGTCCTCCAAGCGGTAGTTATATTTGTGAGCCCAAAGATGTAATTAAAACATTAGAAAAATTATCAGAGTTAAAAAAAATTGATAAAGAAGAACTTGCTAAGATTACTTATATTTCATCCTGCAGCTTTTTTAATATAACAGATTAATAAAGGCAAATGAATGAAAATAACTCGGTTTCAATATAAAAATAAAGAGTACTGGGGAGTGCTTAATAAAGGCTCAAAGATTAATGTTTTAAAAGGTAATCCCTATTCGAAAATCTGCAAAACCTCTCAATTTTTATTCCTGGAGGATATTAAGCTTTTGGCACCAGCCACCCCAAGTAAAATCGTTCTCGTAGGTTTAAATTACAAGAAACATGCCGCAGAGCTTAACATGAAAGCTTCCAAAGAGCCGATTATATTTTTTAAACCCACAACTACTTTAGTTAATCCAAATGAAGTAATTAAATATCCAAAATCATCTAAGAGAGTGGATTATGAAGCTGAATTAGCTGTTGTCATAAGAAAAAAAGCAAAAGACATCAAAGTTAAAGATGTTAAAAAATATATTCTTGGTTACACATGTCTTAATGATGTTACTGCTAGAGATATACAACATAAGGATGGACAGTGGTCACGGGCTAAATCTTTTGATACTTTTTGTCCTTTGGGACCTTTCATAGAAACCAATATCGATTCTTCTAATTTAAGGATCAAGGCCTACTTAAATGGTAAGGTAAAACAAGATTCTTCAACTAAAGATTTTATCTTTCCAGTTGATAAATTAATTTCATTTATCTCTGGAGTAATGACCCTTTTACCGGGTGATGTAATTTCCACTGGAACCCCTTCAGGCGTAGGTCCCATGAAAAAAAATGATATAATAGAAGTTGAAATTGAAGGTATTGGTAGATTAATAAATAAAATAGTCTAAAAAGAAAGGGTAGCTGATGAGATATTTAAGAGGATTAATCAAAATTCTCATATCCTTTATTATTATTGCTTTGTTTTTGATTATGATGGTAACTTTTTTTAAAGATGCTATTGCCGGGTATCTTTTAAAAAGGGATGTCAAGCGGCTTTTAGGATTAGATGTAGTTATGCAGGATATGATTGTCGGTCTTTCAACAACTACCGTAGAAACTAAAGAATTTAAAGTTTTAAATCCTCCGGGCTTTGAAGATAAAGTTATGCTTGATTTGCCAGAGCTTTACATTAATTATGATATTCATGCTTGCCTTAATAGAGACTTGCACTTTGAATATATTAAATTAGACCTAAAAGAGTTCTATGTAATAAAAAATAAAGATGGTAAGTTAAATTTAGAAGGAATTAAAGTTGTCCAAGAGGCCAAGCAGGTTAGTGAAGGGCAGATTCAGCCGCCACCTGATGCTAATGCCAAGGAATTTGAGTTTAGAATTGATACTTTAGATCTTACGATTGGTCAGGTTATTTATATTGATTATACAAAAATGACCAGAGGTAAGCCATATACAAAAACCTGGAATGTTAATGTTAACGATAGATTCACAGACATTGATGATCCGGCAAAATTTGCGAAGCTCATAATTGTAAAGGCATTGACTAAAACTGCCATATCTAAACTAGCTCATTTTGATATAGGTTTTCTTGAAAAAGGTCTTTCGAGCACTCTAAGAGGGGCAACACAACTTACATTTAATGCGGCAGCGAAAACAATTGATGTAGGGCTTGGTCTTGGTGAAGAGGTGTTGTCTGGGGTGAGCAAGGGTTTTAGTCGGCTTTTGCCTTTTTAGCAGCCTTCGCGTTGTTTTCTGCTTCTTTGATTGCCCAGAATTCCATAGCTTTGCGGGATTCAAAGTATATATCAGAAAATAGCTTATGAAGATTCGCCGGGTCTAAATTTCCTTTTTTCTTTGTAGCATTGATGACGTGGGATAAATCAGAAGATTTAATTTTATAATCGTATTCGGGATAACGCATCTTGATATGTGCACAGGCTTGTAAGCAAACAAGCAGCCTGATAACCTCAGAGAAACTAACATCATATTTTTTAGCTATTGCTTTAGCGTGATCTACCATCCAACTGTTGAGTAATACTTGATTTCTCTTTAACATACTAGCCCTTTCTATTACTTTATTGCTATAGAGTAGCATATTTTTATAGAAACAACAAGTATAAATTTTGAATTATTTTTTGGTTATTGTGATAAAATAGATTTGTTTAAATTAATATAAAGATAATGTAAAATAATGAAAAAGATATAACAAACTAATTATAATTAAAAAAAGAAGGTATAAGGATTAAACAATGCTGCAGCAATTAGTAAATTATATATTTTATGATTTATTTAAATTAAATCAAGATTTAAAATGGGTTGGAGCAGCTAACTTTTTTATATATGACACCATAAAAATATTACTTCTTTTAATTGTAATGATTAGCTTTATAGCTTTCTTTAGAAGCTTTATAACTAAAAAGAAAATAAGAAGTGTTTTGTCTGAAGATAAATTCATGCCGTATTTATCAGCTTCTTTTTTTGGTGCGATAACGCCATTTTGTTCATGTTCGTCTATTCCTTTATTCTTAAGTTTCTTAGAGCTAAATATTCCTTTGGGAGTTGCTTTTTCATTTCTAGTAACCTCTCCCTTGATAAATCAATATCTTATTATACTAATGTTGGGTCTTTTTGGTTTAAAAATTACATTGCTCTATATTATTAGCGGGATGTTTATCGGAGTTCTTTCAGGCCTAATTTTAGGAAAAATGAACTTAAAACATCTAATTGTTGATGACATAATTATTCCCGAGCAGGAAACAAAAGAAATGAAATTTAAGACTTTTCCTTCTCGTATAAAATTCAGCATTTCAGAATCTATGCTTATTGTTAAAAAGCTTTGGCTCTGGGTTATTGTGGGTGTAGGCTTAGGAGCCATAATACACAATTTTATACCTCAGGCAGCCATAGAAGCAGCTATTAGCAAAACGGGCCCTTTGTCAGTTCCTCTAGCTACAATATTAGGAGTTCCTATGTATGCTAGTTGTATAGCGATAGTTCCTGTAGCAGTTGCTCTTTTTGAAAAAGGAGTTCCTCTGGGGACTGCTTTAGCTTTTATGATGGCTACAAGTGCTCTAAGTTTACCCGAGGCTATTCTTTTAAAAAGAGCTATGAAATTAAAACTTATAGCTATATTTTTTGCTATTACATCTTTGGGAATTATTTTAATTGGTTATCTTTTTAACTTAGCAGAGAATCTTCTGCAATAATATCTATGTCATTTAGAAAAATTAAATTTCCTAAAATAATTTTAGCTCCCCTATCAGATGTAAGCGATTTACCTTTTAGGTTGCTTAATAGAGGTTTTGGCTGCAAATTTGCTTATTGTCAAATGGTAAGCACTAGAGCTTTAATTAATAATAAACCTAAAACTGAAGAACTCCTGAGAAGTAACTTTAGAGATCGTCCCCTGGGCATTCAACTCTTAGCTGATGACCCTGAAGTACTTAAGAAAACTCTTTTTATGTTAAGGTCTTATAGGTATGATACAATAGATTTAAATGCCGGATGTCCTACCCCCAAAGTAGCAAAAAAGGGTCATGGAGCCGGTCTTTTAAAAGATCTTAAACGCTTAAAAACCTTAATAGATACATTGGTGCGTTTTAGCGATAAGCCAGCAACTATAAAAATAAGAACTGGTTGGTCTGAAGATAGTTTGGTTGCTGTTGAGATAGCCAAGATGGCCGAGGATGCTGGTTTAAGTGCTATATTTATTCACGGCAGAACTAGGCAGCAAGGCTATGAAGGAGAAGTTGATTATAAAACTATTAAAGAAGTCAAAAGTGCTGTTAAAATACCAGTGATTGCCAGTGGGAACATATTTTCCGGAGAGCTAGCTAAAAAGATGCTAGATGAAACTAATTGCGATGGGATTATGGTAGCCAGAGGCTCATTGGGTAATCCCTGGATTTTTAAAGAAATAGATTATTTTTTAAAAAAAGGTAAAATTATCAAAAAACCGTCTGTTAATCAACTCAAAAAAGTAATTAAAAAGCATGTAAATTTGAATTGTAAATTTTACGGAGAAAAAATAGGTATTTTAAAATTTAGAAAACATTTTTCCTGGTATGCTAGGAATGTGCGCTACTCTAGATCTGCAAGGAATCTGGGTTTCTCTGCTAAGAGCGTAAAGGAATTATATCAAATAATAGATAAATTGCAGTAAAGTATCTAAAATGGGTTTTTCATAAATATCAGCAAAAACTTACTATAAAAGTAAAAAAATATTGACGAAAGATATATTTGTAGTACAATAGCCCAAATAACAATAATTAAATTTAGGAGGTTTTGTATTATGGCAGACGTAAAAAGTTTATTAGGTAGTGATGCCCAGATGCTTCTAGAGCATAAATGTGCAACTATTGCCAAGGAAGATCTGCATCTTCCGGGACCTGATTTTATTGACAGAATTTTTGTAAATTCTGACAGGTCACCCAATGTTTTAAGAAATTTGCAGATGCTCTTTAATACTGGTCGCATGGCAGGTACCGGTTATATTTCTATTTTACCGGTCGATCAGGGTATTGAGCATACGGCTGGGGCGTCTTTTGCGCCTAATCCCAGGTGTTTTGATCCTGAGGGTATTATTGAGCTGGCTATAGAAGGTGGCTGTAATGGTGTTGCATCTACATTGGGGGTTCTGGGTATTATGAGCCGTAAATATGCTCACAAAATACCTTTTATCGTTAAGATTAATCACAACGAGCTTTTAACCTATCCTAATACCTTTGATCAGAGAATGTTTGCTTCTGTAGAGCAAGGTTATAACATGGGCGCTGTAGGCATTGGAGCAACGATTTATTTTGGTTCTGAAGAATCACGCAGACAGATAGAAGAAGTCTCAGCAGCTTTCAAAAGAGCTCATGAATATGGTATGTTTACTGTATTGTGGTGCTATTTAAGAAATAACGGTTTTAAAAAAGACGGTGTTGATTATCATACGGCAGCCGATATGACTGGCCAGGCGAATCACTTAGGTGTTACTATAGAAGCTGATATCATTAAACAGAAACAACCAACTAATAATGGCGGTTTTAGTGCTATTAATTTTGCTAAGACTAGTCCTATTGTATATGATAAATTAACTACTAATAATCCTATCGATTTAACTAGATATCAGTTAGCTAATTGTTATATGGGCCGTATCGGTCTCATTAATTCTGGTGGTGCTTCAGGTGAGAATGATTTAGCGCAGGCGGTAAAGACCGCGGTTATTAACAAAAGAGCTGGTGGTATGGGTTTAATATCAGGTAGAAAAGCATTTCAGAAGCCCCTTAAAGAAGGTATCCAGATACTAAATGCCATCCAAGATGTTTACTTGGATAAAGAAATAACTATAGCTTAATTTTATTTAGAAGTTGAGCTTGATAGATATAGGGCAATGGTCAGACCCCATTGCCCTATTGTTTATGGTAGCAGATTTAAGTTGTTTCTTAAGATTTTCACTAATAAAAAAATAATCAATTCTCCAACCAATATTTCTTTCCCTGGCTCTAGTTTTTAAATCCCACCAGGTATAATTTTCTGCCTTAGAGTTAAATATTCTGAAAGTATCAATGAAGCCACTATTAATTACTTTATCTATCCAATCTCTTTCCTGAGGTAGAAAACCTGAATTTTTTTCATTAGCTTTCGCTCGAGATAAATCTATCTCTTTATGAGCCGTATTAACATCGCCGCAGAAAATAACCTCATTCCCTTTTTTTCTTTCGGATATTATCTCTTTTAAGAAGCTTTCGTAGAAAGCCATTTTATATTCAAGGCGTTGAGGCGAAGCTTTGCCGTTTGGGAAGTAGACATTATAAAGAGTAAATTTTTTGTATTCAGCTTTTATGAGGCGCCCCTCTGAATCAGAAGCCTTTTTAAAATTGTAGCTAATTTTAAGGGGCTTTTCTTTTGTAAAAAGTGCTACTCCTGAATAGCCTTTTTTCTCGGGGTGGCTGAAATAAGAAAAAAAGCCCGGAATATTGAGAATATCCTCGGGCAATTGATCTTGATGGGCCTTTGTTTCTTGGAGGCAAATAATCTCGGCTTTTTCTTTTTTTAGCCAATCCAAAAAACCTTTTTTATAAATGGCCCTAAGACCGTTTACATTCCAGGATGATATTTTCATAAATATCTAATTTTTAGCCTTTCCCTGATTGGCAACTGATGATATCTTAGCTTTAATGGCTTCTTCATCACCCAAGTAGTAATGTTTTATGGGTTTTAAGTTATCATCCAACTCATAAACCAGAGGTATACCAGTAGGGATATTTAGTTTTACAATTTCTTCATCCGGGACATTATCTAAATATTTAACCAAGGCTCTTAAGCTATTGCCGTGAGCCGCAATAATGACTTTTTTGCCTTCTTTTATAACTGGAACTATAGTATTTTCCCAGTAAGGAACAAATCTAGCCACGGTATCTTTGAGGCACTCAGTTAATGGTAGTTCTTCTTTAGTTAAATCCTTGTATCTCGGGTCTTTTCCGGGGAAACGTTCATCGCTTTCTTCTAGGGCCGGAGGTGGGGTATCGTAACTCCTTCTCCAGACTAAAACCTGCTCCTCTCCGTATTTAGCGGCGGTTTGGGCTTTATTCAGACCCTGAAGCGAACCATAATGCCTTTCGTTCAAACGCCAGCTACGATAAACAGGTATCCACATTAAATCCATACCCTCCAAAGTAAGCCAGAGGGTTTTAATGGCTCTTTTTAAAACAGAAGTATAAGCAATATCAAAAGTATAGCCTTCAGCTTTTAAGGTTTGAGCAGCTGCCTGGCCTTCTTCAAGGCCTTTTTGGGATAAATCTACATCAGTCCAACCAGTGAACCTGTTTTCTTTATTCCAGGTACTTTCTCCGTGTCTTAGTAAGACAACTTTTATTACAGACATAATTTTTCTCCTTAATGAGACCATGATTTACATGACTATGAAGGAATGTAAATCATATGGTCGAATTAATCCCCCATTCTTTGATTCTTAAAGAATGCAGAGGGGATTTACGCAATTAGTTTTATTGCCTTTTATTATTTACTAGATTTGATTTTTTTTCAAGGATTAATTAAATAAAACCCAAAAAAGAGCATATTGACTTTTTGCTATTAGAAGCATAAAATATAAGAACCTTATTCATGAATAATATATTAGAAAAATATCAACTTTTTATAGATAAAAACAGAAGATTTTTACTGGCTATAGCTAGCTTTGCATTAATAGTTTTAGCTATTCATATTGCTTCTGCTATTTATCATCAATATAACGGTTGGGTAATAAGAGCTTCCTTTTACGGAAGACCCTTTCACGGTAGAAGGACTTCCTGTGGGGAAGTATATAATATGAACGCCTTGACTGCTGCTCATAGAACCTTACCCATGGGGACACGTCTGAAAGTAACCAATTTAAAAAATGGTCGCTCAGTAATTGTTAGAATTAATGACCGTGGCCCCTTTATGTGGGGTCGCAATATAGATTTATCTGTAGCAGCCGCCAAACAGCTTAAAATGGTAAAAGACGGAATAACTAAAGTAAGAATTGAGATTATTAAATAGGAGGAATTATGCTTAGCAAAATTGACCCCGCAACTACTAAAAGCTACAAAGCCCTAGAGGCACATTATAAAAAAATAAAAGATGTCCAGATGAGAAAACTTTTTAAAGATGATCCAGAGAGATTTTCCAAATTTTCTCTCACTTTTAAAGATATCTTATTTGATTATTCAAAGAACATAATTTCAGAAGATACTATTAAATTGCTTCTAGAGCTTGCCAAAGAAACGAAGCTTAAAGAAGCTATAAAGCAGATGTTTTCTGGCGAAAAAATCAACGAAACTGAAGATAGGGCAGTCTTACATATTGCACTAAGAAATCGCTCTAATAAACCTATAAAAGTTGATGGGGTAGATGTTATGCCCGAAGTCAATGTCGTCTTGGATCAGATGAAAAAATTCAGCTATAAGGTTTCTTTGGGTAAATGGATGGGATATACTCATAAACCCATAAGTGACGTTGTCAATATCGGTATTGGCGGATCTGATTTAGGGCCGGTAATGGTTGCCGAGGCTTTAAAGGCTTATAAAAAGAAAAAGATTAATACTCATTTTGTCTCTAATGTTGATGCAACTAATATAGCAGAAACCCTCAAAGGCCTTGATCCTGAAAAAACACTCTTTATTATTGCTTCAAAGACATTTACTACCCAAGAAACCATGACTAATGCTTATACGGCCAGGCGCTGGTTTATGTCTTGGGCAAAAAATGAAAGATATATTAAACGTCACTTTATAGCTGTTTCTACTAATGAAGAGAAAGTGGTAGAATTCGGGATTGATAAAGATAATATGTTCAGGTTTTGGGATTGGGTGGGAGGCCGCTATTCTCTTTGGTCAGCCATCGGACTTTCTATAGCCTGCACTATTGGTTTTAAGGATTTTGTTGAACTTTTAGAGGGCGCTCATGCAATGGATAAACATTTTAAAAGCACTGCTTTTAGCAAAAACATTCCGGTAATTTTAGCTCTTCTAGGTATCTGGTATAATAATTTTTTTAAAAGCGAATCTCACGCTGTGTTGCCTTATAGTGAATATTTACACCGCTTGCCGGCCTATTTACAGCAGGCAGATATGGAAAGTAACGGAAAATATGTTGCCCGGGATGCCAAGGCAGTTACTTATCAAACTGGTCCCATTATTTGGGGAGAACCGGGTACTAACGGTCAGCATGCCTTCTATCAATTAATCCATCAGGGCACTAAATTAATACCCTGCGATTTTTTAGCACCGGCCATAAGTCACAATCCCTTGGGAGAACACCACCAAATACTTTTATCTAATTTCTTTGCCCAAACTGAAGCTTTGATGAAGGGTAAAAATGAAGAGGAAGTTATTGAAGAATTAAAGGCTACGGGTAAAACAGAAGAAGAAATTAAAAAGCTTTTACCATATAAAATCTTTAAAGGAAATAAACCCACTAATTCAATTATTTTTAAAAAACTTACTCCTTATACCTTGGGTTGTTTAATTGCCACGTATGAGCATAAAATCTTTACCCAAGGTGTTATCTGGAATATCTTCAGTTTTGATCAGTGGGGGGTAGAGTTAGGCAAGCAGTTGGCAAAAAGTATTTTGCCTGAATTAAAACAAAGTGAAAAAGTAACATCTCATGATTCTTCAACTAATGGTCTTATAAATACATACAAAAAGATGAGAGAATAAAGGAGAAAAAAATGAATTTTATTAAAAAACTTATTTATCCTATAGCGTTTTTAATTATTATGGCTTTAGGAATCTACGGTTATAGTTTTTATCAGAAATATGTAAACGAGAATAAGGTTTTGAAACAGATTATTGAACGCTTGGAGGCGGAAAGTCGTATTGCCGAGGTGCTGGTAACCGATGTGCATTTTGACGAAGAGTCAGCTAGGACATTTACAACCATTAAATTCCTGGAATATGATTCTAAGGGGAATCCAACGCAACCGGAATATTTTACTTTCTCCGGTAACGTAATTCAGTTTCAATCTCTAGTTATCAGGTTTGATGATATTAAGGTTAAGAATAAAGATAAGCTAAAAGGTAAAAGTGCTTATATTTTTTGGAAAGTTTTTATGCTGGATGGGCCCAATACCCAAGAATTCGAAATTACCTCTGCAAATAGAATACCTCAAGGATATAAAATAGAGACAGCGCAGTCAGATTATGAAAAGAAAATATGGCAGAAGTTTTGGGAATATGCTTTACATCCAGATAAAGCTCAGAGAATAGGTATTAAAAATGCTCAAATAGAGGCTCCAGGTACGATGTTTGTGCCCGGAACTATTTACACTATAAAAATAGAACATGATGGTGGCATGCGTATCGATGCTTCACCTCTACCCGAAATACTAAAAGGTGAAACTATACCTAGTTGTAATTAATATTTCTTGACCAAGAGTATTTTTTAGGTGTAGAATAATTAAGGAAACATTTCCTAGGAGTTTTAAAGAAATTTCAGGGACTAAGTCGTGGAAATCTTATGGATTTCTCAGGGTAATTCGCACAAATCCCCTCTACATTCTTTGAAAGCCAAAGAATGGGGGATTAATTCGGGCTTATCAGGTATGTTCACTTTATTCCATAACCGATGTGCTTTTGACCTAAAATATCCCGCATTACGCTAAAGCTTAAAGCTGCGGGATTTAATTCGGGTGAATCCCCTCTACATTCTTTGAAAAGCAAAGAATGGGGGATTAATTCGCACGAATAGTTTATGACATTTTAAATATGACATAAACTATGTGCTCATTAAAAAAGGAGGCTTGAATGAAAAAGTTTATCTCCTGTTGTTTAGTGGTAATGTGCATCATTTCTGTATCTACAATGGCATTTGCCCAGGATAAATGGGGCAATATGATTATTGAATGCGCCAAAGTATTTGAGGAAATGACACAGATGCCAGAAAAAGGTATTCCTTCCAATTTAGTCAAAGACTGCTACGCTATCGCAATTTTCCCTAATACAATTGAAGCCGGCTTTGTTTTTGGCGGCCAGTATGCTCAGGGAGTTATTATTTGTAAAGATAAAAAAGCTGGTAGTTGGAGTGCTCCTGCAGTATTTAATTTAAAGGGCGGTTCTTTTGGATGGCAGATAGGTGGACAGGCAGCTGATAATATATTGCTTATTATGAGCGAAAGAGGTTTGGATGGTTTAATGAAAAGTAAATTTAAGCTCGGGGCTGATGCTTCTATTTCAGCTGGTCCTCTAGGCAGAGATGCAGCTGCAGCCACAGATGCCCAGCTAAAGGGCGGCATACTTTCTTATTCGAGGAGCCGAGGAGCTTTTATCGGGCTGAAATTAGATGGCTCTGTTATTAGATATAATAAGGGCGCTAATAAAGATGTATATGGACAAGATTTAACAGCTAATGATATTTTAATAAAGAAGACGGTTCAGCCATCAACAAGTTCTGATAGATTAATGAAGGCCCTACAAAAATATTAATAATATAAAGAGGTTTATTATAAATAGAGCCGGGTAAAAGTTAAGCTACCCGGCTTTGTTTTTTCATTATGAAAAAAGAAGATATAAAAAATTTAACTTCGGATGAATTAAGAAAAAAAGTTGTAGTTCTAAAGGAATCTGCCTACCGTACCGATCAGATACTAAGCTGGCTTTACGTCAAAGGGGTAAAAAGTTTTGCTCAAATGAGCAACTTAACTCCGGAGCTACAAAAAAAACTGGCTAATTCTTTTTATATTGGTGAATTAGAATTAGCTGAACGTTTGATTTCTAATGACGGTACTCAAAAATTTCTTTTTAAACTCGAAGACGGCAATTTCATTGAGACCGTTTTGATTAAAGCTACCGGCAGAGAAACTGTTTGTGTTTCCACTCAGGCTGGCTGTAAATTTGCCTGCAAATTTTGTGCTAGCGGAAAAAAAGGTTTTATTAGAAATCTCAAACCCTCAGAGATAACAGGACAGATTGTTTATCTAAAGCACAAACTTAAATTTCACGTAACGAATATAGTTTTTATGGGTATGGGTGAGCCCTTTGATAATTATTTAAATACCGTTAAGGCAGTAAAAATAATTAATGATGAAAAATGCCTTAATATTGCTGCAAGAAGAATTACTATTTCTACTTGTGGTATAATTCCAGCAATAAAAAAATTGAAGAACCTTAATTTGCAGATAAATTTATCAATTTCACTTCATGCTGCTGATGATAAATTACGTAGTCGCCTTATGCCAGTTAACAAGAAATACCCCCTTAAAAAACTTATTAATGAAGTAGAAAATTATTTTAAGGCTACCAATAGAAAAATAACCCTGGAATATATTCTTATGAAATCAATTAATGATTCGAAGTGCGATGCGGAAGGCTTAGCCCGCATTGCCAATCAACTTAAAGCTACAATCAATTTAATTCCTTGCCATGAAGTGACAGGGCACAATTTAACAGCCCCAGATAAAGATGCAATCGATAGGTTTATTAAACACTTAAGGCGCCTTGAAGCTAATGTAACTTTAAGAGTTTCAAAAGGGACTGATATTGGTGGGGCTTGTGGTCAATTAGCAGGGAAGAAATAATAATTAATCTTTTTTAAAATGTTCTTTTAACTTAGTTTCAGAATTCAAATAAACTATAACTACCTTGCCGGTAGCTTTTTTTATGTCATTTTGCCAGGCTTCATGCGAAATTGTAAAAGACGTATTTCCAATTTTTTATATATAGGTTTTTACTTTCCTTCTAATTTCCACGAATCCGTCATTTTAAATTTGCAATCATCCACTGAGCCTTGAATAGTTTTAAAGGCTATATTTTTTATAAAATGTAATACTTTTATTGATTTTACCTTAGCGCTCTGCTATACTAATTATCAATTAATCAAAAGGGGATAGAGTGATGAAGAAATTTCTTTTTATTATGAGTTTTATTTTATGTTTAACTTACTTTGGAGGAAGTCTTATGGCTGAAGAGAAGATTGTGGTATTAGAGACTAATCAGGGTAATATTGAAATCAAATTACATCCTGAAATAGCACCCAAGACATGTGAAAATTTTATTGGTTTAGTGGAAAAAGGTTATTATGATGGTATTATCTTTCATCGGGTTATAAAGAGCTTTATGATTCAGGGCGGAGACCCAACTGGTACTGGCCGAGGAGGAGAATCTCTCTGGGGCAAGCCTTTTGAAGATGAATGCAGCCAGGCCATGACCTTTGATAAAAAGGGAATACTGGCTATGGCTAATGCTGGACCAGGAACAAATGGGAGTCAGTTTTTTATAACCACCATACCCACTCCCTGGCTTAATATGCACCATACTATTTTTGGAGAGGTTGTAGATGGATATGATGTAGTTGAGAAAATTGAAAATGTTGCAGTAGGTGCAGGTGATAAGCCCCTTGAAGAACAAAAAATTATAAAAGCTTATTCGAAATAGAGGATAATTAAAATAACTATTGTATGACTATATAATAAAGGGTGCTTATTTTAAAAGCATCCTTTATAATTTGTTAATAAATAAACAAAGAGATGAATTCATCAAGCAATTGGTAAAATGAAAACAAAAAACGAAAAAGATAATATTAAAAAACCAGAACTTATGGCTCCAGCGGGAAATATGAGCTCTTTATTAAGTGCCATAGAAGCAGGAGCTGACGCTGTTTATTTTGGAATAAAAAACCTTAATATGCGTCATGAAGCATCTAACTTTGATGTCTTAGAGATAAAGAAAGTTATGAAGCTTCTTCATGAGAGCGGACTCAAGGGGTATTTGGCATTAAATGTTTTAGTGTATGATGATGAACTTTCTAAAGTTAAGAATATAATCAAGGAAGCAAAAAAAGCTAAAGTTGATGGGGTAATTTGCTGGGATGCAGCTGTCATTAATTTAGCCAAAGAAGCCGGCTTAAATATTAATATCTCTACTCAGGCAAGCGTTTCTAATTTTGAGGCAGTCAGGTTTTATAATGATCTGGGGGCAAAAAAGATAATTTTGGCTAGAGAGTGCTCTCTTAAAATGATTAAGGATATAGTAAAAAAAATAAAGAAACATAAGCTTACTTGCCAAATAGAAACTTTTGTTCATGGGGCTATGTGTGTGAGTATTTCAGGTAGATGTTTCTTATCTCAAGAGGCTTTTGGAAAATCTGCCAATCGGGGCAAGTGTCTTCAACCTTGCAGAAGAGAATATCTAATTACTGATAAAGATAAGGAAGCAGAATATATTATCGGAGAAGATTATATTCTTAGTGCCAGAGATATATGTTCTATAGAATTTATTGATAAGCTAATTGAAGCAGGTATTGCAAGCTTTAAAATAGAAGGACGGATGCGCCAGGCAGAATATGTAAAAGAAGTAACTGATGTTTACAGGAAAGCTATAGATGCTTATTTTAATAAAAAGCTTACTTTGAAACTTAAGAAAACTCTTAAGAAAAAACTCGAAGGTGTTTATCATAGGAGTTATTCTGACGGGTTTTATTTTAAAAAACCGCCTGCTGGTAAAGCGATGGTCGAAAGAGAATATGATAAGATCTATTTAGGTGATGTCAGAAAGTACTTTAATAAAATAGGTGTAGCTGAAATTATTATTAGAGCGGGCATGTTAAATGTGGGAGATAAGGTATTAATTAGTGGACCTAAAACACCAGCATTGTTTAGCAAGATAAGTGAGATTGAAATAAATCATAAAAGAGTTAAAAGTGCTCTCAAGGGTCAGATAGTAGGTATAAAAGTTGCATCTAGGCTTAGGCCTGAAGATAAGTTGTTTATCTGGAAGAAAAAATAAAACATAAAAAGTATTATTTATATTCTCTTACTTTTACTTTTGAACCATCGGGCTCGTATTCATAAAGAATCTTTGAAATGCGACTAAAATATTCACCATCATACTGATAAGTACTCTCTATTGCTTCATTTTCACCTATTATCCAACTAGTTACAAAAGAAAATTCTCCAGTAACAATTTCCTGAGTATAACTGGCTCCTTCCATAGAGCCTATGTATTCTAATAAGCCATCGCTAGTTAAAAATATATAAAAGTGTCCATTGCCATCTGGGCTTCTGACAGAGCTGTAAGAGCCTTTGTAGTAGTTGAGATTGACTACTAAAAGTAATTCTCCTTTTTCAAAGGTAAATTTATCAATTGAGCTTTCTGCAGCTAATTTAAAGACGCTTTTATCATCACTGCTTAAATGACTTTTTTCAGCTAAAAACCTAAAAGCAGCGAAGTAATCTGTAAAATATTCTGTTTCAAAAGCCCTTATATTTAATGGGGTAACAAAAATTGAAAACAAAATGAGAACTAGGATAATATAATTTTTTTTATTCATTTGTAAAAAAAGACCTTATTTTGCTGTTTTTATAACTATAATTATAGCGTATAGATACAAATAAGCAAGTTAAAAGTATAAAATAGTCCTTGACAAAAAACTGCTAAAATGGTATACATTTTTACCTTAACCTATAGAAAATTAAGGACTTACAAGGAGTAGTATAATGCCAAGACAAATTAGTTTAGACAAAGTTAGAAATATCGGTATCATGGCACATATTGATGCAGGTAAAACCACGGTTACGGAACGTATTTTATTCTATTCGGGCCGTTCGCATAAGATTGGTGAGGTGCATGACGGGGAAGCAAAAATGGACTGGATGAAGCAGGAGCAGGAGAGGGGAATTACCATTACCTCAGCTGCTACAACCTGCCACTGGAATGACTGTCGAATTAATATTATTGATACCCCGGGCCACGTTGATTTTACTGTAGAGGTTGAAAGAAGTCTCCGGGTTTTAGATGGAGCTGTTGCTATTTTTTGTGCTGTAGGTGGTGTTGAGCCTCAATCAGAAACAGTCTGGCGTCAATCAGATAAATACAGTGTTCCTAAAATGGCCTTTGTTAATAAAATGGATAGAATAGGTGCTGATTTCTTATCAGTCTTAAAAAATATTGAAGAGCAACTAGGAGCTAATGTAATTCCGCTACAAGTTCCTATAGGTGCTGAAGATAGTTTTAAAGGTATGGTTGATTTAGTGGAAATGAAAGCTGTTATTTATGATGATGATGCCGAAGGAAAAAATTTCCACCTAGAAGATATACCTGAAGATTATAAAGAAATATCTCAAAAATATCACCACATCATGGTAGAAAAAGCGGTTGAATTAGATGATCATTTAACCGAAAAATACTTAGAAGACGAAAATTCAATCACTAAAGAAGAATTAAAAATAGCTATTAGAAGGGGAACAATTGAAAACAAAATAGTTCCTGTAATGTGTGGTGCTGCTTTTAAAAACAAAGGTGTTCAAAGATTGCTAGATGCCGTCACTGAATATCTTCCTTCGCCGGTTGATTTACCTCCAGCTGAGGGGCATGACATTGATGATATAGAAAAAATTATTACTAGAAAAGCTGAAGATAGTGAACCTTTTGCTGCTTTAGCATTTAAGGTGCAGACAGATCCGCATATGGGTAAACTGGTTTATTTCAGAGTTTATTCAGGTTCGGTAAAGTCAGGTTCTTATGTATATAATGCTACAAAAGACCGCAAAGAAAGAATGGGGCGCATCTTGCAGATGCATGCCAATGAAAGAGAAATTAGAGAAGAAATATTTGCCGGTGATATTGCTGTAGGTATCGGCTTAGACCATACAATTACCGGAGATACTTTGTGTGATACAAACAATCGAATTATCTTAGAAGCTATAGAATTTCCAGCACCTGTTATGTCTTTATCAATAACTCCTAAAAGTCGAGCTGATCAAGACAAAATAGGTAAAGGGCTAATGAAATTAGCTGAAGAAGACCCGACCTTTACCGTAGAAACTGATCATGAAACAGATGAAACCATTCTCTCTGGTATGGGAGAGTTGCACTTAGAGGTTATTGTTGATAGGCTTAAGCATGAATTTAAAGTAGAGGCTGAAGTTGGTCAACCTAAAGTTGCTTATAGAGAGACGATTACTGGTGAAACGTCAGTCAATCATAAATACGTTAAGCAGAGTGGTGGCCGTGGTCAGTATGGACATGTAGTTATAAATCTTGCTCCTACCGATGCAGGTAAAGGCTTTGAATTTAAAAATAAAATTACAGGTGGTTCTATCCCTAAGGAATATATACCATCGGTTGAAAAAGGTATTATTGGAGCCATGCAGAGAGGTGTTTATGCAGGTTTCCCTGTAGTTGATGTTAAGGTTGAGTTGATTGATGGTTCTCACCATGAGGTTGACTCTTCTGAAATGGCTTTCAAAATAGCTGGCTCTGAAGCTTTCAAAATAGCCTTCCTTAAAGCGGCTCCTATATTATTAGAACCATGCATGTCTATAGAAATTACTGCTCCTGAAGAAAATGTAGGTGACGTTGTGGGTGATATTTGCTCTAGAAGAGGCAAGGTTTTTGGTATGGAATCAAAAGGCAAACATCAGATAGTGACCGCCGAAGCTCCTTTGTCCGAAATGTTTGGATATGCAACAGCTTTAAGGTCGCTTACTTCAGGTAGGGCAACCTATTCAATGCATTTTGAAAAATATACGCAAGTTCCTTATGAGCTAGCTGAGAAACTAACTGAAGAAGCTAGAGTTAAAAAAGCAGCTGGAAACAAATAAATTCTAATTGACGTGCTATTTAGCTTCTGCTACCATATATACATGAAATATGCACATGCTTCATATATTTATGACTGGGTAGAATCTCAAATAGTACATTAAAATATAAACCCTCGTTTAATCATTTAAGCGAGGGTTTTTTTGTTGGCATATATTTAGGGGGAAAAGACATGCAAGAAAATAAAGCTCCGGTTACCTGTGGCCTGGCCATTTCCAGTATTATAGTTTCACTTTTATTTTTTATTCCTTTTTTGGGGCTAGCAGGTCTCATTTTGGGAGTTATGGCTATGATTAAAATTTCCAACTCAAACGGAAAGCTTAGTGGCAAGGGGATAGCTATGGCTGGAATTATTATTGGAGCTATTCGTTTCTTTGTCCTTATTCTAGTAGTTATTGCGGTTTTAGTTTCTTTACCTGAAATGAAAGCAGCTTTTAATAAAGGGCGATATGAAGCTATTAGTGCTAAAGCGAGAGTAAATTTAGAGAATATATATAGCGCAGAGGAAGCCTACAAAAAAGATAATGGAACTTATATTAACTGCCCCAAAAATCCACCCCAGATGCCAGCTGATGCTAGTAATCAGTGGCAGAGGGATATGACTGGCTGGACAGATATTAATTTTAATCCTGTGGGGGACATTTATTATCAGTATGAAGTGATTAACGCTACAAAAAAATCATTTACAGCTATTGCTGTGGGTGATTTAGATCAGGATGAAATTTATTCTAAATTCACTATTACCCAAGATGGGAGTATTTCGGTTGAGAATGAATATGAATAATATAAAAGCTTTAAAAACATTATGCACAAATCCATCAAAGATAGTTGTTGGCCTAATATTTTTTATGCTGGCTAGTCTTGTTTTTATTTTTCCGGCTAAATGTGATTCTATAATAGATAAATATGTTGGCGGCCTAGGAGATGCTTATGGAACTGCTATTTATACCAATGTTAAGTCTAATATGCATCAGCTATTGTTGTGTGAAATGACCTACCATAGTGATCACAAGAGATATATAAATTGCCCGCCAAATCCTAAGAGTATTCCAGGTAAAAAACCTTTGGCCTGGGAGACGGGACGTCATTATGATTCTTGGAAAAACCTAGGTTTTGAAATGAAAGGGAAAGTTTATTATCAATATAAAGTAATCAACGCAGGTAAAGATACTTTTAAGGCTATTGCCAAGGGTGATCGTGATGGTGATGGAATTTGTCATGTAATTACTATTACCGAGAAGGGCATAATCAACGAAGTTAATGCAGGCGAGTGAAAGGAATAATATGTTTTGAAAGGTTTTATTATATTTTCAATTCTGTTCATTATCGGTATGGCAGTTTTAATTAAGGGACTCACGCAACATAAAAAATAAAAATAGAGGAGGTAGCAATCAATGGAATTTGAATTATGGTGGGTATGGGTTATTATTGGTGTTGTGTTTATTATTGGTGAGATATTTACAGCCGGTTTTTTTCTTATCTGGTTTGGAATTGCAGCCATTATTGCCGGGATCATTGCTTTCTTTGAGCTGAGCATTGTTTGGCAGGGAGTGGCTTTTGTAATTATTTCAGCCATTCTTTTGGCAGGCACAAGGCGGTTGGCGAATCGGTTTACCAAAAAACAACCTCCTGGTATTGGCGCCGATAGGTTTATTGATAAAACAGGAGTTGTTTTAGAAGAGATTGATAATGATAAAAATACCGGCCGCATCAGGGTTGAAGAAGATGAATGGCGGGCCGATAGTCTTGAAGGTAATATAATTCCCAAAAATTCAAAAGTACAAGTTATAAAGGTTGAAGGAACACACATGGTAGTAATAAAAGTCGAATAGGAGGTTTTAAAATGGGAGCAATAATTGTAATATTTGCAGTATTTCTTTTTGTTATGGGTGCTAAGGCTATCAGAATTATTAGGCCATGGGAGAAAGGTTTAATTGAAAGATTAGGTAAATACCAAAGAACAGCCGGTAGTGGACTTACGGTGCTTATGCCCGTAGCTGAGAATATGATCAAGGTTGATATGAGAGAGCAAGTAGTTGATATTCCGCCTCAGGCTGTAATTACTAAAGATAATGTTGCTGTTGAAGTTGATGCGGTTGTTTATTATGAGGTTACAGATCCGGTAAAGGTTACCTACAACGTGGCTAATTTTTATATCGCGGCCACAAAGCTGGCTCAAACCAACCTAAGAAACTTAATCGGTGATCTGGCTTTAGATGAATCCCTTACTTCAAGAGAGCTTATCAATACCAAGCTCAGAGAAATACTTGATGATGCGACTGATAAATGGGGTGTCAGGGTTACTAGGGTTGAATTGCAGAGGATAGAACCTCCTGCCGATGTTACTGAGGCTATGCACAGGCAGATGAAGGCTGAAAGAGATAGGCGTGCCCTTATTCTTGAAGCTGAAGGCCATAAAAGATCAGCCATTTTGACAGCAGAAGGAAAGGCCGAAGCTATAGTAAAAGTAGCTGATGCTAATAAATATGAGCAAATCGCCATTGCTCAAGGTAAAGCAGAAGCCACAGAAAATGTCTATGGGGCAATTCACAGAGGAAAGCCAACTACTGATTTGATTGCAATTAAATACCTTGAAACCTTGGAGAAAATTGCAGATGGTAAAGCTACAAAGGTATTTTTACCTTACGAAGCTTCAGGCATTCTCTCAAGTGTAGCTGCTATAGGTGAAATTTTAAAAGAAAAGAAAGACACTCCTAAAAAGGAAGCCTAGAGTAAACGTATAAATATAAGTATTAATTACATAAATAACCCTGTTTAAGTTGAAAGATACATTTTTAGCTTAGCAGGGTTGTTTTTGGCTTGCAATTTAAGCCCATAGCTGTTATATTAAAAATGTTTTATAAATTCTTGCTAAAAGTGTATAAAGACTATAAGGAGTATAGGTGGATATTAAGAAGACCCCTCTTTTTGAGGAACACAAAAAATTAGAGGCTAAATTTGGCCCTTTTGGGGGTTGGGATATGCCTATTTCTTACAGTGGTATTATTCAGGAACATAACTGGACCAGAAAGTCAGCCTGTATCTTTGATATTTGCCATATGGGTGAATTTATTATTAGTGGCCCCAAAGCAGCTGAGGCTTTAAATAAGATAGTTACCATGAATGTTGAAGAGATACCGCTCAAAAGTTGTAAATACGGCTTTATGTTAAATGAAACAGGCGGAGTGATTGATGACCTTATAGTATATAAAATAGAAGCTGATAAATTTATGATGGTAGTTAATGCGGCCACTACAAATAAAGACTTAGAAAACTTAAAAAAGCACCTACCTGAAAGTATTAGCTTGGAGAATATTTCAGATAATATTGCCAAGATAGACTTGCAAGGGCCCCTATCCCGAGAAATTATTCAGGATGTTTTGTCAGTAGATGTTAGTTCTTTAGAATATTACACTTTTTCTAGTTATAATTTTTTAGGACAAGAGAATATTATAAGCCGCACAGGTTACACTGGGGAACTGGGTTTTGAAATTTATGTTGAAGTTGATAAAGCGGTAGAATTATGGGGTAAATTACTATCAGATGAAAGAGTAAAGCCCGCTGGCTTAGGAGCCAGAGACACTTTAAGGCTGGAAATGTCTTATCCTTTATACGGCCATGAATTGGACGATAACACTGGCCCTTTGGAAGCAGGCTTAAAGATGTTTGTTGATCTTGAGAAGGATTTTATTGCAAAAGATATGCTTTTAAAAAGTCAGCAAGAAGGCTTAAAAAAACGTCTGGTTTGTTTTAAGGTAAATAGCCGTCGGGCACCCAGAAACGGTTATAAGATATTAAAAGATAATAATGAAATAGGTGCTGTGACTAGTGGGTCTTTTTCTCCCAGTCTCGGCTATGGTATCGGGATGGGGTATATCACGCCTGAATATAAAGATGCGGGAACACAAATTAAGTTAACTGATTCTAAAGTGCAGCTTGAAGCTGAGATTATTAAAAGACCATTTTATAAAGATGGGTCCTTAAAAAAATAAAGAAGGAAATTTAAAATGACTGTTGAAAAAAATCTACTTTATACTAGAGATCACGAATGGGTTAAAATCGAGGGCAATCAGGCCACTATTGGTATTAGTGATTATGCTCAACACGCCTTAGGTGATATTACCTTTGTGGAGCTACCCGCTGTTGGAAAAGATATAAAACAGCAAGAAACCTTCTCAACAGTTGAATCAGTAAAAGCTGCTTCTGATATTTATGCTCCCATATCAGGGAAAGTCATTAAGGTTAATGAGGTTCTTAATGAGGCTCCCGAAGTTCTTAACTCAGACCCTTACAATGAGGGCTGGATAGCAATAGTTGAACTAGATGATCTTTCAAAAAAAGAAAGCCTGATGGATGCAGTTAGTTACGAAGAATACTTAAAAACACTAGATTAGTTATTTATAAAACCCTAAAAAGATAAAATTATTATGAGCTATATTTCTCACACAAAAAACCAAGAACAAGAAATGCTTAAAGCCATTGGTCTTAAGTCTAAAGAAGAACTTTTTAAAGACATAAAGCCTGAGCTGCGGGCTAAATCTTTTAATTTGCCTGAGGGACTTTCCGAATTTGAGGTTTTGACTCATGTAAATAATCTGGCGGCTAAGAATCAAGCACAACTTGTTAATTTCATTGGAGCTGGTTTTTATGATCACTTTATTCCAGCTGCTGTTGATGCTTTAGCTTCAAGGCCGGAGTTCTATACTGCCTATACGCCTTATCAGCCTGAGTGTTCTCAAGGGTGGTTACAGGCTATTTATGAATACCAGACGGTTATCTGTCAAGTAACCGACATGGAAGCGGCTAACGCTTCAATGTATGATGGAGGCACTGCCCTTTTTGAAGCTACAATGATGGCCCTAAGAGTTACCGGTAGAAATAAAATTATTATGGATAGTGGAATTAATATGATTTATAGGACCATGATGTATACCTATACTTCTAATTTAAATATTGAATTTATTGAAACTGAAGTTGTCCACGGCCAGAGTAACCGCGATGAAATCTTTAAATATTTAGATGATAAAACAGCGGCAGTTATCGTTCAAAATCCTAATTTTTTTGGAGCAGTAGATGATTATTCTGATATTGTTGAAAAAGCCCATAGTTTAGGAGTTTTGGCTATCATGTCTGTGTATCCGGTTTCTTTAGGCATGTTAAAAACGCCTGGTGAAATGGGTGCTGATATAGTAACTGGAGAAGGTCAAAGTCTTGGTATTCCGCTTTCGTTTGGGGGCCCATATCTGGGATTTTTAGCGACCAGTAAAAAGTTAGTCAGAAAAATGCCGGGACGAATTGTGGGAGCAACAACTGATAAAGATGCAAAGCGTGGTTTTGTTTTAACTCTGCAGGCCAGAGAACAGCATATTAGACGAGAAAAAGCCACTTCTAATATTTGCTCTAATGAATCTCTTTGTGCTCTAAGAGCTCTAATCTATCTTTGTCTTTTGGGCAAAAAAGGTCTGGTTGATTTAGCCAAACTTAATTACGATAAGGCTGAGTATGCAAAAAGTCTTTTAGATAAAATTATAGGAGTAGAAGTCAAGAGAAGTTCACCTACTTTTAATGAATTTACAGTATGTCTGCCTAAAAATGCTGATGAAGTTGTCAACAGTATGTATAAAAAGGGTTTTGCCTGTGGTGTTCCCCTAGGCAGATTTTATAAAGATATGGATAATTATTTATTAATATCTATTACTGAAAAAAGAACTAAAGCAGATATAGAAAATTTAGCAAAAGCGTTAGAGGAAGTGCTATGCAGTTAATATTTGAGAAAAGTATTCCAGAAAGATGTGGAGTAAAGCTACCCAAAAGCGATATTCCTGCAGCTAAGAGTTTAAGTGCAAAATATCTCAGAAAAGTAAGTGCTTCTTTGCCGGAAGTCTCAGAGCTGGATGCGGTGAGACACTTTACTAACCTATCAAAAATGAATTTTTCTATAGATACTAATTTTTATCCTCTGGGTTCCTGCACTATGAAATATAATCCTAAATTTACCGAGAAAGCTGCAGCTACAGATAGCTTTATAGGTTTACACCCTCTCTGGCCGCAACTCTTAAAAGATGATTACCTGGCTCAGGGAGCTCTTGAAGTTTTATATGAAACCGAGAAGCAGTTGTGTGAAATAACGGGCATGAATGCTTTTACAATGCAGCCTTTGGCTGGAGCTCATGGTGAATTAACTGGAGCTATGCTTATGGCTGCTTACCATAAGGCTAAAGGAGACAGAAGAAAATATATAATTATTCCAGACTCATCTCACGGGACTAATCCAGCCAGCGCGGCTTTAGCTGGTTACGAAGTAATTGTTATTCCTACAGATTCAAATGGCTATATGAATTTAGAAGAATTTAAAAAACATTTAAATAAAGATGTTGCTGGAGTTATGCTTACTTGTCCGAATACTTTAGGTTTATTTAATCCGCATATAAAAGAAATATCGGATGCAGCTCATAAAGTGGGGGCTTTAATGTATTATGACGGAGCTAACCTGAATGCAATTATGGGCAAGTGTCGTCCGGCAGATGTAGGTTTTGATATTGTACATTTAAATTTACACAAGACCTTTGCTACTCCTCATGGAGGCGGTGGACCGGGAGCAGGCCCAGTAGGAGTTATGGATGATTTAGTAGAATTTTTACCTATTTCTGTGGTAGCTAAAGATAAGCAAGGCAAGTTTTATCTTAATTATAACAAACCTAAATCTATAGGTTATATTGCTCCTTTTTATGGAAATTTTGGAGTTATCTTAAAGACCTATGTTTATATTCTAGCCCTTGGCAAAGAAGGCCTTGTTGCGGCTTCAGAGGCAGCAGTTTTGGCAGCTAATTATATTAGGGTTAGTTTAAAGGATGATTATAATCTGCCTTATGATAAAATCTGCATGCATGAATGTGTTTTTTCTGCTTCAAAGCAAAAAGAAAAAAATGGTATTATGGCCCTTGATATAGCTAAATATTTAATTGATAGCGGTATTCATCCACCGACAATCTACTTTCCTTTAATAGTAAAAGAAGCTATGATGATTGAACCGACTGAGTCAGAATCAAAAGAGACTCTAGACAGTTTTATTGAATTAATGAAATCCATTGCCAAGTTGGCTATTGATAATCCTCAGGAGTTAAAAGATGCTCCTAAGAAGATGCCGGTTAAAAGATTAAATGAGACTAAAGCAGCTAGAGAGCTTAATTTAAGATGGCAATAAAAGTCATAACCTATCGGGCACAAGTAAAAGACAAACAAGATACAAGATACAAGTTACAAGATACAAACAATTTCCAATAATCAAGCTACAAGATACAAAGTCACCAGACACAAGTCATAAGCAAAGGGCAAAAATTAAGAAACAAGTTAAAAAATAGAAAAAGAAAAAATGAAGACATGGCGTTTGATATTATCCGGATTTAATGATGCCGCAACTAATATGGCCATAGATGAAGTAATATTTTTGAATTATATCAAGGATAAGGGGCTACCTACTTTAAGGATATATGGCTGGAAGCCAGCGGCTTATTCGCTGGGATATTTCCAGGATGCAGCTAAAGAACTTGATTTAGATGCTTGCAGCCGGGATGATATTGATATTGTCAGACGCATGACTGGTGGCGGAATAATATTTCATGATCAGGAGCTTACTTATAGTTTAGTATGTAATGAAAGTGATTTAGAAACCAATGATATCAAGCATTCTTTTAAGATACTTTGTTCATTTTTAATAAGAGCTTATAAAAAATTAGGTCTTGAGGCTGGTTTTGCTGATGAAATGGGTTTGGCTAAAACAGATAGCCGAGAATTCGCTTCTTTTTGTTTTGCTTCTAATGAGGATTGCGATATTCTTATAAAAGGTAAAAAAATTGGTGGTAATGCTCAAAGAAGGCGTAAAGATGTTGTCTTTCAGCATGGCTCGATACCACTAAAATTAGATATTCACCACTGCTTTAATATGCTCACTAACCCAGATTATAATAGTGCAAACCGATTTTGCTCTATGGAAAGCCTACTTAAAAAACCATTGACTTTTTACGAGCTAGAACATATCCTAATAGAATCGTTTAAAGAGGTCTTTAAGGTTGATTTGAAGCTTTCAAGCTTAACTGAGGCTGAAAAAGCACTAGTTGTGACCTTGAAAACTGATAAATATGACAATCTTGACTGGAATTTAAAATTACAAGGGAAAACATTAAAAGAAAATGAATCGTACTTTGATAACCAGGAAACCTGCCTGGCTGAACAAGAAGATAAATCTTAAGAAAAAGGGACAGGCTACTTTTTAAAGAAAAGGAATAGGAATTAAGCAATGCCGAGAATTGCAAGGGGTTTAAGTGATGGTTTTATTTACCATGTGCTTAATCGCGGGAACGGCAAGCAGGAAGTTTTTCACAAGAATCAAGATTATAAATCCTTTGTTAGTTTAATGAAAGAGGCCAAGGATCGATATAAGATAGAAATTTTTGCGTATTCTTTAATGCCGAACCATTTTCATATAGTTGTGATGCCTATTCAAGGTGAACACTTAAGCAAATGGATGCAATGGCTGATGACAAGTCATGTTCGGCGTTATCATCGACACTATAAAAGTAATGGCCATATATGGCAGGGACGTTTTAAAAGTTTTGTTATCCAAGAAGATAGTCATTTATTGACAGTTCTAAGATATGTAGAAAGGAATCCTGTAAGAGCAGGGTTGGTTAGTTCGGCAAAGGATTGGATGTGGTCATCGCATAGAGAGGCAATTGGTAAAGATTCTCGCTTATTAATTAATAAAGTTCCCATAGAGTTACCTCAAGACTGGCAAGAATATGTAGATGAGCCTTTAACAGAAAGAGAATTGGAAAGGTTGCGAGAGAGCATTAAACGACAGAGTCCCTATGGAAGATCAGTGTGGCAGATACAATTAAGCAAGAAACTTGGATTGGAATCTACGCTTAGACCAAGGGGAAGACCGAGGAAGAAGGCGGGAGAAAAGGAAAAGTAGCCTGTCCCCTTTTCTTTACTTTAATTAAGAGATAAAAAATGTATCCTTTATGGTGGAAATCCGTTGATGATTTAGGAAAGGAACAAATGAATTACTTTTGGCAGTTTTATGATTTGAAAAAAATATTGTGCATTATCATTGGCATATTACTACTTATATTCTATATTGATACCTTAGTGAGATTGAAATATGAAAGACCTTTATACTTAGGAAAAATTTACGCTGTTAACACTATGCTTGGAAAGAAAAACGGCATGATAGATTGGACAAGAAGTAAAAACCTTAAAGATAAAATAAAGTCATTAGACATACAACCAATAGAACCAGAATGGATTAGAGACGAAATAGGACAATTGGCTTGGCGTTATAACTTACAATTATACAGAGCAGAGAGAATTGGTAACTACGGTAACCTTATTTTAACTTATGCTTTTATTGACCCCCACATTACAGAAGAAATATATGCTTATACTGTAGAGGTATCACCTATTGGTAAGCCAACGCTTTGGGATAGAAGCATAGGTAAACTTTTTATGAGTGAGCATAAACAACCAACTCCTAAATGGACTGTCGTAGATTATTATACCGACTCTAATGCAAGGAATTATGCGGAAAAATTGAAACTATCGCTTGAATCCGGTGAAATTATATCCAGATTTGAAAAAATGACGAAGCTGAATGAAGAAGATGGTTTTGAAGAATGGATAAGAAATATTAAAGAATATGATTCAGAAATGAGAACAAAAACAAAAGATTTTATGAAAATTCAGAATAGAGAAGTTAAGAAGTATATAAAGGATCATCTTATGGAATATAAACAACTGGATCCATTTTAAAATTGGAAAAAACCAATGAATAAAAAACAATTAATAGTTACTTGGGCAATTGGAATAGTATTATTTTTAGTTGGTTTAGGATATTTTATATTATCTTATTTTTATTCTCAATTAAACGATGCAGATTTAATTAAGCAACGTTTTATTTATATAGTAATATTCTTTATGTATTTAATAGTAATGTTAAAGATGGGTATGTTTCGTGCTAGTATGGGTTTTTTCAAATTAGTTATGTTGAAATTGTTTCCTTCTTTTGGATATAAAGGTGTAGTTAATACACTAATCAATATATATAATAAATTGAAAGGTGAGATGTCAGAACAAGAAATATTAAACCATTTAGTTGTAACAAGAATTGCTTTGTCTTTTAAAGAGGAAGCGGAAGCGGAAAAAACTTATGGTTATTTGATAAATGACAATAGCAAAACTCTCAAAGATGTAATTAAAGCTATAATCAACTATGAGTATTTTGAGAGCGTTGAGAGCAAAGCGATAATATCCAAAATACCAAGAGAAATCGTAGAAGAACAAAAGAAAAAATATATGGATTATATAGAAGAGAGATTAAAAAAGTGAAAATATTACTTCTACCAATTCTGGCATTGCTCCTTATTTCTCCCCTCGCCTGTGCTACGCAGGATTATATCTCAACAAAAAACTTGGATGGCGATGGTGAAATATTGGGGAATCCTACTCTTCACGAATATAAAATAGATATAGATAATGATGGTAAAGAGGAATTGATAAAGGTTATATACGGCGGAGGAGTTTCTGATAAACCTCTCACGATTGAAATTTACAAAGATGGCAAGCTAATAGCTACCTTAAAAGGAGAATTCGGGATTCAATCAAATTATAAAATTGAAGATGTAGATAATGACGGTAAAAAAGAAATAATTATTTGGAGTGGTTTGTGGGATTTTAGAATGGCAGGCGAGGGTGGAGTTACTAAAGAAACGTATGAAGGCCATAGTGCTCCGCATCGTTATATTGTTGTAACTTACAAATTACTACGTGGAGAATACTATCTGTGGGATATTTATACGACAAAAAAGAAATATGAGCCATTCTGCGAGGAACAACCTAAAGAGTGAAAAATGAATAATAAACAATTAATTGTTGTTTGGGGAATATTGACAAAAAGGGGCCTGGAATAAAAAACAAAATGAACAACGACGAAAGATTAAGATTTAAAAAGATATATGAAGAGATGCCTGATGAGGCACTAATAAAAAGGATGCTAGAGGGCGAAGATGAGTACACGTCAGGGGCATATGAATTATTGGTCAAGGAGTGTAAAAAGAGAAACATTCTTGAAAGGCCTGGAATTAAAGAAAGAATAGAAGAAAGTGAAAAAAAGATAAAGAAAAATAAAAAGAAAAATCATCTGCAAGAAGAAGAGTTGAAAGAAAGAAAAAAGCCCACGAATTTAAAAGTAGGGGGTGGTATTTTAGTTTTTATATCCGCAATAAACATACTTATTGGAGCGTGGGGAATTGCAACTGATTCTGTTGCTTTTGGTTTTGGAAACATAATTTTTGGTATAATATTCTTAGGTCTAGGTATAGGAGCTATAAAAAATTTAAGTTGGTGTCTATATGTAGGCTTGATAGTATGGGTTTTTGATTTTTTAGTAACTACTTGTTATTATTTATTACATTATTCAGAGCAAAGAATATTGATGTTGGCAGTAATTGTGAAAGCATGGCTTGCTTGGGAGTTAATAAAAGCTACTCCTCTATATAAAAGATTTTATTGTAGAAGAAAGGAGCTGAGTAATAAGTAAAGATGAAACCCATACTTATATTAATTTTAATATTAATCTTCACCTCTTCCCTCGTATGTGCAGGGGTTAAGCCGGATTATTTTCCTTTAGAAGAAGGTAATTACTGGGTATATCAAGATCAGATAGAAATGCAAGATCCGCAAGGAGATTTTGAAATATATAGTAAATCTCATGGAGAGAATGTCAAAGTTAAAAGAATAAATCAGCTACGCACTTTAAAAGTGCTATCTACTGAAATCAGAGGCGATTTTAAGATAGCCAAAATGCAAGAAGAAACTTTAAATGGAGCAAGGATATTTTTTTACGTGGTAAATAATGAAGATGGAAAAGTATACAGTTGTGAGGAAGAACAAATAGAAATATTTTTACCTAACGAGAAGGACGTTTCTATAGAGAAATGTCCTGAATATATATTTCCCTTGCAAGCTGGACTGAAGTGGGGCGATTCCGATGATTTAAAGAGGAAAGATAATATGTATATATACTACGTAGAGAGAATGGAAGACATAACTGTCCCGGCAGGTACTTTTAAAAATTGTTTTAAAATAGTGTATAGTACATTACCTGATAAGACTATAGAGTGGTTTTGCCCCAATATCGGTGTTGTGCGGCTTGAATACCATCATCATGGAACAATTAATAATTTAGTTAGTGAGTTAAAAGAGGTCAATTTAAAAAGAAAATGAATCGTACTTTGATAACCAGGAAACCTGCCTGGCTGAACAAGAAGATAAATCTTAAGGATTTAAATCAAACTAAAGAACTTTTAACTGACTTAAACTTGAATACGGTTTGTGAGAAAGCGCTTTGTCCAAATATCGGAGAGTGTTTTTCTAATGGGCAGGCAACTTTTATGATTTTAGGTGATGTCTGCACCCGCAATTGCCGTTTCTGCGGGGTGGCTAAGGGAGAACCTAAAGAGGTAGATTTAGACGAACCTTTAAGAGTTGCTCAGGCGGTTAAAAGATTAAACTTAAAACATGTAGTTATTACCAGTGTTACCAGAGATGATTTGGAATTACAAGGTGCTGATATTTTCAATAAAGTTGTAAAAGAAATAAAGGAAAATACCCAAGCTGAAAGCATAGAAGTCCTTATTCCTGATTTTCAAGGTAAGAAGAAATTATTTGATTTAGTAATTGAGGCCAAGCCAGATGTTATTAATCATAATGTCGAGACAGTTCCGGCTTTATATAATCAAGTTAGGCCTTTAGCCAATTATAGAGTATCACTGGAAGTATTAAGGTATACAAAAGAAAAAGACCCTTCAATATTTACTAAATCAGGCTTGATGCTGGGCTTAGGTGAAGCAGATAATGAAGTTTTAAAAGTTTTGGATGATCTAAGAGAGGTTGATTGTGATTTTTTAACCCTGGGACAATATCTTAATCCCAGTAAGAATCATTATCCGGTAGTTGATTTTATAACTCCGGAAAAATTTGAAGAGTATAAAGAAGAAGCCCTCAAAAGAGGCTTTAAATTTGTAGCTAGTGCTCCTTATGTTAGGAGTTCGTATAAAGCCAGAGAGGCTTTAGAAACAGTAAAACAGGATTAAGCCCTCCATAGGCGGGCAGGGATTAAGACGCTCACTGTTGATAAATTGTTGGTGAGCTCTAAGGATTAAGTTGGAAAAGGAAGTTAATAGGCTCCTTGCTTAAACAAAGGTAAATTCTCTGCGATAATTTACCTTTAAGCTTCGGAGTTAATTCGACCATATAATTTACGTTCACTATGTTCCGTAAATCATGGTCTCATTAAGGAGATTAAAAAATGCAGACTTACGCGTATGGCTTCCCCAGACTCGGTGCCAACAGAGAATTTAAAAAAGTAACTGAAAACTATTGGAAAAAAACTATTTCTGAGACAGACTTAAAAAGCGGCCTGAAAGCTATTGAAGAAAATATGCTTTCTACCTATGAGAATAATGTTGATAAATTTCCTATAGGTGAAATGACCATGTATGATAATATGCTGGATACAGCCGTTATGCTGGGACTAAAAAGCTATAATACCCCGGATGAATATTATGAACTTTGCCGCGGAAAAAACGCCTTAGAGATGACTAAATGGTTTAATACTAACTATCACTATCTTGTTTCTGAAGTTGAAGGGGCTGAATTTAAGGCGGCTTCTAATAAACCTAAATATAAATTAGCTGATTTCAATAAAGGCATTCCTTATTTTATCGGACCCTTTACTTTCCTGAAGCTTTCTAAGGGTGTAGCTAAAGAAAACTTTAAAGAAATGCTTTTGAATTTAGCTGATGCTTATGTTGAACTTATCCATGAGTTTGAAGAAGTGCAACTTGATGAGCCAGCCTTTGTCTTGGAGTTAGATGCTGATGAAATTGCTGCTTTAAAAGAAGCTTACAAGAAGTTTGAAGGCCTGGATGTAAAGATAAATCTTTTTACTTATTATGAGGCGGTTGATTTTTTAGCTGATTTATACGAATTACCGGTAGCTGCTATCGGCCTTGATTTCGTAAATGGTAAAGCTAATCTTGATAATATTAAAAAGGTTGGTTTCCCTAAAGATAAAACTCTCATTGCTGGTTTGGTTGACGGTAGAAATATTTGGAGAACAGATATTACTTCTGCTGTAGCTACTTTAAAAGAATTATCTTCAATTGCTAAAAACGTAATGGTCTCTAATGCCGCTCCTTTGTATCATTTGCCAGTAACTATTGAAGGGGAGGATTTAGATGAGAGGCTTCTAAATAAAATATCTTTTGCAAAAGAAAGACTTCATGAGCTTAAGCTTATCAAAGAAGT
>Ga0207996_1000132_pt1 | contig 65584 bp, 77 predicted proteins | sample AntAceMetag02UKG_FD_184773 | JGI IMG/M metagenome (GOLD analysis project Ga0207996, IMG submission 184773) | Saline lake microbial communities from Ace Lake, Antarctica - Antarctic Ace Lake Metagenome 02UKG (SPAdes) (version 2) | ecosystem: Environmental > Aquatic > Non-marine Saline and...
ACACTGTAAATGCTGCAACTTACTTGACTAAAAAGACAGTTGACACATCAGAAACTTATACTGGAACTTCAGCTACAGAGGCAACTCTTGTAGTCGCATAAAGTTAACAAGTTATCAAAAAATTTATTTATTTTTTTTATTTTTTTTTCTTTCCTCCGGGAAAGAATAATTTTATTGTTTGGACGATAGTCTCTTTTACTAATTTTACCCTCTACAATTAACAAATCCATTTGTAGAGGGTAAGATTTAAGTAATCCCATTTCTTAGAAAATCCATGGTTTACATTTACAAAAAAATAGTCGCAGGAAAACCTTACTATTATTTGAGAATTTCTAAAAGAAAAGGAGATAAAGTCATCTCTAAAGATATTGCATATTTGGGATCAGAAATAGAAACAGTAAAAAAACAGATAATGAAACTTCCTAAATACAAAGATGAAATTAGAAGAAGCTATAGAAAAATAAATTTATTTTTTGAAATTGAATATTATTCAACCAAAGTCAAAAATATGAAACTAAAAGAAGATTTATTTATGGGCAAAAAATTAATTGAAATTGAAGCTTGCAAATTTCATTACAAAGATCATTTTGAAAAATTAGATCAAAAAACAAAAAAAGAATTTGTAAAAGGATTTGCTACACATTTTGCATACAATACAACTTCTTTGGAGGGAAATACAATCACTTTAAAAGAAACTCAAAATCTTTTAACAGAAGGAAAAACACCCAAAGATAGAACACTCCGAGAGATCTATGATATCCAAAATACTGAGGCCTTATTCACAAAATTAATTGAAGAAAAAAGAGAAATAACACATAATTTAATTATTTATCTTCATAAAGAATTAATGAAAAACATAGATTTAAGAATTGGATATAGGGTAACAGACAACAGAGTTATTAAATCTCATTTTGATTCAAGTCCAGGAGAATATGTAAAAACAGATATGGATTTGTTATTGAAATGGTACAAAGAAAATAAAAATAATTTACATCCAATAGTTTTAGCAACAATTTTTCATCATAAATTTGAAAAAATTCATCCTTTTTCAGACGGAAATGGGAGAACAGGAAGAATGATTTTAAATTACATTTTAATAAAAAATAATTATCCTCCGATGATAATTTATAGAAAAGATAGAACAATGTATTTAGATGCTTTAGGGAGTGCAGATAAAATTTTCCTAACAAAAATAGATAAATCCAAATATAAAAAATTAATTAGTTTTATATCTGATGAAATGATTTCTTCATATTGGAATATTTTTCTATAGTTTCAAGTAAAAACTTAGTAATTGTTGGTGGAAGTTGTATTAATTCAGCTGCCGCTACTGTATTAGGTGGAGCTTATTGTGGACCTGCGTTCACAGAAGCAACTGGAGTTGGCACTGGTCAGTTCATGATCAAAGGGGTTATGGACACATTTACGACTAGTAAATTAGCTTTAGTTGTTGCTGGTTATGAAGCCGCAGACACTGTAAATGCTGCAACTTACTTGACTAAAAAGACAGTTGACACATCAGAAACTTATACTGGAACTTCAGCTACAGAGGCAACTCTTGTAGTCGCATAAAGTTAACAAGTTATCAAAAAATTTATATACTTATATCAATTGATATAAGAATGATAATGAATTCAATTCAAAGAAAAAAATCTAAAATCTTAAGATATCCAAGATTAGATACGGTGATAATGGTAGAGCAATTTATAGAAGAACATTCAGGAGAGTTTAAAATTTACCAACTTTGGAAAAATTTACCTAAAAAGGTGATGTATCAAACATACAAAGTAATAATTTCTTATCTTTTGGAAATAAATAAAATTGCAATTGATTCTGAAGAAAAAATTGGTTATATTTGGGACCCAAATTACAAAAGAAAAGAAGATTTAAAATGGGCATAAAGAAAAAAAGTTCTGGAGTTGACTTTAGAAATATTCAGATAAAAAAAGCATTTGAAAAAGTAAAAAAATCGGATCCAATTTTACATAAACATTTAATTCATGCATTTAACGATTTACTTAATAATGCTTTTTGTGGAATCCAAATACCCAAAAAATTAATACCCTTGAAATATAATTGTGATAATTTATGGAAATATAATCTTCCTGATGCTTGGAGATTAATTTATACTGTAAAATCTCCAACAAAAATAGAAATAATTTCAATTATTTTGGATGAATCACAAAGATTATGAAAGAAGGTTTAGATATTAGTTTTTCATTCACAACATTCTTCTAGTAATTTTCCTACCCAGATATGCCAAGACAATGAATATTAAACAGAAAATCCCCAAAATAATAATTTCATTAAGAATTGAAGAATAACTAAATCCAAATAAAATAATTTTTTTCAAAGCAATATCCAAAACAACAACAGGATTAAAATTTGCAATTGATTTAAATCCAGAAGAAATACTTTCAATTGGTAAAATTGTATTTGAAAAGAACATTAAAGCAGCAGAAATAATAACTGAAGCAAAAACGGTTGTTTCTTCCGATTTAAATAAATATCCAATAAACATTCCTAAAAAAGTGAATCCAGATAATGCAATAAATAAAATTAATCCTATTTCAGGCAAAATATCAAAAATTGGAATTTTCAAAAGATATTCAATTCCTACAAAAATTAATATAAATTGTACAATTAAAATAATTAAACAAGTAACATAACAGGAAAGAATAAAAGTAAAATCCCAAGTAGGAGTAATAAAATTTCTAAAAAATGCTTTAGTTTTTCTTTCTTTTAAAACAAGAGTTGAAGATAAAAGAACCCCTCCAAATAAAGCCAATAATCCCAAAATAGTTGGAAGTAAATAATCCCTATTATTTGAATTAGAAGTTAAAGAATTAATTTGAATATTCACAGGGGAAACAATTTCTTCAGAACTTCTAAAATTAGTTTTTTCCAAAGAGGTAATTAAAGTATCCAATTTATTTGGTGTATTATCTAAAATAAAAAGAATTTCTTCATTTTGAGTAACCAAATCATTTGAATTTTTCAAATTAAAAGTTTTTATTTGATTAAGTAAAATTATTGCTTCATCAACTTTGTCTTTTGATTCGGATTCATTCATAGAATTACTAGCACTAACCAAATCCTGAATAACAGTAGTTAAATTTGAATTTGAAGAAATTTCTTTAATATTTAAATTAAGTTCTTCGATATTTCCAATTGAAGAAGAAATAATCTCTTTTTGTGAAGAAAGGGAATTTTTAGTTGATTCTAAAACATCAATTAAATTTTGTGTATGCGAAATACTAATATTTGAAGCCTCCAGATCTATTTCATTTTCGACATAATAGACAAGAGAATGGGCCAAATTAATTCTGGAATTATCAACATAAAATTGTATATTTTCAATAGTGGATGTTTCATTAGGAAGATTTAAAAAAATAACACAAATTTGTGTTTGGCTCAACTTAACTGAATCAATACAATCTTTCTCCAATTCAAAATCTTTAATAACAAAATTATTTTCTTCAAGTGAATTTAAAAGATTTTGATTTAAATTTGTTTCCGAATTAATATGAACACCCAAGACAATCCCACTAACACCAGATGAATTAAATGCCATTCCAGCAAGAAGAATTATCAAAACAGGGGTCAAAAGAATCATAATCGCAGAAAATTTACTTCTCCCAATTATTTTCAAATCTTTTTTTACAATACTCAATAAAGAATTAATTCCCATTTTCCATTTCCTCCAATTTTTTATCTAAAAAGTTTTTACTTTTTGAAGCCTTTTCAATAGCTTTTCTTAATTCTGAAGAATCAGTAATCAAATTGGATTTTTTTATAGATTTCTTCTTCTTCAATTTGACTTTACTTTTTATTTTTTTAGATTCTTGATATGATTTCCTGTCTTTTTTTGAAAATATTTTATCAAATACTTGATCCAAGGTGGATACACCATACTTTTTTTCAATTTTTTTTGAATTTCCCTCATCAATTATTTTTTCATTATATAAAATTGCAATGTTATCACATATTTCTTCTGCCTCATCAAGTAATTGTGTTGTCAAAACAATAGTTGTTCCATATGAATTAATTTTTTTTATTAAATTAATTATTTGTTTTCTAAGCAATGGATCCAAATCTGCAGTGGGTTCATCAAGAATTAAAAGGGTTGGTTTATGAATAATTGAACAAGCAATATCTAATCTTTTTTTCATTCCTATAGATAATTCTTCAGACAAGGTATTTTTTGCATTTTCAAGTCCAACCAGTCCAATTATTTCTTCCGTTCTTATTTTTAATATTTTTCTTTTAACACCATAAAGTTTTCCAAAATGGAAAATATTTTCTTTTACGCTCAATTTTTCATAAAAAGAACCATCTTCAATAGCAAGTCCAAAGAATTTAGAAATATTTGAAATATCTTTTAAAATATTTCTTCCCAAGTAATATATTTTACCTTTGGTTGGTTTATAAAAAGAACTAATCAATTTTAAAATTGTAGATTTTCCTTCTCCAGAAGCACCAATGATTCCAGTAATTTTTCCTTCAGGAATTGTCAAATCAATAGAATTTAAAACAACATTTTTTTTGAAACTTTTAGTCACCCCTTTGAACTCAATTAATTTATCATTCATCTAAAATAGAAGCCATTTAATTTTTTAAACGTTCCGACTAAAATCCACAACGCTTTTATATCAAAAATTCTTAATTTCTTTATGAGAAAATTAACTTCAAAAAAAGAAATGGAAAGGAAGAGCAAAAGGAACCAATACCTTTTGGGAATTGCATTAGTTGTCATCATGTTTGGTTCAGTTTTTGGAGTAATTGTTGGTTCTTTTAATAGTGAAACAAAAAAAGAAAAAATAATTTACAACGGGTATGAATTCATAGAGCAGAATAATTATTATTTATTAACTTTGGGGGAAGTAGATTTTTATTTTGCAGAGGATCCAAATGAAATTTTCCTTTTAGAAAAAGAAGTAAGTTTAACAAAAACATTATCTTCTCTAATTGGCCAACCAATTTACATTTCTTCAATTGATTATTCTCCTTCAAGAGAAATTTATCAAAATATCGCCCCCTATGCAGAGAGGATACAATTTGCTTGTTTAGAAGATGAAATTTGTGAAGATGAAAATTTTCCAATAAAAACATGTGAAGATAATTTAATAATAATAAAAGAAGCAGAACAAAATAAAATATATGAAAAAAATAATTGTATTTTTGTAGAAGGTAAAAAAGAAGATTTAACGAAATTAACTGATGAGCTCCTATTCAATTTAATAGGATTAAATCAATAATATTATAAATAAAATTACCAATATATTAAGATGGCAGCAAAAAAGAAACCAGCAAATAAAAAAACTTCGAATAAAACGGCGAAGAGAAAAATTAAAGAAATTTTTGAAGTAGGAAAAGGAAAAAAAGAAAAGATAGTGAAAAAAGAAGGGATTGAAGAAGTAGAAGTTTCAACAAAAAATCAATCAAAAAGACAAGAAAAATTATTGAAAACAATTTTGATTGTTATAGGAGTAATAATTTTATTAACTATTGGATCATTCATTTATTTGAAAACTCTACGAAGTTCTAATTATGAGGGAATTGAGTTCAAAACAGCAAATTTAGGAACAACAAATGCACCTTTAATTATGTATGAAACATTAACTCTTGCTCCTTCAAATGATGGAACAGAAGGTCCTTTTGGATTTAGAATAAGAACAAAACCTTCATCACTAAAAAAAATACCTTTTGAAGAAGAAAATTTTGAATTAATGAAAATAAATGGTTACTGGTATGAGGCAGATTTTAATTGTGATGGAGACGCAACAATTGCGATGGAAAATTTAAAAAGATTATTTTATAAAACAGGAATGGATTTTTTTAGAGATAATGCTTCAACTTGTGATTCTGAAGGAAGATATAATTATTTTACCTTAAAATATGGTGAAAAAACAGAAATTAAAGAAGTTGGAAATAGATGTTATGATATAATTATCAAAGGAAATGATGATTCATGTGAAATACTGCCGGCAACAGAAAAATTAATGGTTGAAATTTTCAGTAGATATTTAGAAATTTAAAAAATGAGTTCTTTTCTTATTTCAATAATTTTAACTTTACTTCCCATAACTGAACTAAGGGTGGGTTTACCACTAGCCTTATTTAATGCAACAAAAAATAATCTTCCCCTTTTTCCCACATTTATTTTTATTCTATTATTAAACATAATTTTAATTTTCTTTGTGTTTTTCTTTTTGGATTTTATTCATAAAAGATTAATGAAAATTTCAATTTATAATAAATTTTTTTCAAAATATGCAATTCATTTAGAAAAAAAATCAAATTCTTTTGAGAAAAAATTTAAATCAATTGGTTATTTGGCTTTGATTTTTTTAGTTGCAATCCCCCTCCCTTTCACTGGGGCCTGGACGGGAAGTTTAGTTTCCTGGGGATTAAAGTTGAATAGAAAAAAATCAATTTTGGCAATTTCAGCTGGAGTAATTATTGCTGGAACAATAATTTTTCTGGGAACCTTGGGAATTTTAGCCCTTTAAAGAAGATAAATCTTCTTTTGAACCTTCAGAATTTATTTCTTTAAAGAAGATTTAGAATATAAAAATTTCAAATCAGAATAGAATGGAATTCTTTTAATTTTAAATTCTTTTACAGCCCAAAACCAAATAGCCACAACAAAAATTGTGCTTCCCAAGTACCAGAATAAAGCATGAGTAAATTCATAAATTGGATTATTAAATAGATAAATAATGCTCAGTATGAATATTCTCAAAATATTAATTAATAAGAAGATTCCAAAAGAAAATCCCATGATTTTCAATCTTCGTCTAATCTTTATTTTTGGAGTTGTCAAATTAAGAATTAATAAAAAATAATAAGCTGCTCCAGCAACACAAGCACCAATAATTTCAATAGATAAATCTCCAAGTTGAACTATGTTTCCAGTTAAAGTAACATCAAAAAACAAATTCAATAAACCATAAACTGGAAAAACTGTGAGCGGCATGAAGATATAATAAAATAAATCTAGTCCAGGAAGGGCGATAAGAGCTAATATGGCATATCTCAAAAGCAAGTTCCAAGATAATCTAGATTCTTTTTTCATATAATTAGAATACAAAAATGTCTTTAAATAAGTTTCAACTTTAGAAATTATTTTGAAATGGAATTTCTCTAAATAATTCGAGATTCAAAAAAATTTATTTACGTCTAGAAATTCTAACTGCAACAACAATAATTGCAATAATCAAGATTAAATTAACCAGAATAATTAAAGCTAATTTAGTATCAAACTTATTCAATAAATTCTTAAGATTAAAAGAACTTTCTTCTACTGTTACAAAAAGAGTTCCACTTTGAACAATTTCATTATTTTCTAAAGCAAGAATATTGAAAGTATGTTCACCTTCAGAATCTTTATCCAATTTGAAAACAATTGTAACTTCTTTTGTTTCTCCAGCCCCCAAAATAACTGCCACAGGATCAATACTAACTACTGTTGCCCAGCCTTCAATTTCACTAAAATCTAAACTCAAAATCATTTGTTCTTCTCCAGGATTAGTAATAGCAGCTTTAATCATCATTTCGTTTCCAGCTTTAACTTCCTCAGAATCTAAAACCGCCGAAATAAGAGGTTCAGCAATCTCACAAATACCTTCCACTTTAGCAATTAAATAAGTTTCAGCTTTATCATCTTCACTAGTTTCAAATAAATCATCATCTTCATCAAAAACTTCAAATGAAATTTGGTAATTTTTTTCTTCCAATTCTTGAGGAACAGTGAAAGAAAAACTAAAAGATTCTGATTCGAAAGCTTGAACTTCATCAAATTCAACATTCATATAAATTCCTAAAGCTTTATTATAAATAACAAGTGTAACCTCATCTTGATCATTATCTCCAATGTTCCAAACATTTCCAGCAATAGTTACTTCTTGCCCACAAAGTAAGCTACTATAAAATATATCTTCAACTTCAACACCATTAACTTCAAATTCAGTAGCAAAAACAAAATCATCTCTTGTATTCATCTCTACTTCAATTGAATCAGAATCACAACTGTCTTCCCCATCTAAAGCATTTGCATCATTATCATCAATTTCTCCCTTAGCTTTAACATAAAGAATAGCATCTTCTCCTTCGAACTTATCGATATCTTCATCAATTATAAAAGTAAATGTAATTGTAGTATCATCATTTTTGTCTAATTTAAAATCATCTTCAGTTTCAGTCATAATTTCTTTCCCATCAGTATTATATAGTGCCCATTCAATTTCAATTTTTCTCATATCCCAATTACCATTATTGTCAATATCCACTTCAACTTCAATTTCATCTAATGGGTACCAATAAGAATCATCATCACCGAAACCTTCAATAACTTGAATATCGTTAATTTGAACTTCTAAATTTCCAGGATTTTCACAAGCTTCACAAAAATTTGTATTTTCAAAAATAAATTTAATCGTTTTTGTAACATTCAAAGTAGAATTACTCATGTTATTTGCAGTAAATTCAACATTTACAAAACCGCTTTCAGGAAAATCAAAAGAATTAATGGCTCCAGTAGCATTAACAACGTATTTCATTGCAGCTAAATTTGTTCCAGCTACATTTAAAAAATCAAGGTAAACAATATTTCCATTTGAATCAACAATTGTTTGTTGAGTGGGTAAAGAAAATGTAGCATTACTATCAGTTGATAAAGTAAAATTATTTGTATAAGTATTTTGATTCAAAGTAATTTCAGTAACACTATCAGTAAAAGTAATAGCACTAGTCACACCTAAAAATAAAGTAAGGACTAAAATACTTGCAATCACTAACATCAATTGTTTCTTTGCCATGTATTCATTCTATAGTTACGACTTTATAAATCTTTCCATATCTGAGAATATATGTTAGAGAAAACATTTATATAATCACAAGACATTTTATAGACGATAAAATGGTACTAAAATCTAAAGAAAATTCAGTAGGTGCATGGGCATTTTTAATCGGTGTTATTTTAGCAGTTATAATTGGTATTGCCACAAGTTCTTTTATTCCAATTTCAAAAGTAGCACAATTTAGTTCTCCAATTTATGCTATATTAGTAATACTAGGAATTTATGTGGGATTTAAAATCCATGTTGAAGGAAAAGATTCTCAGAATTTTTTAATTGCTGGAGCAATATTGGTAATAGTTAGTAAATTTGGGATGGAAAGTGTTACTGGTTCATTAATCGGGATAGGTATAGGGGATACTGTAGCTTCAACTTTTTCCGCACTTTTAGCTTTATTTGTTCCTGCAACAATCATTGTAGCAATAAAATCAGTTTTCTCTTTAGCTAAGATTTAAAATTTATCAAGGAAATCTTTATGGTCCAGGATTGAATTTAAATTTTGTAATGTGATGAACAGTTGATATTTTTAGCAGAACAGATAATTTATTGATTGGTTTTTATTTCTTCGGAATCTTATTCATATTAATAATGGGCCCTTTAGTTAAATCCATTCTTGGACAAGCACTATTGACCCAAGAATCTACTCCAAAATTTTCAAATTCTGAAATATTTAAGTCATTCGCAATGAACAAATACCCTTTTTTATCTTTCAGGTTTTTTTTAAATTTAATAGATTTTTCTAGTTGTTTTTGACCAGGTTTAGTAGAAACCAAAATTCCTATCTTTTGAGAATTCAAATATCTCAAATATGCTCCCTTTTCTTTTTTTTCTAATTTTAAAACCTCTTTTTCACTAATTTTTTCAATTGTTTCTCCTTCTAAAATATAAGTTGGAAGTTTTGATTCATAAGCTAAAGATACAGAATGAAATTTTCCTTGCCCAACAATTAAAATAGCTTCAACGTCTTTTGGAAATTTGGGATTACTACATCCTAAAACTTGAATTTTAAAAATAATTTCTTTATCTAATTCATTTTCCAACTTTTTTGCAATTTCAATAAATTGATTTGAATAACAAATAGCTAGTTTTTCTTCAGGAATTTTTTCATTAACTAATTTAGAAATTTTAGAATAATCTGGTTCAATTTTAGATATAGCTGGAATAAATATGGTTTTCATAAAATCAAGAGTAAATTTGGTATTTTAAACTTTATCTAAAGTTTTAGAAATCATTAAAGGATCTTCTTTCTTCTTTCGCTTTTGGAACATCTTTTTCAATTTTTGCAAAAGAGGGAGTAATAATAACTGTACTTTCTCCAAATCCAGCAATAGATCCTTCAAGTGCATCAGCAGTTTTTTTAATTTTAGAAATCGCTCTCTTCAATTCAATCGGATCTTTTTTCTTTAAAGCTTTAATATCTACAACAGCAATTGTATATCCTTCTCTCAAGGCATTAAGAACATTATTGGCATCTTCATAGTCTCTCAAATTAAATAATTTAACTAAAACTTTATTAGATTTTTTCTCTTGTTCCAAATCAATTTCCAAATAATTGTCTTCCATGAACTCGTCATTTGATTGACTAGAAAACGCATCTCGAATTTTTTTGAATACCATAATAAACTCACACCGGATTTCTTTATAAAGATTTCGTCAATTTTTTATAATGATTATTCTTTTTTCAAAGAACCAAGAACTTCTTCCTTGATTTTATTCAATTGACTGTTTAATGAAATTTCTTGTTCTTCAAGAGATTTAATTTTAATTCCAAGTAATTTTTCTTTATTTTGAAGATCTTCTTTTATTTTTTCTTTTGAAACTTTAATCATTATTTGTCCAATAAGTTTATAGACATCTTCTTTAGATTTTTCAATTTCTTCTAAGGCAGAGAGGGTTTCATTAACTTCCATTTGAAAAGATTGTTTTTGCATCATTATTCCTTGCAAATTTTGTTCTAAGAATTGTATCTGTTGAATTTTTTCGTTTTCCATTTTAAGTATATATTAAATCTAAGTCAGAGGTGAATAATAAATTTATTCAGCCTTGATTGTTTTAACTTTCGTTCTTGGTTTGAAGAAAATTTTGAAACCACAGTTAGGACAAACAAATCTTTTTTTCAAATCTTTGTTATCGATTTCCTTCTTACACTTGAAACATTTGTATTCTGCCATTTTAATCTAAGTAATATGTATTCGATGCAAATTTCTTTTCACACCTAGGACATTCCCAAACTCCTTTTGAAATTCTTTTAACACGTAAACTTTCACAAAAAGGACATTTTTGCTTAACTCTTTGTTTATTTTCTACTAAAACAAGTTTATCCCTAACTTTCTTCCCATATCTTGCACCAAATTTTCCGGCTGCTTTTGTTTTTTTTGATTTTGTTGTCATTTTTCTTTATTTTTGAATGAAAATGGGGCTGCCCAGATTTGAACTGGGGTCATGAAGTCCCAAACCTCATAGGCTACCAGGCTACCCCACAGCCCCACATAATCGTAATTAAGAGCTACCAGAGTTTTATAAATTATTTCTTTTTCTCTTCTTCGGCAGCAGCTTGTTCCTTCAAGATTTTATCTTGCTCCACTTTAAGTTCAGTAAAGTATAAATCTAATTCTTTTCTTTTTTCTTCAGAAGTTTCTGTTAGTTCTTCTTCGATTTCTTTATCATATTTTCCTTCTTCTACTAATTTGTCAACTTCTACGGCAGGCATATTTTCAACTAAAAATCCTAAACTTACACAACTACCTAAAGTTATTTTTACAGCTGCTTTCAAATCATTACATAATAAGTTTGCCATTTTTGCTTTAGCTACAGAAATAATTTGTTCTATAGATAAGTTTGCTGCCTTTACTTGCGACTGAAGTCCAGAGCCTTTTTCTACTCCAGCTTCTTTTTTTAATAATCCGGAGATGGGTGGAGAAAAAACTTGAATTTCAAAAGTTTTTGTTCCCAAGTCAATTTCTAATTCAACCGGAACCTGCATCCCCTTAAATGAAGCTGTAGCTTCGTTAATTTGCGAAATAACATTATTGATGGGAATTCCTGCTGGACCTAACTTTTGACTTAAAGCTGGACCTGGCTTCATTGCCCCACCATCAACTAATAATTTTACATTCATTCTTCTTCCCTTCTGATAACTTTAACATTATCTAATTTAATAGTAACTGGCAATGGAACAACTGCTCCAAGTAAGCTCACTACCACTTCTTCTTTCTGTTTATCTATTCTTAAAACTTTCGCCTTTTCGCCCTTAAGTGTAGAAGAAATAATTTCAATAATGTCACTTTCTTTAATACTAACGGTAGAAGCAGAGGGTTCTACCATATTTTTAATTTCATCATAAGAAATTGTTTTCCCAATGATCCCCTTAATATAGGGTAAATTATAAACTGCTTCCTCGGCACTATCTCGATCTTCAGATTCTAAAAGAATGTATCCTCGAAGACCATGTGGCCTTGAAATAGAATAAATTTTGATATTTTTCTTTTTAGCTCTTTCATAAATCATTTCTAAAGCTCTTTCTTCCTTGTTCGTTTGTACTTTAATAATTAATATCATTTTATGTTCACACTACAACTTAACTTGTAAGAAGTAGATAGTAATAATTAATATTTTGGGTTTATAAAGTTTATGATTATCTTTCTTTTTTATCAAAATATTCAGATAAAGAATTAATTAAAAAAGAGTTTTAATTAAAATAGAAATCAAAAAACCAATTATTCCCAAAATAGCAATCCCAATTGCAGAAACTTTTGAAGTCATCTCAAATTCCTTTTTAGTTGGTTTTTTCAAAGCAAACCAGACTCTTTTACATTTTTTATAAAATGATTTTAATTGTTTCATAGAATAAATATTGGTTTCAGGTTTTTAAAACTTATTCAAGTTTTAATTCTAAACTAGGTTCATACATCTGGGCGGTTAATGCAGTTGGTCTCCTATGGCAATTGTCTGGAGAATCCTCATAACATAAGAGAGTTACATTTTCAGTTAGTGCCATCTTAGCTAACCCTTTGATTTTCTCAGCTTGTGGAATAAGTGTTTCTTTCATAAATCTACTAACATATCCCCACCATGAAAGACCATCATGATAATCAGTTAATAATTCGGGAGAAGGAGATAATTCAATCCAATGTTCATCAATAGAATAATATTCTGGGTGTCTTTCAGGATTGTAGGATCGCATAATACAAATCCTTTTTCCATCATCCGGACTTGGTTCAGCTCTAATAGATTTAGTTTTTAACATTTTTATTCAAGAAATTCAATACCTAATTCCTCTTCAATTTCTCTATGTTTCAAAGATTGCATTGTTTCGCCATGTCCTAAAACTTGTGAACTTTTAACACCTGTTGCAATTAAAAGTATCCTAATTGATTTATCCATGTCTGGGGAAATTTTAGCACCCCAAATCATTTTTGCTTGTGGGCTTAGTTTATCTCCAATAGTCCCAATAATTTGTTTACACTCTTCAAGACTCATATTTGGTCCCCCAATAATATTTACAAGTGCTCCTTTTGCTCCAGAAATATCCACATCTAACAGTGGATTTTGAAGTGCTTTTTGAACTGCATCCTGTGCCCTGTTTTCAGTATCACTTTCACCCATACCAATTAATGAAACCCCCCCTTCATTCATCACAGCACGAATATCTGCAAAATCCAAATTAACTAAACCAGAAGTCGTTACAAGTTCAGTAATTCCTTTTACAGCATTTGTTAAAATTTCATCACTAATTTTGAATGCAGTGTGCAAAGGCAATTCTGGAGCCAATTCTAATAATTTATCGTTGGGAATAACAATTAAAGTATCCGTGATGGACTCCATTTTTTCAAGACCTAAAACAGCATTTTCAATTCTTTTTTGTCCTTCAATTGTAAAAGGCATTGTCACAACACCAATAGTTAGTGCACCTTGTTTTTTAGCAATAGAAGCAACAACAGGGGCGGCACCAGTCCCAGTTCCACCACCCATACCACAAGTAATGAAAACCATATCACTTCCAGCCAATTTTTTCTTTAATTCAGATTCAGATTCTTTTGCTGCTTCTTCCCCTATTCTGGGATTACTTCCAGCACCAAGCCCTTGAGTTAATTCTTTACCAATCAAAACCTTGTGATTAGCATTTGTATAAAGTAGATCTTGCGCATCAGTGTTAATTGCAATTAATTCTCCCCCCCTAATGCCAATTTCACCCATTCTATTCAAGGAATTATTTCCTCCACCCCCAATACCAATTACTTTTATTTTTGCAGCTTGATTTTTAATCAATTCTGCTAGTTCTTTATCAATCTCTTTTACCTCAGGAGATGTGTTTCTCGTCTCATTAGAATAATTTTCATCCATGAGAAGAAAATGCTAAAACTCTTTATAAAAATTGTTGTGGTACTTTAATTAGAAAAGGAAATATTATTCTTTTTTAGGTAGAGGCAATTCAATTTCCGAAACTTCAACATCTAATCCAAAGATTTCTGCATATTTATCTTTAAATAATTCCACAAAAGATTTCATGCCTTTAGGGACGTTCATAAGAATTTTTTTATCTTTGATTTCAAAATCAAATTTTTGTCTATAAAAAAAATCATTTAAAGCAGCAATTTGATCTTTTTTTTCATCAATTCTTCTTAATATTTTTACAGTATATTCAACATCTTTTCCTGCAATTGGATTATTAAAATCAACCAGAATTCTTCCTCCAGAAACAGTTATTATTTTACCCATTTTTCCATCAAAATTAAGAACTACTCCTGGAACAGGATTAATTTTGTGTTTTATGAATGCTTTTATTGGCATCATTCTAACTAATTTTTGATCTCTTTTTCCAAAAGCTTCTTCTGGAGATAAAGAAATAATATGTTCTCCAATATCTTTATCAATTAGAAATTTATCAACACCTTTCACAAACATACCTTCACCCAAACAAAAAATAAAAGGTTCAGCTTTACCAGTAAGTTTAGCTTTTTCCATATTTTCCTTAATATTAGAATCAAAGATAGTTCCATCTTTTAACCTTCCAGTAAATTCAATCTCGAGAAAATCTTTTTCTTTGAATGCCATAGGAAAGAATTGAATTTTGACTTTATAAAATTAATTGAACCTAACTCACAAAAACTTTTATAAACTCCTTTCATTATTTTTTAATATGGTAGCAAAGATTATTGGGGCAACAGAAGCAAGGGTCGGAACAAATATTATTTATGAAGGTACAACTTATACTATTAAAAAAATAGATATTTCTAAAACAGGAAAACACGGACATGCTAAATGTAGAATTGAAGCAGCAAACATGTTTACTGGAAATAAAAAAATATTTGTAATTCCGGGACATGACAAACTTGAAATACCGATGGTTACAAAAAATAAAGCACAAGTTCTTTCAATTGCAGAGGATAAATTGAATATAATGAATGTTGAATCTTTTGAAACAATTGATATAGATATACCTGAAGAATTTAAAGATCAATTTGTTGAAAATGATAATATTGAATATTGGGATATTGAAGGTAAATTAATCTTGAAGAGAAAGCTATAATTCCAAATCTAAATTTTTATAAATCATGTAACTATTAGTTTTATATGTCCTTTAAAAGTTCTTTAAGATTAGAATTAAAATATTTAAAAAAAGAGAAATGTGATGAGATCCAAAAATATATAAGATTTGCAGATAATCTTTTTACTTTTGAAGGAAATATGGCCCCGCACGGCCATTATGATGTAATGGTTTTTTACGATTCAGACAAAGAGATTCCTAAAAAGGATCTGAAAAGACATTATGGAAAGTTGTTGGAGATAATACTCGAAGATTAATATTTTTATTTTTTAGCCAATAGAGAAAACTTTAAAAACTAAATTTCTAATTCTATTAACATGGCAACGAAAATACCTGAAGCAGTAAATAGACTTTTCAAAAATATGTTTGTATGTCAAAAATGCCAAACTAAGATTAGATCAGATAATCAAAAAATCTTGAAAGGAAAAGTTAAGTGTAGGAAATGTGGTAAATCACAATTCAGAGTTTTGAAGAAGAAATAAACATTACAATTTTAAACTCCTACTCATAATTAGTAACAGGTGATACAATGAATTTTTTAATATTAGATATAATTTTACTAATTTTATTCGCAAGTTTCATATTTTTATTTCTTTATAAAAATAGAAAAAAATTAAAAAAAGAGGGGTGGCTCTTTCTTTATCACACAAAATGGGGCCTGAAATTAATTGAAAATACGGGAAAAAAATATTCAAAAACTTTGAAAATTTTAAGTCATTTTTCTGTTTGGATTGGTTATATTTTAATGATTATGATGATTTATTTATTTGGAAGAATTGTTTGGCTTTACACATACCATTCAGACATAGTAAGAGCAATAAAAATACCCCCGATAATGCCCCTAATTCCTTATTTACCACAAATATTCAAATTAAGTTTCTTACCCCCATTTTATTTCTCATATTGGATTTTAATCTTAGCAATAATTGCAATTACCCACGAATTTTTCCACGGAATTTTTGCAAGCCTAGCAAAGGTAAAAACAAAAACAACTGGCTTTGGATTTTTCCCATTTTTCTTCCCAATATTTTTAGCAGCTTTTGTTAATTTGGATGAAAAGGCAATGGAGAAAAGAAGTAATTTTAAACAAAGAGCAGTCTTATCGGCGGGAACATTTGCAAATATTCTAACTGCCATTCTTGGGGTTTTTTTAATGTGGGGATTCTTTGCCATATCTTATGCTCCAGCAGGAGTAATGTTCGATGATTATCCATATGGCATTGTAAATATAAATGATATTGATTCAATAAATGGTATTCCAGTAGATTGGACCAATATTTCATTATCTGATTTTGAGAGCTTTACACAATTCACATCAATAATCTCAAATGATACAGATTATTTTGCAGTTAAGGCTCTCGTTGATGAGAATCGAGTGGCCCTATATTACCGTTCTCCTGCAATAGAAAAAAATATAACGGGAGTAATCACAAAAATAAATGGGGAAGAAATATTAAATTTAGAACAATTATCTTTAGAATTAAAAAAATATTCTCCACAAGATTCAATAACTTTAGAACTTTACAATGGAGAAAATTATAGTGATACAGAGATTACATTGGGAGAAAATCCTTTTACAAAAGAATCTTGGATTGGAATCAGTTTTTATGATCATAGTTCTTCAAGTTTTTTAGCAAAAATAAGTTCAGTCTCAAATCTTTATAAAAAATCAAATATTTTTTATCTTCCAAAATATAATGCAGCAGAATTCATTTATGATTTTTTATGGTGGTTAGTTTTAATTTCATTCAGTGTAGCATTGGTTAACATGCTCCCGATGGGAATTTTTGATGGGGGGAGATTTTTCTATTTAACAATTCTAGCAATAACCAAATCTGAGAAAATAGCAGCAAGATCTTTCAAGGTTTTAACAAATGTTTTCCTAGCTCTTCTGGCAATTGTGATGATTTTTTGGTTGAAAAGTTTTTTCTAATTTCTTCATTTAAATTTTCTATAAAATCCTAAAAATCTTTTTCTTTTATTAAAAATATCTAATGAACGAGCATATCGAACATCTTCAATTGAATAAAATGCATTTGGATTAAAATGTTTGACAATTTTTAAAATTTCTTTGAGTTCTTTTTTATCAATAACGGAAAAAATAATTTTAACTTTTCCTTTTCTTCCCCTTGCGTCAGAAATTGTAATGGGAAAATCAAATTTTTCCAGTTCTTCAATTAATTTTTCTGCATTCATTTGAGTAATTATTCTAATCATCACTTTACCAATTGAAAGTTTTTCCTCAAGTTTCATTCCAATAAAAGTTCCTGCAGAAAATCCTGCCGCATATGCAACATATAAAATTGGATTTGTAACATCAGTCATTAATTTTGAAACAACAACTACCCAAATCAAAACTTCAAAAAAACCGAGAATTGGAGCCAGATATTTCAAACCTTTTGAGATAAAAATAACTCTTAGAGTCCCAATGCTTACATCCAATATTCTTGCAAAAAATATTAGAAAAATTAATGTTATATCTATCATTTGAAATTCCATTACTCGCACAAGAAAGTTCCCTTTAAAAATTATTCCCCAAACTTTAAAACTTCCACCTTCTTTGCCCCACCATGTCAAAAGCACGTAAACGTATAAGAAAAGAAACATATGAACCAGTTGGAAAACATTCCGCAGTTCAACTTTGTAATTGGACAAAAAAATCTCTAAAGGATGAAGGTGTTTGTTTCAAAGAAAAGTTCTATGGAATAAAATCACATCTATGTTGTCAAATGAGTCCTTCAATCCTTTGTAATAATCGTTGCATACATTGTTGGCGCGATATTTCAAATGCAAAAGATGAATTTTTAAAAGAGATAGATGAACCAAAAGAAATAATTGAAGGTGCAATAAAAGCACAGCAAAAACTCCTGACTGGGTTCAAAATAGACCCAAATTCAGACAAAAAGCAGTTGTCAAAAGCAAATCAAAAAAAGTTAAAAGAAGCACAGCAACCAAATCAATTTGCATTAAGTCTAACTGGAGAACCAACACTTTATCCCAAGATAGGAGAATTAATTGAAGAAATAAGAAAACGAAATGCAACCTCTTTTTTAGTAACAAATGGATTACAACCAGAAGTAATTAAAAAATTAATCAAAAATAATCAAATTCCAACAAGACTTTATGTTTCAGTGAACACTTCAAACAAAGACGCCTATGATAAATTCCATAGGAGCCTAAAAGAAAACGCATGGGAAAAATTAAACGAAACATTACAATTATTCAAAAAAGTAAAAAAGAAAAATACAACCGTTTTTAGAATGAACCTAGTAAGGGATTTGAACATGGAAGACAAATACATTCCAGAGTTTGCAAGAATGATTCGACAATCTAAACCAGATTTTATAGAATTAAAAGGATTTATGTCTGTGGGATTTGCAAGAGAAAGATTGGGCTATGAAAAAATGCCGACACATGAAGAGATGCTTGAGTTTGTAAAAAAGTTGGAAAAAGAGTTGGAGGACACAAGATATATTTTACAAGATGAACACGAGGCAAGTCGAGCTTATGTTTTATGTAAAGATAAAAAAGATTTGAAAATTAAGGAAGAGGATTATTAAATCAATAATTTCCCATGTAAAAAATCTTTTTAATTTTTTGGAGCAGAATATTTTTTTTTAAAAAAACAATATTGTTCTGAAGAGCCATTATTCTTTCTAATAATACTTACAAAGGGTAGATGTTCCACAATTTCACAATTACCAATCCCTTGCAGAATTTTATAATTCACCATTTCTTTTCCAGCAGGATAAATGTTCACACCAGAAAATCCAAAATAAATATCAAATTTTTCGGATTCAGGAGTTACCTCAATTGGAAGACTTTTTATGAAATTTAATTTTCCTTCTAATTCTGAAATTTTTAGATTTTCTTCATCAAAATGTATTACGAATTTGTTGTTCATATTATAATTTACAAAAAAGATTCTTTAATAGTTTATATGATATCAACTTTTCCCATCTTACAACCAAACAACGCCTTCCTTCGTCAAAGCACAAAATCTAATTCCAACAGGAACATTAATTAAAGCAGAAACTAAAGCCATGTGTTCTTTACCATCACCTGAAGCAATGGAACAACCAATTTCCATTCCACTAAATTTACCCTTCAATTTATTTAATAAATCTTCTTTCAAATCAATTAATTTTTTACTTAAATCAACTTTAACAAAATCAAATTTCTTTTCATGGGAAAAAGTTTTTCCTTCTTCTCCACCAACCAAAATTATTTTTTCCCATTCACCATGTTTCATAAGTCCAGAAACTTGTCCCCACGATCTTTCATCCTTTGAAAGTAAACATATTAATTCCATACTATCCCAAATAAAAATCTCTTTATAAGAATTATTATCTTTTACTGACAAATAACTAACCCAATTAACCAAACTTCGTTAAGGTTATTCTTCGCTCCCGGAGAAAAATAATTAACCAGGAACAATCCTTCGAGATAATCATATTAATCCTCCCAAATGTTGCATGTAATTATTTTCTCCCAAATACTCGAACTACTTCGTGGGATTTATCTCCCCTTTTTCATATATTCCTTTACTTCAGAAACAGTCAAATAGTTATCTGAAAATTTTTCCCATCTTGAATTTTTCAACAATTTATTTGCCTTTACTTTCAAAGCAATTAATTCTTCTCCATATCCCTTTCTTATTGCTAAAGTGTCTGCCATTCTTTCCTCTTCAATCCTATATTTACTACTAAATATATATTTAATCAAATGAGGATAAAAATAAATCCATTTTTTTCTTTGAGCCAACGAAAAGTGGGAAAGTTCATGAGACATAAGCCCTGCAACAACCTTTTTATTTAATTTGTCACATGGACTTGCAATTGCGAGTAAATTTATTCTTGGTAATAACCATAGAACTCCAGACCCTGGAATTGGAAAAGGAATCTTAACAATCCAAATTCTACCCTTAATTTCAGGAAAAGATTTCTTCCTAATTTCCTTAACCAATTTTCTATAATTCATAAATTAATATCTATTCAAATCAATTTAAACTTATCCAATACCCCTCCCAAATTTATTAAACGCTTTTTTCCTAATTTCCCCATGAAAGAAGTGTATAAGTTTTCTCTAGAGGAACTCTATTCCCAGTTAAAAACTTCTCCAAATGGATTAATCCAAGAAGAAGCCAAATCAAGGCTAGAAAAATATGGAAAAAACACAATAAAGAAAAAAACAACATTCCAGCCATTAAAAATTTTATTTAAGCAATTCAATTCCTTTTTAATTTATATTCTTTTAGTAGCATCAATTATTTCCTTTCTAATAAATCATTTAATGGACGGATCAGTCATTATGGGAATTGTTTTATTGAATGCAATCATAGGATTTTTCCAACAATATCGTGCAGAAAAAGCAATACAAAAATTAAAGAAATTAATTATCCCAAAAACAAGAATAATTAGAAATGGCCACCAAATTGAAATTTTATCAACAGAATTAGTCCCAGGAGACATAGTAATTCTTGAAGCAGGAGATAAGATTTCTGCCGACTTAAGAATTTTAGAATCAGAAAATGCAGCAACTAATGAAGCAGTATTAACAGGAGAAAGTTTACCTGTTTCAAAAGAATTCGGAACAATAGAAAATCAAACTTCTCTTTCGCAGAGAAAAAATATGTTCTATGCTGGAACATCTTTTGTAAGGGGAACTGCAAAAGGTTTGGTTGTAGCAACAGGGATGAATACAGTTTTCGGAAAAATTGCAGAAAATTTACAAAAAATAGAAATAACAAAAACACCAATGCAAAAAAGATTAGATAAATTTTCAAAACAAATTGGTTTAATCATTTTAGCTTTTGTTTCAATAATAATTTTACTGGGAGTTACAGAACATTTTGAATTGATTGAAATGTTTTTAACAGCTGTTGCATTGGCAGTATCTGCAATTCCCGAAGGTCTTCCAGCGGTTCTAACAATTTCTTTTGCGATAGCATCACTGCTAATGTCAAAAAAAAATGTAATTATAAGAAGACTTCCAGCAGTAGAGTCTTTGGGCAGCGTCACAGTAATTTGTTCTGACAAGACGGGCACCTTAACTGAAGAAAAAATGATTGTGGAAGAATTTTTCACAAATAACCAATTGTATCCTGCAAATAAAATTGACCTAAATCAAAATAAAGAATTATTCCTGCTCATCAAAACAAGCATTTTATGTAATAATGCTCGATATGAAAAAGAATCTGTTGGGTATAGTTTTATGGGGGACCCAACAGAAATAGCTTTAGTTGAAAATGCTTTGAAATTTGGATTAGATAAAAAATCATCTATAGAAAAAGAGCCTTCAATCAAAAAGTTTGAATTTGATTCTACTAGAAAAATGATGTCTGTTGTTAGAGAATATTCTAGCTATAATACAATGTATTCTAAAGGAGCAATAAAGAAAATTTTAGAAATTTCAAACAGGGAATTAATTAACGGAGAAGTAAGAGAATTAACTCAAACAAGAAAACAAGAAATACTTTTGAGAGCAAATGAAATGGAAAAAAAAGCTTTGAGGGTATTGGGGTTTGGAATAAAAAATATTTCTAAGAAAGAATTTCCTGAAGAAAAAGATTTAATCTTTTTAGGATTAACTGGAATGATTGATCCCCCTAGACCTGAAGTAAAAAATGCTATAAAAGAATGTCGTGAAGCAGGGATTCAAGTAAAAATTATTACTGGAGATTCTGCATTAACTGCAAAAGCCATTGGGGAGAAAATTGGAATAGTTGGAAGAGTTGTTGAAGAATTAGAATTAAAAAATATGTCTGATGAAGAGTTATTGAATTCCATAAATAAAATAGCAATTTTTGCAAGAGTGACCCCAAAACAGAAATTAAGGATAACTCAAATACTCCAAAAGAAAGGAGAGATAGTCGCAATAACAGGGGATGGCATAAATGATGTTTTAGCATTAAAATCTGCTGACGTGGGGGTTGCAATGGGCAAAAGGGGGACAGACATAGCAAGGGATGTATCAGATATTGTTTTAATTGATGACAATTTTGCTTCATTAGTTGAGGGTGTGAGGGAAGGTAGGAAAACATATGACAACATCAAAAAATTTACAAAATATTTGTTAGCAGTAAATTTCTCTGAAATATTTTTAGTATTATTTGCATTAGTTCTTGGAATGCCTTTACCTTTAATTCCATTACAGATACTCTGGATGAATCTAGTAAGTGATTCTTTTCCCTCAATGTCTTTGGTATTTGAAAAAGGAGAGAATGTTATGAAAAGTAAACCTAGAAAAGAAAAGAGTATTGTTTCGGGAACTTGGAAGTACATAATTTTGGCAGGAATTTTGGCATTTATTACAGAATTGATAATTTACTTAGTTTCAATAAATCGGGGAGACCCAATTGAATTAACAAGAACGTTGGTTTTAACAACGGCAATAATATATGAACTCTTTTTTGTATACACTTGTAGATCAAAAATAACACTCAAAAAAATTGGAATTTTTTCTAACAAATGGTTGAATGTGGCAGTAATTGGTTCAATACTAATTCATTTAATTTTAATTTATACTCCATTAAGAAACTTTTTTGAAGTAGTGCCTTTAACACTAGACAATTGGATATTTATTTTGCCTTTTGCAATTTCTGGTTTAGTAATATTTGAAATAGCAAAATATGTGAAATTGAAGAGAAATAAATATAAATAAACTCCTTTTCTAATTTGAATGAATCAAGAAAAAGTTTACGCACTAATTGATGAATGCAGAAAAGAAATGCTTGTAATAGATGAAAATTTTTATGGATGCCCAAGAATTAATGCTCACGAACATGAACAACGTTCTTACATAGCACAATTCAAAAAACTAAACATAAAATCTTCAATTGTATCAAACATATATTCTTTTAGAAACGATGATGGAGAAATCACAGATATCAAAAATAATATTGAAAAAATGTTTGTCAGTAAATAAAAAAAGTTGTAGGAGACAAGAAAATCCCGAGAGATTTTATGTCCAAGGAAACTATACTTTGGAAAACCCGAGGGTTAAACAAAGTCGTTCTACTGTATCCGAAGACACAAAGAACAGACATCCTTAATCAAAGGAACAAGTCCTTCAATTCCTACAGTTTATTGAATAAAATACAATATTTAACTTTAATAAAAAATATTTATCCAAAAATGTTTGTTGTGGATATTATTTTTCCAGTAATTTTAATTCCCCAAACAAGAATTAATCCAATTCCTGCCCCCCATAAACACCCAACCATTTTGCCCAGCATTGTTGAAAGAGAAGTTCTGTTTATTTCTGTTTTATTCATTTTCAATTTTTCAGCCATTCTACCTTCAAATAATCCCCCAATACCATCGGTAATTGTATTTCCTGCAGCTCCCCCTAAAACAGCTCCTGCAACTCCAGCAAATATTCCTCCAAGAACTGCAGTAAAAATTAAAACCCCATTATCAATCATTCCAAAAACAACATCTGGCATAACTTCATTAAGGTTTATTTTAAAAATTTTTAAAAAACCGACTCCTAAAAATCCCAATAAAATATATGCTGGACCAATCAACTCTTCTTCAAAAATTAAAAATACACTAACTCCGACTACGATTAAACCCAAAATAATAAAACTTGTAAGAGCTTTCACAAATTTTTTTCTCATAAAATAAAGAAATATTCACCCTTAAAATATTTAACTCTTTTTTTTAGGGATAAATTTTTGAAACAAGAATTAATAAGAAAACTTTCTTTTTTTCTTAATGGAAAAAGAAGTTTTAATGAAAAAGGGATTTTTGATTGGGGGTGCCATTTTTTTGGTTTTATTTATTGCAGCATTATTTTTCTTTTCTCCAAGGTTTTCTGGAAACATAATCCTTTCAATTGAAGATGTTTCAAATATTAGCGAGAACACAATTCAAATAAGGGATTTTACATATTTTCCAAAAGAAGTTAAATTAAGTGTGGGTGAAGAAATAAATTGGGTAAATTTAGATTATGTAAGACACACTGTAACCTCGGATGGTGGTGGACCATTAAATTCTGTTTTATTGTCTCAAGGTGAAGAATATTCGTACATTTTCACAACTCCTGGAGAATATGATTATTATTGTACTCCCCACCCCTATATGACTGGAAGAATAGTTGTTGAATAAGATTTCTAAAGAAATCGTTTTTGGATTTAAATGAGACATGAAATTTTGTAACAATCTTTTGATTGTAAAAAATTACATAACTAAAGATAAATCAAAAAGAAAACAAAGCGATAAGTAGTGGAAGTTTAATTAACCATATCTGGCACAAGATAATAAAATTACAAAGAGGCTTTTAGTAACTCTATACTACAATTCTCGGCGAACCTCGAATCTTACATAAGAGTTCTATCAACGTCATCTTCTATGACGGCCTTAATTATCTCGTTTTGCGGATGGCTTCGAGCTTAGATGCATTCAGCTCTTATCCATACATTGCGTAGCTATGCAGCCTGCCAATTGACAACTGCTCACCAGAGGCAACCAAGTTCCGTTCCTCTCGTACTAGAAACTTGTTCCACTCAGACAATAACACACCTAGTAGATATCATACAAACTGTCTCGCGACGTTCTTAACCCAGCTAACGATCCCTTTTAATGCGTGAACTCCGACACCCTTGCACGCTTCTGCACGCGCAGGATAGGGAGAGCCGACAGCGAAATACCAAACCGCCCCGTCAATACGGACTATCGGGGGCGACCAGCTTATTATCCTTGGGGTAACTTTTCTATCAGACACGGCATCTATTAAAAATGCTCGTGGGTTCACTAGGTCCAACTTTCGTTTCTGCATTTCTTACTGTTCAAAATACAGTTAGACAAACTTTTGCCCTCGCACTCATCCCTAGATTTCCAAGCTAGGTGAGTTTGTCTTTGAGTCCTACCGATATCTTTTCGGCAGGGCACCGCCCCAGTCAAACTGCCCGCCTGCTGCTGTCCTCATAAAGAGTAAGCAATCTTGAGAAAAATGGGTAGTATTACAAGTTCGCTCCAGTGTCACCAAAATGACACCTTCAACGCTCCTACCTATGCTATGCATTTCTGACAAAATCACAACAACAAGTTGCAGTAAAGTTCCACAAGGTCTTAGCTTCCCACTAGGCGTCTCCGGTCTTTGCACCGGAAAAATATTTTCAGAGGATTCTAACCAGGGACAGTGACAACCTCGTTAAACCATTCATGCAAGTCGCAATTCATACGACAAGGTATTACGCTACCTTAAGAGGGTCATAGTTACCCCCGCCGTTTGATGGACCTTAGCCCCCTTGTAAGAGGGTTTTAGACACCACCACTGGGCAGGTCTCACCAAGTATACACGTCCTTTCGGAATAGCACTTGGCTACGTTTTTGTTAAACAGTCGGGCCGTCCTTGTTACTGAGATCTATCAATGCATTTACATTTCTGAAAAACACAAAAATAGACATCCCTTCAGCCGAAGCTACAGGACTAACTTGCCGAATTCCCTTGATTAGTTTTATCCTACACGTCTTAGCCTTCTCAGCTAGAGCACCAGTGTCGGTTGTGGGGTACAGTTAATCAACTCAAGAATATTCCCTTTTCACTGGCTCCTGGACTCAGCAAAATACCCAAAGATTCTTCTGCGTCTTAGGATTACCCTCGACAGCTTTCTCTTTTGAGATGTCCTTTCAGACACTTGCTTATCCGGAAGCTAGAAATATTATATAAGAGTCGATTAGTACAGGAATATTAACCTGTCATCCATCGTCGTACGCAGTTAAGATACAACTTAGGTCCTGACTAACCCTTGGCTGTCATACATTGCCAAGGAAACCTTGCTCTTTCGACGTTTTCTATTCTAAAGAAAATCACATCCTACTATTACCAGGATTCTCATTCGTTCCCGCTCCAACCTTCCTCTCGGAAAATCTTCTGTGCAGAAACGACGCCTACTTACCAGAACACTTCATCAGAAGTGCCTCCAAAGTATCGGTATAATGCTTAGCCCCGTCCATTTTCGGGGCTCTGAACCTCAATAGGTGAGCTGTTACGCTTTCTTTAAATGATAGCTGCTTCTAAGCTTACATCCCCAGTGTCTCAGGTTCAAAACACCCTTCGATACACTTAGCATTAATTTTGGGACCTTAACTTTGGTCTCCCTTGTTCAGGTCTCGTGACAGTATCTTACATACTGACACTGTTTCTTATTCTAAGCAATTAGCAGTTTCTGAGTTGGAAAAATTTCCGTAAGCAACATGGCCCCTGCAAAATTCATCCGTACTTTACACCGCTAATAAACTAAATAAGACTATACGGAGGCATATTTCAGTAGGAACCAGCCATTGCCAGATTAGATAGGCTTTTCACCCCTATCCACAGGTCATTCGAGTGCATGTACACAACAACGGTTCAGCCCTCCATCCGGCTTTCGCCAGACTTCAGCTTGCCCATAGATAGATCATCTGGCTTCAGGTCTTGTCCTTGTGACTAAACGCATTTTCATACTTGCTTTCGCTTTGGTTACACAACATAGTTGTTTAGCCTTGCCACAAAGAAAAACTCCCTGGCCCGTTTTTCGAAACGTACGTTACAACCCCTTGTCTTGCGACGTAGGAGCAGTAACCAACTGTAACTGTTAGATTTCAAGTCTTTTAACTTTCTGTTAAGAATACTTTTCAGCTTTCCCTCGCGGTACTAGTGCGCTATCGGACTTTAGTTTTATTTAGGGTTAGCAGTTAATCCTGCCATATTCAGACCCCTAATTCAAGAGGCCCTACTCTTTTGAAGAACAACATATCAACTTAATCTACGGGACTATCACCCTCTAAGGTGGAACTTTCCAGTTCACTTTGACTCGTTGACTTAGAATTATTTCTTCACCACATCTCTACCTCCCTTTCAGGAGGAGATTCAGTTTGCCCTGTACCCTTTTCGCTCTCTGCTAATAAGGGCATCACTATTGTTTTCTTTTCCTGCCGGTACTAAGATGTTTCAATTCCCGGCGTTCTCTCCCCTCTCGGGGCGATTCAGAGATCTTGGGATCAATACTTGCATGCAATTCCCCCAAGCTTTTCGCAGCTTGCCACGTCCTTCATCGAAACTAAAACCAAGCTATCCGTCTAACAGCATATATTAGTAAGATTATTTTCTTATGCCTAATGTGATTATTTATATTTATTAAACTTCCACTACTTATCTCATTGAATGTGATGTTTGAACATTGCATTCTCCATCCGATCCAGAAGTTTTTCATTCTGAACCTTGTTTTTTTCCGCCCAATTAAGGGTTGAATGTGATTTGTGAATTAACTAAGTTTTCTTGATTATTTAAAATGGACCGTTCGGGAATCGAACCCGAAACCCATCGTTGCAAACGATGTGTGATACCACTTCACCAACAGCCCATTGGTAAACAAGATGAGTATATAGAAGCGGTTTAAACATTTTTAAAAAAATGTTTTCCCGTAAGGGTATCATATATTTTGTCGACCTAAATAGCATAATTAAAATAGGAGGTGATCCATCTGCAGGTTCCCCTACAGATACCTTGTGACGACTTAACCTACCTTGTCTAGCCAAGGTTCTCCCCCGAAGGGTTTCACCATGACTAAACTCGGTTGATTTGACGGGCAGTGTGTGCAAGAGACCGTGACATATTCACCGGACGTTGATAACATCCGATTACTACGAATTCCAGTGTTACGAGATTGAGTTACAAACCTCGATCTAAACTAAGATGGACTTTAAGAGATTAGCTTCTCCTTTCGGAGTCGCATCCCACTGTATCCACCATTGACGCGCGCGTGTCGCCCAGGGGATTCGGGCTGTACTCACCTAACGTAGCCCCTACTCTCATCCTCGTTTCCAAGGCAATCTCCATATTGTACACGTAGTAAATATGGACGGGGGTCTTGCCTGTTACCTGATTTAACAGGTCACCTCACGGCACAGGCTGACGTCGGCCATGCAGCTCCTCTCAGCGTGTCAGGTAAGCCCTTCAGACTGACCTTCATTCTGCTGTCGCTCCTGGTGAGGTTCACGGTGTAAAATCTAATTGAACCGCACGCGTCACTCGTTGTAGTGTCTCCCCGCCAATTCCTTTAAGTTTCGGCCTTGCAACTATACTTCCCAGGTAGCACACTCTCAACTTCTCTTCAGCACCAATACCTCTCGAGGAGATACTGATGTTTAGTGTGCAGTGTTTACTGCTAGGACTACACGGGTATCTAATCCGTTTTGCGCCCCTAGCCTTCATCCCTTACTGTCAGAACCGTCCTCGTAAGATGCCTTCGCTATTGTGAGTCCGTCCAAGATTAACACATTTTACCGCTACTTTGAACGTACTTCTTACGTCTTCCGGTCTCTAGTCTAGCAGTACTTCCCGCTCGCTCCATATTTGAGATATGGAATTTCACAAGAAACTTACCAAACAAGCTACGGATGTTTTAGACCCAATAAAAATGGCTGCGACTTGGACCGCGAGTATTACCGCGGCGGCTGGCACTCGTCTTACCCAGTCCTTATTCCTATACCTTTTTACAGTACAGAAAAGCATTCCAAAAAGGAACGCACTTTGACTCAAACTATCACGCTTGCGCGCATTGTAGATTATTCCTAACTGCTGCACCCCGTAGGGCTGGGAATGGTGTCTCAGATTCCCTCTCAGGGCTTCTCCGCTAAGAGCCCTTACGGATCTTCGGCTTGGTGGGCATTTACCCCGCCAACAACCTAATCCGCCGCAGCCCCATCCTTAGGCACAAGTTTCATGGACAAATCTTTCCAGGGTAAGTCCAATATTAAGTATTAACCTCAGTTTCCCGAGGGTATCCTTAACCTAAGGGTAGGTTAGCTACGTGTTACTGAGCAGTTCGCTTTCAACTTCTAAAAGAAACCAAATAACTGGCATGTCTTAGTGCAAATCAAAGAGCCGCAGCCGCCAGCAGGATCAACTGGAATTAAATAATATCATAAATTACTCAAATAAATTTGAAAAATTTCAATTACGCGATTTATTACTATAAGATAAATAAATCACTTCACACATACTCCTAACTATTGGCTTAGCTATATTTTTTTAAGATCAAACAACATAATGACTTACTGTTAGTATAAACTTCATTTCATTTTCAAGAAAAAAATCCTTAAATCTATTCGTTCAACAAACAGCATGACTGCTTCTATATACATCATACCTTACATGTTGAACATTTTATTAAGGCACTCATCTTAGTTAATGAATATCCGACAAATTTTACATTTATAAATGTTTCGTCATAAAAAAAAGGAGTTTGAAAATATTAGTTTATCCTCGGTTCAAAAGAAAATTTATAATATAGTTTTTCTTTCATTTTTTATGGATTTATTTGAATATAAAAAGAAAAGAAAATTTGAAAAAACTACTGAATCAAAGACAAGAAAAAGGAATTCTAAAAAATCAATTTATGTAATTCAAAAACATTCAGCGTCGCATTTACATTATGATTTACGTTTAGAATTTGATGGCGTTTTGAAATCTTGGGCAATTCCAAAACTTCCTCCAAAAAGAAAAGGATTGAAAAGATTAGCAATACAAGTTGAAGATCATCCTTTGGGATACGAAAAATTTAATGGAATAATTCCTGAAGGAAATTATGGTGCCGGAAAAGTTGAAATTTGGGATGGGGGAACTTTCAGTGTCGTGGAAAAAGAAAAAAATACAATTGTTGTCGACATAAAAGGTGAAAAACTAAATGGAGAATATTGTTTAGTTAGAACAAAATTTCAAGGAAAGAAAAATAATTGGATATTCTTTAAGAGATAAATCCTTAAATATGAATTTAAAATTATTTTTTTATGGAATCAAATCAAAAAATTCTAAACGAAATCGATTCTTGTATAAATGTCTATAATACTATTTTTTCAAAAAATAAAAAAGTAAATTATTTAAGTCATTTTGTAACAAAAGGAGAAAGATATTATCAAGCTTTAGAAAAATATTCTGTAAAAAATTTGGAAGAATTAAATAAAATAAATATCCAAATTATCAAAGTAATAAGAAAAAATAATTTGCTAGAGGGAGAAAATATGAAAAAGGAATTAGACAAATTAAATATTGGTTATGTAATTGAGCCAGGGAAATTTTTTGCTAAAGGTTGGTCTCAAATTCATTATGCAGAATTTTGGAAAAAAGTAGTAGAAAAATATGCAGACAAGGTAATTTTTCATGACTTATTTTACACTTCAGAAGGGGGATTAGAAGAATTCATAATTTCAATTGAAAATAATAAAGAAATAAGATTATTTAATAATTTAAAGAAATTTAATTCTAAAAATATTTTATCAAAAATAGAAGATACAATAATTAGGGTGGATAAAATTGGGGAAGATATTGAGAGATTCAAAGATATTTATTTGCGGTTAAAAAAGATAATTTAATTTATTTTATAATTCCATCAATAGAAATTTTAAATCAAAACACTAAAGTAATGATTTATCTAAATTATTCTAAATCAAGAGGGGGTTGCAAATTTATGGTTAAGTTTTATAGTTTATCAACTGATAGGAAGACTCATTATAATTTTGATAATCCTTTAGAAATAAAAGCAAGTGAATTAGATAATTTGAAGGATATTTTAGCTCCCCATATTTCTAAAGAAGATTTAAAAAAAGTTCCAAAAATCCATACAGAAGAAGTAAATGGTATCTTAAGGCCCGTAGGTTATAGGATGGTTAATGCGAATGGTTTAACTTCTTTAGGACTCAGAAGAAATCCACATATTCTAACTTATCCCGTTAATGAATGGTTTTCTTTGCCCGAAGATTGGGTTGTTCCTGGACCTCAAGATTGGGGAGGAGTTTCCATTGCAAGGACAGTTGGAAAAGTACATGGGATGCAAAAATATATGAAAGAAAAACATAATATGGAAACAAGAGTTTTCAAAACAGCCTTTGAAGATATTATTCATCATAAAGAATGGAGAATCAAAACTAACAAACTTTTAATGTATGAAGAAATTTTCTTATAAAATCTTTTAAGAGATAATTTAATGTTTCAAATAACCACTTTCAGTAAGTTGATTCATTTGTTTTATTTTAGCCAGAACTCCACTATTTTTCATTCCCGCCTCAATGATGCTATATGATCGGTCTAAAATATTTGCTTTTTCATCCCAACCAATAATTTTTTCAACAACAGGATCGACAAATTCTCTTTTTGCCATATATCCGTTTTCACCAGTAGGGTCATATCTTGGAATTTGTGTTCCACGAGTAGAGCTACATTTTCCAATCATTTGAACAAATGGATTAACGGGAGGTTTTCCAGTATCTAAAAAGATCATCTTTCCGTTTTGAGCAGCCATTCCTGAATGATGTCGATCAGCCGCAAATCCATATACAGCATCATCTTTTGTTCTAACCATTTGTCTGATTGGTCCATCAATTTCAGTTTTACCAGACCACATTTTATGGGCAATAACTGCATTCAAAACAGTCCCTTCAAGTCCAGGGAGTCTTGCCATATCATAATTGAAACTTTGTCCAGCTGTTGAACCATGCCCCATTTTTATTTTTCCAATTGATTGATAAAATCCATCTCCATCTAATGCTTTAATCACAATATCCCCTTCACTTTGTTGATCTTTCCCAGATGCTTGATGATGATTTCCCATTCCAACAAAAGTTTCCATGCCTTTGTTCATCAATTCATGAAACAATTGAAATTCATATTTTTTGAAATCAGTTGTCTGCCCTTCTAATTTATGTGTCACAATACCGTCGAGCATTTCTTGAGTAAAAATATCCCTATACATCATTAACTCTTCAGGTTTTGCTCCACCTTTAAGCAATCCCGCAGTTAAAGTATCTAATTCTTCCCTAAAATTAATCCCACTTACCCAAGTACCCAATTTTTTAGCATCATAACTTCTAAAGGCTTGAGCACCGTTAAATGCTTCAGTAATAATTGAATATTTCATAGAATCAGTTCCCATGCTTTGTAAAGCAGCTAATTGGGACGCACGAATACCTTCAGATAAAGTAAATCTTCCTGGCATACTCCATTCTCCAAAATGTAAATCATTAGCATTGAAAACATTATAAAATTCAGGACGGACTTCATCATAAATTAAGTTTAATTCAGTTTGAGCTTTTTTCAACTCTTTTTGACGATCTTCCTTATATTTTTTATCACCTTTTCTTGAAACTTTTTCTTCTAATTTAGATATTTCCTTTTCTAATATTTGAACTTTTTCTCCAAATTCTTTTCCAATTTGAGCATAAAAATCATCGTTAAAGAAAATTTGTTCTTGACTTCTGTCAGGGTGGTCAATCACAATAACATTTCCTGCAGTATCTCCACCTTTGTCTGCCCTTTTTGCATACCATGTTCCAGTATTACCCTTTGCCATCAAGTCATAAAGTTTTTCATAATTATGTCTAGTTGGAAGTTTCAAAAAAGTAGTTAATTCTTTATCATAAGCATTTTCTCCTTTAACTCTCGTCGGTGCGACAGTAAATTTAGTCTGAGTTAAAAATCCTTCAGCAGAGTGACTAGTAAAATACATGTCTGAAGAACCATGTTCATTTTTCTTAAATTCTCCATGAGTTTTGGGTTTTTCTTTACGTTTATGGACCCTACTAGATAAAACATGTTGTTGAAAATTTTGAAGTTCAGCAAATCCTCCTTTGATAGGTTCATTACTTCTTTCAACATTCGTTTGAGGAAAGGAAGTCATAATTGTTCCAATGGGAACATTTGCTCTTTCTTCTTCTGTCATATTTTCCCAATTGATTTGATGTTCTGGATCCGGAACGTGAACAGAAATTAATTTATCTGTATGTAAATGAATCCTATGATCTTTTCCAGTTATTCTTTTTAATTCAGGAATTAATATTTTTTCATAAAATGCTTTATATTTTTCTTTTTTAACCATTTGAAGAACTTTAGCATCAGTTGGTTGAATTGCAATATGTCCAGTGAACCAAGATGGCCCTTGAGTTTCTTCTTGAATTAATGCATTTTCAAATCTTTCAGCCTCGTGAATTTTGTCTTCTAAAGTAGACATTTTCATGGCTTTCTTTTCTAATTCAATAGTTTGTTTATCTTTGTAATCTTTAATTTGTTTAAAAGTTCCAAGTTCTTGATATTCAATTATTGCAGTATCAAAAATTGAATCAAACATTTCACTTGTCTTTCCAAGTGTTTTTGCATAATTCTTTTTTATTGAATTTTTTAATTGATTAACTCTTTTTGCAGGTTTATTTGTTTTTGTTTTAAAATAACTTGCAACAACTTCTCCAAATTCTTTTCCTTTTTCTGGGAAAGGGTTTCCTTCATCAAAATTTCTTCTTTGAGCATTAACATGTAAATATATTTTGTCTGATAATAATTTATTAACAAGAGTTTTTGCATTTTGTTGTTTCATTTCATCCAAATCATCTCTCCATGTTGGCAAATCTTCATTTGCTTTTTTCATTTCTCTGTTTGTAATTCTTCTTTGTGCAATCAAAGAACTTTCAATCTCTTTCATATTGGCAAAGTCACTTGCACCAAAATACCAGTGAATGTCAGTATGATCTGGAATATTTTTATACATTGGAGCCAATTCATGGGCTACACTTTTTGCAGCTTCTTCAAAAGAATCAATTGTATTAACAACATATTTTTCTAAATTTCTCCAATCTTTGTTAGATAAATCGTGATCTTCAATTTCTAAAGTTTTTTTGATGGCTTCTATTTCTTCAAATTCAACTGGTTTTCCTGTTTTATTTAATCCAGTCATTAAAGCTCTTTGATTTTTTGCTTTACCAAAAATTTCAATTATTTCAGGCATAATCCCATCCTGAACATTATAACTGTTTAGCATATTATCAATGCCCATTGCTTGACGAACAATTTTTTCACCTTCAAAAGCATCGTTATTTGCAATTAATGTCCCTGTTGACATTAAAGCATTAAACATGTGAACCCTTGGAACTTTATAATCATTAAATTTTTCATCCCACCGAAGCTTATGTTGATTTCCAAGTGCATGAATCAGCGCATGATCTTTGTCCCAAATTCCATTTCCAGTTGGAAGGTTTTCTTTATTGGGAATTCCCCATTTTTTAGCAATATCCTTAGCTTGTTTTAATATTTGAGCTTCTGATTTTTCTAATTTTTTAGAAAGCATAGAAATATCTGGGACAGGCAAATTCAAGGGATTTCCCATGACATAAATATTTCCAGTGTCTCTCGGGGACATATCTTCAATTGTTTTTAGAAATTCTCGGTCATCCCCAGTAATTAAAAGTCTTTGTTCTAGAACTTTCGGAACATCGCCTCTTTTTATCTCCCTCATATTTTATAAAATTAATTACTCTTTTTAAAGAATTATATCCTCTGTAATATAATCAAGAGTTTAATACACAACAGATTGTATAATTATCAAAGAAAAGTTACAAAATAGTTCATTTAAAATTTATAATTTTTGGATCAAAAGAAGAAATATCCTTAGCAATAAAAGTTCTTTCAAAATTTATTCCTAATCCTTTAATATAAGAATCAATCAAATAATCTTGAATATTACTTAAGTGGTTTTGATTAATCATTTTTGTTTTTTCATTTTCTTTTTCCATAAAAATTCCCCACCCTCTACCCATCTCAATCTCTCTAAATAATTTATAGACCAATCCATTTTTTGAAATTTTATCCTTCTTATTTATTTTATATTTGGAGGGATTAGATTCATAATCAAATCCTCTTGGAAATTTAACATTTTGAACATTCATATAAATTCCTTTAGCATCCCAAAGAATAGTTTTTATTGCATTAAATTGTCTTTCTTGATATTTGTGAACTTTTTCTCCCCTGGCAAAATTATGTTCAAGCAAAGTATGAATTTGGTTTCCATCATATTTTGCCCATATTTCTCCATCTCCATAATCGTGGAAACAGCGGTAGATTTTTATTTCAGGCATAAAGTACAAAGGGAAAAGCCATTAAAAAGTTTTATCGTTCTAGAGTTTGCAACTTTTTGATATGAATCAATCCTTTTTTCTAGCAAAAACATTCATCCAAGGGTGGGCATTTCTATACGTATCATTATATTTAATCCAATAATTTTCTAGAATTTCAAAATCAGCTTTTTTCAAAAAAGATTCAATTTCTTTTTGTTGATAATATGCATAATATTTTAGTTCTCCACCATATCTCTCATCCGGCTCAAGACCTTCCCCTTCCCCCATTTTTACGGGAACATAAATGATCCCTTTTGGTTTTAATACTCTATTTGCTTCACTTAAAGCAATCGGAACATCTTTTTTTTCTAAATGCAAAAGGGAAGCCATTTGCCAAATTCCATCAAAAATTGAATTTCCTAAAATATCCAAATCTCTCATATCCATTTTGTAAAAATAAGATCGAGGAGATTCTTTTTTTGCAGCTTTCAATAATTCTTCGCTTAAATCAATTCCATAAACTTGGAGGCCTCTTTCTTGAAGATTTTTTGCACCGACCCCAGAACCACAGCCAATATCCAAAACATTTCCAGAAGGCACATAGTTAATAAATTTTTCAAGTTCATTCATTGGAACAAGTTCTTTAACTTTCTCAACATATTCTTTTGCAGTTTTGTTATATGTATCAATTGTTGTTTTAATGTAATTTTCCATCTCTCCTATTGGAGACAAATTCTTTTAAATAAATATATTCTATGAAATATATGATTGAAAAAAAATGTATATTTTGTTATAAGAATCTGTCAAAAAATAAAATTTTTTATGAAGATGAATTTTTTTATGCAAAGTTGGATGAATTTCCAGGAGTTCCAGGACATACACAAGTAATTCCAAAAAGACATGTGGGATCTCTTTTTGATTTAACAAATGAAGAAAAATCTCATTATTTATTTTCAATTGAAAATGCTTGGGGGGAGCTGAAAAAATTAGATTTGAAAAGAAAATATGAAAATATGATTCCAGTAAATGATGTTTCAAAACAATTTATTGAAAAAGTTCTTGATAATCCTAACATTAACAATATATCAAAAATAGAACAAAGTTTACAAGGCATTAATGATGGAAAAGATGCAGGGCAAAGCATAAATCATTTACATTGGCATATAATTCCAGCTTTTCCAGATTTAATAATTCCAAGAGGAATTAGAAATGCAATAAAAGATGATTTGGATTATACAAAATAATTATTTCCTTTAATATATAATAAAAAAATATTCTCAAAAATTACTCTTCGTCTTCGCCAGTCCAAAATTCCATATCTCCAAGGTCATTTGTATCTTTACCTTGAGATTTCAAATATCCCCTAGCTAGTAAATAATAAATCAATCCAATAGATTTTCCACTTTTATTATTACCAATAATAATTTGGTTTGCACCTTTACTAAAATTATTAGTTCCGCAAATCATTAAAACTTCTTTTTTAACATCAAGAGTATCTTTTAGAGCATTTTTATCTAACCAACCATCTGTAACAATAGTTAATTCAGTTTCAAAGAAATCTTCAAGTTTTGTATTGGTCATAATTCCTGCAGGATATTTTTGTGTAAAAACTCTAATTCCTGTTGCTTGACTAAAAAGTTTTGCAGCTTTCCAACCAGATTGTCTTTTACAAACTAAAATTACATCTTCAGGTTTAAATGTTGACAAATATTTTATTCCTTCTTTCAATTTTTCATCAATTAAATCAGTATTAAAAATAGCAAGACCATCTGCCCTTCTTCTATAAACGTATTTCTTCATATCTGGAGTAACAACTCGAGTTCCTAAGTAAATACCTGTTTTAACATATTCTTCCAAGTCAACCAGCATGTCAACCTTTTTCTTTGAAGCTTTAACTTCTGCTTTTAATGCTTCAGTATCCAATTTATCAGTTTTTTCAGCCATCAACTTAGCTGCTTTTTCTTTTAATGCTTTTAATTTATCCGCCTTAGAAATCTCTTTTTTGCCTTCAACATCTTTCGTAGAAGGTACACCCCCAGGTGTTGGAACAATCTCAATAGATTCAGCTTGTGCAGCTTTTTTAAGTTCTTTTCCCACCAATTCTTTACTGCCTTCAACTTCAGTGATAGAAGGTACACTTTTAGGTGTTGGAGTTGCTTTAACTTTTTCTTTGTCCTCAACTTCAGTAATAACTTCTTCTTTTTTTGTTACCATAAGGATTTACACGAAATTTAGTTTATAAAACTTTTTGTTAGAAAAATATAGAATTGTTCAATCACTTCAAACTCTTCTCGATTTCAATCAATCTTTTAATTTTAATTTCTCTTTCAGGACCAGTAATACCACATTTGATAAAGTCAGCTCCAAATCCAAAAGCCAAATCAGCGAGAATACTTTCTTTTGTTTCTCCGCTCCTATGTGAGAAAATCATTTTAATTCCTTTTTTCTTAGCAAGTTCAACAACTCTTGAGATATCAATCAAAGAACCATTTTGGTTCGGCTTCATAATCAATGCATTAAGAGATTTCATTTCAATTGCTTTTTGTAATCTCTTAAAATTAGTTACAGTTAAATCATCTCCAACAACCATACAATTTTTTCCAACCAATTTTAATAATTTAGCATGTGTTTCAAAGTCTTCCTCATCAAATGGATCTTCAACATAAATTAAGGGAAAATTTTTTATTAAATTAGATAAATACATCAATTGTTCCTCACTAGTTCTATCAATGGGCGGATTTTTATAATGGTATTTTTTTCTTTTGAAAAATCCAGCAGAAGCAACATCCAATCCCAAAGGAATTTTTGTTTCTGTTAAAATTTCCAAAACTTCTTTTTCATTCAAAGAAGTCATCCAAGCATTTTCATCATTTTTTTTACTTCTAAATTTTGAATCTTTTTCTTTTAATAATTCTTCAGCAAATTTTTTACCTTCGCTATTTATTTTAAATCCAAGAATTGCAGAATTTAATTTTGGAATAATTAAAAACTCTTGAAAGTCTGGACGTTTTCCATTGACTAGTTCAGAATGAAGGCCCCCCCCAATACAATTTCCAACAAGCCGAGGTATTAATTTAGGCGCTTTAGGTTCATTTAATTTATCAAAGGAATTAGGAGTTTCTCGAATAATTTGCCAAATTTCTTTTTTTTGCTCTTTAGCAATCGCTTTCAAGGCAGCAGATTCCAATGCAAACAAAGTATTTGCTCCAATGTGGCCACCAACAATATCTTCAATCCTACGAAGATCTTCAAATTTTTCCAAATGTTCACTAGAAAAATAATCGGAAATTTTCCCCAAAGAATCTATATCTCCCTCTAAAGATTTTTTATAAGATTTAGCTTCATGTTTACCTTTAGATTTTCCATTGGGGGCTGACGAAACAAACTTTCCCACATTTGTATCAATGGAAACTTGTACAGTCAAGTCTCTCCTAGAATCCTTAATTGATTTAGCTTTGACACCTTTAATAATCATATTTCAAAGAAAGAATTGTTGTTAATAAAGTTTTAGAAATCACTTAAAGTATCTTTTCTAATGCAAAAATAATTAAATAGCCTTTTGTATTTTTCAAGAAATGAATCCTAATGTTTTTGATTTTATGAAGAGAAATGTTAATTCATTAATTGGAGCTAAAAAAATAGTCGATAAACCAGACAAAACCAAAGTTGTTTATTCTCCGTATCATGTTTCATTAAATATAAAAGATTTAAGGAATTATAATTTGAATGTTTTGAATGGGGGGATTTATGATTCTATAGAACATCTTGATTATCCTTTAAGGGGGTTATTGCAAGTTAGAATGGGTGATAGTATGAAGGGGGGCTCAAAAGGAAAAGGCTTTTTTAGAATTCCCCATAATGTCTCCAAAGAGGCAAGTGATTTTTCTTTTGGCGAAATAGCAAAGGTTGCTTTTTGGGGAGCTGCAAAAGATTTAGAAAAAAGATTCTCAAAGAACTTGGGACAAAAAAGTGAAAGAGAAGATTTCTTGTATCATTCAAAGGAACAAATACGAAATTTTATTCAAACAAAAAATCCAATTAAAATAAACATACCTGAAATAGAAAATATGTTTAGAAATCTTTCAAGTGGATTTAATAATTATGAAATATTAGGAAATGATTTATCCTTTGAATTTACAGAAGTAGATAATTATTTTTATGATTCAGGTGGTTCAAAAGTTTTTACAACCGATAGTTTTTATTCTACATATCTAGGATTTTTTGCAAAGTCTAAAGATGGATTAATAGTACCTCATACTTTTGCTTGGAGATCCAAAGATTTGCCTAGTTCTGATTTTTTATTAAAGAAAGGGCATGAAACTATTAAACAATTAGAAAAAATTGTAAAAGCACCGAGGGAAAAAAATGGAGAATATCCAATAATTTTATGTGGTGAAAATGCAGGGGTTCTTTTTCATGAAGTTGTTGGGCATGGTTTAGAAGCTCATAGAAATTATCTTCAAGGAATGGATGAAACAAATTTATTCAAAGACAAATTAAATCAAAAAGTTGCTCCTTGTTTATTGAGTCTTCATGATGATCCCTCTTTAAAGGAATTTAAGGGAAAAAAAATTATGAGTTCATATATTTATGATGATGAAGGCATTCCTGCAGAAAAAGTCGAATTAATCAAAGGGGGAGTTCTAAAGGATTTATTACATTCCAGGGAATCTGCAGGCTATTTCAAAAGAAATTCAAATGGTCACTCAAGGTATTCCCATGCAGATACTAGAGAGCCTCACCCCAGAATGGGAGTTTTAGTAGCACAAACTAATAATCCCCTCCCTTTCGAAGATTTAAAAAAAATGTTGAAAGAAGAGTGCGAAAAAGCAAATAAACCTTATGGATTATTCATAAAAGGAAAAAGTCATGGGTGGGTTCTTCCTTCAGAAAGTTTTTATAGTACTTATGCGAAAGAAGCATTTAGAATTTATAAAAATGGAACTATGAAAAGAGTACAAGGAATTAATGTAGTAGGAACACCACACAATACTTTATCAAATATTTTAGCTATGTCTGATAATACAATGTTAGAAAATGGATTCTGTGGTGCAGAATCTGGTTTGGTAACTCAAAGCATTATGGCTCCAGACACATTAATCAAGGGATTAGAAGTTAATAGAATTCCAAAAGAAGAATATGGAAGATACTATGAAGATATTTCAAATAAATAATTATTTTTCACAATAAAATATCAATTAAAAATTTTATTATTCCTCAGAAAGATTTTCTTGTTCTTTATTTGATTTTCCTAAAAAAAATGTTTTTCAATCATTTTTTATTGCCTGAAAAATCTAACTCGAAGAATTATAGAATAAGAAATTATTGCTCAACAGAAAGGGTTTCTTCTTCTTCAACTTCATCAGAGGGTTTTGCAAGTTCCATAATTTCCCCGCCCTGAATAATCTCTTTTTCAATTTTAGCTTCAATATCTTCTTTAGCTTGATCACTAATTTTTGGAGTTTTAGTTCTCTTCAATGGCCCTTCTTTCTTTTGAGGCATTGGTTTTTTAATTGAAATAGGTAAAACATTGGAAGCCAATTCAATTTCAGCAATCTTTAAAGCATCAAAATTAATTTTTTCCAAATCTTTTTCTGAAATTTTAATTAAAAGTGGAGCATTCATGGCAATTTGAAGTGCTCTTGCACCCAAAATTCTTGCTCTTTCATATTTCGTAAATTCTTGTTCCATTTTATAAATATTTTTTGTGTTTATCTATTTTAAAACTTTCCTTTTTAAAATTGAAATTATTTTATTGCTTTTTCAATTTTTGCCAGGATTTCTTCAGAGATTTTAGTTGAAATTTCAAAAATCCTTTTAATTTCATCCATCTCCAAGGAAGCACTATTACTTTTTTGTAAAGAAGAAATAATTCCTTTTGAAGAACCAATCGTCACTCTTGATTCACTGATGTCCTCTTCTTCTCGTGTTGGGTCCACAATCAAAGTTTTACCTAATTTATGAACACTTACTGCAACAGGCACAATATTTGTTAAGGGCAACCCTTCTTTAGTTAATTCACTATGAATTACTTTATCATTTTCTTGATCATATTTTGGAATTTTTGCAATTTTCATTGCAGCAATTGCTCCAATAGTAGCAGCATCCATCAAATTTCCATCGTCATTAATAGAATAAATATCCACGAATACTGTCCAAACTTTTTTCCCAGGTTCAATACATAATTTATCAAAATCAACAAATCCACTTTCCCTAATTCCTCGATCAGTTACTCTCGCCCATTCAATAGCACCTATTTTTGGTGGCCCAGATTCATATCTTGCTCCGCTTAAAGGAAGCATTTCTGCAGTAACCATTAAATTTCCTTTTGTGGGTGAATCAGCATAAGGTTCACCTATTGCCATTTTGATACCAACAATAACTTCAGTTTTTCCAAGTTTAACCCTTACAGAACCTTCAGCTTTAATAGAAACATCTTTTTCAATTACCAAATCTCTAAATTGTTCAGGCGCTCGTCCATCAAATCTTTTACCTTCTGCTAAATATTTTCTTATTTTATCTCCAGTAGTGCTTGGTGTTGTTCTTGCTTTTTCCATTTTTATTTTAATTCTCCTATAAAATCTTTTAATGCTTGTTTTTGAACTTCACGAACTTCTTTACATGCCTCATAAGCCATATCGATTGATTCTTGTAATTGTTTAACTCCAATCTTCCCATCTAATTGCATATGTGTAACTTTTCCGTCAGAAGTCATAGAAACAGGAATATCAGTTGGTCCTTCTCCTTCTTCAAAGTCTTCCTCTTCTTTAGTTAAATCTACAACTAATGTTTTATCTAATTTCCCAATTGAAATACTCGAAACTATGTCTCTCATCGGAATACCTGCATGAGCTAAAGCCATTGCAGCAGCATTAATTCCTGCACATCTTGTTCCTGCATCTGCTTGAATAATATTAATGTGAATATCAACTACTTGATTTGGGTATTTTTCTAACATTACTGAAGGTTCCAAAGCCCATTTTGTAATTTCAGAAATTTCCATTGCTCTTCTATTTCTTCCAGGTCTAATTCTATCATCAACTGAAAAACTAATCATATTATATTCACATCTAAGTTGTCCTGTTGAAGGATCTTGTTTATGTTGGGGATGCATCTTTTTAGGACCGTAAACTGCAGCAATAGCAATTGTTTTTCCTGATTGAAACATTGCACTACCGTCAGCATTTGGAACTACTCCAACTTCCGCTTTAATTGGTCTCATTTCAGTTAATTTTCTTCCGTCAGGTCTTTTGAATTCTTTTACCATTTTATTTTTTCTCTCCCGTAAACCATTTTTCAACTTCTGCAGTTAATCCTTGAATATGAGATTTTTTTTCAATAAATCTAATTGCTTTCTTAGCAAATAATTCTGAATCAATATCTTTTCCGTCAAGTAAAACCATTCCGTTTTGTCCAACAGTAATATCGCAACCAGTATTATCTTTTATAATTTTAATCATGCTTCCTTCTTTCCCAATAATTCTTGGAACTTTATTTGAATTAACTTCAAAAATCAAACCTTCTTCAATTCTTCCAAGGCCTCTTGATTTCAAACTTAAATCAATGCCTCTTTTATTAATTGACCAAATCTTGGCAATAACCATATCCCCAATATTCAATACTTCATCCATAGCATCTTTGTTAACATATTTTGGGACTTCCATAATAGATAAAAAAGCAGTATCAGCAGCACCAATATCAATTATCCAACCATTTGCTAAAATGTTTTCAACTTTTCCAATAACAACGTTTCCTCTTCGAGCATGATATACACCAGACAAAGGAATAACTTTAATTAAATTATTTTGCTCTTCAGCTAAACCATATCTCAATGCAAAAAGCTTTCCATTCTTTTTCTCCGTAAAATCTCCTGGAAGATATTCATCTCCTTCGATAATTATTTCGCCCGGTATTACTATTTTTCTATCCATCTTAATTGTTTATTAATTTGTCTTTTTAATTGTTTCTATAATCTAGTGGGAATATTTGTCAAGTTAGAATAAAAATTTTGTTTCTCTAACATTTCCCCAAGATTATTCAATCCATTTTCTTTTTTAATTTGATTTATCAGGGGTTTCAATTCTAAATTTTGTTTTCTTATTTCTTCTTCAATTTTTCTATACTCAATTCGATTATCCATTGCAATAACTCCAGCTTCCCCAATAATTTTATTTATAAATTCCATTTTATTATTCTTTTATTTCTTCGGCTAAGGCAGATCCTTGGGTAACAGAATTAAGTTTATCATAAAAATCCATTATGAGTCCCGCAGGAACACTCACAATTACTTCTAAACTTCCATCGTTAAGCCAGTTTTCTTTATCTTTATATTGATTAATAACCCCATATGCTTTTCCAGTATGAATTGCGGGAATTGTGATTTTGATTTTCTTTGTTTCTATTTTAATTGGGATAATTGAAACAATTTGAGACATTATATCTTGAATTTGTGAATCAATTGGAGTATTTTTTATATTAACATGTGCTTGTTCCAATGCACTTCTTATTCTATCTGGAGAAATTGGATTACCACTTTGAGGGTCAAGAGCATTTGTTGCTAAAAAATCAACAACTTGTTTTATTTTTTTCTCTTGCTCTTCACTTCTGTGGCCCTGATCAACCAAAACATCTCCTTTTTTCACAATAATTTTCCCAATTCCATCAACATTTGTTGTTCCAAATGCAATCTCTAAATCATTATTTGAGGCAACATCTCCTTTTTTCACATTACTAAAAACTTTATCTCCTTCAACAACCAAATATTCAGAATTTCCTTTTCTAACTTTCAAAGCGTCTTCCAAGTTCACAATAATTTCAAAATGTAAACCATTTTTTGTTATTCTTGCAAGAGTATTTCCTTGCCCTACATCAAATTTTGCATGTTCTTGTTGAATTGCCATTTTAATTTAATTCTTCAATCCCCTTTCCTTCCAACCTTGTAATTCCTTCTTTCTTATTTTCTAAATAAGCAAGTTCAAACCTACTAATATCAAATTTGTCTTCTTGAACATTTTTCATTATCTCAAGAGCCAAATCAACTCCTTGTTTCATTGTAAAAGTTTGTTTGTATTTTTCTCTTAACATTTCTTTAATTTTAGAATCATTTTCTCCTATGGCATTTGCAAAATATTCGATATAATTTCCAGTAATGTCACTTGTATATAATTGAGCTTTTCCATTTTGAACACCTGCAATCATTAAAGATGCTCCAAAAGGTCTGGCTCCACCATATTGAGTAAATTGTTGTTTTAAATTTGAAATTTCCTTAATAATTAATTCAGGTTCTATGCTGGTGTCATAAGTAATCCTGTTTTGTTGTGCCAAAACTTGTGCTTTATCAATTAAAACTCGAGCATCACTTACAATTCCAGCTACACTTGTAATCAAATGAGAATCAATTTCATAAACTTTTTGAGTTGAAGCTGGAACAATCAATGAATCATTAATTCTTTTATCTGCAAGGATGAAAACACCATCTTTACAAATCATTGCAAGACTAGAACTTCCCAATCTAACTGTTTTTTCTGCATATTCTACTTGAAGTAAATGACCTTCGGGAGTAAACATTGTTGCAGTCCTATCATAACCCATTTGTTGATGTTGAATATCTGTTGGCATGTCCATTTTAAATTTCCTATATGAAAAAATAGTATAATCAATTTAAAAGGTTTTTGGAGTTATTCTTTCTTAGAGAGACCCTTCAAAGTTCCACTAACTTTCAAAATTTTTATTGTTTCTGGCCAGACAGCAAAAGAAGCACGAACTTTATCTAAACTTTTCCTATTAATAGATAAAATATCCTTTTTAATCCAACTAGGAGTCGATTCAGATAATCCTAAAATCCCGATAAAATCTTTAATTGCTAAATTCACATTTTTTCTCAGATCTTTTCCAGAGAGTAACAAATACCTTTTATTTTCTTTGTGTGATGGAATTAAGGGTTTCATTTTATGGTATATTGAATCTAAAGGGCTTTTTATATTTTTTATTTCTTTCAAAGATTTTCTTTTTTAGAAATATTTTTAATAGGAGAATATTTAAAATTAACATGAATTCACTCAAAAATGTAGAATACATAATAATTCATCATACTAAAAGAAATAATGATTTTCCTTCTTTTATAAAATTCAGACACAAATATTTGCGGGGGTGGGAAGATATGGGTTATCATTATCTTATTGGAAATGTAAGACCTTTTACTAAAAATGGAAAATTATATTTTGGAAGATCTGAAAATTTAGAGGGAGCACATGCGAGTGGGCATAACAAAGATTCCCTCGGAATTTGCTTAATTGGAAATTTTGACAAAATTTCTCCAAATGAAAAACAATTTGAAACTTTATTCTCTTTTTTAGAACAAAAAATAAAACAACATAATATTCCTTTAGAAAATATAATTGGACACAACGAACTTCAAAATGTAATTAAATCTTGTCCAGGAAAGTTAGTAGAGATGGATTATATTCGCTCTACTCTTTTTGAAAGAAATAATTTTTAGAGATAGATTATTCTTCACAATTACAATATTTAGATAAATTAGAATATTGTTTTTCCAAGCCACCATTTTCAAAATTCTTCTCATATTCATCCAATCTAAAAATAACATTAATTGGTTTTGGATTTAAATGTCTATCATTATAAAATCTATAGATTGTAAATTTTTTATTTTTCCCAAAAGTTTTAGCACCCCCCTTACTCAGAATTCTTTCCGCTTCAGCCAATTCAATTTCAAGCTTATTCATAAGGATATTTCAAATTGATAATTCTTTATATTATTTTCTTCACCGGACAACATATTTCAAAAACCTATTTAAATAAACTTCTCCAAATAACTTCATGGAAGTTTGTACTGTTGGAGGATTTGAAGAAGTAGGAAAGAATATGACTGCTGTAAAAGTGGGTGAAGATGTTTTCTTATTTGATTGTGGATTTTATTTACCTGGAGTGATAGAATTACAAGAAGATCCATCCATTGATTATACTGTGAAAGGACTCCGAAGAGTAGGGGGAATCCCAGATGACAGAGTTTTGGATAAATTAGGTTGGACAAAAAAAGTAAAAGCTATTTTCTTATCTCATGCTCATTTAGATCATGTAGCAGGATTGCCTTTCTTAGCAGACAGATATCCAGATGCACCAATTTATGGAACCCCTTTTACCATGGAGGTTTTTGGATCGTTATATCAAGATGCCAAAATTCCTTTGAAAAATCCACTAAAAATAATTAACACAAATTCAACAAATCCAATACCAAATGTAAAAGATGTAAAAGTAGAATTTGTCCATACAACACATTCAACAATCGATTGTACTTTTGTCGTTTTACATTCTAATGAAGGTGCTTTCTTTTATGCTCTTGATTATAAATTTGATGACACTCCAACTTTTGGAAGTCCCCCAAATTATTCAAGATTAAAAGAAATAGGGGAAAATGGAGTTAAAGTAGCGGTGATAAATACTCTTTATTCAGGTAAAAAAGAATCCAATTTAAGTGAAAAAGATGCGGATGAAATGTTAAGGTTAGCTTTTGAAAAAGTACAAGACAAAAATTCAGCACTTTTCATAACCACTTTTTCTTCACATATAGAAAGATTGAATAACATAGTGAAACATGCAAAAAATACGGGAAGAGAAGTAATCTTTATTGGAAGAAGTCTTGCAAAATATGTTGGGTGTGCAATAAAAATTGGCAAATGCCCCTTCAAAGATCAAATGAAAATTATGAAATATCGTGGACAAGTAAATTCTATTTTAAAGAAAGTAGAAACAAATCGTGGCAAATATGTCATAATTTGTACAGGGCATCAAGGAGAAAAGAATTCAATTTTAGATAGAATTTCAAAAGGGACAACTCCTTTTAATTTTAGGCCGGGAGACAATTTAATATTCTCATCAAGTGTAATTCCTACAGAAGTAAATATTGAAGCAAGAGAAAAATTAGATGCAAAATTTAAAAAAATTGGGGTCAATTTACAAATTAATGTTCATGTCCATGGCCACGGTAGTCAAGAAAGTAAAAAGAAATTAATTGAATTGATTAAACCAGAAATTATAATCCCTTCACATGGAAATAGAAAACAAGAAGAAGAATTAATTTGTGTGGCAGATGAATATGGATATAAATTGGGTAAGACTTCTTATTTGGTTTCAAATGGGGATGTTTTAAAATTTTAAAATAATACATTTTTAAATCTAGATTGTCTTTAAATAATAATGATAAAAGAGGAAGAATATCGTTTAACTAGTCAAGAAATTTTTGGAGGAATCAAATCTGCTGTAATGAGAGGTGAATCACTCAAAGAAGCAATGATGTCTTTTTATCGTGCTGGTTATAATAAAAATGAAATTGAAGAGGCTGCGAAAGTATATTTAGAAATGAATAAAGGGGAAGGGCCAAATGTGACAAAAAGAATTCCAGAAAAAGAAGAGAAAGGAGAAAAAATAAATGAGGGGGTAGAAAAGAAAAATGCAGGAATTATGCCACAAACCAAAAAATTCCAACCTTTAGAAAAAAAAGAAAAGAAAAAAGAAAATACCCAAAAAGTTTCCCGATATGGGGAAGTTAAGAAAGCTCCCCCTGCTGGAAAAGTCATAACAATTATTTTAATTTTAGTTCTAGCTCTTTTAATCGGAATTTTAGGAGCAATTGTTTTATTCAAATCAGAATTAGTAACTTTCTTCAATACTTTATTTGGTTAAAATGTCATTAATATATTCTCCAGAAGAAGACTCATATTTATTACAAGAAGTTTTAGAAAAAGAAATAAAAAATAAAAATATTAAATGTTTAGAAATTGGAATTGGATCTGGAATTCAATTAAAAATTTTAAAAAAGTTAGAAGTAAAAAATATTTCTGGAATTGATATAAATTCCGAAGCTGTAAAGCATTGTAAAAACTTGGGGTTTGATGTTTGGATATCAAATTTATTTTCTGAGGTCAAGGAAAAATATGATTTGATAATTTTTAATCCCCCTTATCTTCCAAAAACAAAAGATGAAGATAATGAATCAGAATTAATAACAACTGGTGGGAAAAAAGGTAGCGAAATAATCAATGAATTTTTAATTCAAGCAAAAGAACATTTAGGAAAAGAAGGAAAGATATTATTGCTTGTATCATCTTTAACAAAAGGAATTAATTGGTTAAATTATAAAAAGAAATTAGTTTCAGAAAAGAAAATATTTTTTGAAAAGTTAGAAGTTTGGAAGTTAAGTCTTTAGTTTTCTTTTTGTTTATTTATGGCTTTCATTAAAACAAGAATGATTAGGGAAAGAACAACGCCCCAAATAAGAGCCAAATAAAGTGCAACAAAAATTGCAATTCTTGGATTTATTTGTGCAGCGAATATAACAAAAATATAAATAAATAACCCAGACAACAACCCACTAATTGAACCAACTAAGATAAGTTTCAAATCATCAATCCATTCTTCTTTGTTCATTCTCGGTCTCCCCAACACTTTTTCTTTTTAACAAGTTCTTTCAATTGCCAATGTTTGCCAATTATGGTTGATCTTTTTTCTTTATAGAAAATTCCAGTATAAATTTTATCTCCTTTTTTTACACCATTATAATCCCATTCACTAGCTAGTTTCATGGCTTTATCAAAATTAGTTACATCATGTGTTTTTGGAATTTCTTTTAATTGTTCTTTGTAACCTTTGTCAGGATGAAAGATAATACAAGGTTGAATTACTTCAATAAATTTAAATCCATTATGTTTTTTAGCTTCAGAGAGAACCCATTCAATTTGTTTCATGTCAGCAAAAACTCTTGCAACAAAAGTCGCATTCGAGCTCATTACTAATTTTAATGGGTTAAATGGTTTAACACTCACCCCTTCCGGAGTCGTTTTGTCAGTAAATCCTTGTTCAGTAACTCCGGTCGGTTGCCCCACAGTTAAAGCAAAAACTTGATTGTTGTGAACAACACAAGTCATGTCAACGTTTTCACGAGCAGCATGGATCAAATGACTAACTCCCTCATTATAGCATCCTCCATCACCAATAAAACAATAAACATCTAAATTAGGATTTCCCATTTTCATTCCAAGTGAAGTTGGAATTTCCCGACCATGAAGGGTGTTTAGACCATTCAAATTAATATAATCAAACATTTTACCTTGACAACCAATACCTGCACAAATAGCAAAATCTTCTTTCTTTTTTCCATTTGACAATTCTTTTTCAAAATAATTTTTAACTCCGGCAAGTATTTGATAATTAAAACATCCAGGACACCAAGTCATAGTTGTTCCTGTTTCTAGTGGTTGTTTTTTAGTTGTCATCAAAATTTCCCCCTCAATTCCTTTTCTAATTCATCACACAAAAATGGTCTAGCGTCATATCTCAAGATTTTATCTTTAATCAAAATTCCTGTTTTCTCACGAATTAAATCACATAATTGTCCAGTAGAATTATTTTCAACAGCCACTATTTTTTCCTTTCCTTCTAAAATCTTTTGTACTCGAAGAGGAAAAGGTTCAACATATAAAATTTGAATAGCACAAATATCAAGTCCGGAAATGACGTCTAGAACAGCCCCTTTAGTAGAACCCCAAAATATAACACAATTTTTTGAATTCTTTTTTCCATAAATTTTAAAACCATCAAATTTTTCACATTCTTTTCTTAATCTTTCACCAATCTTTTTCCTTTCTTCAACATTCTTTTTAACAATTACTGCATCTTCAGTTCCACTTCCAGTTTTAGAATCTTGTTCATAAGAATTATACCGTCCAAATTTAGTTAAATGTCCAACTTTAGTAATAACTGGGTTTTTCTCAGTTGTAAAATAACTCTCTGCCAAATGTTTATCAGAAATTAAAATTCCCGGAATTCCGTATTTTTGAGTTAAATAAAAAACTTGTGAAGTCAATTCTTCTGCTTCAACGGGATCTCCTGGAGCTAACACAACTCGGGAAAATTCCCCATGTCCAGAATGTCGGGCGAGATGTAAATCAGCTTGGGCAGTATATGTTGCAACACCACTTGCAGGTCCAGCTCTTTGAGCCAAATAAAACACTAATGGGATTTTTGCTATTCCACACATGCTCAAGGCCTCAGTCATCAAACAAAAACCTCCCCCGCTAGTTCCAACCATTGTCTTAGCACCAGTAATGGCACAACCAGCCCCAGCATTTGCAACTGCAATTTCGTTCTCTAATTCTAAAACTAAATGTCCATTTTGTTTTTGTTTTTGAGCAAGTTCAACTAAAACAGCAGTAGCAGGAGTCATAGGATATGCAAAATAGTTGTTAATTCCTGATTTAATTGCACCATCTGCAACCGCAACACTTCCAGAAGAAAATTTTCTGATAAGTTTAGGAACCTTTTTAATATTAAAATTATTTTTTTCTTCAGAATAACCCTTTTTCGCTTCAATTAAATTTTCTTTATATCTTGCTAAACCTTTCAATTTTTTATCTAATAATTTAAATGAAAGTCCAAGAGATTTATACATTCTTCCAGCAAAATACATATTCGGATATTTTCCTTGAATCAAAACCCCTTTTTTTTTCAAATCTTTTTTATGAAGATTAATGGTATTTTCATCTAATGCCACAATTATTTCATATTTTGATTCATGTGAATGAACTGGCTTATCAGAAAAAGTTAAAATATTAAATGAATGGCCACCCCGAATTAAAGACATATAATCTCGGTAATAAAAAACATAGTAACCTTGTTCTGCTAAAGTTTCTGCCAAAATATGTGTTAAGGTGTTTGAGCCTTGTCCAGCTTTTCCACCAAAAAGAATATTATATTTCATTTGAATCAACCTCTATTGAAAACAAACAAAGATTAATTATAAAGGTTATGGAAAAAAGGAATTAAATTAAAAATCTATTCAAGCATAATACAAGAATTATGAATACATTCTATTTTATTGTCTTCACAGAATTTAATAGCTGCAAGACTTTCACTACCTGGTTGTAACCAGACTTTAGGAATTTTCATCTTTTTAACATCAACAAGAAGTTTTTCAGTGATTGCGGGAGGAACAATGAATATGACCAGTTTAATATCTGCTCCAGCAGCTTTCAGAGTTTTATAAGTTAGCATTTGTAAAATTGGTTCTCCAGACGGGTTGATAGGAATAACATTATAACCTTTTGTAATTAAGTCTCCCACCACAATATTCCCATATTTTCTTGGATTGTTACTTGCTCCAATAATTGCAATTTTATCATTTTTATTTATCATGTCATTTTTAAAATTAATCAGTATTTAATATTTACGAACCAGATTTCCGCTCAAAGACAATAATTATTAAAAACAAAACTCTTCTGAAATTATTATGGTAAAATTCGCTCATTTAGCAGATGTACATTTAGGCGGTTGGAGGCAGGGACCAATGCAGGATTTAAATTTTAAATCTTTTCAGAAATCAATTCAAATTTGTATTGAAAATAAGGTAGAATTTATTTTAATAGCTGGAGATTTGTTTGATTCAGCATATCCCCCAATTGAAATTTTGAAAGAAACTTTTGCTGAATTCAGAAAATTAAAAGAAGCAAAAATACCAGTTTTTATGATTGCAGGATCACATGATTATTCTGTATCTGGAAAATCTTTTTTAGATGTTTTAGAAAAAGCAGGATTTTGTAAAAATGTTCATGATGAAGAAGTCACGGAATCTGAAATTTTACTTAATCCAACTTTACATGAAAATGTAGCAATCTATGGTTATCCCGGTAGAAAGTCAGGATTAGAAGTAAAAGACATAAAAAAAATTAAATTAAATGAAGCTCCGGGAATGTTCAAAATTTTAATGTTACACACAACACTTGACAAAGTGAGGGGAGTTTTACCAATAGAATGTGTAAAATTTGACGAATTACCTGATGCAAATTATTATGCTTTAGGACATATTCATGTGGATTTTGTTTACAAAAATTTGGTTTATCCCGGCCCAATTTTCCCAAATAATTTTCAAGAATTAGAAACATTGCATAATGGAACTTTTTATATAATTGATACAGACGATTTACAAAAACCATTTGAAAAAATTGATTTGAAAATAAAAGAAATTGAATCTTTAGAAATAGTTGTTAAAAATGCAGCGACTGCAACTAATGAAATAATTCAAGAATTAACTAAAAGACAAATAAAAGATAAAATAGTTTTACTTCGGCTTTCAGGACTTTTAGAAAATCAAAAACCCTCTGATGTTAAAATAGACAAAATAGAAGAATTTTGTTATAATGAGGGAGCATATTTCGTATTAAAAAATACCCATGATTTGAAAACAAAAGAAATTGATTTGAATATTGAAGTTACAAATAAAGAAAATTTAGAGGAAGAAACTATAAAAAAATATTCAATCGAAAATCCTTCAAGATTCAATCCATTAATTCCTTCTTTAATGAAATCTCTTTCAATAGAAAAACAAGAGGGAGAAACTGTTGATACTTTTAACAAAAGGTTGGTTGGAGAATTAAAGGGGATTTTAGATTTAGAATGATAATAAAACAAGTAACCCTAGAAAATATTAGGAGTTTTGAAAAAGAAACAATTAGTTTTAAAGAAGGTTCAACACTTTTAGCAGGAGACATTGGTTCAGGAAAAACGTCAATTTTATTGGGAATTGAATTTGGACTATTTGGACTTCATCCCGGTCAAAGAGGCTCCTCTTTATTAAGAAATGGAAAAGAAACAGGGGGGGTGATTTTAACTTTTGAAGTAGATTCAAAAGAAATAATTGTCGAAAGAACTTTGAAGAAAGGAAAAACTATTTCTCAAGATTATGCAGCAATTACAATTGATGGAAACAAAGAAGAGTTAGCAGTAACCGAATTAAAATCTAGAGTTTTGAATTTACTAAATTATCCAACTGAATTATCAAAAAAACAAAATATTCTTTACAAATTTACGGTTTACACACCACAAGAAGAAATGAAGCAAATAATTATGGAAGATTCTGAAACAAGATTGAATACTTTACGTCATGTTTTTGGAATTGATAAATACAAAAAGATTTTGGAAAATATTGCAATTATTAAATTAAAATTAAGAGAAGAAAAAAGATTGATGGAGGGAGTAACTCTGAACCTAGATAATGATAAAAAAATTTTAGAAAAGAAAAAAATTGAAGTGGAAGAAAAAATAGGGGGTATTTTTTCTATCGAAGAAGATTTACTTTTGAAAATAGAAAAAAGAAAAGAAAAAGAAAAAGAAAAAGAAGAAATATCAAAATTAATTGAAGGCAAATCAGATTTGAAAGCAAAATTGGGACAATCAACGGGTCTTCTCCATTCCAAAACAGAAATTTTTTCTAACAATGAAAAAATACTGGAAATTCTAAAAAAAGAAATAAATGAATTTAAATTATTGAATTTTAATTTTTCAGAACTTCAAGAAATTGAAGAAAAAATATTATTAAAAAAGAAACAAAAAGAAAAATTATCTGTTTTGAATTTAGAAATAAATTCCAATTTGGCTGCAATCAATTCAAGGATAATTGACTGTGAACATTTAGAAAAGAAAATGCAAAACCTCGAAGTTTGTCCAACTTGTCAGCAAAATGTTGAAGCAGTTTACAGAGCAAATGTTTTAAACGAAAATCATAACAAATTATCCAAATCAAAACAAAAAACAATCGAATTAGAGTTAGAAAAGAAAAGTGTTTTTGATAAATTAAGGGGACTTGACATAGAAATTAATCTTCTTGAAAAAAAATTAACTGATTTAAAAATTTTGAAAATGAAACTTGAAGGAATAACAGAAAAAGAAAACAAAGTGGAAGAATCAAAAAAACAAAATTATTCAATTGAGGGAGATATTTTATTATTAAAAAATCAGATAGGAAAAATCAAAGAAGATTTATTGGGACTTACTAAATATGATTTGATTTTTGAAGATAAATCAAGAGAATTAACTTTGACTTTAAGAGAAGAGAAAATGTCAGAAATTAAACTTGCCGAATTAAAAAAAGAAATTGAAATGAGTCAAAAATCAATTGAAGAATTGTTTTTAAGAATTGAAAAAATTGAACAAGTAAAAATTAAACTAGATTATGTTATTGAACTTGAAATGTGGTTAAATAAAAAATTTATACCTGTTGTTTCTTTTATAGAAAGGAATGTAATGGTTTCTTTAAAATATGAATTTTCAAAATTATTTTCAGAGTGGTTTAGTGTTTTAGTTCCCGAGGATTTTAATGTTAGACTAGGAGATGATTTTAGCCCAATTATTGAACAACGAGATTATGAAATTGATTACAATTATCTTTCAGGTGGAGAAAGAACCGCAATAGCTCTAGCTTATCGTCTTGCATTAAATCAAGTAATCAATTCTTTGATGAGTAAAATAAAAACAAAAGATTTGGTTATTTTAGATGAACCAACAGATGGTTTTTCAACTCAACAACTAGAAAAAATGCGAGAAGTTTTAGAGGAATTAAAAGTAAGGCAATTAATTGTAGTTTCACATGATCAACAAATTGAAGGGTTTGTAGAAAACATAATAAAATTCAAAAAAGAATTTGGAGTTAGTTTTAAGGAATAATTCATATAATTAAAAATTTTTATACATAGTCATTTTTAATTTTCCATAATTACCAAATCTTTCTTCACATTCTCCTACCTCCATTAAATATGACAAATAGTTTTCATTAATATTAAAAATAATTTTTCATAAAATAAATTAAACAGAAACTTTTATAAATTCTCTCATCTCCAAAATATTAATATATCTTAATTATTCACTTAATTTAAGTAAGAATTTAAAATGACAGAAAATATTATTAAAACAGGAACAACAATTTTAGGAATAGTTTGTAAAGACGGAGTTATAATGGCAGGGGATAATAGGGTTTCCATGGGCCAAAGTTTAATAGCTTCAAAAGATTTTAAGAAAGTTTTCCCAATAACAGATTATTTAGTTTTTGCTGGATGTGGTTCAGCTACAGAAATGCAAAAAGTTTCAAAAATTCTTCCAGCCGAGTTAAAATTAAAAGATTTAAAATCAAAGAAAAGACCAAGCGTTCATGAATCGGCTTCTCTTCTTTCAAACATACAAGTTCAACAAAGCGCATTCATTTTAGCAGGATTTAATGAAGATGGATCAACAGCACTTTATGAAATAACCGGGGGCTTATTACAAAAGGTTGAAGATTATACAGCAAGTGTTGGATCAGGAATGCCTTATGTCTTAGGACTATTAGAAAGACAATATAAAAAAGGTTTAACAGTAAAGGAAGGAATAGAACTTGCAAAAGAATCATTAAAATCTTCAACTCAAAGAGACATGGCTTCTGGAAATGGAATGGATATTTTTACAATTACTAAAGACGGAATAAAAAAAGTAGTATCTCAATCAATTGAGCCAAATTACGTGGATAGGAAATAATTAGTATATTTTTAGAAAAAATAAAATGTTAGAAATTTTAAGAAACATAACAGACAGATTGCATGGCGATGTATCTGAAGCAAGTTTTGAAGGCGCAAACATAGTTCTCTATACAAAAAATGAAAAGTTTTTCAAAGAAGGAGAAACAAAGATAAAAGAGATTGTAAATGATATTAAAAAAAGAATTGAACTAAGGGCCGATACAAAAATTTTACTCGATAAAGAAGAAGTTGAAAAAAAGATTAAAGAAATTGTTCCAGCTGAAGCAGAAGTAACAGATATCTTGTTTGACCTACATAGAAGTACAGTTATGATTGAAGCCAAAAAACCAGGACTAGTTATTGGAAAACACGGCTCTCTTCTAGATGAAATAAGGAAATCAACTTTATGGACGCCACAAGTTCAAAGGTCTCCAGCAATAAGGTCAAAAATAACCGAAAATATTCGATCTGTTCTTTATGCTAAAAACAGAGACAGAAGAAAATTCCTAAATGAAATAGGAGAAAAAATTTATTCTGGTTGGACACAAGAAAAGTCAACTGGTTGGGTAAGAGTTTCAATTCTAGGTGGGGGAAGACAGGTAGGTCGTAGTTGTTTTTTACTTCAAACAGAAAATTCTCGAGTTTTACTTGATTGTGGGGTTGATGTTTCTTCGGAAGGAAAAGATAAATTTCCAGTATTCACAGTTCCAGAATTTGATATTTCAACTTTAGATGCAGTGATAATTTCACATGCACATTTGGATCATTCTGGATTATTACCTTATTTATATAAAATGGGTTACAAAGGACCAACATATATGACTGCTCCAACAAGGGATATTTCTTCTTTATTGGCACTTGATTTTATTGGAGTTGCATACAAACAAGCAGCAGCACCTATTTTTACTTCAGCACATGTAAGTGAAATGGTAAAGAGAACAGTTTGTTTAAATTATGGGGAAGTGACTGACATCACTCCAGATATAAGAATTACTTTATACAATGCAGGACATGTTTTGGGTTCTTCACAAATTCATATGAACATAGGAAATGGGGCACACAACTTTGTTTATTCGGGTGACATGAAATATGGGAAAACACGACTATTAGATCCAGCAGTAAATAGATTTCCTCGAGTGGAAACTATTCAAATTGAATCAACTTATGGTGGAAAGAATGATATTTTACCTTCAAGAAAAGATACGGAAGAAAAATTTCTAAATTTAGTGAGAGAAACAGTGAATAAAGGTGGAAAAGTTTTACTCCCAGAATTAGGTTTAGGTCACGCTCAAGAAACAATGCTTAGGGTTGAAGAAGCAATAAGGACAGGAGAATTGCCCCCAGTTCCAATGTATATTGATGGTATGATTTGGGATATTAATGCAATTCATACAACTTATCCAGATTTTTTATCAGCAAATGTTCGTTCTCAATTTTTTCAAGACAACAACCCCTTCACTTCAGATGTTTTCAAAAGAATTGGTTCTCCCCAAGAAAGAAAAGAAGTAATTGAAGGTGGACCTTGCATTGTAATTGCAACTTCAGGAATGTTGGTTGGGGGAGCTTCAGTAGAATATCTAAAGAATTTTGCAGAAAATGAAAATAATTTATTGATTCTTTCATGTTACCAGGGACCAGGTTCAATTGGTAGACAACTTCAAGAAGGAGCAAAAAGCGTATTAATTGAAGACGAAGGAGTTAAAAGAAAGTTAGAGGTAAATTTAAAAGTTGAATTAATAAATGGTCTTTCTCCACATTCTGGAAGAAATGAATTAATGAATTATATTAGAAATATGCAACCAAGACCAAAAAGAATAATTGTGAATCATGGGGAAGTTTCAAAATCATTAGATTTAGCTTCTTCTCTTTACAAAGCAAACAGAATTGAAACTTCTGTTCCCAGGGGACTTGAAACATTGAGACTAAAATAATTACTTATATTTTAAAAACTCTTTTCTCTTAATTTTTTTGAGTGATATTAATGAAACATAGTGCTAAAATAACAATTTTGATTCTTGCAATGTTTTTGGTAACACAATTTATTGGACTTTATGTTGTAGATTCATATTCAACAGAAAGATTCGTTGATGGACATACAATTAATGTAGAAAGTTCAAAAATTTTACCCTATGGAATGGGATTAAATGAAGAGGAAAGAGAAAATAAATCAAATCTTTTAACATCAATTATTTTTTCATTTGTAATTGCTGTCTTGCTATTATTTTTATTAACACATCTCAAAGCCAAAGTAATCTTAAAAACTTGGTTTTTTCTAGTAACAGTTCTGGCTTTGGGAATTTCTCTAACAGCATTACTTCCTGCAGTAAAATTCGTTTCAATAATTGCCTTAAGTTTAGGTTTCTTTTTAGCTCTAGCAAAAATTTACAAAAGGGATTTTATTGCTCACAATTTTTCAGAATTATTAATTTACCCGGGAATAGCTGCAATCTTTGTTCCACTTTTAGGTTTATTTGGAATAATAATTTTACTTGTTTTAATTTCTGTTTATGATATGTGGGCTGTTTGGAAATCAAAAATAATGCAAAAAATGGCAAAATTTCAAATGAATGAGTTAAATATTTTTGGGGGATTCTTTGTTCCTTATGCTTCTAAAAAAGAGAAGGAAAAAATAAGGTTAATTAGAGAAAAAGTCAAGAATAAAAAAATGACTAAAAAAGAAGCAGAGAAAAAAGGAATCAAAGTTAATGTGGCAATTCTTGGAGGTGGCGATATAATTTTTCCAATAATAGCATCGGGAGTTATACTAAAAACTTGGGGAGTTTGGCCTGCTATTACAACAACTTTTGGAGCATTTCTCGGACTTTTGTCATTATTTATGTTTTCAGAAAAGAAAAAGTTTTACCCCGCAATGCCTTTTATTACAGCAGGAATATTTTTGGCAATAGGAATTTGTTGGTTAATAATTAAGTAGATTAATCTTCTGGAAAATCAATTTCCATTTGATCAGAATCAAAGTCAGAAAGAATTTCTCTAACATCTGGTGCTTCCCCAAAAAATTGAACATAGTAATCCATATACCCTGTTTGAACTTTTTTTGGAACGAGATATTTTGTTCTTGGAAGTGTTAAGGGAATTTCAGTTTCAATCCTAAAAAAATCAGTCACTTTACCTAGTGTATTCAAATAGGCTTCATTAACGAGATGCGGTTTCAAATAAATATTAAAGCTATCAAAATCCCATATCTTTCCAATCTCATTACTCTCTCCAATCCGAAATTTAACTTCCGCATTATCATCCTTTAATATTTGAAAAATATTTATTTTTGGTTTTTTTTCAATTTGAGAAACTTTTTTTGCTAATTTAGATATGTATCCTTTTGAAAGTCTTTCTGGGGATTGAAAAATATTTTCTCTTCGAATAATATATGGTTTTTTTTCTTCAACCCGGGGAGTGGCGCTCCAATTTCCAAATTCATCTGGAAGAGCTTCATAAACCACATATGGCAAAAGATGAATATTCATTTCATCCATTTCTTTAATAATTCCAATTGTTCCTTCAATTCGAATTTCATCTTTATTATTGTAATGAAAATTTAATGAATCATCAACAATTCTTTTTGTAAGTCCAAACCTTGAAGCTCTAATTTCAGTTTTATTATTCGGGCCACCATCCTTAATCATTCTACCAATTAATCTTTCTCTCTTAAAATACATTTCTATCCAAAAAAACAAATATTCTAATATGTAACTACTTAACAAAAACAACACACAGGAACATTTATAAAGTGTTATTATGTAGTAACAACATGTTAGTTAAACAAGAATTAATAGGAAAAATCAAAGATTATTTTGATTTAAATATTTATGAAACAAAAGTATGGTTAGCTCTTTTAAGTAAGGGTTCAGCATCGGCAGGAGAAATTGCAACTTTGTCTGGTGTTCCAAGAAGTAGAACATACGACGTATTAGAATCATTAGAAAAGAAAGGTTTTGCTTTGATTAAATTAGGTAAACCAGTAAAGTATTTGGGTGTTAAACCAAAAATTATTCTTGAAAAATTAAAAAATAATGTTAGGCATGATGCTGAAGAAAAAGTTCAATCCCTAATTAATATAAAGAAAACAAATGAATTCACCCAATTAGAAGAATTATATAATGTGGGAATTCATCCAGTAAAAAGGGAAGATTTATCGGCCTCATTAAAAGGGAAATCAACAATTTCTAATCATTTAAGGGAAATCATAGAAGCTGCAGATAAAGAAGTTGTTATCTGCACAAATGCAGAAGAAATGAAACTTAAAGAAAAACTTTTTGAGGAAACATTTATTTTGTTAAAGAAAAATAATGTTAAAATAAAATTGGTTCTTTACGGTGATACTGAAGTAATTAATCTTCTTGAAAAAGCATTTAATATTCCAATAAGAAAAGTAACTGTTGAAGCGAAGTTCTTTATTGTTGATAGAAAAGAAGTATTATTTTATGTTTCAAAAGACAAAGGAAAAGAAGACCAAGCAATTTGGTTGAATTCTGAATTTTTTTCAGAAGCTTTCGCAGGTCTTTTTGACTTAGCTATGAAGGAGTAAAATGTACGAGATAGATAAAAAAATTATTGTGGAAGGTTTTAATGAATTTATTCAAGAGGCATTAAATGATCTTGAAAAAGCAGTGAGTATAAAACCTACTCGTAACTTAGACAATTTTGATCCTGCAGCCAGTAAAATAGTAATGTGTCAGAATAAATATAATGGCAGAAAAAATTTATATCGAAAAGCTCTCGGAATAAATGTGCCTGAAGAATTTGATACTAAATATGATAAATTATTGCAAGGAGATTTTATTAAAAGATATCCCGATGAAGATTTAGAATAAAAACATTGCAGGAATTTCAACTAACTTATTTCAAATTTTTCTCCCCCCTCCTGCTCCAGTATTTTGAATTATTTTTTCGGTGTAACAAGGCAAATGATTTTGCAGCATAGTCAACTATGTAAAAAATTATTGAACGAAGTTATAACCAAAAAGAAACAAAATATCCTAATCAAAAACTCTCAATTTAGAAACATACATTTCTTTAATTTTACGTTTATTCTTTTTAGTCCAGAATTTAAAAAAACCTTTAGAATTAAAAAGAATTTTTTGTTTAGAACAAACATGTCCGTCTTCAATAAAAGTTTTTTTGTGTTCAGCTTTGAATTTCAAAACATTTTTCTCAGATTCAATTGGCGGTCCAGAAAATAAAACAAATTTTTTCTTTTTCAAAACAAAATAGCTCCTACCTTTCTTTTTTCCCAAATAATCAAAACCAGTTTCAATAACTTCAAAATATTTTTCTATTTCATGAATTAAAGTTTTATGAAATTTCAAAAGTTTAGTTCCAGCAATATCACCTTCTTGTCTTTTTGTTTTTGTTTCAACAATCAAAAATTCCTTTTTTTCTTTAAGGGCATTATGTTTAATTTTTTTCAGATTAACTTCTTTAATTTTAAATAATTCAATCGAAGGATGAAGCAAAAATTCTTTTGCCTTTTTTTGAAATTTCAAAAAAGTTTCGTCACTTAAAGCAGCAAGGGCATTTCTTCCCCTGAATGTTGGATCAATCAAAACAATGGGAGATTCTAATTTCGAAGAATTTAAATCAAGTAAAACATCATTTTTTTTCTTGTAGCTTTTTTCAATATCAACAATTATTTTTCCCTGATTCTTTTTTGTAAGTGCTTTTAACATTTCTAAAAATCCCCCATAATTGTAAACTAAAAGTTCCAGAGCGTAACCACTAAATCCATGAACATAACTTTCAGCACCATAAGTTTTTATTGCGTAACAAAATGCTTTAGCGAGTTTAATTCCATCAATTATTTTTTTAGATTTTACTTTTTTCTTTATGTATATTACATGCGAATAAGATAAATCCGTAATGTTCTCGGCTTCTTTTGGATTTTTAACTTTTCTTACAGGAATGATTTCAAAAAAGAAATTTGAATTAACTTTTATCTTAAAATAATCTCTTGAACCGTGAATCACCGAAACCTTTTTTGCACCTTTAAGTATTTTTTTTGTAAGGTGACTAAATTCACTTTCTTTGTATTTAGAATTAAATCTCAAAAACAAATCCACGTCATAAACGTCTTTTTTAACAACAGTATTTTTTGCAAAACTTCCACCAACAAAAACTTCAACATCAATTTTTAATTTTTTAATTCTAGAGTTTAATCTATTTTTGAAATTTTCCAAATGTGCTTGCATTTTATCCATTTCTTCTTTTGGAATAATGTTTGTAAGAACTTTATCCAAAACTAAATCATGCTTTTTTGCCATAAATTAATATTAGAAAGAAGATTTATATTGTTATTGATTTGATGACAAAATAATAAAAATTATATATGTGCTTTTGTTTTATCCAAGATGAGCTTTTCAAAGAAAGATAAAGAATTTATGAAAATTGCGATTAAGGAAGCAAAATCAACATTCAAAAAAGGAAACTTTCCCATTGGAGCAGTTTTAGTTATTAATGGAAAATTAATTGGTTCTGAAAAAAATAGATTATATTCTAGAAAAGATTGGTTTTCTCATGCAGAGAATAATCTCCTTCAAAAGTATTCCAAATTAATATTAAAAGAGTCAGGAAAAGGATCCATAACCGAATTATTTACCACACTAGAGCCTTGTCTTATGTGTTTTGGAAGTTCGGTTTTACATGGCATTTCAAGGATTATTTTTGCTTGTCCTGATCCATACGGGGGTGTCACAAATTTAAATAAAAAAATGTTTACCAAATTTTATAGGGATAGGTGGCCAAAAATAAATGGTGGTCTTTTAAAAAAAGAATCCCATAAATTAATGATGAAATTTCTTGGAAGTAAAGATACGGTAGATATAAAAGAAATTCTTGAGGTTTACAAAAAAATAAAGTTTTAAGATAAAATTAAAAAGAATTTATCACTTAATAGCTGATGGTAAAAATAGATTTACATATGCATTCAAATCATTCCGATGGAGAATTAACTCCAAAAGAATTGGTGGAAATAGTTTTCAAAAAAGGAATTTCTGCAATGTCAATAACAGATCACGATAAAGCTACCGCAAATAAAGAGGGAGAAAAATATGCAAAAGAAAAAAGTATTGAATATATTCAGGGTATTGAGATTACAGTGACCCCCCCCAAGGGAGTTAGGGAATTACATATTGTGGGATTGTTCATTAATTCTGAAAATCAAAAAATTAAACAAATTCATGAGAGACACAAAGAACATACAATAAATACTTCAAAAAAAATTATTGAAAAATTAAATGAACTTGGTTATGGAATAACTTTTGAAGAGTTGATTAAAGAAACCAATGGAAAACATTTAGGGAGGCCATTTATTGCAAAAATTCTTATGGGGAAATATCCAGAAAAGTTTCAAGAAAGAAGTCAAGTTTTTGATGAATTATTGGGAAAACAAGGAAAAGCTTTTGTTAGTCCAAAAGGAACGGAGCTAGAAGAAGCTATAAAAATTATCCATGATGCGGGAGGAATTGCCCTTGTTGCTCATCCGTGGTATTTGGGAAAAAATATGTTAAAAATTCTAGAAAAATTTGTCTTTGTTGGGGGAGATGGGATTGAATTAGATTATGCTCCAAAAGAATTAATTCCTGAAAACACAAAACAAATGCTAAAAGATTTTACAAAAAAATATAATTTAGTTATTTCAGGGGGCACCGATTTTCATGAAGAAAAAAAAGATGGAAAAGAAATAGGTGATTTTGGAATCACAAAAGAAGAATTTGAAAAATTAAAAGAATATTCGAAAAATAAATATAAAAAGTAATCTTTTTAAAGAATTTTACCTTATTTTTTATATGCCAATCAATCCTTTAAAGGGGGGTGATAAGGTATTGAGAATAGAATCTCATAATGGTTTCTTAGATGGGCCTTTGGCTTCGAAAATAAAATATAAAAAAGATAAAAGTTCTTCTTGGAATTTTTATAGGGAAAATAGTAATCATGCATATTTATCTGGGGGAAAAATTGAATATTCTGGAAATTGTGAAAATAATTTAATTATTTCTTCTAGAGGAAAAAATTCATTAAAAAATATAAATAATTCCTTTATTATTTCAAATAACCAAGGGATAGAAATTTTTTCAATTTCTGATTTTAAGAAAATTAAGAAATTTATTTTAGAAAATTTATTGGGGAGGATAAATTATAATGTTCCCTTGAAAGTTAGGCAAAGAGAAGAACTCTTTAGTTATGATTCAGATAGTGTAGGATCAATATTGAAAAATTTCTATGGAATTAATTCTAAAATCATCTTCCCAATTCTTTCAGGAAGAATAAAAGAAGGAAAATATTTTGTTAAAGATGTTGATGAAAAAAGATATGTTTTCAAATATAGGGGGAATGATAAAAAAGAAGTTGAATTAAATTCTAAAATTATTTCTAAATCAAGTTCTTTTTTCCCAAAATTTCATCAAAGGATTGACGATTTTTCTTATGGGGTAGTTTTGCAAGATGGTTGTTATGGGTTAGAAGATTTTGTAAAGGGAGAACCTGTAAAAAAAAGAAATTTAAAGCATATGAAAAAAATTGGAAAAACAATGGCAGCTTTACATAACAATCTAGATTTTTTTTTAAAATCAAATTCTAAATTAAATTTTATTCCCGGGAGTGAAAATTTTAGTGAGAGTAATATGTTTTCTCTTTATTTGGATCTTTTTAATAAAACTCCCGAAACAACCCATTTAATTCCTTTTGTTGAAGAAATAATTAGTTGGGATTTGAGCTCAAGAATGAGGAAAATACCAAAAAGAATAATTCATGGAGATCTTAATAGTTCGAATGTTATTGATTCGGGAGAAAAATTAATAATTATTGATTCAGAAACTTTGGAGCAAGATGTGAGATTGAAAGAATTTATTTCTCCATTGCTATTAGGTGGAAACATGACTCCCCCAAAATATTTGGGAGGTAGTCTACCCATTTTAATTAATCAATATAATCAATATTCTAAATTTCCTTTATCCCAAGAAGAAACTTCCATTTTGCCCTTATTACTTCAGGCTTCAATTTTAAAATATCATGTAATTCGAGAGATTAGGAGAGACAATAAAATAAAAAATAGTATTCAAAATACAATAGAAAATATTGAAAAAATTAGGGAGGATTCAAATGCTCACTAAAATTCCATTCAATATTAATTATCCTTTAGAGATTTTTCATCCAACAAAAGAAATTAATTTTGAAAATGAAAATGAAAGAACCGAACTTTTCAAAAGGAATATTTATTATAAGCTATTCGGGGATAAAAAAAACACTCTCTTGGAAAATAAACAAGAAATTTTTTTTAATCTAGGAAAAAAAGTTTCAGAATATATGAAAATTAATTATCCTGATTTAGAAACTTTAAATTTATCTTTGTTTGGTTCTTCTTCTGTTTTAAAAAATCCCGGAGATTATGATTTTTTAGCGATCACTACTGGAAACACTTTCCTTCTTGATGAACCTATCTTAAATTTAAATGAACAAAAGATTCAAACAGGAATTTCTATAAAAGGGATTGATAATTATGTTCAAGGATTTAAAAAAACAGATAATAGCATTCAAAGTAATCGGTTGGAACAGATAATTGATCGAACTGCAATTTCTTTATTTAGGAGACATCTTCCCCTTTTTGGAAAAGATTTCATAAACAATGAAAAAGAGTTTTTGAATAATGCTTATGCACAAGTTTCAGATTTAGTAAATAATGCGTATGATCTTTTTTATTTAGAACAAGAAAATTATTTTATTTCAGAAGAAAAAAGAGCAAAAAAAATGTTAACCAGATGTTATGAAGCAACATCTTATATGGGCTCAGTTGATTCAGATGAGAAAATACAAGAAATTAGAAAAGAGTTATATTTAGCATTAAAAGAGAAATTAGAACTCAAAAAAAGTAAAAGAATATTCGAAAAATTCGGAAAACTTTATGAAAGCAAAATTAAAAAATAGATTCACTTCCGAACAATAACTTTCTCATTTTCAACAGTCCCGTCTTCGCTT
>Ga0207996_1000139_pt1 | contig 64765 bp, 49 predicted proteins | sample AntAceMetag02UKG_FD_184773 | JGI IMG/M metagenome (GOLD analysis project Ga0207996, IMG submission 184773) | Saline lake microbial communities from Ace Lake, Antarctica - Antarctic Ace Lake Metagenome 02UKG (SPAdes) (version 2) | ecosystem: Environmental > Aquatic > Non-marine Saline and...
AAATTCAGCCGGTTACACATGCGCAACACGTTACTAACGTGGGTGTCTAATGTTGTAAAAGTTTACGAAACCAAAATTAGGAATTGCCGCTATTGGTGCAATTCAGGCTGGTTCGGGAACCGCTGCAGGAGACTGCACATCAAGCCATCAAAAGAGGGAATCAAAGCCCTCATAGAGAAAGCGGGAACGATAATCAGAAAATACGTCAGTAGTCCGATGGTCATCCTGATCATAAAGCTGAATCAAGTGCTTCGTGGTTGGGCTAACTACCACCGCCATGTGGTTGCATCGGAAGCCTTTAGCCGAGTTGACACCTATGTGTTTGAACAACTCTGGCGGATGCTCAGGAAACGACACCCGAAGAAATCCAAACGGTGGCTGTACCGGGAATACTGGACAAACACCGAACGGAAACATATCTTCGCTATCAATTCTATGACTCGAAAGGGCATACTAAAAACCTATAAGGTCTTACGTGTGGCATCCATCGGGATTAAGAGACACATCAAAATCAAAGCGGCGGCCAACCCTTATAATCCAACCTTTGCAGGATACTTCTGGCAAAGAAGGAACAATAAGGAAAGCAGATAAGCGCAGACTTCGAGGTATTACCAGCATTGTCATCAAGGCAATACCGCGCTATGTTGGCTTAGGAAGATTTACAGTCGGACAGCTCAATAAGGGCTGTCTTTGGAATGCTTGAGCCGTGTGATGGGAAACTATCACGCACGGTTCTTAGGGGGGAAGGGAGCCGCAAGGCTCCTGCCCTACCCGGTCTCCTGTTTTAATATTCTTTTTTCTACTCAATACTGAGCAAACCAATTACAGAAATACTAAACAGGATGAATATTAGAATCAGATTTGCTTTTGATTCCAATATCGTTATTGAGTATCATTTCTATATTCAGCCTCCAGTCGTTCGTCGGTATGAATCGAATTTTCACTGGACTTTGAGCAACATCAGATCGCTATTTCCGGATCTGCCGGATTCAAAAAGCAACATCCCTCCGTCCGGACTCCACTGAGGATACATGTCCGGTCCACCTGTGGTGAGCCGTCTGACCTGGGATGTATCAAGGTCAGATAACCAGAGTGTTGCCCCATAGGAAGTATCCCAGGCCCAGAAGGCTATCTTTCTGCCGTCCGGTGAAAAAACGGGGCCGCGGTCACCTAATGTGCAATTTTGTGAAAGGATGGTATTGTTCTCGGCGGTGGCCACATTTGCTTCCAGGGTGATATCGGAAATCATAGCGGCATAAGAGACCCGATCTTCGCCAGATGCGTCACTAATCACCTCGGCAGTATAGGTAATGTGCCGACCATCGGGACTCCAGTCACTCATCTGCAATGATTCCGGACCGTCCCACCTAAAAACCGTTGGTTGATCGTACCCTTTTTCAAAGGTCATAAAGTACTGATTGGTCTGATTATAGTCGCCACCAATGGGTGCAACTTTATAGGCAATGGTTTTACCGTGGGGTCACCAGAATTCAAAAAAGGACTTAACCATTATTGGTTAAGTCCTTTTTTTTTGGCTATGTTCGCGTTAACTGTGGCATACAGAAACGACAAAGTGCCTGATGTTATCCAACTAAACGTGGTTAGTTCGATACTGAGTAATTAAACTCCGTTGGGCTGGACAGCGCGTTTTCCGCAGTATCCATAAAACCGTTTAAAGTGATTTGTACGGATGATATTGCACTGCACACAGAAGTATCGTTCGTCCATGAAATAACATAATTATCACCAGACCATCCCTGGCTACCGGCAAAGTCACTTGGAGAGATATCAGCTGTCCCCGACGTCGTCATCGATTTAGAAAAAGAAAAAGAAATTGATCCTTCCTCACAGTTCAGGGTTGTACTTGTATCAGGTGAAGGACTAGCAATTGGTGCAGTGGTATCAACAGGGGGCAGCACGGATGACCGGTTATCATCGCTGGAACTCGAACCTGATAGGGCTATGGCAGCACCACCAATGGCTGCGACAGCCAGACCAACCACTACGTAAGTACTCACGGAAGAGCCTTCAGCTTCTACAGGTGGGTTAGTGGGTACGTCCGCAACCGTTGCCAACTCCTCTGTAGTAGAGAATCCCATGCCTTTGAGCTCTTGAAGAGCACTCTTGGCCATTTCCAGATTAGGATCCTCGCTGAGAGCCTGTTGATACATATTGGCAGCCTCAGTGTACTGTCCCTTGTCGGAATGTTCAACGCCAAGAAACAAGGACATCAGAGCTACAGTGCTAGTAGACAATGGTTTTTCAAGCTCAATTTTCTTGGCCGTTGAAACAGACACCCTCATTTGATCAAGAATATTGAAGAGAATCTCCTTTTCCATCCTGAAGAGTTCGTCAAGCGATCCGCTCACAATAGGTTGCCGGGTAAGCGTTCCGAAAATAATTTCAAGAACAGCGGAATCAATCAAAAGTTCCTGGGTTTTTCCACCTAGGATATCACCGCTGGCAACATAGGAGGCACCAAGTAGCTTACCAACTTTAGGTGCAGCTGCTGCACCTACTAGACCGGAAGCACCCAAATCCATTTCATCCAGAAGCGCCTGCATCCTGACCCTTTCCACTACTTGAATCTGATCTACCTTGGACAGGTCCGCAATCAACATCACCGCCATGCCTTTTTGTAAGGCATTCAGTTCTTCCTCACCAGATTTGTTGTTAAAATAGAGCACCACAATTGAATTTGGAGCACTGGTAGCTCCAAGTGACTGTTCCTGCTGAATAGCCTTTTGGGCCCAGGATCTTTCAACCTGGGTAATAACCTGCCCGGCTTGAGCAAGGGCTGTACTGTAAAACAGTATTGTTATCATTGCTAATAAACGAATAACTGCCCTATTCTTCATAACGTTCTCCTACTAAAAGAAATTTATTTTAGAGTTCTGAGTTGATTTTTTCTTCAAAAGTTAATTGTTATGCTGAAACAATCCCTGACATGTCTAATATATATCAAACATGTAATAGTTTTCAACTTGAACAATTGCAAGAACTACTACCAGTCACTCTTCCTGTTTAGTGGGCGGGGTCTCAAAACATTCCCTCAGGTGAGGGAATAAACGTTTTTGGACACGACCCATTAACCATGATATTTTGTCGTTAAGCTTCATTGCATTTTCCTTGGTTTTGCTTTTGGTGGTACAAAACAATACCACGAAACGCAACGAAACTAAATATATTCAACGTGTTATATCGTTATTATCAGTGGTTCCCATTTTGCAAGAAGCCCTTAATTATTCACATGTCTCTTGACAGAGCATCCTGGCAGGATTAAAAAGTTAGAAATACCTAACGATATTGCTTTGGCAATACAGATGAATGTTTATGATCCATGCTGCAAATTCATCTTCAAAATAAAAACAAATAGAGCAAGCAAAAGAAATGCCCGAAATAAATCTTAGAGAAATGGCAAAGAATCAGTCCGGAACTATCAAATCTGTAAAAGTTGGTGGTGAACTGGGAAGAAGAATTCGGGAGATGGGACTGGTTCCCGGAACCGAGATAAAAATCCAAGGACGCGCGCCCCTATACGACCCCGTCGCGCTTCGAGTTATGGGCGGCACCCTCACCCTTCGAAATGACGAAGCTGATCATATTGTGGTTGATGTTACAGAAGAAGGATGAACAATCTCAACGCCAGCCTCTTTGAGCAGTATCATGGCCACACTCTCACTCTCTTCAGCCACCACTTCATCCGGCTTCAGCTTCAGAAGCCATCGACCAACCAGTAATCCCTTTTTCTTCTTTGCAGATCTGTAGCGATTCTCTATAAATTGGCGTTTTTTAATTTCCCGGGACTCACTGTTTAGTGTTTCGACAAGAAACCAGGGTGCTGAAGCCAAATGCTGTACGCTCAACTCTCCCTCGGGGCTCTGCACAGGGATTACTCTGCGTGTGAATTCACCCGGTGCAAAATGTGGCCGTATACGTGCCAATACGAGGCCTGGAAATTCCAGCAACAATTCTTCTTCCAGGCGATCAGCAACAAGGTCAGCTATCTTATGCGATGGAGTGCGCAATTCCACATCCATATCAACAAGAAACCGCCCTCCTGCATTCCTGCTGAAACATTGTTTCACCCTGCTTATTCGTGGATGTTCTTCCACAAATCGTATGATATCACGTTCTGTTTCCCTGTCGATTGAAGCATCAAGGAGATCTTTTAAGGCTCCGACAAACAACTGGGCACCTGCAGAAAAGACAAAAACAGCCACAATGCCTGCAGCAAATCTATCCACATTAAATCCGAAAGGCACTACGATCAAGCTGATCAGTACCACCCCGGTGGAAAGGGAATCGGCAAGATAATCCTTTGCATCTGCAGTGAGTGCTGGCGAATTAAGCCTTTTACCGGCACGGTACTGAATCAGCCCAAAACCCAGGGCAACCATAAATGAGAGCGCAGCAGCAGGTAGGGCAATCCTGACATCAGGATAACTGGTAACACCAAAGAGTGCCTGTCGTCCTATTTCATAGCCTGCCAGTATAACCGCTACGGATGTTGCTAAAACAGCTACGGTTTCTGCCTTATACAGTCCATACGGAAAAGATGGATGTTCCTTGCCTGCCACCAGTATACCGACAAAAACAGCGGATGACGAAAAAACATCGGTTGCAGAATTAACAGCATCACCAATAAGCGCTGCAGAACCGGACATGACACCGGCAATTCCCTTGCCGATGGCAAGACAAAGATTCAAACATATTGAGACAATGGCCCTTTTTTTGGCTTCGTTCAAATGTTGTTTCGTTTGATCAGTGGTCATTGTGTAGATATCCAGCCATTAATTTCAATTGGAATGAGAGTGCTATATAGGTATTCATTATTCTACCAAGAATCTACATTTTTATTATTGGCTACTCGCTATTATACTGTATTTCACCTCCCAAAACAGCTCCACCCACTTGCTAAATGAGTTGACAGGATATAAAGTTTGGTGTACCTAAACATGGTCCTCTACGGAGAAAAAAATGACACTGAAAGAACTCAATAACAAATGTGGCTGTTTTGCCAAAAGAATACAGCAATGCACAAAGGGCGAACAGTGCAAAATGCACCATGGCCCTCTTTCTGAAAATTGTCGTGCTGGAAAAATTAAGATATGCAAGGTTACCGGAGATAGAAAGCTCTGTGCCAGAATGGCATCACTTGGAGTCCTCCCCGGACAAGAAGCAGAACTTCTTTGCCCACAAAAAGGTTCTCAGTGTCTTTTAAAAATACATGGAGGAACTCTTAGCCTTGATAAAGTGACTAGTAATAATATTATTGTACAATCTGTATAGGCAGACAGTAGCTTGAAATGGACTGGACTGCTTTTTTTTAGGGCTACAGAATTAGCCCCCCCTAACTGTGAGGTTCTTTTATGTGGCAAACACTCATTAGCGTATTCATTATCGCTATTGCTCTCCTGTTTATTGGTAAAAAAGTCTACCGCATGCTGCGTCGAGCAGCAGATCCTGAACAGGATGTTTCCTGCAGCTGTGGCTGTAGCGGCTGCGGTGTAGCAGATTGCGGAACTAAAAAAGTAAAGCCATCAAACTAACATTCTAATTCCACAATCCTTCTGGTACCTATCAATGAGTAACAAATCTATTACCATGGCGCTAGCCGGCAATCCCAATGCCGGCAAAACAACCCTCTTCAATAAGCTCACCGGAGCAAGACAACAGGTTGGCAACTATCCCGGGATCACCGTCGATCACAAAGAAGGGTATTTCAACCATGACGGCCAGGAAATTGTAATAACAGACCTGCCCGGAACCTATTCGCTAACAGCATATTCCGTCGAAGAGATCGTTACCCGAGATTTCCTGACGACTCAAAAACCTGATGTGGTTATTAATATAGTCGATGCATCCAATCTGGAACGAAACCTCTACCTCACCACCCAGTTTCTCGAAATGGGAGTTCCCATTATCATTGCCCTGAATATGATGGATGTGGCAAAGGACAGGGGGATTGAAATACGATTCAAAAAGCTGGCCGAGCTACTTGATGTAATAGTTGTACCGATTATTGCCCGATCAGGGGAGGGCACCAGGGAACTTATCAAACAGGCAATTAAGGTTGCCGAATCAGACAAGATATGGGCTCCACGAGATATTTCTTACGGAGAGGATATAGATGGAGCCCTTATAGAAATCATCGATACAATTAATGATTCCTCCTTTCTTGTAGATAACTACAATGCCCGTTTTACCGGTATTAAATATCTTGAGCATGATGATCAGATGCTTACCAGGGGACAGAAGAATGATCCGGAACTTGCCACACAACTGGAACAAACTGTAGGGAAAATATCTGACCATCTTCTAAAAACCATGGATGTGTATCCCGAGGCAATCATAGCGGATCATCGCTATGGATTCATTAAGTCCATCGTCAGACAGGGGGTAATGACCCATAAATTTGACACTGACCGGCTATACACCTCGGATAAAATAGACAAGGTTCTGACCAATCGCCTGGTTGGGCCGCTGGTAATGCTTGCCATTCTTTTTGGTCTCTATCAATTCACCTTTTCGTGGAGTGAACTCCCGGTCATGTGGATGGAAGGACTTTTTGGCTGGCTCGGAGGACTGGTTGAAAGCACACTGCCCGATGGCATGTTGAAATCCATGATCATCTCCGGCGTTATAGATGGTGTTGGCGGAGTCCTGGGTTTTGTTCCTCTAATTATGTTTATGTTTTTTGGAATTGCAGTGCTCGAAGATTCCGGATATCTGGCAAGGGTTGCATTTATGATGGACCGGGTATTTCGTCTGTTTGGCCTCCATGGTTCAAGCGTTATGCCTTTTATTGTTTCTGGAGGAATTGCCGGAGGCTGTGCCGTACCCGGTGTTATGGCCACCAGAACGTTACGTTCACCAAAAGAACGAATGGCAACCCTACTCACCGTTCCATTTATGAACTGTGGAGCCAAGGTTCCCGTACTGGTTCTCTTGATCGGAGCATTCTTTTCCGACCATAAAGCACTGTATATGTTTCTCTTTACCATGCTTGCCTGGCTTGTTGCCCTTGTAGCTGCAAAATTTCTTCGTATGACGGTTCTCAAAGGTCCGGCTACCCCATTTGTAATGGAACTTCCACCCTATCGTTTTCCAACGTTTCAGGGGTTGATGATTCATACCTGGGAGCGCACCTGGCAATATATCAAAAAAGCAGGAACGGTGATCCTTGCAATATCAATTCTTCTCTGGGCACTGATGACCTTTCCAGGTCTCCCGGAATCAGACCAGGTAACCTATCAGACAGCTCGAGAGCAGATAACAGAAAGCTATCCGATAGCAGTGCAGCAGGAGATCAAAAACGCGACTCCTGACACACCTCCTCTCTCTGCAAATGCCATTGACCTGCAGGACAAACTCTCTCAAATTGATTTTGAAGAATCGGCCGCTACTCTTAAAAATTCTGTAGCCGGGAAAATTGGCAGCTTTTTTGAACCTGTTTCACGCTATGCCGGGTTTGACTGGAAAACAAATATTGCAATGATTGGAGGAATCGCTGCTAAAGAGGTGATTATTTCAACACTTGGGACAGTATACTCCATGGGAGATGTGGAAAGCGATGATGCAGGGTCACTGGGCCAACGTCTGGTAAAAGACCCCAACTGGAATAGCGTTGTCGCAGTATCTGCTTTGATCTTCATTATGTTCTACGCGCCCTGCTTTGTTACGGTAGTCTGTATTGCCAAAGAGGCTTCCTGGAAATGGGCATTCTTTTCCATGGCCTTTAATACTTTTTTTGCCTTCCTCGCTTCAGTGGCTGTTTTTCAGATTGGGAGTTTGTTTGGATAAAACAAAACAGGATAGAGGAGCTTGCAAGTGTTTGCAAAGCTCCTCTAACAAAGCGTCCACAACAATTTTTACAGAAGATGCCTCATTATCCGTTGAAAAGCATCCCAATCGGTTACCTGATACAGGTACATCTTCGTAAGACTTCGTTCACGTAAAATCATAGTTCGTTTCTCCTCAGACCTTCGTTGATTAATTGTCTGGGAACAAAAAAATCCCCAGACTGAACACTCCATTCAATCTGAGGATTTCCCTATATATCCACAAGATCAGTTGATCACCGATATGCCGCGACGGTAATCCCCACTTTAGATTCAGGCAGGTTTTCTGACTTCCGGATACTTCTCATCCTGTACCTTCCCAACTTATTGCAAAAAGTCAGTGGTATAAAGCAGGTTTATTTCCGGTTACAGCGGCGGGCCCGTCTTCGATTCTCACGAAGTTCCCTTTTCAGTCCTTTAAGGACACCTGAATATGATACTATCATAGTGTGACATTCACCTCTTGTCAAGTGACAGAGGACGAGCAACACAACAGGATGTACAGCAAACCCACAGACAACACCCCATGAGGTGTCTAACCAGTCAGAGATCCTGTGGGAAACGAAGACAAAAAAAAGCCCCTCTGGAACAGACCAGAGGGGCAAGGGGAGGGGAAGAAAAAATGAAGTTCATTTTCCCTTTCTTATTACAACATACGTGCCAACCATTAAAAAAAAGTCATCATACCGTTTTTACATATGTTTTAAAACAGTCCCACGTCTAAATAAGGGCATTAACTACTCCCAGGTGTATCCTTTTTACCCACCATGAAAGCAAGGTGTGTATTTTCTACTCAAACCTTCTCTAACTACCCTATCTCAAGTACCGAACCACCCCGACGTTTATCCGCTGCCCCTTCTTTCCCTGGTATCACAGCATGAACTCCACCAAAATAGACTCCCTGTGACTCCCATTCATTCACCTTGGCATGGGCTTGTAACTCTTCAACAGCATCGGCAGAAAAGCCCGGTTCCATTTGGACAGTTTCTCCATCCCAATGTAACCGTGGCGCATCGACGGATTCCTGTAGTGGCCTCTTAAAATCAACAACCTGGCCAAGGACTTGAGTAACAGCAGTTCTGATTCTTTTTGAACCACCGCTGCCGATAACCAGTTTCACCTCCCTATCTTTGACAAGCAAAGATGGAGACATCATCGACGCCACCCTTTGCCCTGCTGGACTGGAATGAAACCCATCCGGATGTAAGTCGTCCTCACCCATCATATTGTTGAGCATCACCCCGGTACCCGGAGCAAAGTAACCTGCCCCTTCACCATTTGAACAGGTCATTGCGGCACAGTTACCTTCCTTGTCAGCAATGGATATATGGGTAGTGCCCCTGGAGAACATTCTTATATTTTCCACACTCTGGCCACTCTCATCTGAACGCAGAAAATCTTTCAAATCACTACCATTGGAGAAACCTCGCTCCCTTATTTTTTCCACTTCCTGCATTAGACCTGTTGTATGGATCAGGTAGTTTCCTGATCCATACTCATACTCAGGATGGATCGTAGTACAAAGCGATTGCAAGGATAAAGACAGTCCTATGAGAGCTCCACCCATGGAGGGCGTAGGGGAGGTTAGAAGTTCATAATCACGAAAAGATACCTTAAGAGGCCTTCTTTCTCTAACTTTAAAGGACGCAAGATCGGTAACTGAGAGCAGTCCATCCTGTTCCTCCATCTCCCTGCCAATTTTTCTGGCTATTTCCCCATAATAAAATTCTTTACCTCCATCTCGTGCGACATTCTCTATAAAAGCTGCGAGTTCGGGGTTCACAAGCTGTTTATCTTCCTGAAGATAGTTTCCACATGGTTCATAGATATCTTTTCCTTCGGAGGAAAGAGTCATGATGGGACGAAGCAGTTTTAGAAAATAAGCCTGTTTTGTATTTAAAGTGTGACTTTTTGCATACTGAATCGCAGGAGCTACAATCTCAGTCAGATCCATAAATCCAAGACGCTTATGAATATGAAGTAACCCTTTCAGAGTTCCAGGAACGGCTACTGAACCAAGGCCAACGTTAAAATCCTGCTTGCTCCCCGAAAACTGAACCGTCACCGGAAAAAAATGCGGTTCCTCAACTGGATTCAGTAAACCAAGGCCTGGTGTATCCACAAAAAAGTCAAAGAACAGATTCTGTCCCTTTACCACTGAATGCCCAAGAAGCAATCCTCCGCCGCCCAGGCTATTCAGTGCAGGCTCCACAACAGTTGAGGCAAAGCCAGCGGCGACAACCGCATCAAAGGCATTACCACCTTCCTGTAATATAATTGCCGCAGCTTCACTCACCAGAGGATGCCCGGAAGCCACAATGGATTTTGTATATTTACTCATGCCCAGAATTTCTCATGGAGTTGTTGTATCACCTGTTTAAAATCACCGGTTTCAGAATAGACCCTTCTCTGACAATCCGCCCCGGAACCATGCTCCAGAATTCTGTTCAGCATGGCCATATAGCGTTCGGATTGAAAACGCTGCACCATGGGCTGAACCTTTTCGATAAGAGTGCTGACAGCGTCACGGATACTCATTTTACCTCCACCAAGGAATCCGAGAGGATCAAAGAAGGTACCATCCAGTCCGTAACGAACCGCCTGCCATTTATTACTTCTTAAAAACTGATGATTACAGGAACTGATTTCCATTTCAGATTCAGCAAGAGTGGCAACTAAACACTGAATAAGAGCAGTAAGTCCCAATATATCGCCAAATCGTGTAGGGAGATCACAGGCCCGTATTTCAAGTGTACCAAAGCCTGGGTGCGGCCTGGCATCCCACCAGAGATCTTTAATCGATTTTATCACACCTGCTTCCTGCAATTGACCGATATCCGACACAAATCCATCCCAAGTCCCAATAGGTTCATAAATACCGGCGAGGGGCAGAGCCTCAAAGAGTTTTGTCCGATAGGACATCAAACCTGTATCTTCTCCCTGAAAAAACGGAGAAGACGCTGAAAGAGCAAGTAACAATGGAAGGTATGGCTGGATCTTATCACAGACACTCACCGCAGTATCTCCATCGATCATTCCGACATGAACATGGAAGCCCTGTGATATAAAACGACGCCCAACAATCTGCAGCTCCTCCATAATACGTTCATAACGGACATCATTGGTCAGCAACTGATCGTGGCTACGTGCAAAGGGGTGCAGAGAGGCTGCATAAAGAAGACAATTATTATCTGCGGCAAGTTCTTCCGCCATGGAACAGGTCTGAAGCAGATCATTTTCCACATCGATTAGAGAATGACATATCCCGGTACAAATTTCTAAAATCGAACGTATCCATTCATGGGTTATTCGGGGCCTGAGAATAGCAGGTGCATTCTCGAGAAGGATTGGCGCCAGGGGGGCAAGATTAAGGCTTTCAGTATCTAAAGTCTGAAACTCAAGCTCCACCCCAAGCGTATAGGAGGGACTGGAAACAAATGTGAGTGGAGAATACTCAGCTCCTGCGGTCATTGAAAATCCTCATTTGTTAAACGCTTATCTCGTACGACAGCTCTATTTGAATCGTCTCACAAACTGCCAGGTGCGTCACTCCACCCTGCCACACAGAAATGTTTCTGCAACCTGAGCGTACCCGGCAGCACCTACAGAGAGAACAGCCTCATCAAAATTAAATGTCGGACTGTGCGCAGGTCCTACTGTATCTGATACTTTGGCGCCAAAGCGAACAAGACATCCCTGAACTTTCTGAAGATAAAAAGCAAAATCTTCCCCGCCAAGACTCGATGGCCCCTGTGAAATAACATTCTCCTTTGAAACAACTTTAAAAGCTGCTTCCCGGGCAACCTTTGTCCCGGCACAATCGTTAATCACAGCAGGTAAAGCATCTGGAAATTGCAGTTCCACCTGAACGTCATAGTAATCGGCACAGCTCTTAACCATTCTTTTGAGACCTGAAACAATTGCTTCTCTTGCATCACGATGGGTGCTGCGAATGGTCCCCTCAATAACAGCTTCACCGGCAATCACATTATGAATTTCTCCGGCACGAATTCTGCCTACACTCAGAACGGCAGCGTGATTGGGGTTAACTTCACGGGACACAAGAGATTGCAGGGATGTAATCAGACCGGCAGCTGCAACAATGGCGTCTTTGCACTCCTGCGGCCGTGCTGCATGGCCACTGCTTCCGGTTATTTTAATTCCAAAGGGATCGGCAAAGGCACAAATTATACCTTCATCAACCGTGATAATTCCTGTTTCATAGTGAGTATCAATATGACCTCCAAAAATTGCCGCCAAGCCATCGAGAGCGCCACCTTTAATCATACTCACAGCGCCATTGCCCTTCTCCTCGGCCGGCTGAAAGAGGAGGCGAACCTTTCCAAGGAGCTCTTTTTTTTGCAGCAGGGACGCAGCACCAAGTAGCATTGCAATGTGGCCGTCGTGGCCACAGGCATGCATAATACCTCTATGTTTTGAAGCAAAGGATAATCCGGTTTTTTCTCTGACAGGAAGGGCATCCATATCAGCTCGGAGTCCGACAACGGATGAAGCGTCAGGATTACCGATTTCTGCAACGACTCCAGTTTCTGATACTTTCCACGGGGAAGAAACCCCAATTTCAGCTAACTTTAACCGAACATAGGCGGCGGTATCATACTCATCAAATGAGAGCTCTGGATTGTGATGTATTGTTTGTCTGATTTCACACATCCAGGACAAAAGTTCCGGTGAAACAGAGAGATATTGTTTCATTTGCTTTGACATAAAAACGCTAACTCAATAACAAGAAAATTCTCCTTACAATATCCGGATTGAACCAACGTCAACATCAACCCTGTTGTCACTTTCCACCTGCTGATCCTTTTCAATGGATACCTCTGGGGATGATGAGACAGGTGTCATTTCTACTTCCTGTTGCGGTGGGCTTTCTGCAGCCTGAACAAAAACTGGCTCTTCTGCTATTGGAGAAAGATCTTGAGCAAATGGCTGTTTAAATATTGCAATAAGACCATCATTTACTTCCTGACAGGAGACCAATTCCCAGCCCAAACGTCCATATTCATTCAGAGAGATCTCCACCTCATTTTCGTCTAAAAAAGCACTGCCTAGCAAGCCTTCCTTCTTGAGACTGAAATGTACTGTTTTATAGCTCCATTGCATACCACACTCCTTCAACCGAGCACATCAGAGACGTAAATACTGATCGTCTTTAAACTGACCCTCATATACTTTCCCCTTACTCGTGGTCAGTTTTCCAAAACCGTTCCTGCGACCCATCGTGAATTCTCCCTTATACGTGCTTCCGTCACTTGAAACCAGAGTTGCTTTTCCATGGGGCATGTCGTCACGAAAGTTACCAGTAATCACGCTTCCATCACTATATGTAAGTTTCCCATCTCCATGAAAACGGCCCATTTTAAATTCGCCTTCATAATGGCTGGAGTCACTGAAATAATAACTTCCCTTTCCGGAGAAATGATCTTCCCTAAACTCGCCGGCATAACGTGAACCATCGGGATATACGAAGACCCCATTCCCCTCTTTTATTCCCTGAACAAAGGTGCCCTCATAGCGCCTGCCGTTGCTGTATCTGTACTCACCACTGTCATGGAGTTTTCCCTTTCTAATATTTCCTTCATAAACATCACCATTAGCATATTCTATTACACCGGTACCATCCATGAACCCTTTTTGCATCTCCCCACGATACAACATCCCATCACTAAAAAGGTATTCGACTGTTCCGGTTACGGGAGTTCTGTCTTCGAGATAACAGACCCGGCCATTATAATAAATATAACTCGAATGGTTTGTAGTTGAAGCAAGAACAGGTGCTTCTGGTTCCCGAGGTTTTGGGGCAGGAGCAATCTTTTCCTGTTTTGCGAGTTTTTTCTTTTTAACAGGTACTATCACTTTTTCCACAGGTGGAACTTCTACAACAGGCTGTATTATTTCCACGGGGCGTCCATCAACAAACTGTCCGGTATAGACACTACGATCCTTTAAGGTCAATGTTCCATGCCCATCAGGTTTGCCATCGCGAAAGTCCCCCTCATACCAAGAACCGTCGGCGTAAAAATGTTTTCCAGTCCCGGAACGTTTTCCGCCCTTGAACTCGCCTTCATAACGGCTGGAATCAGGATAGTAAAGAATCCCCTTCCCTTGTTTTTTACCATGATCAAATTGTCCGACATATCTGGTTTTATCGGTGTAAAGCAACTCACCTTCACCGTGTCGGTAATTGTCAGAGAACTGACCACTGTATTTTCTGCCATCAGCATATGACAACACGCCATATCCATTATAACTGTCTCTTGCAAAATCGCCTTCGTAACGATTTTTATCTGGACCTTCCCATATCCCATGTCCTCGACGTTCACTGCCGTAGAAATCACCGCTATATTTACTGCCATCGACGTATGTTTTTATCCCTTTTCCGGCAGCTTGGCCATTGTGGAATTCGCCATCAAGAAAAGTCCCATTGGGATAGGTCAGCTTACCCTTTCCCTCAAGTAAGCCATTTCTGAATTCCCCTTGGTAATTTCGTCCATCGGGAAAAGTGAGAGAGCCTGTCCCATGATATTTTCCAAGGAGAAATTCACCGTTATAGTGAGTACCATCTTTATAGGATAAGACGCCTTGGCCGTTGATGACGTTTGAACGAAACTCACCCTCGTACTTTCGACCATCTGAACTTGTCAGAACGCCTTTTCCATGGAATCGACCCTCTTGAAACTCTCCCCGGTACACTCGGCCATCGGGAAATTTCAGTACACCCTTTCCATGAATTGCTCCATGCTCAAATTCTCCACTGTAACGTCTGCCATCCTGGTGAACAAGAACCCCTTCGCCATTTTTGCAGTCGCCCTGTAAACACTCTCCGTGAACATTTGTGCCACAAAGAAAAATGGCGCTGCAAACCAAACCCAATACTTTTGTTTTTACCCTGTAATGCACTCGTCTCTTTTCCATCAGGAATACGCCTTCTTTACTTCTTCTGCGATGATTTTAATCCCTCTAGCAACCTGCTCTTCATCCTGAGAATAGGTCACTCTGATACACTCATTCTGATGTTGCCATGTCTCTTCCATGCCCGGAAAAAAGAAATGCCCGGAAACCACCAGTACATTTCTGGCTTTTAAACGCTGATACAACTCATGGCTGGAAATAGGGAGGTTTTCAAACCATAACCAGAGAAACATGGCCCCTTCCGGTTTATGGAGTTTATAAGGGGTACCTCGCAGTGCTGCGTGAAAATTCTCCACTGCTTTTTCCATTTTCTGCTGGTAAAATGGTCGTATTACATTCCGGCTCAAGTTGAGTACTTCACCACTTGCCACCATCTCATGGGCCAGCATGGCTCCAAAACTCCCGGTGGCAAGATTCATGATGGCGTTCATACCGGAAACCGCCCTTATCACTTCTTTACGGGCAATGATCATCCCTGTTCTTGCTGCCGGGAGTCCGAGTTTTGAGAGCGACAGGCAGACAATGATATTTTCATTCCATATGGGTTTTGCCTCGGTAAATATGATACCTGGAAAAGGCACTCCATAGGCGTTATCAAGAATAAGGGGAATATCATGTTCTCGTGCCAGAATATCGAGTTTTGCAATCTCCTCATCGGTAAGGACATTTCCCGTGGGATTGGTCGGTCGTGACACACAGAGGGCCCCGGTTTCTGGACCTATGACCATATGATCGAAATCCACGTGATATTTAAAAAGATTATTTTCGAGCAATTCAATACGTGGTCGGGTGGAAACAAAAAACTCATTCTTAGTACCGAGATCGGCGTATCCTATATATTCCGGGGCCAATGGCAGACGGATTTTTTTTGAACTTCCGTCGGAATAGTGCCCGGCAAACATATTAAAAAGAAGAAAGAATCCTGCCTGACTCCCGTTTGTAAGACAGACATTTTCAGGCCCGACATCCCAGTCGTACTCACGCCTGAGCAAGCCAGCAAGAACATCGACAAAGTCCTTTTCTCCCTGTGGGGGATCATAGACGCCAATAAGTTTTTGCAAAGATGGGGTGTCCTGCGCCAGAAACAGTAACCGCTTTTGGATAACCGCCTGAAATTCTGGTATATGACCGGGATTTCCACCACCCATCATAATCATATCATCTCCACCGGTGGCAAGGGCATTTCCTAAATCTTCCATGAGACTGAGAATTCCGGCACCACTGGTGAACTGTTCACCAAATCCTGATAATTTCATATGTTCCACTCCTCCAGTCAGGCGACCAAATCGCCTCTGGAACCACCCGAGCCAGATCTGTTCTGTTTAGATGGAAATTTACTCTTAAATAGTTGACATTCAATCCCCGAGGAAGAAAAGACCAAAGCCGCAGGATTCTGTGCCGATTTAAAACCCATGGCCCTGCATCCGTATGGCTTGACAGGATCATGAGTTACGAAATAATGAATACATTTTATACAACTTGGGCGCCCAGCCATTCTCTTCCCGAACGTTATTGAGAAACCATCTCTTTCATACAGTTGACTCTTGCTAGAATAGCATTTTTCTTTCAATGCTCAAAGCAACAAATAGGGAAATTGCGCCTCCAGTTGCCATTAAACTGCCTACAATCATGAATCCACTGCTGATAGAATAAAAATCTCCGATAAAACCAATAAATGTAGGCATCAACCCTCCACCAATAAGAAAAGCCAGTGGCAGGCACAGGGACACGGAGAGATTACCATACCGTGCTGCACCTAGCTTTGAAAGAACGGCAAATCCCGCCGGAAAAAAACAAACTGCAAAAATCGGCTGGGCCACCACAAGCACAATTAACCAGACCCCATCACCCACCATGGCCATTAAAATTGTAAGCACTCCTGTTGTCAACAGCACCAGTGCCATCACCAGCTGTTTTCCAAACCTATCCCCAAGCCAGCCACCAGCAAGAGGCATGAAAATGGAGGCAATCCTGGAAAAGGCGAGGAGACTATTGGCACGCCCCGGATCCATACCATGATCATTCACCAGAAAAAGAGGTGCCATCGCATAGATACCAAGTGTTGAACAGATGGCAAGTGAGAACAGAGCAACCATGGCCCAGAAGGCAGGCATTTTAAAAAACTCAAATGCAGCTGATAGATCAGGGGCAGTTCCCTTTTCCCTGCAGCCATGTCCACTTAAACCATATAATAGTCCTGTACCTATTATAAGTAATCCAAGAAGAGCCAGGCCATAACGCCATGGAATATACTCCAGAAATACATCACAGAGAAGAGGTGCAGCTACAAAACCTAAATTGGGTGCAAGCTCATGGATTGACATTCCTCTTGAGAGATATGCAGAGGGAACCAGATACACAATAGTCGCAAGTCCCGATGGAAAATAGAGACCAGCTCCAAGTCCTAAAACAAACAGACCGGCTTGAAGAGTCAGTAATGTTGAACAGCCCCCAAGGAGAAAAAGTGCAACCCCCAGAGTAAAACTTGAAAGGACTATTGTTTGCTTATGATTAATCCTAGCCGAGACAAATCCGGATGAGAGAATGGAAAGAAAATAACCGGCAGAGATAAACAAAAAGAATGATCCCGATTGAGCATGATCGAGCCCCATTTCCTGTTCAATAAGAGGAAGTAGAGGTGAAAAGATAACTCTGGAAGTAAAATTCAGGAAAAACAGCCCGGCAAGAAAGACAAGCCCGCCCATGGCATGTGAAAGAGAAGGGGATTTCATGGAGGGCTACGAAAATAAATCAGTCATGAACTCTTCGTTTCCAGATCTCCATCCATAGACGATTATATGCCATGGCAGCAGGTGATCCGGGTCTTGAGAGTGCCACAGGTGCACGGGTAACTCCCATCTTTTCCACATCGGCCAGATAGGGAACCAGTGTCTTTAAGAAAACTTTTTTCTTTCTATAGCTTCTGACCGTATCAACATGCATATTTTTCCGGCGTTCAACCATGGAAAAGAAAGCTCGAAGTTTATTGCGTTCGGCACCTATCTTATCAAAAAACTTCATCAGTTGCGCAAGTGCTCGGATAGAGAGCGTGGTGGGAATAACGGGCATCACGACCTGATCTGCAGCAGTGATCAGGTTTTCAGACAACAGAGTCATATTTGGTGGACAGTCAAAGATAAGAACATCATATTCAGCTGTAAGTGTGGTGAAAATATTTTTCAACTGACTCTGGCCGTCAATATCTAGTGCTAGATCAAAATTTCTAAAGGAAAAGTGGGCAGGCAAAAGATCCAAATCAGGATACTCCGTTTCACAGATAAACTTTCTCAGGTTTCCTTTTAAAAATTGTTTCTTATTAAATTTACCATTAATGGGAATACGATAATAAAAACTTGCAGCACCCTGCGGATCCATATCGCAGAGGAGTGTTTTTTTGCCTCTAAGGGAAGACGCGTAAGAGAGATTTACGGCAGCAGCAGTTTTCCCCACTCCGCCTTTACTTGAATACAATGCAATACTATTCATAGTTTTGACCTAATACCTAAAGCACTAACCGTACTCAGCCTCAAGACCTATAATCAGCATTGATTTTCACATAATCCAATGAAAAGTCACAGGTGTAGATTTCCTCGCAGCCAATACCATCTTTCAAATCTATACACACGGCAATATTTTTTTCCTTTAAGAGCTTAGTGGCAGCCTTTTCAGCAGCAGGTCCAACGGCAAGTCCGTTACGAACAATAACCACGTCACCAAAGGCGATATCCACTCGATTGGGATCGAAACGGACCCCCGATCGTCCCATGGCGGCAAAAATACGCCCCCAATTGGCATCTTCTCCAAAAAATGCCGTCTTCACCAGAGGAGAATTAGCCACAGTCCTAGCTATCTGCTCAGCCTCACGTTCTCCTCTTGCCCCACAGACTCTGATCGTTATGCATTTACTTGCACCTTCTCCATCATTTACTATCTTGAGCGCAAGTTCTTTTAACACTTCTTCAAGCGTATCCTGGAAAAGTTGTTTATCAATGGGATTGTCTTCGTCGATCCAGGCGTTCGCTGCTGTTCCATTTGCCATAACCAGCACCATATCATTGGTACTGGTATCACCATCAATAGTGATACGATTAAAAGTTTTATCAGCTGCCTGCTTTAAAGAGTCCTGTAATTCAGGAAAACTAATCTGGGCATCAGTGATAACAAAGGAAAGCATGGTGGCCATATTCGGCATGATCATTCCAGCACCCTTAGCCATCCCCATAAACTTCACTGCATTTCCACCAATTGTTACAGTCCGGCTGACAACTTTGGGGACAGTATCAGTGGTCATAATGGCCCTGGCAACATCATCAAAATTATCTTCACCCAAGCCCTGAACAAGCTTGTCCATTGCCGAACGAAATGCCCCTACATTTAATTGTTCACCAATTACCCCTGTGGAAGAGAGGAGGACCATTTTGTCATCAATTTTTAAACACGTTGAGAGAAGTGCGCTGGTAAGGAGAGCATTTGTCATCCCCTTTTCACCAGTGCAGGCATTAGCGCTTCCGCTGTTTACAAGAATTGCCTGGGCACGCCCCTGCTTCAAACGATCCTGATCAATAATAACCGGTGCTGCTTTTACCTGATTGGTGGTAAACACACCAGCGGTGACAGCAGGAACAGTACTATAAATAAGGCCAAGATCCAGCCGATCATTATAACGAATGCCAGCGGCTACAGCAGACGTTGAAAATCCCTTTATTTGCATTGTATAGTTACCTCTAAAATGTATACCAGTTAAGGCCTGTACACTACCACTCACGCTGAAGTTAATGCCAGAGAAAAATTAGCTATTTTACATTTTTACCTTAGCAGGGTAGATTTAAAACACACATATATACAACACACTTTCATAAAACAACCAAAACCAAGATACCTGACAGCATGAATCAAGACGATCTTCACTGGAGTGTTCACATTTTAACCATACTCATTCCAATTGTGGATCTGGTTATTCGCCTCGGCCTCTCTGTCAGGGTGATAATGCGTAAACGTCAGTATGGAGTCACTCTTGCCTGGCTTGTCGTTATTTTACTCCTGCCATTTTTAGGGACAATCACCTATCTCTTATTTGGAGAAAATCGAATTGGTGAGACCAGAGCTAAACGAGCGCAGGATTCCCTTGATCACTACCGGCGCTGGCTTGAGTCCCTGCCAAAGATAGCACCTGTCAATTGGTCTGAACTTAACCCCGAGTTAAAGCCTATCCATAATCAGGCAGCTAACCTAATTGGCATTCCAGCCATGGATGGCAACCATCTTGAACTGATAGAAGAACCTGAGAAAATCATGCGCGCCATCATCAAAGATATAGATGCCGCTCAATCAACCTGCCATCTGCAATTTTATATATGGTCCGAGGGAGGAACAGCGAATGAAGTTATCGCAGCAGTCATTCGGGCGCAAAAACGCAAGGTTACCTGCCGTATCCTCGTTGACTCCATAGGTTCCAAGGATTTTCTGCAAGGACAGAAGATCAAGACCCTGCTGGCTGCCGGAGTAAAAATTGAGGAAGCACTTCCTGCTGGTTTTATAAAGGCACTTTTTGTACGTGTGGATATCCGCAATCACCGCAAAATCGTAGTTATTGACGGAAAAATTGCCTACACTGGAAGCCAGAATATGGTGGATCCAAATTTTTTCAAACAGAATTCAGGAGTAGGCCATTGGGTGGATATAATGGTCCGTATTCAGGGCCCTGTAGTTGAACCCCTTGCCGGGACCTTTATCAGTGACTGGTTTCTTGAAACCGACAACGAAAAGGTCCGTTCACGATCACTTGATCAGGATATTAAACATATCCGGGAAATTGCAGACATTATTCATCAACCCATCACGGGTGACGTACCTGTACAGCTTGTACCATCGGGACCCGGATTTTCACCGGACGCCATACACAACCTGCTTCTCACCACCATCTATGCTTCGCGAAAAAATATTACCCTCACCACTCCCTATTTTGTACCCGATGAATCCATCCTGACCGCCCTCCAATCTGCTGCTCAGCGTGGTGTTGATGTTCGCATCATTGTTCCTGAAAAAAACGATTCCAAGCTTGTACATTACGCAAGCTGGGCACGCTATGAAAATATGGTTAAAAATGGCGTTTCCGTTCTGCTTTTTCGGGGCGGACTCCTCCATTCGAAAACAATAACTGTTGACGATGAATTTGCATTATTCGGATCGGTAAACCTTGATATGCGAAGCTTCTGGTTAAATTTTGAGGCAACCCTTTTTATTTATAATCAGAATTTCACCAAAGAACTTCGTAGTGTACAGGCCTGTTATGAAAAGAAATCAGAGGCGCTTACACTTGATGACTTCACAAATCGCTCCATACTGCAGAAATTCTTCGAAAATTCAGCACTTATTATTGGACCACTCTTATAACAATTCAAGTTTCTGAGTTGCTGTAACATACATAAAATGCAATATTTGGATGATCAAGTAAGGTTCATTACAGGCAGTTAGGCAGTTAAGCAGTTAAGCTAAAGGCTAAAAGCTAAAGGACTGATAATACATTTTCTTTCTTTACCTTCAGTCTTAACGGCTTCAGCCTGATATGTTTGATGAAACATCTATATTCCTCAACATTTCTGACACCTAAACAACAACCAATAGAACGATAAAATTTTCAATATGACAAAACTTCTTCTTCTCTCTGATATTCACGCTAACTTCCCGGCCCTTGAAGCTGTTGTCCAATTTTTTTCAGATGTGAACTTTGATGCAATCTGTAACTGTGGAGATTCTCTCGTCTATGCACCATTCCCAAACGAGACGCTTGCGTGGCTGGAAAGAAATAAAGTCCACTCCATCCTTGGCAATACAGACAGGAAAGTCAAAAAACTCCTTAAGGGCAAAACTTTCAAAAAACCGAGGTTGCCTGAAAAGCGAATCATGTACACCTGGACAGCTGAACACCTGACCTCCTCTGCTAAAAGACATATCCTTTCCCTCAAAAAGTCCAAGCAGTTACGTATTAACAAGCATCGTATTTGTCTTTTCCACGGAAGCCCTGCCGATCCGGATGAGTTCCTCTTCCCTGATACTGCCCCTGAACGTTTTTCTGAACTTGCCCAGTCCTGCCCATGCAATATTATTTTCTGTGGCCATTCGCATACCCCTTTCCACAAGCAGTTCAGTAACAGTCATTTTATAAACCCGGGAAGCGTGGGACGAATGTTCGATTCAAACCCTGCAGCCTCCTGTGCAGTTGTCACAATAAAAGGCGAATCAGTAACAACAGAGTTCTTCAGAATTCCATGGTCAATAGAGAAAATGTTCCTGGCTCTCAAAAGAAACAGGTTACCTGATGTCTATCAACGCATGTACACTTTGGGAAAAAAACTCAATTAATAGTTGCTGTTAAAAAGGGTTACTGATACCATCTTATTTAACAATAACTTTTTCACAGGTAACAAACACAATGACGCCACCAAAAAAAAAGAAAATCCTAGATTATGAACCCCAAGGCAGCACCGCAACTATCCGCAAACTTGTCCACAAGCTTGATAAGGATTTCAAATCTAAGGCACCCACCGAAAAAAGCCATAAAATCCTTTCGGTATTGAAAGACAAGCACAAAGAGGAAATCGTTGAAGCAGCACTCCTTAAATATTACAACTCAGAAGAGCTTAAACCATACCAGGCAGAACTCATCAAGATACAGAATCATCTTGAGCGAACCGGAAAAAAGATGATAATTCTTTTTGATGGTCGTGATGCCTCCGGAAAAGGGGGAACCATCCGTAGGGTTGCACGGTATATGAATGAAAAACGCTATCGGGTTGAGGCTCTCGGCAAGCCAACTGATACGCAAAAGAGCGAACTCCATATGAAACGCTACATTGAACGATTTCCCCATGCCGGAGAAATCGTCATGTTTGACAGAAGCTGGTATAATCGTGCCATGGTTGAGCCGGTCATGGGATTCTGTACCACTGAACAGTATCGGCGCTTTCTCAAAAAGGTCACATCCTACGAACAGAATTTCATCCTCGATGCAGGAAAAACCATCCTTCTCAAACTCTATTTCTCAGTGAGTAAAGAGGAGCAGGCGAGGCGTTTTGAAAGAAGAAAAAATGATCCTTTACGTCAATGGAAGCTGAGTGAAGTTGATCTTCAGGCCCAGGATCTCTGGGATGAGTTTACCGAAAAGAAAAATATACTTCTCCAGAAGACCCATACAAAACAATCAAAATGGTGGATTATTCGTTCAGATGATAAACACCTCGCACGGCGTGAGACCATGAAGTTAATCCTCAGTTCAGTAAAGTACCGGGGACGGAGTCGCAGTCTTAATTTCGACATTGATCCTGATACTGTTATTTCAGGCAGCCGTGAATTAGGAATCATGAAAAAACAGAAAAAACAATTTGGAACCCCATTAAGTTAAGGAGCAACGGATGGTAGAGAAAAAAAGTAAAAAGAAAAAGGATGATCCAAAACAGATCCCTTGTAAAGAATTAAAATTACTCGAAGGAACTGCTTTAAAAAATAAAGACAAAAAAAACGGCAAAGGAAAAACAAACATTTACGTAAAAAACTGGCACCTTGAGTATGAAGCTGAACTGAAAATGCTCCAGATTGAACTAATGAAGCTCCAGAAGCACATGAAGGCCAGTGGTGATCGTATCCTTGCCATCTTTGAAGGTAGGGATGCTGCAGGAAAAGGTGGAACCATCAAGCGAATCACCGCCAATCTCAACCCAAGAAATACCAGGGTAACCGCACTTACCCAACCCAATGAAACGGAAACCACCCAGTGGTATTTTCAACGCTACACACCACATCTTCCAGCGGCTGGAGAAATTGTTCTTTTTGATCGAAGCTGGTATAACCGTGCCATGGTTGAGCCGGTTATGAAGTTCTGTACCGATGAACAAAACAAGCGATTTCTGAAAGATGTTCCCATGGTTGAAGAGCTGCTTGTTAAAGACGGAATCAAACTCTTTAAATTCTATTTTTCAGTTTCCAAGAATATCCAGAAGGAACGTTTCGATTCGAGGAAAACTGATCCTTTGAAACAATACAAGCTTTCACCCGTTGATAATCTGGCTCAGGAATATTGGGATCAGTACTCAGTGCGTAAATTTCAGATGCTCTCAGAAACCAATCGTACCTTGTCTCCATGGACTATTATTCGTTCCGATATAAAGAAGAAAGCCAGAATTAACTGTATCAAATATCTTCTTTCCAATATGGAATATGAAGGAAAACTCTCAGCAAAGCACCTAGACTATGATCCTGATATTATTGTCTCCGGGATTGATGAACTGCAGCATATGCAACAAAATATTATGAATCCCGATAAGCTCCACGGGTAGGAAGTATTTTTTATTCACATGAACAAAAAGTGACTACCTTCTATGAAAACAAGAGCAAACGGGTATACAACGAATGAATTGACTCAAACTCCTGAATTCCCGTAAACACTAAAAATTTGACTTTTTTACGACAAAGTACATTTCATTACAAATAATTAGGGTGATGGTTAAAGGATTGATAATATTTTTTATTTATCTCCAGCTGTCACCCTAACAATGCGACACCCATAATTATTTGTTTTTACAGTTATTTTTCTATTTCCCTAGCTTTTAAGGCCTCCCGCAGCTCCTCAATCTCAATCTTCAGGATATCAACTTCACTTTTTTTGGCAAGATCCATTTTTTCCAAAATTGACTCAACCTTTTCACCTATCACTTTTTGGAGTTCTGCACGTGACTCTTCTGAACGGGTGACCAGGTCATTGACCAGATCCCTGCCCTCCTGTTCCGTCATTTTTCCTTTTTCAACAAAATCCCTGGCGACTTCTTCAATTTTTTCTTTCGTTAAAGCTGCCACCCCAACTCCGGTTAACAATGTCTTTTTGACTAATTCAATCATTTTTTCACTCTCCTTTAACGGTTTCAAAAAATTTTAGCGCAGTTTCGGATGCCTCAGCCATAGTTTTGCTGTTTTGTACCCCTATGGCAAAATGATGTCCGAAGGAAAAATTTGAACTATAGTAATGAGTAAACTGCTTTAAACGTCCTAAGCGTCGCTCTGGTAGAAAACGTTCTTCCAATAGCTCTATAAAACGGAAGTAAATATCTCTTACATCATAATCAGTTGAGATATTAAAATTGTATACCTCTTTTGCTATATTTGCAAACAGCCAGGGTTTGCACACCGCTCCCCTTCCAATCATCAGTCCATCAGCGCCTGACTGTTCCAGACACTCTCTTGCGTCACTAACTGTAAATATACCACCATTTGCAATCACGGGTATGTTAACAAACTTCTTAACCTTTCCTATCCAATCCCAGCGTGGTCGTCTGCAAAATTTTTCTCCCTGCAAGCGACCATGAACCGTTAAAAGATCCACACCTTCCTGTTCAAGCATTTTACAGAAATTCAATAATCCCTGTTCATCGAGTTGGGTCCCAAGTCGAATTTTAGCACTTATGGGGAGATGGGTAGCAGCCCTTAGAGAACGTATTGTCTTTTGGACAACATCGGGTGGCATGAAAGAACCGGCTCCTAGCCTACGCAAAGCGGGAGCTGGACAGCCAAGATTCAGATCAATCCCCTGGGCATTCAGCAAATGAAGCCTTTCAACAGCAGGTACAATATTCTGCTCTGGTCCGGCAAATATCTGATAAAAAAATGGTGCCTCTGCGGGAGTACGACAAAGAAAGGGTGAAACTATTTCATTTTCAAAGGGAAGTCTCTTGACCGAGAGCATTTCACTGAAGAACAGACCTATTCCACCCAATTCAAGAATAAGAATACGAAGGGCAGAATGCGATAAACCAACCATGGGAGCAAGAGCCAAAGGTGGTTTACACTGCAAACAGGGTAAAACCTGATTTGTTTTATCCGATGATGAGCTGATACAGAGCAAATCCATGTGGCATCTATCAACTGGCGAATGTTTTACTTTGCAGTCCATCATTTTTCTATGCCATCGCTTACTTCCTGCCGACAATACGCCTTACAACATCCTCGCTAATAATATTATCTAACTGCACGTGAACGGAGTATTCACCTTCATCCATCCCTTGAAAACGAACAGCAACTATTACACCTTTTCCGTCAACTGTTTCATCTTTTTGAATTACCATTGTGGTCCTTATACCTCTACCGAGTAGAAGTCTTGCATTCTCCTTTCGAGAAATTCTGATAAAAAAAGAAAATCCTCCACATGAGATATCGATAATTTCTCCTTTAAAACTTCTCATACTCGGATTACCAAATGCATCAAGCAGGGTATGCTTAACAAGGAGCGACACAGGATAACGAGGATGTTGGCGGCGATCCTCCCCTGACATCTTAAGAAGTTTTGGAACAGTCTCAGCCTTCGAACAAAAATTAATAAGACAAGGCTCTATTGCTGGATATTGTTCAAGTAAATCGAGGAATATATCTCTTCCAAGGATGTGTATTTTGGTATTACCGACAGCTGTTAGCGCCACTGTCCAATTTGACACATCAAAAAATGGCCCTGTTCCAACAATCTCTCCAGGACCAATCTTTTTCAGAAAGACCTCCTCCTGGCCTCTCCAGCAGGATAATCGAACATGGCCGGAATTAATGAAATATAGCAGGGGACTGTTTTCCCCCTGTTCAACAATAACTGAACTGGAATCATATTCTCTTGGCTTCAATGCTTCATAGAGTGCATTAAATTCATCAGTTGTCAGTGAATCATATAAATCCTGCCAGATACTTATATGATTGGAAGTAATAGACGAGGATCGCTCCTCTTCTATTCGTTCCCCTGCCTTAATGACCTCCGCAAGTGCATTTGGATCTACTTCAAGAATTCGATCCCTCAGCATTTCCGCTGCATCAAATCTTTTCTCCTCCGCAGCTTCTATACATTTTTCATATAGAAATTGACTGGCCTCGGCAACCTGCCCTTTCCCAAGTAAAACGGTTACTTTATTGTTTACAATTTGCACATCACGGAAGGCATGATTTTTAGATGCCGGATCATTTGCAAAAGAAACAGTTTCATCAGTAATTTCGGAAGATTCACTCTCGGATTGTTCCGGGAGTTCATCTTTTGTAAAGCGAGGTGTAAGTATATGAAGCGTATTCCAGGCAGCACGAGACACCGGATCGACCTTTGGGTCATCATATTGAGCACGTCGTTCCTCAACAACCATGGTGAGCAGATTGACTGCCCTAATGGAATTACTAAGCCGAACATGTATTGCAAGACTTTTGAGTAACTCGTCCCTCACATTGACAGAAAAAGAATCACGCTGAGCAAGCAGGTCAAGGAAGGCATCAACGACACCCAAGCCACCAAGCTGCCCAAGGTAACCGACAAGACCGACTTTCAGACTGTCGTCTACCACTGGTAATGCGGCAAGCAGATAGCCACCTGGATTAACAACGGCAACTTCATTAATACAGTCAACAACCTGTTGCTGTATTCGTAGATCTTCATGGGAGAGACATGGCATGATAAGCGGAATCAGATCTTCATCATCCATTGCAGTTATCATCAATATGATATTACGAATACCGTACCAGGGAAGTTCTTTCTGTAAATATTCTTTTAATACAGAGATTGCTGCGTAACCCGTTGCTGGAATGAGACCAATTAAACGAAGCCTGCCTTCTTTTTCCTGACAGGTAAGCAGGCTATCAAGGAGATGAATGGCAGCCTTACGCCCGAGATGCATAAGGATTTGTTCTGCACGTTGCCTCCTCTCACCGCGTCCTCTCAAGCACACTATGGTTAATTCTTCAAGTATATAGTCTGTGGCCATCGCCTCTTGAGACCTGCCGACAATACTTCTGATTGCATTACTTTTTTCATTAATTCCGGATTGGATCTGGTTAAATATTTCAAGAAGAATGCCACATTCTTTCCATGAGCCTTCTTCAAACATCAGTACCCAATTTTCCTGTAATTGCTTACAGACGGTACTGCAGACAGAGAGGAAAAGTGTCTCGGCACGAAGCCAACGCAGAAGAATCCCAGTGATCACTTCGATAAGATCACTATGCTCCTCCCGATTAAGTCCTTCCATACATAAACTGAGTGCCATCACAGAACGTTCGCGCAACTTGGAGTTTTCACTGCAGGCACACTCACCGAGTTGTTTAAACAATACTTTTGAACGATCTCGGTTACCGGTTCCGCTAAAGACAGAAATAAGTTCGGGAAGGTTTTCCATGAGTTCATCATTGAGAAGAACTTCATTTTTACCATTTTCCAAATCGAGTACAAGCTTCAACACACGTCGTTCTGCACGCTGTTGTTCCTCTTGAACAAGAAGCTTGCTTGCATTTTCTTGAGCTTCTTTCTGTTTTTCTTTATCTATTTCCATTAATCCCAAAAAAATAGTTGCTGAATAAGCAGACTTAACAAATAACACTTGTTTATCGGATAGTTATAACATCCAATACAATATCTAGAAAAATCTAACATACCAGAAGTCCATTGAAAACAATAATTAATCGCATGGCGGTCCATCATTGAGTAAAAGATTCTCCTGAATTCTCCTCAACTCTTTCATATCCTTGTCACCTGACAGAGACAGGAGCCTGGAAAATTTGATCTCTGCTCCAGGGTAGCCATAGTCTGCAGCCAGTCCAAACCAAGCCAGTGCATTCAGTGATGATTGTGGAACACCTTTTCCCTTTTCATATAGAATGGCCAGGAAAAATTGTGCGGCGGGCCAATCTTTATGCGCAGCACATGCATAACAACGGGCGGCCTTACTTAAATCTTTCTTTACTCTATTGCCATATTCATACTTTAGACCAAGATATAAACAGGCACCGGCAATTCCATCCTTCGCGGATTTCTCGAGCCAGAATATGGACTGTTCAGGGTCACGAGCTATTGTATCAGTTCCATATTCATAGAGCAACGCCAGAGCGTATTGAGCTTGAGAATCTCCAGACTTTGCAGCGAGAATCACAGCAGACTCATAACTTTCCTCGAAGGCGAGGAGGTTATAGGGAAAAAAGAGAACAATCACAAAACAAAAACAGCCGCTAACCCAGAAAAACTTAGGGATAACGGCTGATATATTTAATATTATTTTTGGCAAACTATTCGATTGGCTCTCCAAAAGCATTTAAAGCCCTGGCTGCTGTTACATCAACTGTCACATACATCGTTAGCGTTGTATCGGACATTGCTCCGTTAGCTTCAATATTCATCATACAGGTTTTACTGGGTTTGGTGAAAGCAAGAATCACATCCTGACTGGATACTTCACCTGCCAGTTTCCACTTATGTTTCTTCATGGAAGCTATAATAAACTCTTTCAAAGAGTATATTTCCACAGGTCCAGTATAATGAATAATCCCACCGCGAAAAGAGTTGGTCTTGATGGACATACTATTTTTAGGGTTATATTTCATTTCAGCAGGAAGCTCAATATCCTCGTAGTTCCCAACGGTACTGGTCATGGAAAGACTACTGCTATCTGCAGCCAGAGAAGTATCTGTTTGCGTCGTTCCGGGCATACTACACCCGGTGAGAGCGAGAAGCATTAGAGTAACTAAACCAAAAACAATCCTTTGATGCTGATGTTTCCCATACTTCATAATTATTTCTCCATTCCTTCAGATTTATAGCATTTAGCTGTATACAATATTAAACTAAGAACTCTTCTTTTTCTAGTGCAACAAATAGATAATTCAGAGAGTCACTTTTGTCGAGTATTTTTCCTTATATTGATATGTATAACTCAGGGTCTATTCCAAGCCTCCCAGACACATATATTTAATTTCAAGATATTCTTCAATCCCATATTTTGAGCCTTCCCTTCCGATCCCTGATTCCTTCATTCCACCAAACGGAGCAGCCTCGGAAGAAAGTATCCCGGTGTTCACACCCACCATTCCATATTCAAGTGCTTCCGTAACCCTCCAGCACCTGGACATATCCCGACTAAAAAAATAGGAGGCAAGCCCATATTCGGAATCATTAGCCATGGCTATACCTTCAGCCTCTTCCTTAAAAACAAAGATTGGAGCCACGGGTCCAAAGGTTTCTTCCCGTGCAATTTTCATATCCGGGGTCACATCCATAAGTACAGTAGGTTCAAAAAAATAGCCACTCTGACCTGAACGCTTTCCGCCAGCCAATAAGGTAGCTCCTTTATCACAGGCGTCCTTAATTTGATCTTCAACTTTAAGAACGGCGTTTAAATCAATGAGTGGCCCCTGGTTAACATTTTCATCAAATCCAGAGCCCATATGTAACTGTTCTTTTACTGCAGCTGCAAACTTTTCAGCAAAACGTTTATACACTCCTTCTTGAATAATAAAACGATTGGTACAGACACAGGTCTGTCCGGAATTTCGGTATTTAGATGCAACGGCATCGACGACAGCCGCATCGATATCAGCATCATCAAAGACAATAAAGGGGGCATGCCCGCCAAGCTCCAATGAGACTTTTTTCACCGTCTCGCTACAGGCAGCCATAAGTTGTTTTCCAACCGGGGTTGATCCGGTAAAACTTAGCTTTCTAACGATGGTACTTGCGGTGAATTCACCACCAATGGTGCGGGCCGGACCAGTAATCACATTAAAAACACCCTTTGGAATTCCGGCTCGATCCGCAAGTTCTGCCAGGGCAAGAGCTGAAAATGGAGTTTGGGCCGCAGGTTTTACAACGATACTACAACCGGCAGCAAGTGCAGGAGCAGCTTTTCTTGTAATCATGGCCGAAGGGAAATTCCAGGGGGTAATGGCCGCACAAACTCCAACAGGTTCCTTGAGCACAATAATTCTTTTTCCTTTATGTGACATTGGAATTGTATCACCATATACCCGCTTAGCCTCTTCAGCAAACCACTCAACATAGGAAGCCCCATAGAGAACCTCACCCTGAGCCTCAGTCAGCGGTTTCCCCTGTTCACTGGTCATAATATAGGCAAGATCGTCCTTATGAGCGATAATAAGGTCAAACCACCTTCTGAGGTAATCGGATCGCTCCTTAGCCGTTAATTTTTTCCAGAGCTTGTACGCTTCTTCAGCAGCCTCAATAACATCCTTGGTCTCCTGTGCTCCAAGTGAAGGAACCGATCCAAGAAGACTGTTGTCGGCAGGATTGAGTACTTCAATGGTTTTCTCCGCCGTAACCCATTCCCCATTTAAATAGCATTGCTGCCTGAACAAATCCATATCGTGTAACTTCATAGCATACCTCATTAAATACTTATAAAATAACGGAACAACAAATTGTTTTCATCTTAAATCTCTTATCAAAATCCTCACCAATCGAATACCTGTTTTGCCATAAAAACAGTTGTGACTCGACAATAATGTGAAGGTCGTATAATCTCTTTTCCATTGTACATCCTTCAGAAACATATCACGAAACTTCAAACAAACGTGCAGACAATGAGTACTCCAACACAGATAGAAATTCGTAAAGAACCAATACGGTTAAGCCAATTCCTTAAACTTGCCAATGTGGTCCAGGATGGAGTTCATGCTAAAATACGAATTGCCGAGGGTGAGGTTACGGTCAATGGAAAACTTGAAACTCGGCGGGGAAGAAAACTGGTTTCAAATGATATCATTCAAATTGATGATATCATCCTTCAAGTTGCAACATCAGATAAATAATGGCAGTATTAAGAAATCCTCTCCAGCGACATCAGGGAAGAGTTACAAGATCTGCCTGAATAGAGTAGATCTCCACTTCTCGCTCAACACCTCTCAATTTTTTTGGCTCTTCTTTTTTTATGGAGAAACTATCCTTCACATCCCTGTAAACAGAATCGGTAATCAGAATTTGACCGGACTCAGTCGAGCCAGCGAGACGTTGTGCAATATTGACATCCGTTCCAATAACAGTGTAATCAAGCCTTCTGGATGACCCCACATTACCATGAAAAAGCTCTCCCCGGCTAATCCCGATACCTAAACCGAGTTGTTCAAAGACTGGTACTTTTTGCAGCCACTTTTGCCGCAACAGTTCAAACCCCTGGGACAACTCAACAGCTGTACAGACAGCTGCATTTGATGGCTTATCGAGTGAGATGGGAGCCCCGAAAGCGACAAGTGCGGCATCCCCCATAAACTTGTCTAGAGTTCCTTTCCAGGAAAAAGCCACTTCGGAAAAAAGATCAAAAAATTCCGTGAGAAAGTGATGGATCTCCTTATGGGAAAGATGCTGAACCGCAACGGTAAAATTTCGGATATCTGCAAACAAAACACTGATTTCCCGGACCCCGCCAATTTCCATGATATTTTCTCCGGAATTCAGCAAAATGTCGGCAACTTCCGGGGCGACATACTGCTCAAACAATGCTTTTGTTCGAACGTTTTGTTCACGCTCTTCCATATGCACTACATTTTCAAGGGCCATAACAGCTTGACCACAGATCACTGACAGCAGTTCTATATCCGACTGACTATACGTAACATCTTTGGCAGTGTGGCTTATATTTAAAACCCCAAGGACGCGATTCTGACCAATCAAAGGATAGGATATAGATGCTGCAATATCTTTTCGTTTTAAATATTTAGCAAGTGGAGATTGTCCCTGGGTCAGCTTGTTGAGAATAACCGGTTCACCATGCTCAAATACCCAGCCAGCAATTTTTTCCCCAGATCTAACTGCTACGGAGGCAACCACATCCTTATCAATACCTTTGGATGCTACGATATAAAGGCAGCTATCTTCCTCAACAAACATCATCAGAGACATTGAAGGGACATTTATTTGTATGCTGATAGCATCAAGAAGCAATTCATATACCTCCTGCAAGGAGGTGGCTGCATTAAACTTTTCGCCAAGTTTATAGAGAGGGACAATTGTTTTCAGGCGGGTATTTTCATCGCGCAAAGCAGCCATGGCTAGCGTTTCCTGGACAGCCTTTACAAGTTCTCTGGCATCCAGTGGTTTCTCGAGCACCCCGCTCAATCCGCTATTCATTGCAGTTACGACCATATCCATATTGGCATGTCCAGATACAAGTATCCCGGTAATTCCAGGATCCGTTTGCCTTATAACATCGAAAGTTTCTATACCATTCATTCCAGTAAGCATAGCATCAACAATAACAAGATCAAATTTATTGATCATCGTCATTTCAATCGCCTGCTCACCACTATACGCACAAAATACTTCGTAGCCCATATCGCCAAGAGCCATGCGGCTCATGTCGGCGATAAAGGCTTCGTCATCTACAACAAGAATCTTCTGAGGGGACATTTATATGTGTACTCGTAGTTCAGATTTTGCATAATTCAGCAATGTAACAAAAGATATCATAATTATTTTTCTTTGTTCATAGTACCATCAGCAATAAGAGCTTTCAAGCAATAGCAAGCTGCATTTTTTATTTATTTTGGACCAGTATCAAGTCACTGAAGGGATACCTTATTTATTTTGATCTCATTTAATTGTTAGCATGCTTGCAATCTGACATCACAATAGAGTATTTATTTCTCTGTACTGCTTTTATCATCTAAAGTGAGCTCTGCCCACAACCCAAGTTATAAGGTTTAAAGAACAGAAAGGCTGAAGGCCGCGTGCAGTGTTGTCTTTCCTTCAGTCTATATACCTTGTCGTAATAACAAAAGAAATTATTGCGTGTTTCGAAGTTTACGTTTATCTCGTGTTTTTTACACCCCTCGAGGGGTACTGAACCGAGTAACAAAAGTTCAGGAATAAGGTCCTACAATCCCATATTTGTACAAATGAAACCAACAAGTCCTCTTGCCGAGCGCATGCGTCCCCAGTCACTTACAGAGATAGTGGGCCAGAAAGACATTCTTGGAAAAGGAAAACTTCTCGAGAGTATGCTGGATTCTGGTACCCTGCCATCCCTGATCCTCTGGGGTCCCCCGGGAACCGGAAAAACAACTCTTGCCAGAATCCTCGCCCGTTCCACCAGTGCTGATTTCGTGTATTTTTCTGCCGTTCTTTCCGGGGTTAAGGAAGTTCGAAAGATTGTTGAACAGGCCGAAAAACTCCGAAAAACTGAACAACGGGGGACCATCTTTTTTATCGACGAAATTCATCGTTTCAATAAGGGACAGCAAGATGCCTTTCTCCCTCATGTGGAAAATGGCCTTTTCACGCTGATTGGTGCCACCACTGAAAACCCTTCTTTTCAAATAATTGCACCACTTTTATCACGTTGCAAAGTATTAGTTCTTGCTCCATTAGGCAAAGAGCACTTAGGTGAAATTTTACAAAGAGCCCTCGACGATAGTCATAAAGGCCTCGGTAAAACGGAACTTTCCTTTGGTCCAAACAGCCTTGAGCTACTAACTGCTCTTGCCGACGGTGATGCCAGAAAGGGTCTGAACACACTTGAGATTGCTGCCACCATTGTGCTACATCGAATAAAAAATGACCCTGCAGCCTCCGGGGTCATTGACAGCAATGAAATTCGTGAGGCAGCACAGCAAAGGTCACTTCGTTACGACAGGGACGGCGACGAACATTACAATCACATCTCAGCCCTGCATAAAAGCCTTCGTGATTCCGATCCTGACGGAAGTCTGTACTGGTTGTATAGAATGCTTGAATCAGGCGAAGATCCACTGTACATCTGCAGACGTCTAATCCGCTTTGCATCTGAGGATATTGGACTATCGGATCCACAGGCCTTAATCCACACACTCTCATGCAGAGATGCCTATCATACCCTAGGGCTCCCCGAAGGAAAGCTGGCTATTGCGCAGGCTGTTACCTATCTGGCTTCCGCCCCAAAGAGTAACAGCATCTATAAAGCTGAGTCCGAAGTTCTCAAATGTATCCGTAAGACTGGTAGCCTGGGCGTGCCACTACACCTTCGCAATGCCCCCACCAAATTGATGAAGGAACTGAACTATGGCAAAGAGTACCAATATGCGCATGATGTCGATGGCGCGCTTGTAGCCCAGGATCATCTACCGCCTGAAATCAAGCAAAACCAATTTTATTTTCCAAGCACCCGTGGCTATGAGGCGCTCATTAAAGAGCGCCTGGAAAAATGGAAAATCATCCTTAAAAAGAGAAAACACAATGCAGAATAATCGCCTTTCTTTATATCATATACTTTTGCTGCCAATCGCTGTCAGTTTTTTCTGTATCATGGCCCTTGTACCACCAGTTGCATGTGCTGACACTGGATCCCCTTTACTACTGTTTTTTTCCGGGAACATTCAGGGAGAAACCGAACCCTGCGGTTGAAAATCCAATCAGTTGGGCGGTCTGTCCAAAAAAGTTTTTCAGATTAATTCTCTCAGCGATGCTGATACCTCAAACAGATTACTCCTTGATTCCGGCAATCTTCTTTTCAAGCGAGCCTCAATCGGTGATGGCCTGGGCCAGAAGAAACTCACAGCCGAAAGTATAATCGAGATATATCAGGAGATTGGATATGACGCCGTTGGAATAGGTCCATTAGACCTTGCCGCAGGTGTGGATTTCATACAGAAGAGCAAGGGCAAGGGATTTCCATGGATTTCCTGCAATATTACAGACACTGCAGGTACCCCTTTATTTAAACCGTGGACCAATAAAAATCTCGGAAACATCAATATTGTCATTACTGCGATTACGGCCGTCCCGCAAAAAAAGTTTGGAGATATTATTATTCAACCATGGCGAAAATCTCTCAGTGATACCATTGGAAAAATTAAAGAAGAAAACGATGATGCATTTATCATTTTACTCTCCTCCCTGAGTAATGACAATAATCAACAAATAACAGAACTTTTTCCAGATATTAACCTGCTTATTGGAGCAGACCCTCGAAAAGGTAACATCTCACCCCACATCTCAGAAAATTGTCTCCTTGTACAAACTGCAAAACAGGGAAAATATCAGGGCTTACTGGAAATTATATTTGGCAAAGAGCGGATATGGGGGCAGGACAACGGTAAACTCCTTGCTGATCTCCAAAACAAGATGGGTTCAATCAACTGGCAGTTACGACGACTTCAGAAAAAAGATGCCGTTGCAGTGAATAAAGACAAATATAAAAACACTATTCTTCGCCTGCAGAAAGAGAAAGATGACCTGAACAGCAAGATAGCAGCTTCAAAAGAGATACTGGCCCAGGAAAAAATAACTGGAGCAATGAATGATCGATACATTTACCGCTTTATTGGTCTAAAAAAGAACATGCCAAACGATCAGCCAACTGCGGAAAAACTCCTCTTACTGAATCATAAAATCAAAGATCTGCATCAGAAAGAAAAACGAAACAAAAAAGTTTCAAAAAACATATCTATGCTTACCGAAAACATGGTTGGCCACGCGGTTTGTGAAACATGCCATGAAACACAGGCCAGTTTTTGGAAAACCACGGGACACGCCTCTGCCTACACCACGCTACTTGAAAAAAACAAAGCACTTGATCTGGACTGTTTACCCTGTCATCTGAGTCTCAACACGTCTAAGCACGATTTTCAGATTCGTTTCGATAAATCCTATCTGGCCTACCCGCCCCTGTTACGTTCGGTGGGGTGTGAATCCTGTCATGGACCGGGTAAAAGCCACAGCATTGCCCCTGAAGATTTCAAAGTGTCCCGACACCCTCAAGAGAGAGTTTGTCTTACCTGCCACACACCTGAGCACGATGACAAGTTTGAATATGCTTCAAAATTAAATCGTATCACCTGCCCATCCGAATAATTAACCGACTGCTTGGTTTCGTTCCTCCCCTCCGCCTCTCAGTTGATAGAAATCTCCTCCTGAAGCAATAGCGTATTTGAACTGTTCACAATAAAAAAAAGGGTGTTTTTGGAAAATATCCAAAAACACCCTTAACAGAAACAGCTTTATAAAAAAGCTATCTATCCGAAACGGTTATTAGCAACCGAATGCTTTCTGCAGATCAGGTACTACCTGTTTTTTACGACTCATCATTCCATCAACCCACATGGAGGTTCCTTCCATTTTTGCACCAAAAGCGCCCTCAATAAGTGCTTCGTCATCGGAAACAACAACCAGCTGAGTGCCCTCTTTTACAACATCGGTGAGCATAAGAAGAACTGAATGGCGTCCGTCAGCCTTTACTTCCTGGGCAGCGGCAAGGAGATCATCACGAATAGCTTCAACTTGATCAAGAGAAGCAAGTTCCAGCTGTCCAACACCAACTTTGTTGCCTTTCATGTCGAAATCTTTGTAATCACGGAAAAGAAGATCCTTTGCAGGAACGCCATCAACTGAAGATTTAGCCTTCAGCATATCCATGAACAGTGCATCGGTATCAGTAACACCAGCTGTAACTTTAAGCTCTGCAACAGCAGCTTTGTCATCATCGGTACAGGTGGGGGATTTGAAGTTTACGGTATCGGAAAGAATAGCAGAAAGCATTCCGCCGGCTACATCTTTAGCGACTGCAACACCAGCATCTTTATACATTTTGTTCAATACGGTTCCGGTACAGCCAACGGGTTCAACACGTACAAGAATAGGCTGGTTGGTAGTTACGTCGCCAACTTTGTGATGATCAACGATGGCTACAACCTCAGCATCGGCGAGTCCTGCAGGACCTTGTCCGATATCACTGAAATCAACAAGAGCAACGGTTTTACCAGCAACATCCATCATTTCTTCAGGAGCTGCAAGACCAAACTTTTCAAGAACAACAGTTGACTCTGGATTCAGTTTCTCAAGTGAAGATTGCATGCATGCCTTGGCATCCTGTCCCTGTGCATTCAAAAGAGCAGCAAGACCAATTGCTGCAGTCACTGAATCGGTATCTGGGTTAGAGTGACCTGTTACAAAAATTGTCATTGTGTTACCTCCGTACATTTTATTTTTTAAAATCACCCTATTTCGGGGATCCCTTAACTTATCTTAAATTGTTGGGAACAATAGTGCTTTAGCGGATTCGAGTCAAGTGGAAAACTAAATCCTAATGGAAAAATAATAGAGTATAAATACAACTTTTTGAGGGTGACATTAAAAATAAGCTACGGTATATTAAAGATTAAAATAAATGTTACCTTTACTCATAAATAACACTGCCCATGGATCCTTCCGAAGAAAAAGAGCAAGACACACTTCCTCCAGACACTAAGAGATCAAATAAAAGATCATACTTAGTTCCTGTAATTCTAATTGTTCTACTCCTGTCCACAATTATAGGAATAGCTTTTTATTTTTTTTCTGGTTCTCAACCGTCTGTTGCAACTCCTGTTGCCAGCGAAAGCTCCGTTGATGATAACACCATACAACCTATTAAAAAGGAACTTGAAGAAAAACAGCAGGAGTCTCAAGACTCATCTCCAACACCCATTACTACTGAACTTCCCCCTCCAGTTAATGATGAACTGATTCTTTCAGATTTCGATTCTGTGCCCCCTGAAGAAGTAGCCCCTGAAGATCATTCTGAAACAAACACCCTCTCCCCTGTCATTAGTCAGATTCCTATTGCAACAAGGCCACAAATTGTTAAAAAGGTTTCTACTTGTAACAAACCCGCCCTGCAACTCCATGATTTTTATTCACACCTCGATGGTCAACCCTATATGGCTGAATACAAACTTCCCACATCGAGTGAGAAACACTTTAGCGCTCTTATTCAAAAACTTCTGGCCAACCCACCCCAGGTAACCAGGGAGTCCGACGATCTCTACACCATTTTGAAAAACACTGCCCATTTTTTCAGAATTTGCGGCAAGGAAAATATCCTGATGCTTAAGGGCATACTTGACAATGAAAAAAGCCGTGTGGAGCAGATCCTTAGCGATTACTACATGCTCGTCACCATACCAGAATGCAGCACAACACCCTTCGTCGCCGATATTGACCGTGATGCCCTCTATGAATACGCCTGTTTTTTCTTAAATACCATGGGGGGCCGGCTCTATCTTTTTCGACGTGATTCACTGTCGAGGATGGTTGTAACCTACTACGCAATCCTTCTCGTCGAGCAGGCAAATATTAACCATAACAATAAACATGGCATTGAATTGCGTCCCGTAGTTGATATGCTTATTTCCGAAATGGAGGCCGGGGGCTCAACGTTACAGCATTCGGATTCCTACCTTGATTCATTGTATGATTTGAAAGAAAAATATCAATAGATTCTGTTTTTATGTATACCTTATTTGATTTTCGAGACATCGAAATGTATACTGAAGGTATAAAGATCACCCAAACTCATTCCAGGGATATTCTCCTATGATGCAAGCTGTCCCACAGCCATACAGCACGCAGGCTTACACCCGGGTTCAAAATAGTTCAGCATCTCCTGAACAGAGAATAAGTGTTGGAAAAAATAAAGATCCATTTTCCCCTTCTGCTTCGCAACAATCCGCCGATGACTCAATTTCCCTTTCAGCAGAAGGGAAGCAACTCTCACAAGAGCAAACAGAGCCACCTGACTCCAGCAGAAGAGCAGAGCCTGGCACTTCCTCCCCTGACAATGCAGAGAACACCAGTCAAGAATCTCTTTCCACTGAAGAATTACAACACGTTTCAGAACTTCAACAACGAGACGCTGAAGTACGGTCTCATGAACAGGCACACCTGTCAGCTGCAGGACAATATGCAGCAGGAGGTGCATCTTTTTCTTACACCACTGGACCCAATGGGAAAAGATATGCAACGGGCGGCAAAGTCCCCATTGATATATCAAAAGAAAAAACACCCGAGGCTACAATCCTAAAAATGCGCACGGTGCGACGTGCAGCATTAGCTCCTGCCAACCCTTCTGGAGCTGATCGCAATATTGCTGCTCAGGCTAGTTCAAAAGAAGCCCAGGCCATGAAAGATGTTCTCGAGCAAGCCGAGATTTCGCCCTCTGAGCCTCCTTCTTCCAATGATACCACAGCACCAAGAAGTGAAAATAAGCAAACATCTACCAGTCCTCAAGAAAAGCCCCCACGTGACCCTGGGGATAGCGTACAGGTATCAGATTTCAGCAGAAGATCCATGACCTCTGCTTATCAGGCCATCGCTACCCTGGCCAATTGACCTATTCCTTATACAAATTACAAATAACAATGGATCTGACACAATTCAATCAGGATTTTTTTGACTTCCTCCGGCAGTGCCCAACGCCCTTTCATACCACCCAATATATGGCCAACAGTTTTCTCAAGGCTGGCTTTACAGTACTCTCGGAAGATACCGATTGGGAAATTGAGGACGGAAAAGGATACTATAGCATCCGTGACGATGGGTCTATTATAGCGTTTAAAGTTGCTGCCGACTCCATGGAAACACTCCCATGGAGAATGACTGGTGCGCATACAGATAGCCCATGCCTGCAGATTAAACCAAACCCTGTTCGTGAAAGTCATTCACTTAACCAGCTTTGTGTTGAGGTGTATGGCGGCCCCCTACTCACGACATGGTTTGACCGCGATCTAGGAATAGCCGGGCGGGTCACACTGCTTAGTAAAGACAACAGCCTTCTCAATCGTTGCATTGATTTTAAAAGGGCAATGGCGATCATTCCAAGTCTTGCCATCCATCTTGACAGAACGGCGAACAAAGAACATACAGTTGAAAAACAGAAGCAGCTCTACCCACTATTGTTCCAATCTTCTGAAAAAGACACATCCTTTAGCGATATTCTCCTTCAGCAGATCAGCTCTGAATACCCAGAGCTTACTTTCAATAAAATCCTGGGTTATGACCTTTTCTGCTATGACACTCAAGGTCCTGGGTTAGTAGGTCTGAACAATGATTTCATGGCATCCGGTCGCCTTGACAATCTGGTTAGTTGTTTTGTCAGTATGCAGGGACTGCTTCAGGAAAACACGAACGGGAATTGTATTCTTCTATGTAGTAACCATGAAGAAGTTGGTTCAAGTACCGTTGCAGGAGCACAAGGGACATTCCTCTCTTCTGTATTAAAGCGATTTCTACCGGAATCCCCACTGTTCAGCAGAATTATGACAAATTCCTATCTACTGTCTCTGGATAATGCTCATGCCACCCACCCGAACTTTAGTGAAAAACATGACCCTCAGCATTTACCCATTCTCAATCAGGGACCGGTTATCAAATATAACAGTAATCAACGCTACGCTACCACAGGCAGATCCTCAGCTCTTTATAAAGCACTGTGCAATGAAATTGATGTCCCTGTTCAAACTTTTGTGATGAAAAATGACATGGTCTGCGGATCTACCATTGGTCCAATTGCTGCCACAACTCTTGGTGTTCAAACGGTTGATATCGGCGTTCCGAGTCTTGCCATGCATTCCATTCGTGAAACAACAGGTGCCAAAGACCCCTTTATGCTTTATCAGACCATCGCCCATTTCTTTACACGAAAAGACCTCCCGAGAACAGAGGTATAGATGAAAAGATTCTCCATTTTATTAGGAACCCTGCTTTTCCTTAGCCTGTTCTCTGGCATTGAAACATTCGGGGCACCACAGCTTAAAACCAGTCTCTATAAGTATAAAGATTCTGCGGTAAGCGAGCAAACCTTGAGAAGGCTTTCTCCCTATAATGAATATATAAATTACTATTCACGTTTTTCTTTCTTCAGAAAGAACCATAAGGTGAGTCCTGATTTTATTCGTGCACTTATCATTGCTGAATCAAGCGTTAACCCTACCGCAGTTTCCTCAAAAGGGGCCATGGGACTTGGCCAGATTATTTATTCCACCGGGAAACAGGCTGCTAGAGAATTGGCAAAATCAGGATATACATTCAAGTACATCAATCCACAAAAACTCGCCCACCTTCAGGAGGAGGATCTCTTTGATCCTGCGGTGAATATTCTTCTCACCTGTTATCTCATTTCAAAATATAACTATAAGTTTAACGGAAAGCTGGAACTGGTATTGTCTGCCTGGAATGCCGGAGAATATCACGAAAATCTAAAAAAAGGAATCCCCCCACCCTATCAGGAGACCCATAATCTTATAGGAAAAATAAACGCCTATTATATAGATCTCCTGCAAAAAAGAAAACAGATCTCTGCTTACTCAAGACCTTAGCCGTATTTCTCACGAGTTGAGATGACTGCACCCCAGGAGTACTCGAAGTCTGCGCTTATCTCTTGCAGGACGCATATGCGAGGATCGAGCCAATAGGCCATAGTTCCCCCCCCCCTATGCCTGTTGGCTCAGAGACAAAGCAGATGCGGCAATATCGACTCGCCTTGGGTGCTCTTTTCATTGCCCTCTCGAGGGGTAAACATTTTGTTAGTTGGGAAAATTAGTAATTACTCGACATCTTGATGTTAAAACAAATTGTTAACGAATAACGAACAAAATGTTCATGAGAAATGCGGGTTAAATCAGGCAACAAGGTTTATCTGCTGTACCGTCCCGGAACCACCATTTTCCTTTAGAAAGACCCCGGTTGATTGAACTTCGCCGAGCAGATCATTGCTGGTATTTGTCATTGAAAAAAGGGTTGCTGCCGAGCCGAGATATATCGCCCCTATTCCTTTTTCCCCAAGTGCAAAAAAAGTACCATTCCCTGCACCATCCTTTGTCCAGATACGTAACTTATTATAAATGGAATCATTTTCATCTATCCAATTATTGCCATCACTGTCATAGGCTGCCAAGTCATGAAATCCATTACCACTTTCAGGACCAAAAAGTATTGAGCCGTCATTTATCCGGCCATCTTCATTCCTATCAAGTGCCAGAAATCCGCTACCGGGTTTTAAAAATGAAATCTGATTAACGGTGCCGTCATTGTCAATATCAAAAGAGAATTGGGTCTCGGTCAGTTCTGCTGCTGTTCCAGAAAAATTCACTACAAGGGGGTCCTTAAGGGCATCTCCGGCTTTAATACTGATACGTTCCTCACTAAAAAACTCACGACTCATATTGAGATCAACTGAAAACTGAATATTTTTTTCATCTTCTGTAAGAATGGTCCCATTTGCGGCAAAACTGGTCGATTCATGTTCATAATGGGATTCATAATACTCATAGATGAGCCCCCCCTGAGACTGCTCCGGCACTGTAGTGGCTGCTGCACTTCCTGAATCAGGCGCGGATTCCTGTGGTATTTGTTGAACTGACTGCGGAGATTCTATTGAAGTGAGATGAATACGTTTTCCGGTGAGACGCTCTATCATAGCACTTAAAATTCGCATATTAAGATCCATCATAACCTCACTATCTTCTGCAACAGGCTCTGCGACACTGCTAACGGATCGGCTTTTAACTGCTTGCTCTGAAAGAGTTACCTTGGTGGATTCACTTAGGGATGTGATATATTCCTGAACATCAATCATCTGTCCGATGCCACTCTCAGCATTAACGGTTGAACGTTGATCCTCTCCTGCTTTCCACATGGTAAGAGATTCGTTTTTCTGATGATTTTCAACAAAAGATCTTTGGGAATACAACTGGACTGTAGATTCGGCGATTTTCATGGCAGGCCCTCCTTGGCATTCATGAAAAAAAGAGATCGGTGATTGGATCGTCCCTGGTCTAATCACACAAAATGCACTAATTACATCTATCGGTACACATTCAGAAATAGTTTAGAAAAAAACTCCATTTTTAATTATTTATAATGACTATTGTTAAATGATATTCTGTACGCTATTCTTACTTGTATATTAAAAGAGATACGGTTCAGTTCTTCCGTAGAAATTACCTAATGATCATTGACGCACTGAATTCATGAACCCCCAAACAGAAAAAAGAGACACAACTCGCCTCACCTTCGAAACTGAAGTCACACTTTTAGACCAGGAGCGAAAACAATTTATAGGAAAAATCTTAAATTTGAGCGCAAGTGGGGCATTAATTGCAATTGATGAAAAGTTAACACTTGGAAAGAAGTACAGTGTTTCCATTAAATTGCAGGGTGACACAAGCAATGTATTTATAGAGGATCTCGTCGCCACCGTTGTTCGCCATGTACCATGCTGTATAGCTGTGAAATTTGCTCACCCCATGGAATGGCTTACACTATTCTACGTCTACAAACAAAAATTAAAAGTGTTTAAAGATATCACAGAAATTACGACCAAACAGTAGTATTGCTATTATCCTGAAACGAATAAAGCCCTGTATCTCAATAGAAACACAGGGCTTTATAGGTGTTGGAGAGTAGAACTTATTTACTGAGTGAAGCCAGAGATTTCTCCATTTTGGTATTTATTATATCGTTGATATGCTCAGCGGTCCAGATTCCATCCTTACGTACTGCCTTACTGGCATTTCCAAAACTAATACGGACCTTCTGGCTCGATACTGCATCCAGTGCTTTCTGAATTCGCTCCTGTACCTCTTCCTTGGATAGCCCTTCAGCTTCTCCTATGGGTCCAAGATCCTTCATGGTTTCGGTGAAATTCGTTATGTGTTTTACAAATAGAGGTGCTTCTGCAGCAGAAGCCCATTGAAGACTAAAACGCTCCTCATTAATTCCAACATCTCGCAGAACTTTTTTAACAAGTGCATCAACGCCCATCGCATCATAATTACCAACCTGGTAATGGCATTCGCCAAGTTGGCAGCCGCCGGTAAATATGGCATCTGCTCCTTCAAGGAAACCTTTTAATACAAAGGACGGGTCGACCCTGCCGGTGCACATAACACGAACAGTGCGCAAATTTGGCGGGTATTGAAAACGCGAGACCCCTGCAGCATCGGCGGCTGCATAACAGCACCAGTTACAGAGGAACCCAAGAATTTTTGGGTTAAATGAATTATCGGACATATTATATTCTCCGTATAGTACTCTTTTTACGTATTTCTATTTATAAAGAATCAAGCTTCTACTTTTTCTTTGGTTGTTTTATTGCCAAAAGCCACTATCTGAGAAGTCAGCTGCTCATTGGTAAAGCCACCCATTGAAATTGCAAAAGTCGGACAACGTGAGGCACAAATACCACAAGCCTTACAGGAGGCGGAAACAGTTTTCGCCTTACGTTTCTTCCCAACTTTTTCCATAATGATGGCCCCATAGGGACAGAGACTTGTACAGATTCCGCAGCCAATACAGTTATCCTGGTCAACAGTTGATACAATTGGATCAACTGTTACAAAGCCTTTTACAAGTGGCATTGCAGCTTTTGCCGCTGCAGCCTGTGCCTGAACTATTGTTTCCTCTACAGGCTTGGGAGCATGGGCAAGTCCACAGATATAGACACCATCGACTGAAGCCTCAACCGGACGAAGCTTCACATGGGCTTCTAAAAAGAACCCATTGGCATTGACGGGAAGTTTAAGCATCTTAGAAAGCTCTTCGGTTCCATCGGGTACAATGCCAACGGACAGAGTTACCAGATCGGGAGTCATGCTTACTTCTTCCTGCATGATTGAATCAAAGAAGTCCACCTGTACTTTTGTCCCTTTTGAGCTTACCACAGGCCGGCGATCAACTTCATAAGGTATAAAAATAACCCCTTTCTTTCTCGCCTCAAGATAGGCATCCTCTGCAAAACCATATGTTCGTATATCACGGTAGAGAACAATAATCTGAGAATCCGGGTTGATTTCTTTAATCTTCAGAATATTTTTCATCGCATGATTACAGCAGACCTTGGAACAGTAGTTAAGGTCCTCCCCCCGGGATCCGGCACACTGAATCATAACAATGGAATTTGGGGCACGATTTTTGGCACGTCCGGCAAGTTGCTTCTCAAGATCCTGTTGTGTTACAACTTTTTTTGATTTCCCAAGCTGATACAAGTCAGGACGATGCTCATGCCCACCAGTTGCCACCACAATAACACCATGGTCATAGGCCGTTTCTATCTTTTTACTTCCTGTTCCACTTTCAATTATGGAATTGAAGTTCCCTATAAATCCTGCGGTCTGAACAAGAGCACCATCTGTTAACACATTAATTTTAACAGATTTTTTCACCTTTTCGGTAAGCGTTTTCAGAAACGGTCCAACCGTATCTCCGGCCAGAGTATTTTTCAGGTTCTGGAGATTCCCCCCAATGGATGATGTTTTTTCAACAAGAACCGACTCAAAGCCTTGATCTGCAAGAGACAGTGCGGCAGTCATTCCTGCTACACCACCACCGAGCACAAGGGCTTTAGGGGTGACAGGAACAGTTTGTTCAGGGAGCGGTTGGATATGTGCGGCCTTTGCTACAGCCATACGAACCAGATCCTTTGATTTTTGCGTGGCTGCTTCGGGCTCATTGGCATGGACCCAGGAACAATGATCCCGGATATTGACCATCTCAAAGAGGTTTCTGTTCAATCCAGCGTCTTTCAGGGTTTCCTGAAAAAGCGGTTCATGAGTTCTTGGAGAACAGGCAGCGATAACAACCCTGTTTAACTTCTTTTCCTTAATCGTCTTTTGGATCTGTTCCTGAGCATCCTGGGAACAGGAATAAAGGTTTTCGGTATAATAGGTAACATTATCCATTTTCCCTGCATCTTCTGCAACATCGGGACAATCGACAACGGAACTGATATTGATACCACAGTGGCAGACAAAAACCCCAATACGTACTTCATCCTCATCGGTTACAGAAAGTTCATCGGGATATTCCTTGGAAATCGTTCCTTTACCTCTCTGTTTTTTGAGAATGGTGGCTGCAAGTGCTGCAGCTCCTGATGCTTGAGTTGCTGACTCCGGAATATCTTTAGGGCCCTGGAACGCTCCAGCGACGACAATACCTTCCTGAGAAGTTTCTAGAGGGGTAAACGATTCTGTTTTACAAAAATCATACTTATTGAGTTCGATTTTTGTAATATCTGCTATTTTTTTAGCATCCTTGGGAGATTCAAGACCAACGGAGAGAATGACCATGTCGTGGGAATCAAACCTATGCTGACCATCAAGGGTAGAATAGGTGAGTTTTAGATGATTATCCCATGGAGTGACATCTGCAACTTTAGCACGAACAAACTTGATTCCAATGGCTTCTGCGCGCTCACGGGCTGCATCAAAATCTTTCCCCTGAGTACGGATATCCATATAGTAAATGGTAATATCCACTTCAGGATCATGTTCTTTAGTTACAAGGGCTTCCTTGATTGCATACATGCAACATACAGATGAACAATAGCCATTGTTACAACCAAGGTCTCTTGAACCAACACACTGGATAAAGGCCATTGATTTAGGATGGCGACCATCGGAAAAACATTTGATCTCTCCAAGAAATGGTCCTGAAGCGGTGGTCATACGCTCATATTCATAGGCGGTAACGACGTCAGGATGTTTCCCGTAGCTATATTTTTCGAGAGTCTCGGTGCCAATCTTCCCGAAGCCAGGCGAGAGAATTACTGCCCCGATCTTCAGGTCACGGGCTTCAGGCTTCTGATTAAAATTAATGGCATGACTCTGACAGACTGGAACACAGATCTGACAGGTATCATGTTGAAGATACATACAGGATGCTGGATCTATATAATAGGTCGCAGGGACTGCCTGAGCATAATCAATATGGATTGGCCGGGTGATGGACAACCCTTCATTATAAGGATCAACGTGATGCTTAGGACAGTACTGGGTACACAAACCGCAGGCTGTACAGGCATCTGCATCAATGTAGCGTGGCCGAATATTCAGCTTTGCAGTGAAATTCCCTGGTTTTCCCTCCAATGCAAGAAAATCAGCATTGGTAACCATTTCAATATTTGGAGACCGACCGGCCTCTACCAGCTTTGGCGCCAGGATTCAGAGTGAACAATCATTGGTCGGAAAGGTCTTATCCAGTTGGGCCATAACACCACCAACAGCTGGTGCTTTTTCTACCAGATAGACATAATAACCAAGGTCGGTCATATCCAGAGCAGCCTGAATACCAGCGATTCCCCCGCCGAGTATCATTACTGCTCCTTCCCTCTGTATTATTGCTTTTCCCATCACAATCTCCGGGCTAATATTATTGTAATTATTTACTTAGATACTCAACGCAGCTAGGAAACCACGAAAAATATGAATTGCTAAAACTCAATGTGGACTAAGAAAAGTTTACCAGTGCTTAAGATCTGGATATTTAGAGTATTCCATCATAGCAGCGCTATATAGAATGTTCTAAGCATTCAGAGCTTGAGTGCTGGTGAGCTTTTCAATACGTATCGCACAAACCTTTGCTTCAGGTATCTTACACTGTGGATCAAGAGCATCGTTGGTCAATAAATTGGCAGATGCCTCTTTATAGTGAAAGGGTATAAAAACCAGTCCTTTGGCAACCCGTTCAGTGATCCTAACAGCAAGTTTAATTTCACCTCGTCGTGACGCTGCACGAACCATCTCATTATCGTTGAGATCCAAGGCTTTAGCGTCGGAAGGATTCATCTCAACATAGGCAGATGGGGCTGAGTTTTCCAAAACCTCGGAACGCCTTGTCATTGTTCCAGTATGGTATTGATACAAGACCCTGCCTGTTGTCAAAACTAGTGGATATTCATCATCGGGGGTTTCTGCTGGCCCATTCCATGTAATCGCGGACAACCAGGCCTTACCTCTTGGAAATCCATTCTCATGGAGAATAGGTGTTCCCGGATGATCAGCTTTGGGGCATGGCCAGGCAATTGATTCCTTCTCAAGCCTTTCATAACTCATTCCTGCCATGGCAACCCAACAGTCCGTTATTTCAGAGAATACCTCATCAGCAAAAGGAGCCACGGTATGATAAACAGAATCTGTGGTGCCCTGGTATCTGCCATTTACATTACCAAGGATTCTATTGCTTACCATATTGATAATTGACAAATCATCTCTTGCATCACCTGGAGGTGGTACCGCACGCCGAACACGTTGCACTTTTCGTTCGGTATTGGCAAATGTTCCATCCTTTTCAGCAAATGAGGCAGCCGGCAAAACAACATCGGCTATTTCTGCGGTTTCAGTGAGAAAGATATCCTGGACAACCAGACAATCAAGTTTTTGAAAAGCTTTTTTAGCATGCGAGCTATTAGGATCACTCAGTACTGGATTCTCACCCATAATCCAAAGACCGGCAACCTTGCCCTCAAGCATGGCCTCACCCATTTCGGTAGCCATAAGGCCCGGCTTGTTGGATACAGGCTGTCCCCATATTTCAGAGAATTTTTTACAGGCGGCCTCGTCATCACAGCGTTGATATCCGGGGAAAAATGTTGGAACACATCCCATGTCACTTGCCCCCTGAACATTGTTCTGGCCGCGAAGAGGATTCAGGCCGGCACCAGGTTTCCCTAGGTTTCCGGTGATCACTGCAAGATTTGCTAGCGATAAGACATTATTTGTTCCTGAGGTATGCTGGGTAATCCCCATGGTATAATAGATACCTGCCCTATCTGCGCTTGCAAAAACATGCGCTACTTCCTCTATCACATTTGCTGGAACATTGGTGATCTGTGCAGCCCATTCCGGTGTGCAATTGGCAATGGATTCCTTAAAAGCATCAAAGTTCTCGGCACGCTCTTCAATATATTTGGTATCTTCAAGACCATCACGAAGGATGACATGACACAAGGCGTTTATTAACGCACCATCTGTTCCAGGTCGCTGCTGCATCCAATGATTAGCGGAATCACATAAGTTAATACGACGAGGATCAGCTACTATAAGTTTAGAACCTTTTTTAGCGGCTTCAAGCATACGGAGCCCGATAATAGGATGGGTTTCCGTTGTGTTAGAACCTATAACCAGCATAACATCACTATCAAGAATACCATTGATAGTATTAGTCATTGCGCCAGAACCAAGTACTGTGACCAGACCGGTCACCGTTGGGCTGTGTCAGTATCTGGCACAATGGTCAATATTATTTGTCCCTATTCCGGCTCTGAAAAATTTCTGAAAGGCATAATTTTCTTCAGTGGTGCAACGGGCCGAGGAAAGCCCAGCAAGTGCATCCGGTCCTTTTTCCCCAAGAATACTAGCAAAAGACTGCGCCATAAAATCGAGTGCTTCATCCCATTTAACTGGCTCAAGCGGCATCCCCTTCTGTCTGCGAATAAGTGGAGTCTTTAAACGGTCCGGATGCTGTATGAAATTATGACCGAAACGGCCTTTCACACAAAGATCACCGTAATTCGGTCCTACTTCAGGATCAGCTGTCACCTCCATGAGAGTGTGACCTTTTACCTTGAGTATCATTTGACAACCGGTTCCGCAATAGGGACAGGTTGTTCTGATTTCGCGAACCTCTTCTGCCTGAATGGGTACGATACGATTGTTTTTATTCAGTGCACCCGTTGAGCAATTTTCAACACACTTACCACAGGAGACACAATTCTCTTTGAAATCTATAACAAGCCCGACTGGACGGCCTTTCTCATCGAAGGACTCTGCCCTTACTTCAAGAGCGTCATATTCACATGAGCGTTCACAACGTCCACAGAAGATACATTTGTTCGGATCAACGGTAATGGCACGATGACTGGTATCGATAGGGTAAGCGGGAACAGTACCCATTCCAGTTTTATTAATATTAACGTTAAAATCAATATCAAGACGTTTTAAATCGCAGCGTTCAAATGCAGTACAACCACATTTTAAACAACGGTCTGCTTCACGTTTTGCCATCTTTTCGGTGAACCCGAGTTTTACTTCGTCATAATCCTGAGTTGAAACCTCAGGTGGTCGTTCTGGCATTTTTTCGCGAAGATTAATCCCTACTTCGTCGAAATTTTTAAGGGAGACATCATCAAAAGATTTACCCCGTGTAAAGTTGAAACGATCATCAGCAGGATCTTTCTCACAACCCATTACGTAGGCATTAATATTATTTGCTGCTCGTCTTGCGGAGACAACAGCCTGAATAACCGACTTTGTACCATTTGCAGCATCACCGCCGGCAAAAACTCCAGGGACACTGGTTTCAGCACTTCTTGGATTGGCGAAGAACATTCCACCCGGTTTCATTTTAAGCTGTTCTTCCAGTTCTCCACCTGCCATTAGACCATTCACTGCCATTTGACCAAGAGAAGAGATGACAGTGTCTACGCTGAGTGAATTGGTGGAACCTGGGATTGGTAGAATATCACGTTTCCCTTTTTTATCAGGTTGCCCAAGTTTCATCCTGATAAGATCAAGCTTGAGTCTGGTATTATCATCGGGTACTGCGCAGAGTCCAGAGGGAGAGGCCATTAAAAGAAATTGAACACCTTCATTCTCGGCTTCCTTAACGTTACGCTGGTTTGCAGGCATCTCAAGACGAGCTCTTGGATATACTATGGTTACCTGCTCAACCCCTTCACGAAGGAGTGAACGGGCAACTTCCATGGCAATATTGTTACCACCTATTACGGCAGCTGTACGGCCTAAATCAAGTTTCCTACCTTCATTAATCATCCGTAAAAAGCTGGTGGCGGTATAGACGTTTTCTTTATCTGTACAGGGTACGTCAAAGGGGACATCAACGGTTGCCCCAATGCCGATAAAGGTGGCATCAAAACCCATATCCTTGAGATTCTGAAGGGTGAAATCCTTGCCCCATTTTTGGGACAGGCGAATATTAATCCCCATCTTAAGGATAGTATTTATTTCGTAATCAACGATCTCTTTAGGGATTTTATAATCAGGAAAGCCATAACGGAGAGCACCACCAAGTTTAGGTGCAGCTTCAAAAATAGTGACTTCATGACCTTTACGGGTCAGGAACCAGGCCGCTGTAAGTCCAGCAGGCCCGCCGCCTATAACGGCAATACGTTTTCCGGTGGGCTTGTCTTTTGGAATCTTCAGATCAATCTCATGACTCATGCACCAGTCGGCAACAAATCGCTTGAGATGATTGATGGATACTGGTTCATCAATGAGGAGACGTCGACACCGGGTTTCACAAAAACGTGGACATACACGGCCTACGGAAAAAGGAACAGGATTGCGTTCCATAACCACGCGCAGAGCCTCTTCATATTCACCACGGGCAACATGAGCGATATAACCCTGAACATTTATCTGTCCTGGACAGGTAAGATTACAGGGGGCCTTACAATCACCAAAATGAGTCTCGGAAATAATTGCAAGACGTTCCTGTCTGTGTGAAACAACAGCTTCAGAATCGGTCTGAATGATCATCCCATCACGTGCAAGGGTAACACAGGACCGCATCAAATCATCCTGCCCTTCCACTTCAACCACACAGAGTTTGCATGGATTATCGGAAGGTTTACCCTTTATATGACAAAGAGTCGGGATATTGATATCTGATCGCTTGGCTACCTCAAGAATGGTAAGACCAGCTTCAGCTACTATCTCATTGCCGTTTATGTTCAGTGTTACAGTGCTCATGAATTGCTTTTAGTTAGAAGGTTTCCATTCTTTCAAGAACACTGGAAGATGTCCTGCTTCACGAGGTCCAATAATGATATTCCAATCAGGAAGCTCTTCTTCAAGCTCGCTTTTGAGCGATGCAAGATATCCTGGGATGATGATATCACGATGTTTAACCTTATCCTCAATACCACCCTTCTTGACAAACTGGGCAATCATGTCGGCACCAAATTTACCAGCTGCCCAGGCAGTAAGAACAGAGAGACCTTCAGTATCTTTGATAAGTAACCATGTAGGAACCTTGGAGCCTTCAATTTCACCGGAAACAATAAAGTAGGTGAGAGAGAAGTTACAGGTAATAACAACCGGAGAATTCTCATCGGGTCCGGTGAGTGGATAGATATCCTCGGTAACTACCATTGGCCGCTGTGGATCGGTAAAGAGATTCATTCTTTCAAGGAAGAGCGGAAAGAGTAAATCACCCTGAAGATCACCAAGGACAATGATGCCTGCGTACTTAGCAATAAGTACCGAGGCAACCATTGCCTCCAGCATTGGATCGTCGGTGATCTCACATGGAAAGGTTATGGTTGGGAAACCAAGAGGCTTGAACTTTGCGGTAACTGCGGAACGCCTGGCAACCACATTATCCTCAAATGCGGCACGAAGTGTACGGGCACCGGTATCAATAACCATGTCTTTAAGACCAGCAGCAGTGAGCTTTTCGGATATTTCGACACAGTTATCAAGATTAGTGGCTTGAACACCAACGGGGGCCTTAATTGCCAGACCAAGTTTTGCCAACTCATCTCCATTATCAAGAGTGGCACCATACAGTATGGGCACCCTGTCACCACAAAGCTTAGCTGCAGCCTCCAGGTTTGCAACTGAGTTGCTCATAAGAATAAGAGCAGCACGAGCTGAACCATCAAGGACCTTTTGAGTAAGGGCTACAAAAGATGCCTCATCATTTTTAGAATCCTTCACGGCAATGAGATCAGCACGCATAATAACACCAACACGCTCATACTCAAATTTGTTAAAGCGTTCAATACGGCCGTCCACATCGGCATCACTCATTTCTGTGGACACAAGAACTGCAATACCGGTCTGATTCTCAAAACGCTTATCATGACGATACATACAGGTCTCGCCACCGGCAACAAAAGTGTTATCCGCTGCCCCAACTTTAATGGTACGAATCGGTGGTGCGGAGGCCTCACTAATTGTGGCTTTGGTCTCATCGGAGACATAAGGACATTCATCAATTTCAACCTGGCCCGCCGCTACTTTCATAGCAAAGGCAAGGCAGGTAGGGATGCTACATTCGCCACAATTTTTCTTGGGCAGCATCTTAAGAATTTGAATACCGGTTAAGGCCATGGTGATTCCTCCAGTTATCTATACAATTGGAATTATGTATGTATTGTAATAATTATTACGTAATATTTTCTTAAACGCTCAAGCGGATCAAATTAAACTGCAAGCTCCATATCAAGAGCAGGATGTCCTTTCTCTTTCAGGAATTTGTAAATCTCTTCCTCTGTGGTACCCTGTTCCTCTGTTGCAATCATGTCAAAGAGTTCAGGCATACCGATATCTTTACAGACTGCTTTCAGTTTTTCTGCAATCTCTTCTTTGAGCATTTTAGGCAACCAGACGACACGTTTGAGTCCCCCTTCAGCCTTAAAAAGTTTATTAGAAGTCATATAATGTTTACTCACTCCCATAAAACCAGGCGTCTGCATACCACCACCAGCCATTCCTGCAAGTGACGTAAACTTCATCCCGGATGGGGTCATACCGAGGAAATCACGGTTAACAACCATGATACCGTTACAGGTTGGCAGCATGGCAGCAATGGCTTCAAAGCAACCACAGGCTGTCATGGGATTATTCATTAGAGAATAACAGCTTACTTCAGGGACAGCCCCCCGGGATGCCTGATTTACAAACTCGGTAATTCCTGTGTAGTACCCATTATCAGGATCTGTACATTCCCCTTTCAGAATGGGCTGATTTGGACCGGTGGGATTAATATTGAAGGAGGCTTTACCATCAAGCCAGTTGTAGGCACCACACATACCAATACGTTCAGGGGTGATTACACAGACATGGCTTGGAGCAAATGACTGACACAGAGTACAGGAGTAGAATACATCCTCTGTCTCATCTGTCATCGCACCAAGACGGAGGTCACGTTCGGTATAAACAGAAGCCGCGAGATCTGCAACCATCTTTACACCTTCTTCAGTGGTGAAAAGTTTCACCTGAATTTTATCAACGATTGCTCCAAATTCCTGATGCAGTTTACCATGGAGTACTTTTCCGAGATGTTTGAAAGAAAAACCTTTTTCTACGGCAGATGTACCAATCCTGAGCCACATGATATTACGTTGGCCCATATGCATAATGCCCTGAATATAGTTCATCAGATGATGGAACTGACGTTCAAGAATTGGTTCAAAGTCAGACTGCATCTCACGGCCTGCAACTTCTACAAGAATTCCAAGAGGAACATTTTGTCCTCGCTCCAGATCAGAAATATCAATGCCATCAAGAGTTACAAGACCATCTTCAATCTCGTCCATCCCTTTGGAGATAAGAACTTCAACACCGGGTGTTCGACCACCACCACATTCCATAAAGAGATCATCCTTGCGAACACGCTCTCCTTCGAATGCAGGACCAAAGGACATTGGTATATCAATCTTGGTAACGTTTACTTTGAGTCCGCGGACTTCAATGGCCTTCTGAACAATTTCCTCGTGGGGCACATTTGATACAACATGCTCATAGGTACAAACCCCGGTGGGAAGAATTTCAGGAATATCGTAATCAGAAATAGTAGGAAAGCCCCAGTTAATTGCGCCCGCAGCATTTGCATACCACTCGTCACTAACCTCTCCAAATGCCATAACAAAGGCAAAGGTACGATCCTTATTATACTTCAGGTTACCGGCGTAATCGCCAGGTTTTACACCACCAAAGGCAAGTGCGACACGACAGGCAAAACCTATTGCAAATACTGCCGTGGTATATTCACGGCCAAAGGGGACAAGACGTGTTCCCCAACCTACCTGCTGTTTTTGTTTAAGGAGCTGATCAGGAAGGCTTATGCCTTCAGTCTGATCATGCATAAAGATGTAAAGATTCTTCTCCTGAAGCTCAAGAGCAATTTTAGCTGCCATTTCGGGATCTTTTGGTGTTCCCAGAATCGCGGCAAAACCTGGAGCTGATCCATCAACAAATTCAACACCACGTTTACGAAAAATGACATCATCGGCAGCACCCAACCAAAAATTATCAGCAGTTGGATCCTCGGTTGCAGTGTACAGACCGGGTTCATTGAGGTATCTGATGGATTCATACATTTCTTCTGCAAAGAAGGTTGCCATGCCGGCATCAAGCGCTGGAGCCAGATACGGAAGCCAGATATCCCCGGTAACTACAGGAGGCATAAGACCATGACATTCCTTGAATATATCTTCCATATCACCAAGTTTTTCTACCTTTGCTCCAAGCATACTATAGATGATAGGTAAATAATAAGCGGTATTTGGAAAGGATACCTGATGGTCTTTTCCGAATTTTTTCACAGCATCTTCATAGCTGCTTTCGGCCATATCTATAATTTTTTGTGCACCGCGAATGGCAGCTGAACAAATTATTTTCGACATATCTTAAACTCCTGTAATAGCTGTATTAAGCCTTGATTTGTACGTTTCAGTTCAAAGTTCACAAAAATCAGTCCATAAGACCGGATATCATTGCTTTGGTAAGGGCGATGGATTTAGGGTGACGCATGATCATCACTTCACCACCAGCCATTAGCATACAACTTGCAGTGAGCGCTTCCATCATAATGCCCCGGATCTCTTGGTCACCTATCATATCATCACTAGGCAACTTAGTCTCTTTAGCCTTCCATACTTCACAGCCAAGATTACAGATGATGGGAACCTGGAGTTTTGCATCCTGCTGAGTAAGAGCAGCGATACGAATTCGTTCCATTACGGAATAGGTATATTCAATACCGTATCCAAGAGATCCAACCGAAGGATCCATAAGAACTGTATCCAGTGATACTCCAAGATTTTCGAGAAGAATATTTAACTGTTTTGCAAGGTTAACGTCAATTGGAGATGCAGCTACGATTGGATGCTGGAAAGCCATTGCTGTTGCACCAATAGTTCTGTAGTTGGCATCCTCAAGAGGTGCCAGGCAAACTTTTTTATCACCTATTACAGAAGTGATATCACGAAGAGTCTCAGTATCTTTATCGGAATTACCACAGCCCCATATGATAACTGGAACATCTACAGCTGCTATTACATCGGCCGCTGTCTTTGCAGCATCCGCTGAAGAACGATTCATTCCATTAGGGTCAGTTGATCCGAGTGTCACAGCAATGGCTTCAGCGCCATAAACCTTGACACATTTTTCGGCCCATGCAACGGGATTATCGTAAACGTCACTGAAGTGCTGGCTGAGTGTTTCTGGCCAATCTTCAGGTTTCAAATCTGCGACTTCCATTGCTATAAGAGGTCTATTGGGGTGATCACCTTCGAAGAGCTGGAATGGCATTGATGCCGCCCCGCCCACTAACTTCTCATTTCCATCATTGCCCATTTTTACGGAACGAAGAACACCTGAGTATTTAGTTTCATAACTTGCGGGAGCTACTTTGGTCGAACGATCTGCCAGAGAAACAGTTTCCTTGGAAAATTCTCCAACTCCACTAGAAACGACGGGAGCTGGAGCGGCCTGTTCTTTAGCAGCAGCCTGTTCCTGGTCTTTTGTCTTAGCTTCCTGTGCAGCTTTTTCCTCTGCAGCTGCTTTGGCAGCTGCTTCAGCCTTTGCTTCAGCGTCAGCCTTTAATTTAGCAGTCGCTGTAGCTTTTAATTTTGCATCTTCATCGGCCTTTGCCTCTGCATCCGCTTTCATTTTGGCAGCTGCAGCAGCTTTGGCTTTTTCAGCAGAATCATCAACAACAGGCGCAGCAGGAGCAGTTGCAGCAACCGGAGACGCAGGAGTTGTCGGTGCAGCTGGAGCGGCTGTTCCTCCCTCAGGCTCTTTCTTCAAAATTGCATGGGCACCAGCAAAACTTGACAGGGCCTCAAACTGATCATCAGTTAATCCATAGGCCTTTTTCAATGCGGCCAGGCCAAGATTCACAGAATCGAGGGCCATGATCCGTTCTTTTTCATTCATTTCATGCTCTCCTGAATCATTAACGCCCTGGGGCGCTTCGGTGGTTATACCTATAGTGGCAACGGAAGCTGGAGTTTCGGCCCCGGCATTCTGCTTAAGATTTTCAGCTTCGACCTTTGCAGCAGCTATAATCGCTGCAGCCTCAGTTTTGGCTTTTTCAAGTAAGGCATCAGTATCGACAGATTGAACAACAATCTGTTCTGTAACTTCTTGTGGAGCAACTGGTTCAACAGTTGTCTCGGCCTCGGTAATTCCAGGCCGTGGAAGAAGGCCCGCCCTGTTTAATATTTCAGGGACAGCGCTTTCCCACTCAATGGCCATACAATGAATACCGGAAACACCTTCAATGTCTTTCACTTCATTGATGATGTCAGCGCAGATCTGAATGCCTTCATCCTGTTTATCCTTGGCGTCTTTCATTCGCTGGATAACGTCATCGGTGACATCCATGCCGGGCACAAATTTTTTCATATAACGTGCCATCCCGAGAGATTTGGGAGGCGTTACACCGGCTAGAATATAACATTTTTCATGGAGCCCAAGATCCCGAACCATTTTCATAAATTCGCGAAATCTATCCACATTATAAATGATCTGAGTTTGAACGAAGTCAGCACCGGCTGTAACCTTTTTACCTAAACGGACAGCACGGTATTCGAAGGGATATGCGAAGGGATTTGCTGCAGCACCAAGAAAGAGCTTTGGCTCATTACTTTTTATTTCTTCACCGCACTGAAAGACCTTATCATCACGCATACCCTTCATCATTCCAAGCATCTGGATGGAGTCCATATCAAAAACGCCCTTGGATCCGGGGTGGTTACCAAATTTCTGATGATCACCGGTAAGACAGAGAAGATTTTTGAGACCGAGTGCTGACGCACCAAGTATATCAGACTGCATCCCGATCCTGTTACGATCGCGGCAAGTCATCTGGATAACAGGTTCAAGCCCTTCTTCCTTTGCAATAAGTCCAGCTGCAATGGAGGACATACGAACAATAGCTGTCTGGCAGTCGGTAATATTAACTGCATCCACATTGCCTTTCAGTAGCTGCGCTTTTTCACGTACTACTTCAGGATTTCCATTTTTTGGAGGTCCAAGTTCGCCTGTTACAACGAATGTTCCTGCCCTTAATAGTGTTTCTAGATTACTGCCCGACTTCATCGGCTAGACTCCTTCTGCCTTTCGTTAAAAAAGAGGTTTTTTAGGCTGAAGGACATTTCCTGCTGTCCCTTCGCCTTACCCTTCATCCTGTCCACCTGATTTACTTTTGTCCGCAACCCACTCCCGGGATACCTTGACCGGCGGCACCAACATCAAGATCACGACGCATCTCCATATCAAAGAGTACACGATCTTGCTTCTTGTTAATGCCGAGTGCATCACGCTTTCCATCAATGGCTTTGATCATTTTTTGAGCTAGCTTGATTGGATCCTCTTCGTAATCCCAACATGCGCCATACTCTTCCTTCATGCCATCGGTGATAAAATCGTTCATCTCTTTGGATCCGGTTACGGGGAGATTTTGGAAGATTACATGGGCACCGGATGTCACAAAATACTGACCAATGGCAACGGCTTTTTCACTCATCCAGAGAGGTGCAGTACCACATGCAGGAAGTTCAGAGATATCATCTCCCAGACCACCCTCTTTAACCATCTCCGTAAGTGCAATAAGCAATCTACTGTTATCAACGCAGGATCCCACATGAAGAACCGGTGGCATACCAACGGTTGCACACACTTCGGCGAGTCCTTCACCGCAATACTCGGCAGCAGCCTCAGGTCTCATCAAGCCGCGGCGGCCAAGAGCCTGAGCGGCACAACCGGTCGCAAGAACAAGAACATTATTTTTAAGGAGTTCCACGGCAATCTTAAAGTGAACATCATCACTGTATTTGTAATGCTCACACCCTACAAGAGCACCAATGCCTTTAATGCGGCCATTGATAATATTATCGTTTAATGGACGGTAACTTTTACGGAAACGTCCACCAAGCATATAGTTGATGGTCTCATGACTGAATCCGACAACAATATCAAATTTCTTATCTTTGGGAATATAAAATTCACCACGTTTTTTATAGTTACCAATGGCATGGGTGAGGATGGCTTTCGCTGATCCAAGAGGATCACTTTCCTCAAACTGCATATGAATGGCATCGGGCATTTTCGCGCGATAATTGGTGGTAATAATGTCTGTATGCTTACCCTTAACGACCTGAGCCACTGACTGCATAACACACTGCACATCAACAACCATGGCCTCAACTGCACCGGTAGCCAGAACCATTTCCTGGTTAATAAAAGACCCTGCAACCGGAATTCCACGACGCATAAGAATTTCATTACCGGTACAGCAAACACCGGCCAGATTTATTCCTTTTGCACCAACTTTTTCAACAAGAGCCAGAATCTCCGGATCTTCAGCAGCCATACAGAGGGATTCGGCAAGCAGCGGTTCATGGCCATGAACGGTTACATTGACCTGATCTTCTTTCAAGACACCAAGATCAATCAAGGCACGTCTTGGAACCGGAGTACCAAACATGATATCGGTAAGTTCAGTGGAAAGCATGGAAGCACCCCAGCCGTCCGCGAGAGAACAGCGGGCAGCCTGCTTCATGATATTTTTATATTCCTGATCAACACCCATATGGGTACGATGCATGGTTTCAACAACCTCGCGATCGATACCTCTTGGTTCAACGCCCTTTTCTTTCCAGATATCCTGCTGTTTTTGGGGAGCACGTTTAAGCATGGAAAGTGTGCCAGTCTGTTGACCAAATTCGGCGAGTGCCTTCTCACCTAGTTCAAGAGCGATGTCGTTCTTCTCTCTGCCTTCAGTTTCTATTCCAAAAACATCAGCCATGGCATGGAGCTTTTCAACGTCCTGGATTTGATGAGGAGTTTTGCCCTTGGCGGTCTCAATAAATCCCATCACCATTTCACGGGCATGATCAGTATGTGCTGCAGTTCCAGCGGCAACAATACGGGCAAAGTTTCTGGCCACAACAGTAGCTGCAGTTGCACCACAGATGCCAATCATCTGCTCAACACCATCAATAATTTGACAGGGACCCATGTTACAGATACGACAGCATGTCCCACCAGATCCGAAGAGACAGGCTGAGACACCGCGATCCTCAATGCGATCATAGGCAGTCCGTACATGCTTGGCCAAATCCTGATTGAGCAGATCTATAGTTGAAGCATTGGTAATATCATTACAAGATTCACATCCACCTTTACTGTTGCTCATAACTTTCCTCCAAAAACAATGATGGGCGACATACAACTCCGCCTTAAATGCTCTATATTACTTATATTAGACCAAGCCTGCAGCCATTTTGGCCGCCTGCACTGTATTTTTCATCAACATAGTGATAGTCATCGGGCCAACGCCACCGGGAACAGGGGTAATACAGGATGCTATTTCTTTCACAGCATCAAAATCGACATCTCCGGCGAGAATTGCTTTTCCATTACTTGCCATACCGATGCGATTGACACCGACATCAATAATTGCAGCACCAGGTTTTACCATATCGGCAGTAACCATTTTTGGAACACCAACGGCTGCGATAATAATATCAGCACGTCTGCAGTGTTCGGCCATATCTTTGGTCCTGGTATGACAGAGAGTAATTGTGGCATTTCCACCATCACGTTTCTGAAGCATCAGGTTCGCAATTGGTTTGCCAACAATATTGGATCTTCCGATAATCACAACCTCAGCACCACTGGTCTCGACACCACTTCTGGTAAGCATCTCAAGGATGCCATGGGGAGTACAGGGTAGGAAGCACTTCTCGCCGAGTACCATTTTTCCAACATTGACCGGATGAAAACCATCCACATCCTTATCGGGATCAATGGCATACAGAATATTACCCTCATTAATATGCTTAGGTAGAGGCAACTGCACAAGGATACCGTTAATTTTAGAATCCTTATTATATTTATCTATAAGTTTCAGCAAATCTACTTCGCTGGTCTCAGGATCAAGTGTTACCTGTTCTGAGTGAATGCCAAGTGCGTGGGCAGTCTTATTTTTTGCAGCAACATAGGATTGCGATGCAGGATCTTCACCAACAAGGATAGTTACAAGCCCAGGGATTATATCATGTTTCTCTTTTAGCTCAGTAACCTCAGTTGTCAGTTCTTCACGAATTTCCTTTGCTATCTCGATACCGCTAATAAGCTTTGCCGTCATTACTCTTTCCTCAATTATTTCTGACGAGCGTTATATTGTTGTAATAAAATCGCAACGTCGTTTGATTTGTTGTGGGACAAACTATTCTCGGGAACCTGAAGATACCGGATGTTACAGGAGATTTCCGATAGAATTTTCAATAAAAAACCCTGTATCAACACGACTATCAGGATTAATGGAAGAGTTAAATTAATTGATTTTTCATTTTTTTTCAAGCTACATATCAATATTTCTTAACATTCATCAACTTTTTTTGATAAGTTGTTCAAAAAAATAGATATAGAGCCAGAAAGGCCTTCCCGATTCACTCTCCACAACCACTATTATATACTAAGAGGAAAGCTCTTGAGTTACTTCTAACCCCATAGAGATGTGTGAAAACAAGAAGAATATTATCGAACAAGAAGACCAGGAAGAAAAAAGAGAAAAGCAGACAGCAGGCTGCTGGTATAAAATTACCAGCAGCCTGACACGAAAAATTGTTACATGGCAACAATGGGAAGATATCCAGGCTCCCAACGCATTTTTCTCAGCAATTCACTCATTCGAGCTTCATCTCCGTCATGCTGGAAAGTTGAGAAGACGCAGGGCCTACTGACCCCATGTTTAACGGCAGACATAGCAACTGCAAGTGCGACCTTTGCGCTCACATCTTTTAGAGTGTTTACCGCAGGAACCAGACAACCTTCCTCCATTTCTGCCTTAGAAACGCATGACGAAACGGCATGAGCTGCTGCTGTAAAGAACTGAGGAAGCACTTCTCTTGCGCCAGACCCAAGAACACCGAGCCCCACACCGGGGAAGACAAAGACATTATTACACTGACCGATATGATGAGTCGTGCCATTATGGACCACAGGGGCAAAGGGGCTGCCCGTAGCAACAAAGGCTTTACCATCCGTCCAGCGATAAATATCCTCTGGCAGTGCCTCGGTCATCGATGTTGGATTTGAGAGTGGCATTATCACTGGTCTGTCAGTGTTTTTCGCCATGGCCTCAACAACCTCCTGAGTAAAACAGCCACCCTGTCCAGATGTTCCGATCAGGACTGTTACTCCCGCCTCCTTAACGGCCTCGAGTAGGGATAGATTTGCAGAATCCTTGAGCCATGGGAATTTTTCTTTGTCTTTGGCAAATTTAAGTTTGTACTCTTCTATGTCCCTGTCACTGGTTACAACTCCACGAGAGTCCAGGGTATAGATCCTGTCTCTTGCCTCTTCTTCGTTAAGGCCAGCCTCAACCAGGGCGACACCTATCTGCTCGGCAACGCCGACACCACCGGCGCCTGCGCCATGAATAAGAAAGATTTGATCTTCAAGTTTTTCAAGTTTGATGCGCATGGCGGTCAAAATTCCTGCAAGTGTAACAGCACCTGTGCCCTGGATATCATCATTAAAAGATATCAGGTCATGAAGATAGGTATCACGAATGGCAAAGGCATTCTGTTTTGAAAAATCTTCCCACTGACACAGGGCATTGGGAAACACATTTCTAAATGCATGGGCAAAACGTCCTATAAACTCAAGATACTCATCGCCCACAATACGACGATGACGCCAGCCAAGATAGTCATTATCCGCTAGCAGAGCCTCATTGTTTGTTCCAACGTCAAGCGAAATAGGCAGACAATGCCACGGGGCAACGCCTGCCCCTTGAGTATACAACATGAGTTTTCCAAGACAGATTGCAATACCACCTGCTCCTTGATCCCCTATGCCAAGAATACCCTGATTATCAGTTACCACAGCCACTCTGATATCACGATGCAGATAACGACGTAGAATGTCTTCAGCCTGATCAATATTACCCGGATAAAAATGAAGGCCATTAGCCTGACGGAACATGGATGAATATTGTTGTACGGCAAGTCCTACCGTAGGAGTATAGATAATCCCCATCAGGTTTTCTATATCACTTTTTATAAGTGCATGGGCAAGTGCCACATTTCTATCGAAGAGGGAGCGAAGATAGATAAATTTTTCTATTGGCTTTTCTTTTGAATTAACCTTGATTTGAGAGTTTTCCACCTGATGCTCCAGGCTCCTGACGGCAGGGGGTAGGGCTGCCTCAAGACCTAGCCTTTTTCTTTCAGCCAGATTAAAAGCTGTGCCCTTGTTCACATAACTGATATTATGAACACTTGCACCACTGGCATACACCAGTATTTCTCTTGTGTTACCATACTCATCGTACTTGAAACCGTATTGATTTTCAGACATTTCCATACTCCCGGGTATTTTACCACTTTGGGAAATTGACTTTTAGCCTGCAATCCACCATAATATGCCACCATGACACACTGGAAAAAAATCCTACAAAACTCAGTTAACAGTCCTGCTGAACTTGCACACTATTTTGATTTTGATTGTAAACTATTAGAGGCGACGAACGCAAGCTTTCCAATGCGAATAAACCCCTATTATCTGAGCCTCATCCAATCTGTAAACGACCCTCTCTGGAAGCAAGCAGTTCCACACCCCCTTGAGTTGAATGACACCATATGTATCCCCGACCCTCTTGCTGAGGAAAACTTGAGCCCTGTACCAAATCTGGTTCACAAGTATCCGGACAGAGTTCTTTTGTTAGTTGCCAGCGAATGTGCCATGTATTGCAGATTTTGTACCAGAAAACGCAAGGTCGGCACCCCAAAAATGTGCATTACAGATGACTCCATCGAGGCTGGTATAGAATACATACAAAACAATAGTAAAATAAGGGAGGTTCTCATTTCAGGCGGTGACCCGCTGATGATGTCAGATAACAAACTTGACTCATTGCTCACCCGCATTCGTGCTATCCCAACCGTCGAAGTTATTCGGATCGGAACACGAATCCCCTGTACCCTGCCCATGCGAGTAACCCCTGCTTTTGCTACCATGTTGAAAAAGCATCACCCTCTCTATATCAACACCCACTTCAACCACCCAAGAGAACTGACTCCACAGGCAACCGAGGCCTGTACACTTCTGGCAAATGCCGGAATTCCCTTAGGCTGCCAGACTGTTCTTCTCAAGGGTGTCAATGATGACCCCGCAACCTTAAAGGAGCTCTTTCTCGGTTTACTCCGTATGCGGGTAAAGCCATATTACCTTTTCCAGGGAGACCTCACTCAAGGCACCAATCACTTTCGTACCCACACTCAGGACGGTATCAAAATCATGCGCCAACTTATTGGAACCATATCGGGAATGGCTGTCCCAACGTTTGCACTCGACGCCCCGGGCGGTAAAGGGAAAATCCCACTGACCCCTGATTACATCCTGAGTAGCACTGAAAATCTTTCTTTTCATAACTACTGCGGAAAACTTTGTGCTTACCCGGAAAACGGCGACCCCTTATAAAAATAAGTTTTCCCTTTTCTTGAAATTCTTAGCCATAAAAAGACCTGAATTCAAGTGATAAGTGCATAGCCCATTATTTTTTGGACATTAACGCCTGTTAAGCTTTCAAACGCTTCATAGGGCGTTTTGAAGTTAAGACATTTTCTTGGTCTGTTGTTCAACTTATCCAC